>Ga0105048_10000410_pt1 | contig 64701 bp, 56 predicted proteins | sample MAT05_FD_78382 | JGI IMG/M metagenome (GOLD analysis project Ga0105048, IMG submission 78382) | Freshwater microbial communities from Lake Fryxell liftoff mats and glacier meltwater in Antarctica - MAT-05 | ecosystem: Environmental > Aquatic > Freshwater > Ice > Liftoff microbial mat | place... | reverse complement strand
CCGCCGCCGTTGCCGCCGCCGCCATTGCCGCCGCCGTTGCCGCCACCGCCGCCGCCATTGCCGCCGCCGCCACCGCCGCCGCCGCCGCCAGTGCTCGCGCAGCGCGCACGGTTGATCGTGTCGTTGATCAGGGTGACTGAGCCGTTACGGGCGAGCAGTCGCCCGGCCACGGTCACGCCGTCATTCACCGATATCGACGCCAGGGCAAAGATGTTGCCGACAAACTTCGAGCCAGTGCCGAGGGTCGTCGAGGATCCGACTTTCCAGAACACATTGCAGGCCTGGGCGCCGTTGATCAGGTTGACGCTCGAAGCCGAGGCGCTGATCAGCGTTGAAGCCGTCTTGAAGATGAAGACCGAGTCGGGGTTGCCCTGCGCGTTGAGGGTCAGGGCGCCGGTGATTCCGAAAGTACCGGACGCCGAGTTGTAGACACCGGGAGTGAGCGTCTGGCCACCGAGTTCGGTGGCGACCGCTGTGGTCGGCCCCTGCCCGGCTGCGTTGTTGTAAGCGGTGGTCAGATCGTCTTTGGCCGATGCCGCGGCTGCGTCTCCCTGGTGGGTCGCGCCGTTGACGGTGCCGTTTGGTGCTCCGCCGAAACCAGTCACGGCCGGAGTCGGAGCAGTGCCGAGGTCACCGTTGATGACACTCGGACCGGTGTTGGTCACACCGGCACCGGCGAGGACCCCATAACTCTCGGCGGTGCCGAGGCCGATCGCAGTTGCTGCGTTTGCGCCCGGGACCGGGATGAAAAGGAGTGCCATGAGGATTGGCAATAGCGCGACCGTCCCCCAGTGGATCCTGCTCCTGAAAGATCCTGCAACTTCGGCTGAGCTCTGATTCATTCGACACTCCATGGTTGGCGTTGGCCATCAGGGTATCATTATTCATGATTTTTATGTCATGAATCTTGGTTTATGTATCAGAGATGCGCCTTCTCGCTGTTCCGTGGGACTTGCCGTACCGTCTCTCGACCAGCAGATCGAGCAGGTCACCGACCTCTTTCTGACCGACCAGCGGATGCGGCAGCGGTACGTTGGTCACCACCTGGTAGCGGTTCCGGCGGCCTTGCTTCTCCCGCAGGACAAAACCACTGCTGACAAGCTCCGAGAGGATCCGGTGGGTGGCGCGTTCGGTAATGCCGACCGCATCGGCGATGTCACGCAGGCGCACCCCGGGGTCACGCGCAACGCAAACCAACACGTGCGCGTGATTGGTCAGAAAGTCAAAAGGTAAGGTCCCAGCCTCCCTTTCCGTTGAGACTTCATTCATGAAATGAGTGTAAGGCTCGAATTGTCTGGTGCCTGATCAGGGCCGCATCTCATAGCCGCCGGCGAGGGCGCGGGTCTTCTCCCAGACTGCATTGAAACGGTCCTGGTCGGCGATCGGCTTGGTGATCGCCCCGCGGGCCCAGTCCTGCTGCGCTTGCGTCGCCGATGTCTTGCCATGCAGCTCGGCGGCGTAACCGGAGAAGTCCCGGATCAAAACGTCGAAGATCTGGTCGAGCGTGTCGTGCGGCAGGCCGATGTGTGCGGCCTGCTCGCAGATCAGCTGGCCGTACGGGATCAGGGTGAACATCTCGCCCAGGGTCAGCAGGTAGTCGAGATCCTTCTGCTGGTTTTCATCCGGACCGGCGTCGACCAGGAACTGCTTGAACGACTCGGCGAGCAGGACGAACCTGGCCACGTTCGGCACGTCGGAGAACGGCTGGTAGGCATCCTGCCAGGGACTGAAGCGGATCTTGGAGAGACCACGGGCCGGTCCCTGGCGAAAGAGGAACTCGTCGTCACCAGCCTCGAGCATGCGCGGCGGCGCAGCCAGGTCCGGATCGGAGTTGAACAGGTATGAACCCATGAACTTGAGTACCAGCGCCATGTTCACGTGGACCGTGCCTTCGAGCTTCGGCAGGGCGCGGATATCGCGCGCGGCCATCTCGAACCACATGTCGCGCTCGAAGCCCTTGGCCGCAATCACATCCCAGAGCAGGTCGACCACGCGCTCGCCTTCGGTGGTCACCTTCATCTTGGTCAGCGGATTGAACAACAGGTAACGCCTGTCCTCGAGTGAAGCGGTGCGGAAATAGTCGATCGAGCGGTAGGCGAAAAGCTTCATCGCGACCAGTCGCGCGAAGGCGTCGGTGAAGGCCTGGCTCACGTGGGGGAAATCCGTGACCTTCATTCCGTAAAGGACACGCGAGTCGGCGTGGGTGATCGCCTCCCATAGGGCGTGCTCGCAGATACCGATCGAAGCGAACCCGAGGTTGAACTTGCCGATATTGACCGTGTTGAGTGCGGCGCTGAAAGCGTCGGATCCGGTGTGGAGGACATCTGCCTCCTCGACCGGGTAATCCTTCAGGTTGAACTGCGAAACGTAGCTCTGCGAGTTGACGACGTTGCGCACCAGCTCGTAGTTCTCATGCTGCGAATCTGCTGCGAAAAATGCGTAACCGTCGGCGCCGTCGATCCCTTCGATCCGGCCGAAAACTGACACCATCGCCGCCTCGTTGCCGTTGCCGATGTAGTACTTGCCGCCGGAGGCAGAATATTTCTTCGCGGAGTGACCCTCTCCCCCTTCTTCCGGAGTCAGGACCATGTCGGTTGAGTAGATATCGGCGCCATGCTCCCGCTCGGACAGGCCGAAAGCGAAGATCGAGCCTTTTGCGAGTTCCTCGGCTGCGTGCTTGCGGGCGGCTTCGTTCTCCGACTGGAAAATCGGGCCGAGTCCGAGAATCGACACCTGCCACGTGTACCAGTACGGCAGGCCGTAGAAAGCGGAGAGTTCATTGAATTCGCAGATCCGCTGGGTGTCCCAGCGACGTTCCGGATCACCGTCAGCATCGCGGGCCGGGGTCAGGAAGGTCGCGAAGATGCCCTCTTCTGCCTGCATCTCAAGGAAGTCGGAGTACCAGGTCTGGTCACGGTCATGGTCCTTGAGAGTTGCCAGGCCACGCGCCTCGAACCATTCGATCATCGCCTTCAGACGTTTCTCGTCTGCCGGATCCAGATGCGGCGCCGAGTAGGTCAGCGGGTTGAGGATCAGACCGTCGCCGGGGATGACGGGGGCGATCGCGGAGGACTGGACTTCGGTACTCGCAGAGGGCTCCATCTGCGGAGCATATTCTGCCCCGGCCGGATCAGGATCGAAGTCACACGGATAAGTGCCTCAGGGCGGCACTTATCCGGGTGACTTCTGTTTTGAAGACGCGCCGCGGATCGAGGTCACGCGGATTCGGGACGCAAGGCGTCCTTGATCCGCGCCACTTCTGCGGCGAGCCTGCCCCGCGGGTTCCGCGAGCTGTCAGCGGCCGCCGGCGGCGCTGCGGTACCTGGCGACTGCCAGGGGAGCAAAGATCGCAATGATCACGAAGGACCAGACGAACCCTCCCCAGATGCTGTTGCCGGCCGGCGCACCCACCCAGAGGGCCCGCATCGCGTCAACCACGATCGTGAACGGGTTGACCTCGGCGAACCACTGGAGGGCCGAAGGCATCGACTCAACCGGCACGAATGCCGACGAGATGAAGGTCAGCGGGAAGACCGCGATGAAACCGACCGAGTTGGCCGATTCCGGCGATGAAACCAGCAGCCCGAGCCAGGCGAACACCCAGCTGAAGGCATAACCAAAGACCAGCAGCAGCGCCAGACCAAGCAGTATCTCCGGCAGGCTGCTGTCAAAACGATAACCGATGATCAAACCGGTGCCGACCAGAATCACCACGGAAAGCGTGTTGGTTGCAACGTCGGCCAGGGTCCGGCCGGCGAGCACGGCCGGGCGGGCCATCGGCAGCGAACGAAAGCGATCGATGAGGCCCTTGCTGAGGTCTTCATTCAGGCCGACTGCGGTTACGAATCCTCCGAAAGCGATGTTCTGGACGATGATCCCGGGCAGCAGGAAATCGACGTATGAATATCCCGGTGTGACGATCGCGCCACCGAAGACATACACGAAGAGCAACAGGAACATGATCGGCTGGACCGTGAAGGCAAGCAGCAGGTCAGGAGCACGCGGCAGCCGGATCAGGTTGCGTTCGGCAATCACCATTGTGTCTGAAATCAGGCGCTTCACTGTCCGTCCTCCTGCCCGTCATCGTCATCCGTTTCGAGTGCGTGCCCGGTCAGGTTCAGGAATACCTCGTCCAGGGTCGGGCGGCGCAGGCCAATGTCGTCGACGCCGATATCAGCATCGTTCAGTTTCTGGACTGCCTCGGCGATCGAGCCGCTGCGTTTGCGCACGGTCAGCTTGACCGACTCGCCTTCCACGAAAGGTCGTTCATCGGACATCGGCGAGAGGATCTCGATCGCCTTGTCGTTCAAGCCGTCATCATCGAGTTTGACTTCGAGCCGTTCGCCTCCGACCCTGTCCTTGAGTTCGTCCGAAGTGCCGTCAGCAACAACCTTGCCGAGGTCGATTACGGCGATGCGATCAGCCAGGCGGTCGGCTTCATCCAGGTACTGGGTGGTCAGCAGCACTGTGGTGCCGTCGGCGACCAGCCCTTCGATCGTTTCCCAGAGTGCGAGGCGGCTGCGTGGGTCGAGGCCGGTGGTCGGCTCGTCGAGGAAGAGAATGGCCGGACGCGCAACCAGAGCGTCGGCCAAGTCAAGGCGGCGACGCATTCCGCCGGAATAGGTGCGGGCGGGGCGGTTGGCCGCGTCGGAAAGTCCGAAGCGGTCGAGCAATTCGATCGCGCGGGCCTTGGCGTCGGCTCGTTTCATGCCATAAAGCCGCCCGACCATGGTCAGGTTCTCGGTGCCGGTCAGGTTCTCGTCGACCGCGGCGTACTGGCCAGCCAGGCCGATCTTCTCGCGAAGTGCCGCGGCATCTTCCACGACGTCAAGGCCAGCCACCTGGACGGTGCCGGAGTCCGGCTTCAGCAGGGTGGTCAGCACCCGGACCGCCGTCGTTTTGCCAGCGCCGTTCGGGCCGAGCAGACCGAGCACGGTGCCGGTCTTGACCTCGAGATCCACGCCATCGAGGGCACGAACGTCACCGAAAGTCTTGACCAGATCCTTGACAACGATCGCGGGGCTGTCCGAAGCCGCATGGCGTCTGGGGGGAGTGGCTTCAGCTGACTGGGAAGAAGCTTCTGGGGAATCGTTCACTGGACCGGAATCTATAGATGAAGGGTTCTCTGAGGCTGGCTGCATCGAGTACTGAGACTGGCACTACCCGAAAAAGTAATCGCCAATCCAAAATCCTTCTGGAGGTAAAGCAAAACTGGCAGCTTCTTTGAGCCAGACCACTCCAGTGCTAGGTTGAACCGGTGAGGAAACCGCATCGAACCATTGGCCCGGCGCTGCTCATGCGCGGGCTGACGGTTGATCGCCGTCGGCCCGACTTTGCGGCACTGACCAGCGAGACCGACCCGGAGCGCTTTGTCTGGCGCGTCCTCCCCCACGCTGCGCGCAGCTTCGGCGCCAGCATCGTCGTCCTGCCACACGAACAGGCGCTTGCATCGGCCGTGGCTTACCTCTACTGCCGCATGCTCGACACTTATGAGGATCTTGTCGACGATCCGGCCGACTGCGTCGCCGGGCTCGAGCTCTTCGCCTCCCGTTTCGATTCAGTGTCGCTGCCGCTGCCAACGGCAATCGCGGAGTCGGCAGCCCGCGATGAACGCGACCGGGTCTACCTCCTGCTGATCGAGCGATGCGGGTTCGTCGACACCGTGTATCGAACTTTCACCCTCCCGGTCCAGAAGCAGATCACGGATCTGGTCCGTTCGATGGCGGCTGGGATGGTCTGGTCGACCGGGGTATTCAAGCGTCAGGGCGGCGTGCTCGATAACGAAGAGCAGCTGGCCCTCTACTGCCGCAACGTAATCGGCTATCCGGCGCTTTTCACGCTGGGCCAGGTCGCCGACCGGGACCTCACCGACGGCGCCCGCGAAGACGCCTTCCTGGTCAGCGAGATGATCCAGTTGGCCAACGTCTCCCGTGACATCGAACGCGATCTGGAGCGGGGCATCTCGTACCACCCGGCGCTGAAGCCACACCTTGGGGAATCCGGCCACTCTTTCGGCGTCAGGACTGCGGTCAGCGAAGTGCGCGAGGAATACATGGAAATGGCGCTGAGCCGTGCGCCTGCATATCGCCGCCTTTACGAAGGGCTTGACCTCGGTGGAACGGCTGCGGTGAGGACCGCAGCAGTGCTCATGATGCTCTTCACCGATCTCCACTATCGCGGCTGCGCGCTCAAGACCGGCCACATCCCGTGGTCGGGTCCCAGCGGGCGGATTCAGGTTGTGGCCAAAACCCTGCCTTCAGTGCTATCCCGCGCCTGGGCGGGTCACACGATCCGCAAGGTAGAACAGGAATTCGTCGAGGCCGGACTCGGACTTTCCCGCATGGCTCCACCATCTGCCGCCGCCAGCGTCCAATAGTCTCGCCCCTGTTGCTTGCCCGACAGGTCGTCCGTCCAGAGGGGGAACCACATGAAGCTCGTAGTCGGAATCATCAGGCCCGAGAAGGCCAACGATGTACTCGAAGCCCTGTTCAACGCCAAGATCCGCGGCGTCTCGATGAGCAGGGTGCAGGGCCACGGAGGGGAGCTCGAAAGGGTCGAGACCTACCGTGGAACCACCGTGCGGATGGGCCTGTCAGAAAAGGCCCGGTTCGAGATTGCGGTCTCGGATGAGTTCGTCGACGACGCGGTCAAAGCGCTGAGAGAAGGTGCCCGCACTGGCGAAGTCGGTGACGGCAAGATCTTCGTGCTCTCGCTGGACCAGGTGGTCCGGGTCCGCACCGGCGAGACCGACGATGACGCCGTCACGCCCGTCGGCGCCTGAGGCATCCGATGATCGATACCGGTGATACCGCCTGGATGATGATGGCGACCGCCCTGGTCGTCCTCATGACCCCGGCCCTCGGCCTCTTCTATGCGGGCCTCGTGCGCTCGAAGAACACCCTCAACACCTTCATGATGTGCATCGCCGCACTCGGTGTCGCAACCGTCTCATGGGCGGTGATCGGATATTCGCTCGCATTCGGCGGAGACGGTGGTTTCGTTGGCAACTTCGACTACGCCTTCCTTCAGAACGTCGGCTTCGACCCGCGCGAAGGCACGACCATCCCCCACCTGCTGTTCATGGCCTTCCAGGGAAGCTTCTGCATCCTCACCGTTGCCCTTGTTTCCGGCGCCGTGGTCGAACGGATCCGCTTCGGCCCGTACATGATTTTCGTTGCCATCTGGTCGACCCTCGTTTACCCGGTCATGGCCCATTGGGTCTTCGGCGGCGGCTTCCTGGCTGACGCCGGCACCCTCGACTTCGCCGGTGGCGTTTCAGTGGAGATGGCCTCCGGATTCTCGGCCCTCGCCGCGGCGATCCTGATTGGAGCCCGCAAAGACTATGGCCGCCAGGCGCTGTTGCCGCACAACTCTGTTCTGGTGTTGCTCGGCGCCGGACTGCTGTGGTTCGGCTGGTTCGGCTTCAACGGCGGCAGCGGCCTGGGCGCAAACGAAGCCGGCATCCTTGGTTTCACCAATACGCTGCTTGCTCCTGCCTGCACGCTGGTCGCCTGGTTCGCGCTCGACCTGTTCCGCGGCGGCAAGGTCACCGCGGTCGGAGCCGCAACGGCGGTGATCGTCGGCTGTGTTGCGATCACCCCGGCCGCCGGATTCATCTCTCCGATGTGGGCGATGCTGCTCGGCCTGATCGCCGCCATCCCCAGCTACATCATCATCGTCTGGCAACCGCGGACCCGGGTTGACGAAACGCTTGACGTGCTCGGTGCCCACGGTGTCGCCGGCATTTTCGGCATCCTCTTCATCGGACTGTTCGCCCAGGCCGACTGGAATGGCGTCGCCGACGGCCTCTTCTACGGCAATGCCGCCCAGCTCGGGCACCAGGCCCTGGCTGTCCTGGTCTCGCCGATTTATGCCTTCGCCATGACTTTCGTGATCCTCAAGCTGATTGGCGCAATCAGTCCGTTGCGGGCCAGCGAACATGAAGAGGCGATCGGTATGGACTTCACCCAGCATGGCGAAGAGGCTTACGCCACCGGCGAAGGTGCCCTGCTGATTCAAGTCGGTCCGAAAGCCGAAGCCGAACTCGGCGACCAGCTCGATACCGGCGAAGAGGCCGCCTGAAGAACGGCGGTTTCAGGCGGCGGAGCTGACCACGTAAGCGGTGATCCGGTCGATCTTCGCCTGCCTGCCGGCACTCTTGAAGCGGTATATGTCGCAGAAAGAAAGCCTGAAGCCATTCTCCAGTTCCAGCTCCCCGTCCACGGCAGCGGTCTTGCCGTGGGTGATGATGTTCTCGATCACAAGTTCGGCAACCCGCATGTTCGAGCCGCCAAGGGCCTTCCCGAATTCCTTCTTGCCTTCGACCACCTGGTTGCCGACCAGCTTCCACCGGATGTCTTCGCTCACCCATTCGAGCACCGTTTCGACGTCGGCTGATGCCAGCGCCACGTTGAAATCACGGAGGATCATCTTCCGTGAAGAGCTGCCGCAATCCGCGTTCACTTTGAGGCGCACGCGCAGAGCTTAGGCAACCCGTCTATTTTTCGGAACATGGAGAACGCGACCATGGAGACAAATGCCGCAACCGCCACCCCGCGGTTCACCGGCAGCCCACCAAAAGTCCGGAAGCCACGAGTGGTCCAGGCCTGGAATCTGGCTCACTCCCAGAACGCGATGTTCGATGAGGCCCGGAGTCTCCACGGCGATGTCTTTCAACTCGACATCGGGCGCAGGAAGTGGAACATCCTGGCGCACCCTGAAGCGGTCAAACAGGTTTTCACCGCCCCGCCGAGCGTGATGCACGCCGGCAAAGGCAACGAGATCCTGGCGACGTTGCTCGGTGACCATTCGGTGCTGCTGCTTGACGAGAAGGAACACATGCGCCAGCGCAAGCTGCTGCTACCCGCATTCCATGGCGAGAAGCTCGCCAAACAGACCGCGACGATTGAGCACATCGCATCACTCCAGGTAGAAAGCATTCCTCACGGGCAGCCCTTTTCGATGCGCGACCAGAGTCAGGAGATCGCGCTCGAAGTGATCCTCGAAGTGGTGCTGGGCACGGCTGCTACTGGTGCTGAGCATGATCGTCTTGCTGACGCCACCAAGCGGATGCTCGAATGGATCTCCTCTGGCCTGCGCCTCGTTGCATCGCAAATGTTCGGTCCGCGCAGCGCCGTGATCAAACGGATGTACCGTCCTGTCCTCAAGCCGCTCGACGACGCACTCTACGACCTGATCGGCAAGCGCCGCAAAGCCAGGGACCTGGAGGACCGGGACGACATCCTTTCGATGCTGCTGACCGCCAGCGACGAAGATGGCAAAGCGATGACGGATCAGGAACTCCGGGACGAACTGGTCACCCTGATTGTCGCCGGGCATGAAACCACGGCAACCGCACTTGCCTGGGCCTTCGAGCGCCTGACCCGGATCGAGGGCGGTGCCCAACGGCTCCACGAAGAATCCTTGACGGAAAAGACCACCTTTACGAAAGCGGTCGCCCAGGAAGCGCTTCGGCTCCGGCCCGTGCTCGACTTCGTGCTGCGCGAGTTGAACGAAACAACCGAGATCGGCGGCTACACCTTCCAGAAGGGCGAGATCGTCGCCCCCTGCATCTATCTGGTGCAGCGTCGCGAAGACGTCTACGAGAACGCCCTGGTGTTCAATCCGGATCGGTGGATCGGCCAGAAACCCGGCACTTACACCTGGTTCCCCTTTGGCGGCGGCGTGCGTCGCTGCATCGGTTTTTCCTTCGCCATGGCGGAGATGGAAATCGTGATGCGCGCGATGGCTCGCGCCGGGGTGCTGGAACCGGTCGGGACCGACGAGAAGACCGTGGCCAGATTCATAACTTCGTCACCGGAGCGCGGCGGCGAAGTCCGGTTCGCCGCCTGAAGCCACTTCGCCGGTCGAGCCCCCGTTCCAAGGTTGCCGGAAGCCTTGCCGGGTCAGATTGAGCTGTCGGCTTCGCCCAGGAACTCCCTCAGGGCACCAACACCGTTCCGCTGCATGTCGCCACCACCGAAAGAACCGAAGATACCGGTGCCGTCCATCAAGGTGAACTTGTACTTCTGACCGCCGGTGGTCTTGATTTTGAGCTGGATCGCCGAGCGGTTCATGATCACCGCGCTCGGGTCATCCCAGGCCCCGCCGGCTCCTCCGATCTTTACTGACTTGACCTGCGAAGGATCGAGGCTGACGAACTCACCAGTCTTCACTTTGCCTTTGCGGTCGAGGGTCTGGATGATCAGCCGCCGGTCAGTGGTGGCCAGCGTGACCACCCCTCCCGAGAACATGTTCTTCTGCTGCGATGCCGAACAGAATCCCCTGAGTGTCTCTCCCGGTTCGAGCAGGGTTGAAAGATGAGCCTCGAGTTCAGCCTCGTATTGGGACGCCTTGCTTTCCGTGGCCTTCGGCTTGAGTTCCATTGTCTGAACCTAAAGGTTCGGGGTGCCGGTCCGCAAGCGTTCGGCCTTTACCTGAACAACAACGGCCCGGTCGTTTGACCGGGCCGTTGTCGAAAGACATGTCGCGAAAGCGATCAGTCCTTGTAGGTCTCGCCGGCTTCGGCCTTGGCGATCAATGATGCGGGCGGGTTGAAACGCTCGCCGTGCTTCGCGGCCAGTTCGTTCGAGCGGGCGACGAATCCGGAGAGGCCACCTTCGTATCCGTTGATGTACTGGAGCACTCCACCGCTCCAGGCCGGGAAGCCGATTCCGAAGATCGAGCCGATGTTGGCGTCAGCGACTGATTCGATCACGCCTTCATCGAGGCATTTGACCGTTTCGAGGGCTTCGACGAACATCATGCGCTCTTCGAGTTCGACCAGGTCGATCGTCGAAGGATCGGCAACCGGCGGGAACTCTTCTTTAAGTCCCTGCCAGAGACCGGTGCGCTTGCCGTCTTCGTAGTTATAGAAACCGGCACCGGCGAGCTTGCCCGCGCGGCTGGCTTCGACCATGCGGTCGACCACCGGGAACGCCGGGTGCGGCGCCCAGGTGCCACCCTCGGCTTCGACGGCGTCCCTGGTCGCCTTGCGGATCTTGACCATCAGCTCCATGTTCAGTTCGTCGCTGAGCTGCAGCACCGGGGCCGGATAACCGGCCTGCGATGAAGCCTGCTCGATCGACGAAGCCGGAACACCTTCCAGCAGGAAGGCGATGCCTTCGTTGATGAAAGTGCCGATAACGCGGCTGGTGAAGAAGCCCCGCGAATCGTTGACCACGATCGGGGTCTTCTTGATCTGCTTGGCGACATCGAGCGCGCGGTAAAGCGCGGCGTCAGAGGTCTTCTCGCCCTTGATGATCTCCAGCAGCGGCATCTTGTCGACCGGGCTGAAGAAGTGCAGGCCGATGAAGTCGGCCGGGCGCGAAACGCCTTCGGCCAGGCCGGTGATCGGCAGGGTCGAAGTGTTCGAGCCGAGCAGCGCACCTTCGGCGAGGAAAGGCTCGATCTCGGCGAAAACCTTTGCCTTGACTTCCGGATCCTCGAAGACGGCCTCGATCACGAGGTCGGCATCCTTGGCATCCGAAGCGTCGCCGGCCGGGTGGATCAGGGCAAGCAGAGCGTCACCCTTCTCCTGGGTCGAGCGGCCCTTGGCGATCGCCTTGTCGACGAGGTCCTTGGAGTAACCCTTGCCACGCTCGGCGGCTTCGAGTGAGATGTCCTTGAGCACGACTTCGATGCCGGCCTTTGCGCACACGTACGCAATGGCAGCGCCCATCATTCCGGCACCAAGCACGACGACCTTGGTCGCCTTGAAGGTCTCGGCGTCTTCGGGGCGTCCACGCTTGCCATTGACCTGCTGGAGGTCGAAGAAAAAAGCCTGGATCATGTTCTTCGCGACCTGGCCGGTGGCCAGTTCGATGAAGTAACGGCCTTCGATCTCGATTGCCGAATCGAAGTCGACCTGCGCGCCTTCAACAGCTGCGGACATGATCGCGATCGGAGCCGGGTAGTTCGCGCCCTTGAGCTGCTTGCGCAGGTTGGACGGGAAGGCCGGCAGGTTCTGGGCCAGAGACGGGGTCATCGGGGTGCCGCCGGGGATCCTGTATCCCTTGACGTCCCACGGCTGGACCGCTTCCGGGTTCTCCGCGATCCACTTCCTGGCGGCCGGGATCAGGTCGTCCGGGGTGGCGACGATCTCGGAGATAAGGCCGATTTCGAGAGCCTTCTGCGGGCGCAGCGGCTTGCCCTGGACCAGGACCTGGAGCAGCGCATTGGCGATACCGAGCATGCGCACGGTGCGCACCACTCCACCGCCACCGGGCAGCAGGCCCAGGGTGACTTCCGGCGTGCCGAGCTGGATCTTCGGGTCGTCAACGACGATCCGGTGATGCGTGGCCAGCGTGATTTCCAAACCGCCACCGAGGGCGGACCCGGCAACCGCGGCGACAACCGGCTTGCCGAGTGTCTCGAGCCGGCGAAGCTGGCTCTTGATCTCGCGCAGTCCCGCTGCGAATTCTTCGGTCTGTTCCTTGCGGACAGCGAGGAGGTCGTTCAGGTCGCCTCCGGCGAAGAAGGTCTTCTTGCCGGAAGTGATGATGACGCCGGTGATGTCGTCCTTCTCGGCTTCCAGCCGTTCCACCGTCGTCGCCATGGACGCGGCGTAGGCCGCGTTCATGGTGTTTGCTCCCTGGTTGGGATCGTCGATGGTCAGAACGACGATGCCGTCGTCGCCACGGTCCCACTGGATCGTTGTGCTTTCGCTCATATTGATTCGTTCCTCAGACTTTTCTGGTTGTTCAGATTCGCTCGACGACAGTGGCGATACCCATGCCACCACCGACGCAAAGGGTGCAGAGGCCGTAACGGCCACCGGTGCGCTCGAGCTCATCGACGATCGTGCCGAGGATCATTCCGCCGGTTGCTCCGAGCGGGTGTCCCATGGCGATCGCGCCACCGTTGACGTTGACTTTCTCCATGTCGACGTCGAGGTCACGGACCAGGCGCAGTGCCACGGCCGCGAAAGCTTCGTTGATCTCGATCAGGTCGAGGTCGTCAGCGGTGATTCCGGCCTTCTTCAGGGCCTTCTTGCTGGCCGGGCCGGGAGCCGTGAGCATGATCGTCGGGTCGGCACCGGAAACGGCGGTTGAGACGATGCGAGCCCGCGGGGTCAGGCCGTTGGCCTCACCGGCTGCTTCGGACCCGATCGCGATCAGTGAAGCACCGTCGACGATTCCGGACGAGTTGCCGGCGTGGTGGACGTGGTTGATCTCTTCGACCCAGTGGTACTTCTGGAGTGCGACTGCGTCGAAGCCACCCATGTCGCCCATCGCGGCGAATGAAGGCTTGAGCCTGGCCAGCGATTCGGCCGTGGTTCCGGCGCGAATGAACTCGTCGTTGTCGAGAACGACCTGGTCGTTCGGATCGAGGACCGGCACGACGGAGTTCTTGAAGTAACCGGCGTCCTGCGCGGCGGAGGCGCGCTCCTGCGAGCGGGCGGCGAACTCGTCGACGTCGTCGCGGGTGAAGCCTTCGATCGTGGCGATCAGGTCAGCACCGATTCCCTGCGGGACGAAACTGGTGTCGTAGTTGGTCTCCGGATCCATTGCCCAGGCACCACCGTCGGTTCCCATCGGGACGCGCGACATCGACTCGACTCCACCGGCCCAGACCATGTCTTCCCAGCCGGAAGCAACTTTCTGGGCAGCGATATTCACAGCTTCGAGGCCGGAGGCGCAGAAGCGGTTCAGCTGGACGCCGGCGACAGTGTCCGGCAGGCCGGCCTTGATCGCGGCGGTCTTGGCGATGTCGGCACCCTGGTCGCCGACCGGGGTGACACAGCCGAGGACGACATCGTCGACGACCGCCGGGTCGAGCTTCTCGTTGCGGATCAGCATCTCGTGCATGAGGCCGACCACGAGGTCGACCGGCTTGGTTGTATGTAGCGAGCCGTTGCTCTTGCCTTTGCCGCGCGGGGTGCGGAGGGTGTCGAAAATGAGTGCGTCAGTGCTCAAGGTGAACTCCAGTTCGGTTGTGGCCTGTTTGAAGAGTGTGAAGCGGGAGAGTTATCAGACAGCGTGTCCGATATCTATTATAGAGTCTCCTCCATGGCGGCGTCCGCAAGAAGAGGCAAGAACGGCCGTGCCGCCAGGGGCGACGTTGAGCAGCATGTGTTCGACGCGGTCGCACGGCTCCTTTCCCAAGGTCAGAGCTTCACCGGACTCGGCGTGATGCGGATCGTCGACGAGGCCGATATTGCCCGCTCCAGCTTCTACGCGAACTTCACCGGCAAGCCTGACCTTCTTCTCCGGATGTCGGAAGCGGCGACGATCGACCTTTTCGGTTTTGCCGAACAGTGGATGGCTTCCGGGGAGCTTTCGGAGGAGGGCCTCGAATCAACCCTGATGCTGGTGATCGGCGAATACCGCAAGCATGAATACACCCAGCGGGCGATGAATGAAGTCGTGACCTACGACCTCGCGGTTGCCACCTACTGGCGCCGTCGCATCGACCAGTTCGCGGACATCGTGATCCACCGACTGGAGGAGGACCGTGTCGCCGGAAGGCTGGCCGACGACCTCGACATCCCCTACACCGCCCACTGGATCGTCTGGGGCACCGAGCGATCGATAGCCCAGCACATCGCCGCCGGCCGGGAAGACGACCAGCGACTGGCGAAGGCGGTCGCCCGTGCCACCTGGTGGTCGATGTACGGCGGCGCCTGACCACCGCCTGATCCCGAACTGGTGCCGTTTGACGGTTGATTCAATCGCCCGATCCGGCCTTGACCAGCACTGGAAACGGGTATAACTACAAGCCCTGCTTAAGACTTCGAAATACAAGTGCATTACCCGAGAGGAAACCTGTGTCTGACACCCCCGATGCTGTTGTTGGTGAGATGAATGATGAGAGTGACGGCCGCGAAGGCGAATGCCCGGTCGACCACAGCGGGCGCGCCCCGGAACCGGTCGAAGGCGGCGGCAACCGGGGATGGTGGCCGAACCGACTCAACCTGAAGATCCTCGCTTCCAACCCCGCGGTGTCGAACCCGATGGATGACGACTTCGACTACGCCACCGAGTTCCAGAGCCTTGATCTGGACGCCGTGAAGAAGGACATCAACGAGGTCCTGACGACTTCCCAGGACTGGTGGCCGGCCGACTTCGACCATTACGGCCCGCTGATGATCAGGATGGCCTGGCACAGCGCCGGCACCTACCGGATCAGCGACGGACGGGGCGGCGCCGGAGCGGGACAGCAGCGCTTCGCTCCCCTCAACAGCTGGCCCGACAACGGCAACCTCGACAAGGCCCGACGCCTGATCTGGCCGGTCAAGCAGAAGTATGGCCGCAAACTCTCATGGGCCGACCTCATGGTCCTGACCGGCAACGTCGCCCTGGAATCGATGGGGTGCAAGACCTTTGGTTTCGCTGGTGGTCGCGAGGATGTCTGGGAGCCGGATGAAGACATCTACTGGGGCCCCGAGACCGAGTGGCTTGGCGACGAGCGTTACACCGGTGACCGCGACCTCGAGAACCCGCTGGCCGCGGTCCAGATGGGCCTGATCTACGTAAACCCGGAAGGCCCGAACGCGAATCCCGATCCGCTGGCTTCGGCCCGGGATATCCGCGAGACCTTCCGTCGCATGGCGATGAACGACGAAGAGACCGTCGCGCTGATCGCCGGCGGACACACCTTCGGCAAGACCCACGGCGCCGCCGACCCGGACAAATACGTCGGCCCCGAGCCCGAAGCTGCCCCGCTCGAAAATCAGGGACTCGGCTGGCTCAGCTCATATGAGACTGGCGCCAACGGTGACACGATCACCTCCGGACTCGAAGTCACCTGGACCTATCACCCAACCCGCTGGGACAACGAGTATTTCCACATCCTCTTTGCCTACGAATGGGAACTGATGGAGAGCCCGGCCGGTGCCCACCAGTGGCGGCCGAAAGACGGCGGCGGTGCCGACATGGTGCCGCTTTCGAACGACCCGACCAGGCACCGCGAGCCGCGGATGCTCACCACCGACCTCGCCCTGCGGGTCGACCCCGAATACGAAAAGGTCTCGCGCCGGTTCGCCGACGACCAGGAAGCACTTTCTGACGCATTCGCCCGGGCCTGGTTCAAGCTGACCCACCGTGACATGGGACCGATCGAGCGTTACCTCGGTCCGGAAGTGCCGGGGGAAGAGCTGATCTGGCAGGACCCGATTCCGGACGTCACTTACGAAGAGATCGGCGCCGAAGACATCGGCGTGCTCAAGGAGAAGATCCTTTCTTCGGGACTGACCGTCTCGCAGCTGGTTTCCACGGCATGGGCTTCAGCCTCCACCTTCCGTGGCAGCGACAAGCGCGGCGGAGCCAACGGAGCGCGAATCCGGCTCGAGCCGCAGAAGAGCTGGGAAGTCAACGATCCGGCCGGGTTGGCCAGCGTGCTGAGCGCCCTTGAGGGAATCCAGACCGAGTTCAACAGTTCCAACGTCGGCGGCAAGCAGGTTTCGATCGCTGACCTGATCGTCCTTGGCGGAAACGCCGGAGTCGAGCAGGCGGCCCGCAATGCCGGCAAGGAGGTCTCGGTTCCGTTTACGCCGGGACGCGCCGACGCCACCCAGGAACAGACCGACGTCGAGTCGTTCGAAGCGCTGGAGCCGTCGGTTGATGGCTTCCGGAACTACGAAGCGGCGGAGCATCGCCTGCCCGGCGAATACCTGCTGATCGATCGGGCAAACCTGCTCACCCTGAGTGCGCCGGAGATGACCGTCCTGATCGGTGGCCTGCGGGTCCTCGGGGCCAACTCGGGCGGTTCCGAGATGGGTGTCCTGACCTCCAGTCCCGGGTCCCTGACCAACGATTTCTTCGTGAACCTGACCGACATCGGCACGAAGTGGACCGCTGCCGGAGACGACAAGCGCTTCGAAGGACGCGATGGCAATGGCGATCTCAAGTGGATCGGCAGCCGGGCTGACCTCGTCTTCGGATCGAACTCCGAACTACGCGCCGTGGCCGAGGTGTACGCCAGCGACGACGCACAGGACAAGTTCGTGGCCGACTTCGTCGCCGCCTGGACCAAAGTCATGAACCTGGACCGGTTCGACCTGGACTGAGTTCAGGTCGGCAGGGAAAGCGTCAGGAAAGCCCTCCACCCGGAGGGCTTTCCTGTGGGCTGATCAGCTCGCTGCCACAGGTGTCGTCCGACTCATTCCGAGAACGAATCGGCGTGCGTAATCGGATCGAAGATCAGGTTCTCTTTCGCGGACTGTCTCGGCAGGACCAACAGGGGGCATTGGGCCGAGTTGATCAGCGCCGCCGCCACCCCGCCCAGCATCACCCGGCGGATCGGGCCGTAGCCCCGTGAGCCCATGATCATCAGGTCGAACGACTTCGAATATTTCGCCAGCTCTTCGGCCGGATTGCCTTCCAGCCTGTGGATTTCGACCGGAATGCCGATCGGAACCCGCTTCTCGGCTTCTTCGAGCAGCCGGGCCGTGTTCTGACGCTGAAGCACGTCGAAATCTTCTGTCGCGTACCCGGAGAGAGATCCATACCCCTCCGACGGGAATCTCAAGACGCTCACGATTGTGAGTCTTGAGGCGGATGGCCGGGCAATGGCGATCGCTTCTTCGAGGGCTCTTTCCGATTCTTCGCTCTCATCGATGGCCACACAGATCTTCGAGATCGCCTTGCCCCGGCCGGCATAGCCCTTGGGCGCGATGGCAACTGGCACCGGAGAACCATCGAGCAGCTTCCTGGACACCGATCCAAGGAATACCCGACCGATACCCCCGCGGTGAGACGAGCCGGCGACGATAACCAGGGGCTGGGTTTCCTCCGCAACTGCCTGGATGGCCCTCGCGGGGGATTGGTCGAGCAGCATTCTGGTGTCCACTTCCCGCGGTTCCAGCCTTGCTTTTGCTTCAGCGAGCACTGGACCAGTGGCTTCGGACATCGCGGCGGTAAGGTCGCCCGGATTCAGCAGGTACAAGGGGAACTCAACGGCTGTCGCCACCAGCGGCTGCGCGTCAAAGAGTTCACAGAGCTGCTCGCCGAGCTCCAGGCCGTCCTTCGAGTTCTCACTGCCGTCAAACGCGATCATCACCTTGCGGTCCATGCGTGCCTCCTGATTGGGTCCTTGATGGAGGATCCCGGGTGAAAGGCGGTTCGACATCGGTGCCGTGTGCGGGTCCGATTCAGCACCGACTACGGACAGGCCGCTTCGACCCCTACGCGGATGAAGCGCAATCGGCGTAAGTTGAGACGAGCAAAACCATGCCCGAATCCACTCTTAACGAGGGTCAGCTGCAGCGACTACTTCAGGTGGGGCGTGCGCTGGTGTCGGAACTGGACCTCGAATCGCTGCTGCATCAGGTGCTTGAAACAGCGCAGGAACTGACCGGTGCCAGATACGCCGCACTCGGGATCCTCAACAGCGACGGCACTTCGCTCGAACGTCTTCTCGACCTCGGGATCGACGAAACCACCCGGCAGGAGATCGGAATCCTCCCCAAAGGAAATGGTGTTATCGGGGAACTGATCCGTCACTCCGCCCCGTTGCGGCTCGCCAAAGTGAGCGAGCACCCGCGCAGCCAGGGCTTCCCGCCCGGGCATCCGTACATGGACGCTTTCCTTGGTGTGCCGATCCAGATCAGAGGGGAAATTTTCGGCAACATCTATCTGACCGAGAAGGCGGGCACCAGTCCGTTCGACGAACTCGATGAAGCGATGCTCGTAACCCTCGCCGACTGGGCGGCCGTTGCCATCGACAACGCGAAGGTCCACGAGCGGGACCGACTGCGCCGGACGATCGAAGCGTCCGAGCGGGAACGCAAACGATGGGCGATGAACCTCCATGACCAGACCCTCCAGGACCTGGGTGCCCTCAAGGTCATGCAGGAGGTGGCCCTGACCCGTGGAGACCCCGAAACCATGAAGGAATCGCTTGAGACCGCAGCTTCCCAGCTCGAGGAAACGATCGCGGCGCTCGAGTTGCTCATCCTCGAGCTCCGACCCGCAACCCTGGATGCCCTCGGAGTCGAAGCGGCAATCGAAACCCTCCTCTCGCGTTTGAAGGACCGGTGCCGCATCCGGACGAATCTCCACGTCGACCTGGCTTTCGACCGGGCTGATGCGGCAACCCCCCTCAGCGACAGGTGCGAATCGACGATCTACCGGGTCGTCCAGGAGGCGTTGAATAACGCGGTGAAACATTCCGGCGCAACCTGGATATCGGTGTCCATCGTCGAGACCCAGGAACTGGTCACGCTCTTCATCGAAGACAACGGTAAAGGCTTCACTCCAGCCGATGGCTACGGAGGACGGTTCGGGCTTGACGGAATGGGCGACCGGGTCGACCTCGTCGGCGGGGATCTGTTGATCGATTCAGCTCCCGGTTCGGGAACGCGGATCGAGGCGCACCTTCCGGCAGATCATTCAAACGCCTCACCGACCGTGTGAGCGCTAATCCAATCCGTTGTTCTTCGCGTAGGCGATCAACTCTGCCCGGGTGCTGATCCCCGTTTTCCTCTGGATATTGGCCCGATGGGTTTCCACGGTCCTCACGCTGAGCACCAACTGGCCCGCGACTTCGGGATTCATGAATCCCTGGGCCAGCAGTCCCAGCACTTCGACTTCGCGGGGGGTCAGTTCGTCCGGCGGCTCTTCGTTGACGGGCGCGGCGGCAAGCTTCGCGCCGAGCGACGGATTCAGATAGGTCCCGCCGTCGAGCGCCGTCCGGATCGCATCGACAAGTTCTCTCGCGGCGGAATGCTTGACCACATATCCGCTGGCCCCGGCCTGGAGTGAGGACCTGACGAAAGCCGGTTCGCTGAGCATCGTGAGCACGATTACTTTGGTTCCCGGGGAAGTTTCGAGGACCTTCGGAATGATGCCCAGGCTCGGCTCCCCGGGCATGCTCAGATCGAGCACGAGAATCGAAGGCTTGTGTCCGAGAACGTACCTCGCGGCGTCCTCGGCGGTGCCTGCCTCGGCCACCACACGGATGTCGCTTTCGGATTCAAGCACCATGCGAATCCCGTCCCGGACGATCACGTGATCATCGGCCAGAACCACGGTCACTTCTGCATCAGAGGTGTCGGGAGGAGTGCTCATTCAGGGCAACCTATCCCCTGTTCGCTTTGCGGATGAAGATTTCTGAAGCTCACACCACAGTTTCCAGCCGCCCGGCCCCGAGATCGTCGGTAGTCACCACCGACCCGGACCGTTCACTACTGCGCCTCGGAGGAAGATCCGGAACCGGGCGCCACCGAGCTCAGACGAATCGCAACTGGCCGACCCCCCCTGGGACTCGGCCACCGCCTTGACGATCGCCAGACCAAGACCCGAGCCCGAAGACGTGCGGGAAGCATCGAGCCTGGAGAAACGATCGAACACCTTGGAACGCATTTCGGTCGGTACATCCGGTCCGTCATCCTCGACTGCAACAACCGCCTGCCCCTTTGCCTCCGAAACTGACACCCGAATAGTTCCTCCGGGATCTGTGTGTTTCACCGCATTCGACAGGAGGTTGGACACTGCGCGCGCCAACTGCTCGCGGTCCACCAGCGCTCCGTCATCAGCAAGGATCCGGATCTCGAATGTGCGCTCGCTCGTTTCCCGGAATGCCTCCACCTCTGCACTCACCAATGGCTCAAGGGTGATGGCTTCCAGGGCAGTGGCATTGCCAGAGTCCACCTGCGCGAGGATCAGCAGGTCATCGATGAGCCGTTCCATTCGAAGCGACGCCGCCTCCACCAGATTCGTCACGCGGACCAGATCCTCCCGGGACGGATCCGGATTCCGGCTCAGTACCTGAAGCTGGCCTTTAATGATGGTCAATGGTGTCCGCAGGTCATGGGAAGCGTCAGCAACGAAGTGCTGCTGCCTGGCGAAGGCGCTTTCGACCCGGTCAAGCATCCCGTTGAATGATCCGGCGAGCGACCGCACTTCGTCGTTGTGGGTCTCACCGATCGGCATCCTGGCTGCCAGGTCCCCGGCATCCACTCCTTCGGCAACTTCGGCCATCCGCCTCATCGGACGGGTCGCATTGTTCGCAAGCAGCCAGCCGGCGGCGGCGGCCAGCAGCAGACTGAAAATGCCGACCACGAGGAAAGTCTTACTCAGGCCTTCCAGTGCCTGGTCCACGGAACCCAGTGGTTGCCCGACCCGGATGTTCGCCACCACCCCGTCCGGCAGCTCGAACTGTCGCGAAAGCAGTCTCACCTCACCAACATCGTCGACCTTCACTGACGTGAAGCCGCTCGGAGCGATCGCGATTTCTTTGGAATCCTCGTCGTCGAAGAGGTCCGGCTGGTTCGTGGCGATGCCGCCGCCATCGATCGTGATCAGAATCACCTTCGAGGACGCTTCCAGAGGCTGGTTCTGAACCAGTGCCATCGCTTTGGAGGTGGCACCGTCCGGACTGCCCGGAACCCGGCCCAGCTCGGCTCCGAGAGATTCGACTTCCCGTTCCAGGTCATTTTCGGTTCGGTCGCGGAGCTCTGAACCGGTGCCCTGGTAGACCGCGAAATAGGTGACACCCAGAGCAACCAGGAGGATCAGGGAGATCGATATTGCAAGGCGGGCCCTGAGGCCCGCAGCCGGCTGCCTCAAGGCGACTCTCGTAACCGGTAGCCGGCGGAACGCAGGGTTTCGATCGGGTCAGCCAGACCGTCGAAGGTCAGCTTTCGTCGCAGATACGCAATGTAGACACCGACAATGTTCGTGCCGGGGTCATAGTCATATCCCCAGACCCCGTTGAGAAGCTGCTCTTTCGACAGCACCTGGCCGGGGTGTCTCATCAGAAAGACGAGCAATTCGAATTCGCGAGCCGAGAGCCTGACCTCAGTTCCCGCCCGGGTGACGCTGCGCTTCAACAGGTCGAGGTGGATATCCCCGACCTTCACCTCCGAAGGGGTCTCCTGTCCCGGCGTACGCAGATGAGCCCTGACTCGGGCAACCAGCTCCTCGAAAGCGAAAGGCTTGGTCACATAGTCGGTCGCTCCATGATCGAGTCCGCTGACCCGGTCAGCAATCTCTGACCTTGCCGTAAGCAGGATCACGGGCGTTGACTGATCAGTCCTGCGAAAGGACTCGAGGATCTCGAGTCCGCTCCTGCCGGGGAGCATCCAGTCGAGAATGAGCAGGTCGAACCGTCCGGTCATTGCCAGCGCTTCGCCTTCAACCCCGTCTTCAACACTGGTGACGGCGTATCCCTCGGATCTGAGACCACGACCCACGAAATCCCCAATGGCTTGCTCGTCTTCCACGATCAGGATCCTCATCCCGGTCGATGCTAACCCCTGCGCCGGGCTGAATCCGGTTCATAAGAAAACTCTCATCCTGCCCTTACGGACTTCGGGCCGGGACCAGTCACTGTGCAGTCATGTACGAAAGTCTTCCCCCCAAAGAACTCGCCCGGATCAAACGTGAAGGCCGAATTGCCCGGGTCCGGCGCATTCGGCAGTTCGTGGCCAGCGGTGCCGTGTCCCTGGTAGCCCTGTTCAGCGTGGCCCTGCTGACCAGAGGTCTGGTTGAACAGACGTCAGCGACCCAGCCTGCCGTGGTCGCGCGGAACCTTTCCACAAGCCAGGCGCAACCTGCTTCGGTCACGACCCCGGCTCCTGCCCCGGCTCCCGCTCCAGCGCCGATCGTCACAAGCCAGTCGTGAAACAGCCGTGAGCGGCGGCATCCACATCTTCTGGATCCTGAGCCGGGCAGCCGGAATCTCAGCCATCGTACTGGCCAGCTTCTCGGTTTTCGCCGGTCTGCTTGCCGGGCGGGGCAGCCCGATACGGATCAAGCGTTTCGGAGAAATGAAGCCGCTGCACGAGGCACTTTCCCTGGCGACAATCCTTCTGGTGGTTGCACACGGGCTTCTGCTGCTGGCCGATTCCTGGCTCAAGCCGGGACTGGCGGGGATCGCGATCCCCTTCCAGATGTCCTACCAGCCGTTCTGGACGGGGGTTGGAATCATCGGGGGATACGGCTTGATCATCCTCGGCCTGACCTTCTATCTGAGACGCTGGATCGGCCCTTCACGGTGGCGCACAGCCCATCGGTTCATCGCAGTGTTCTGGATCCTCGGCCTTTTCCACACCTTTGGCGCCGGTACCGACGCCGGAGCGCTTTGGCTTCAGGCTCTCGTTGCCGTGACCGCCCTCCCGTCGCTCATCCTGCTGGGCATGCGACTTGGCGACCGCAAGCCGTCGTCGAAACCGAAGCCGCCCATTGGAGAATCAAGGAAATCGATAGCCGTGTGAAAACTGGGATATGGACGCTCTATCCCTGACCGACTTCCCCGGCTTCATGATCTGAACCCGGCCTCATTCTTCATCCCGGTCCTCGGCGTGCTTGGGAAGGATCACAACGGGACAGACGGCCGCTCTAGTGACCTGAAGGGAAGTGCCTCCGAGCAGAACCCTGCGGACGGGACCGTAACCACGGGAGCCCATGACCAGCAGGTCGAGGCCCGCGGTTGCCTCCACCAGTTCATCGGCCGCATCCCCGACCTTGAGGCTCGTCTCGACGTTGATGCCGGGAATGTCCGCCGCCACATCCAGTTCTCGCTGAAGTTCGTCGTTGACACTCTTCTGGAATCCCCGGTTCGTGTGGCCGATGCGCCCTGGTGAAACGAAAAGCGGGGTGACCCCTATGAGCGTCAGCATTCCACCGGTCTGGCGAACCAGTTCGGCGCTGTAGTGCAGAGCCGTGCGGGACTCGTCCGATCCGTCGAAACCGACACCGATCCGGCGGAAGCCGTCGTGATCCATGCCGGCGTAGCCGCGGGGAGATACGAAGGTCGGGACGGTCGAACCCTGGATTACGCGGGAGCCGACATCGCCGAGCAGGACCCGGCCCATAGGACCCCGGTGGCTGGAACCGATCACGACCGCCGAAGCCCCGAGTTTCCTGGTCATCCTGGTCAGACCTTCCGGCACTGACGTCTCCGAGAGCTTGTGAAACTCGAAGGGAACACCGAGCGCATCCTCGGCGATCTTCCGCATCCGTCCGAAATAGAGCTCCCTGGCTTCGTCCATGGCATCGAGGCCCTCGTAAAAGATCGAGTCAGCATGGACACTCATCACCAGCATCCGCTGGGCGAACCTTTCATGCAGCTGTCGTCCAAGCTCAAGTCCGTCCCGCGCCTCAGGAGTGTCGTCCACTCCGACAAGTACCGATTCCACTTCATTCTCCTTTGGGTGAGATTGCGACTTTGATGACGTTGTCACGCTGATTGCCGAAGAAGTCATAAGCCTCTTCGATCTGGTCCAGACCGAACCGATGGGTGATTAGCGGCTCCAGATCCAGGTGGCCGTGCCTGACCATTTCCATCAGCTTTCGCATCCGCTCTTTTCCTCCCGGACAAAGGCCGGAGAGGATCTGCTTGTCGCCGATTCCGTAGACATACGGTTCGACCGGCACGGTCAGTTTGTCGCCATACACGCCCAGACTCGAGATTCGTCCGCCGGGTCTGGTCGCCTCGATGCATGATTCAAAGGTCTGCTGGGTGCCGAGAGCTTCGATCGCAACATCCACTCCCCGGCCTTCGGTGAATCGCCGGATTGCGGCCAGCGGATCCTGTTCCTTGTAGTTGATCACTTCATCGGCGCCCATCGTGGTTGACATGTGAAGGCGACTCTCGATGCTGTCCACGCCGATCACCATAGCGGCACCCATCGCCCTGGCCCCCGCCGTCGCGCAAAGTCCGATGGGCCCCTGAGCGAACACGGCGACCGTCTCGCCGATCTTCACTTCAGCCCGCTCGGCGGCCGAGATCCCGGTGGATGCGATGTCGGCGAGCATCAGACACTGTTCATCGCTCAGCTCGTCCGGAATCGGTGCGAGATTGGCCTGGGCGTATGGCACCCTGACGAATTCCGCCTGACATCCGTCGATCGAGTTGCCCAGTCTCCAGCCACCGATCATGTCCCAGTGCTCTTCGTGTCCGGAGCACTGCGAAGAGTTTCCTGACTGGCAGAAGGAACATGCTCCGCACGGCGTGATCGCCCCGACCAGCACCCGGTCACCGAGCTTGTAGCCGCTGACGGCTTCACCAAGCTGGTGAATGACCCCCACGTGTTCGTGGCCCACCACCCTGCCTTCGTCTACCGGGTATTCGCCGCTCAGGATGTGGACATCAGTCCCGCAGATCGTGGTCAAAGTGACTTTGATCACGGCGTCGTTCGGACCACAGCCGGGCATCGGGCGTTCCTGCAGGGAGATCTTCCCCTGGCCCTCGAAAACCGCAGCCGCCATCGAACCTGTTTCTGAGTTGACCGTCATCACGTTCCTTAATGGGTTGATCGTGTTCATTGAGGCTAGAAAGGCCCGACCCAGGGAACGTCAGCAGGCGGCGCGGGATCGTCTCGGTAGTGAACCCTTAGACCGCCGCGTCGAAACGCTCAGCAGCTCCGCCGTCCGGGATGTCCCTTCGACGGAAACCGGCTAAGGCAAAAGCGAGGGCTGTCTCGACCGCGGCGGGTGCAGCCACCGCGGCCTGGATACTTGATGGCCTTTCTGATGGCCTTTCCAGTTTCGATCGCAAGGGCCATCAGGCGATGGCACCAGCGTCCACCAATCCAGGATCCAGCAGGTCATCCTGCCGGGCGCGCCTGGGGACCACCATCAGCGGGCACTGCGCCCGGTTCATGAGCCCCGCGGAAACACCGCCCAGCAGGACACGCCTCACCGGGCCATAGCTCCGCGAACCCACGATCATCAGATTGAAAAACTTCGAGATCTTCTCGAGCTCCTGCAGGGGATCGCCCTCGAGCCGTTGGATTGTCACCGGGATCGCGCTGGGAATGTAGTCCTCGGCTTCTTCCAGCATCTTTGCCGTGAACTGCAGCTGCGCGGTTCGCATGTCGCCAATCGCGTAGCCGTAGTTGGCCGCAACGGGACTACTGACGCTGACTACTGTGAGATGAGCACCGGCCTTGCGGGAAATGGCGATCGCTTCATCAAGCGCGCGGGCTGAATCCGTCCCCTCGTCAATCGCAACGCAGATTCTTTTCACGGCTGTGTCGTGTTTCGCGTAGCAACGGGGTGCCACAACGATCGGACTGGGCGAACCGGTCAGGAGGCTTTTGCCGACCGTGCCCAGCATCACCCTTCCCCCGTCACCGTGATGGGAAGAACCGACGACGATGGCGAGCGGGTCGACCCGTTCTGCCAGATTCTGGATGGCCCGGGCGGGAGATCGGTGTATGACTCTCGTCGTTTCGATCTCCTGGGGGAGGAAATAGTCGGAAGCCAGATCGAGCACGGCTGACGCTTCTCCGGCAACGATGGTTTCCGTGTCGAGCATTTCCGAGAGGTATCCGGGAAACACCTCGCAGGTGACAACCAATGGCTGGGCGTCGAGCAGGCGACAGAGTTGTTTGCCGAACACCAGTGCGTCGCGTGAGTGAGGACTCCCGTCGAACGCGATCAGGACCCTTCTCTTGCTCGTCCCATCCAGAGTGATTTCCATCAATTAAGCATCTCTTCGTCCCTCGAGGCGATCATCGGTGCGGCCTGCGGGTTCGAGTCAGCAGCCAGTACTTAGATCATCACCTTCACAAACTTGAGGCTGATTCGCGGAACCGGCCGTACACTGGGCAGAAAGGTAATGACGGATTCGGCACTTCACGAAAAACAGCTTCGTAGCCTGCTTGAAGTGGGCCGCGCCCTCGTTTCCGAACTCGATCCCGAAGCACTTCTGAATCGAGTTCTGGAAACAGCAAAAGAACTGACCGGGGCCAGGTACGCCGCCCTGGGGATCCTCGACAAGAACAAATCGTCACTCGAGCGATTTCTACACCTTGGAATCGACCAAGCCTCGCTGCGGGGGATCGGCCCACTGCCCCAGGGGCGTGGTGTTCTGGGCGAGCTCATAAGCCACCCGGAACCTTTACGTCTGGCCCGGGTCGGGGATCATCCGCGCTCCTACGGGTTTCCGCCCGGACACCCTCCAATGAGCTCATTCGTCGGTGTGCCGATACGGATTCGGGGAGAGTCTTTCGGCAATATCTACCTGACCGAAAAGGCGGACGGTCAGCAATTCAACGACCTTGATGAAGCAATGATCGTGATCCTTGCCGACTGGGCAGCGGTCGCCATCGGGAACGCCCGACTGTACGAAGACAGTGAGAATCGTCGCGTAGAACTCGAGCGGGCAGTCCAGGCACTTGAAGCCACCGTATCGCTCGCCAGGGTCGGCGCCATGGACTCGGATCTGGATTCGCTCTACGAGTTGATCGTGAAGCGCGGACGGGCCCTCGTCGACGCAAACACGGTGCTGTTGCTGACCGCCGAGCCGAAGGGTCAACTCCGAATCTCCGCGGTGGCCGGCGTCGGCAACAATGCCGTAGAGGGCCATCTGTTCCCGGAGAGCCATCTGCTGGAGAGGGTGCGCGGGGAAGTGACCGCGCAGCGAATGTATGGAGCCGAACTCGAGCTCAGTTGCGACCTGGGATTCGAACACGAAGAAGTGCTGATCCTGCATCTGGACTACCGGGGCCGGCGCCAGGGGTTTCTGGTTGCAATCGACCCCCTTGGGCGCAACCAGTTCACTCCGGAGAACGAACTCGTGTTCAGCTCTTTCGGCACCAGCGCCGCCAACTCCCTCGGGACTGCCGGAGACATCGAGCAGGAGCGCCTCCGCATGGCCATCGAAGCTTCGGAACAGGAACGAAGGCGGTGGGCAATGGAGCTTCACGACGAAACCCTGCAGGACCTTGGAGCGCTCAAGGTCCTGCAGGAAGGCGCCATCGTGAAAGGGGATCCGGACACGATGCGCCAGTCACTGACCAGCGCGACGACCCAGCTGGACAGAACAATCGCGACGCTTGAATTGCTTATCCACGAGCTGAGGCCGGCAAGCCTTGATGCACTCGGACTCGAGGCTGCCGTGGAAACCCTGCTCGATCGTGTGTGCGACCGGGCATCGATGTCTCCGGAACTCCACTTCGACCTTGCCTTCGATCGTGGTGACTCCCCGACGCGGCTCGCCGGCCAGATCGAAGCAACTGCTTACCGGGTCATCCAGGAATCGCTGAATAACGCCGCCAAGCATTCGGGTGCGTCCAGAGTCTCGGTATCGGTCACCGAATCCGCCACCGATCTGACGATATTCGTGGAAGACAACGGCAAGGGGTTCGTCCCGGAAGACGGTTTCGGCGATCGTTTCGGGCTCCACGGCATGCGCGAGCGCGTGGAGCTTGCGGACGGTGAGATGGAGATCGATTCGTCCCCCGGGAATGGAACCCGGGTCGAAGTTCACATTCCCGTCTGACCCATTCGCAGGCTGAGCGGCACCTGGCCAGCCCGTGTTCGCCGCACGATCAGTGGCCAGTACTCAGATGACGACCCGGTTTTGCCTGTAGAAGATCAGGAATGTTGCTGCTCATCGTTGCTGCCTCGGTAACCGTTCTCGCGACCGGACTCGGTGCGATCCCGGTCTTCATGCTGGGGACCCGGGCAGATCGGCTGCGATCGATGCTGACCGCTTTGGCGGCGGGTGTGATGCTCAGTGCTTCTGTTTTCGGTCTCATTCTTCCGGCGGTGAGCGAAGGCGGATATCTGGGCGCTGTCCTGGGGCTTGCTGCTGGCGTCGGCTTCCTGTTCCTCGCACGCGGCTACCTGAACCATCGTCTGCAGGGAAAGTCCGAAGCAAGCCGGACATCGATCCTGGTTTTTCTGGTTCTGCTGGTACACAGCCTCCCCGAGGGCTTCGCCGTCGGCACCTCATACGGGACCGATCCCGCCACGATCGGACTTTTCGTCGTCGTGGCGATCTCGATCCAGAACATCCCGGAGGGGACAAGCGTCGCAATTCCGCTTGCTGCCCAGGGTGCTTCCCCCACCCGGCAGTTCATGGCCGCGATTCTCAGCAGCTCACCGCAGATCCCGGGGGCAGTGATCGCCTATCTCCTCGTGACCAGTATTTCATCGCTGCTGCCGTTTTCATTCGGCTTCGCCGCGGGCGCGATGCTCGCCCTGGTTGCCACACAGATGGTTCCTCAGGCATGGCAGGAGAACAGGAGTCAGGCGATCGGCGGACTCGTGGCAGGTTCGGTGGCGATGGGACTGCTGAGCCAGCTCCTCGATGTCGCCTGACTCGGTAGTGAACACTGAACCAAACCCGTGGAGGTTGCCGACGCCCCGAGGGGCCTCTCAACCTAAATTTAATTGATGAATCCGACCGCGGAAACGAACGTGTCCGAGAAAGCCGGAAACTCAACCAATGAGTCGACGCGGATCGTGATCGTCGGCGGTGGTCCGGCCGCGATCGAGGCGATGCTGGCGCTGTCAGAGCTCGGCGGAAGTCGGGCGGCCATCGATGTTTTCTCCCCCAGCGGAGAATTGAAGATCCGGCCGCTCGCAGTCCTCAGTCCGTTCGGAGAGGGCGACATCAGGACTTTCGACATGAAGCGGCTGACCTCCGAAAGCGGGGCAGCTTTCCATCAACAGGGCATTCGAAAGGTCGACACCAAACTCAAGCGGGTCTTCACGGCGGATGGCAGGTCGTACTCCTACGACTACGCCGTCATTGCCACCGGGACCAAGTCTCTCTGGGTTGTCCCTGGAGCGACCACCTTCTGGGGATCCCTGGAGGACGAAGGTGTCACCGAAGCCCTCGATCGACTGAAGGATATTGACAACGGACGCCTCATATTCGTGATACCTCCGGGTGCAACCTGGCCGTTACCGATCTATGAACTCGCCCTGATGACGGCCACCTCACTTGCCGAACGAGGCCGGCCGGATCTGTTCATCGTCTCTCCCGAAACAACTCCGCTCGAGATCTTTGGTGAACGAACGAGCCATCAGGTGAATGCGCTTCTGGGGAGGAACGGCATCGAGTTTCTCGGCAATACAAACTCCAGGAGTTTCACCGCATCCGAATTGATCACGACTGAAACGAAACTGACCGCCGATGAAGCAATCACGCTTCCCAGCTTGACAGGACGGCGCCTCGATGGAATCCCGTACACACACGACGGGTTCATCGAGGTCGGCCCGAACGGAGAGGTTGAATCGGTCGAGGATGTTTTTGCAGTCGGTGACGTGACCGATTCGAAGTACAAGTTCGGAGCCCTTGCCACCCAGCAGGCAGACGTCGCCGCGGCTGCCATAGCCCGCAACGCCTGGGGAATTCAGACTTCCACAACGCGGCCGAACGTAACGCTCACCGGATTTCTGCAGACCGGCGAGGGACCGCTCAGGATCTCTCCCGACGGGCTGTCGAAAGTACCGGAGTCGGAAGTTTCTTCGGCCTCGGAACGCAAGATTTACGGGAAGTTGCTCAATCCATTCATCGAAAAGCATGGGAACTGAAATGGCCAGCCAGGCATCGATTACCAACACGCTGATCCTGTTCGCGTCGACCCACGGTCAAACCGAGAAGATCGCCAGTGAGATCGCCACGCGATTTCCCGGATCGTGCCCGACACAGGTAGTGAACATCAACGACTCGGAGAAGCTTGATCTTTCGGGGTTCGACGCGGTTGTTATTGCCGCTTCTATCCATGCCGGTCACCATCAACGGTCGGTCATCGACTGGGTCAAGGAAAACCGCGAGTTGGTGGATGACCGCTCGAACGCATTCATTTCGGTTTCGCTCACCGCGGCAGAAGACACCGACGAAGCCAGGCAGACCACAAGCACGATGATCGAGGACTTCAAGTCCGAGACAGGATGGTTGCCCGACGAAACCCACGCGATCGCCGGAGCGCTGCAGTACCGCGAATACGACATGTTCACCAGGCTGTTCATGAGGCTCCTGATGAGTCGTGAGAACCACCCCACAGATACTTCGCATAACTTCGACTACACCGACTGGGATGCAGTCCGTCTCCTCGGAGACAAGCTGTTCAACCGCTTCGTCGCCGAGGCTGCGGGCCGGGTTCCGCAATCCGCATAGGTCCACCGGCGGCTCGATAGCCGGGCCGGGATGAGACGTCCGCAGCCCCGCTATCCGGCATCAGCCCGGCACCTTCGCTGGAGCATCATCCGGCGACGGCATCTGCTTCTGCGCGGAGGAGGACTGGCCGCGCTTCTGGCAGTTATCGGGCCAGGAATTCTGGCCGGGCTCTCCGACGATGATCCGGCCGGAATCACCACCTATTCCATCCTTGGGGCCGAATACGGCTACCAACTCCTTTGGGTCCTGGTCCTTTCGACCGCTGCCCTGATCATTTTTCACCAGATTGCGGTGCGGGTCGGCGTCGTTACTGGCAAGGGACTCATGACCCTCATTGACGAACGATGGGGACCGAAGGTGGCCCGCTTCGTGCTCGTCAGCCTCGTCGTTGCGAACCTGGGCACACTGTGCGCCGAGTTTGCCGGGGTGTCTGCGGCCTCGGAGCTGCTCGGTTTCGGGAACCAGTATGTGGTTGTTCCGGTCGTGGCTATAGCGATTTCAGCACTGGTGCTCAAGGGTTCGTTCAAGAGAGTTGAACACGTCCTGCTTCTGCTCAGTTCCATCTTCGTGGCATACATCGCTGCGGGTTTTCTGGCCGGGCCTGACTGGGGCCAAGCTGCCAAAGGAATGGTCGTCCCCAACCTGCCGCTGAATCGGGACGCGATCCTGATAGCCGTCGCTACCGTGGGCACCACACTTGCACCCTGGGGGCTCACTTTCATCCAGTCCTATGCCGTGGACAAGCGGCTTGAGATCAAGGATCTTCGGTTCGAGCGGATCGACGTTGTGGTCGGGGCCGTGCTCACCGGAGTAATCGGACTTTTCGTGGTTGTGGCCTGCGCGGCAACGATTCACGCTTCCGGTGGATCCATAGACACCGCGAGCGACGCTGCAAAGGCGCTTGAACCGCTCGCCGGTGGGCTGGCCTCCAAATTGTTCGGACTCGGCTTTTTCGGAGCCGCGCTGCTGGCGGCGGCGATCGTTCCCCTCGCGACCGCGTATTCAGTTTCGGAGTTGTTCGACAAGCGCCACGATCTGAACGACCGGTTTCAGGACGCGAGGCTCTTCTACCTCAGTTACATCGCCGCAATGGCGCTGGCCGCCGGCGTGATCCTGATTCCTGGCGTGCCGTTGATCCCGGTTCTGTTTCTGACCCAGGCGCTGAACGCGATTCTCCTCCTCCTGGTTCTGCCTTTTCTCTGGATACTCAGTCAGGACTCGGAACTCATGGGTGATCTGGCGATCAGCGGGCCAGCGAGAATAGTCAGCGGAATCGCTTTGACCCTGATCGCGTTTTCGGTGCTCGCTCTCGCAGGATTCACGCTTCTCTGAGCGCCTGCCGCGCGCTCCCCGAACCGCTCCGTCAACCGATTCGGTACTCAGTTGCGTATCCCCGGATAGATGTAAATCTACGTGGGAAAGGAACAAATGTTCAAGAGAAACATTCTGCTGTTGATGTGCGTACCGGTGCTGGCTTTCGGAATCAGTGCCTGTGGGGGCAACGACGACGATTCGAGCAGCGCGGGTGATACGACCGCGGTCGAGGAATCAACCGGTACTACCGACGCTGCGAAGCAGTCCATGGATATCGTGGCAACCGCGCAGGCAACGCCGGATCTGTCGACTCTGGTGGACGCAGTGGTAGCGGCCGATCTGGTCACCACGCTCCAGGGCGAAGGTCCGTACACCGTGTTTGCCCCGACCAACGAGGCTTTCGCAACGTTGCCTCCGGCTGAGCTCAAGCGCCTGCTGAAGCCGGCCAACAAGGAGGAACTCGCCAGTATCCTCACCTATCACGTGGTCGAAGGCGACGTGAAGGCGGCTGATCTTTCAGATGGCCAGATGATCGACACGGTCAATGGCGGCCAGCTCAAAGTCTCGATCAAGGGCGACAAGGTGATGGTCGGAGACGCGACGGTCACCCAGGCCGACATCGCAACATCCAACGGAACGGTTCATGTGATCGACTCCGTACTGCTGCCGCAGTAAAGGGATGAAGGGGGTGGCCGGAATGATTTAAGCAATCCGGTCGCCCCTGTTTCCTTCAGTTCCGCGGTTCAGCCGGGACGCGGATCAGTTGGCTTCGCCCGGCCCCGCTGTTACCATGCCCGAAGGGAGTTTGACTGTCTACGGGAGGAATCATGAACAAGCTGTTGGGGATTACCGCGGTCCTGGTCACAGTTATCGCCGGGCAGGCTCACGCAACCAGTGTTACGAGCCAGCCTTCCGACGACGGCGCAGCGCTCTCGGCGAAAGCCGGCGCTGCCTCCAAAGTGACCAAAGGGAAGCAGGGTCGTAAGCACAAAAAGCCCGCCCGCCCCTCGGTCAAGATCCTCCAGGCAACCCAGAACTCGCTGACCGGCAGCGGCATCAAGCTGCGAGTAAAGGCCAACCGCCGCATGAAGGTTCGCGTAACGGTACGCACGACCAGCTTCGACGAGGGCACCTGGATGGCGACCAAAGCGCGAACCATGAAGTTCGGGAAGCGTGGCAAGCGGGTTGTGACAATCCCACTGACCACCCGGGCACGCTCCGCGGCGTCACTCTGCAGCGCCCGCACGCTCACCGCGACCGCGCAGACCGGCAAGCGCAAACGAACCTCAAGCGCAACGATGCTTCGCCAAGCCGCGGACTGCCAGTTGGCTCCGGTCGACCTGGCCCGCGCCGGATCCTGTGACTTCATCGCGCAGCCCAAGGAAGGCCTCTGCATGCTGCCTTTCCCGAACGACTATTACACCCGGGAGGACGGTTCCAGCCCGACCGGAAAACGGATCGCTTTCACCGCGGGCGGCATGCCGAAGAACAGCTCGGGTATTCCGGTAGACCCGTCGCCCTACCTTGCTTCGGATGGATTCAGCCAGGGTCAGGGAATTCTCCTCAAAGTCCCGGGAATCGACGACGCCCAGGCCGTTGCACAAAACAACTTCGTCACGATCGACCAGCTGAGCCGCTACACGGAGGCCAACCAGAAAGCAGTGGTGATCGACACAAAGACCGGCAAGCGCTGGCCGATCTGGGTCGAGATTGACGCCAACGCGACCACCCCCCAGGGCGCAGCCCTGATGATCAGTCCAGCGGTCAACTTTGATGAAAAAGGGCGCTACGTAGTCGCTCTCCGCAACCTGACCGACAAGAATGGCACCCCGCTCAAGGCACCCGACGCGTTTCGTTACTACCGGGACGCACTTCCATCAGGGCAGGCTCCCGTCGAAAACCGGCGCAGCCACTTCGAAAGCATTTTCCAGACCCTCAAGGATGCGGGCATTAAACGGTCCGAGCTATACCTGGCCTGGGACTTCACGGTCGCCAGCGACGAAAACAACTACCGCCGGGTCCTCCATATGCGAAACGAGGCCTTCAAGGCGATCGGTGATTCGACCATGGCCGACAACGTCGCCCAGGGCTCAGCTCCTGCTTTCACCGTTACCGATCAACCAAACGACCTGGTCGGACCGGTTATCGGACGCCGCATCGTGGGCACCTACACCGTGCCTTGCTTCATGACGGAAGGATGCGAGCCGGGCGCAGTCTTCGACCTGGACCAGAACGGCCTGCCCAAGCGTCATGGAAATTATGAAGCGAATTTCGAATGCCTGATCCCGACCGCGGGCCTCGAAGGCCCTGAACCACCTCGTCTGAGGCCTTTTGTTTACGGCCATGGCCTCTTCGGTGGCGCCGGCGAGCTTCCTTACAGCATCGCTCCAGACCTGTCCCAGGACCACGGCATGATGGGCTGCGCGACGGACGAAATCGGCATGTCCGGTCAGGACCTCGGCGGTGTGGCCGGTGCCCTCACCGATCTTTCGGGCTTCCCGATCGTGCCTGACCGGCTCCAGCAGGGCCTGATCAACGAATTGTTCCTGGCCCGCCTGATGTACCACCCGAATGGACTCGGATCCAGCCCCGCCTTCCAGGACGGCAACGGAATCGATCCCGGCGATTCGGTCATCCGGACCGACCACGTCTACTATGCGGGCGCAAGTCAGGGCGGCATCATGGGTGGGCCACTTACCGCGATCTCCCCCGACTTCACGCAGTCCGGCCTTGTAGTCGGTGGAATGAACTACTCGACCTTGCTCACCCGCTCGTCGAACTGGAGCACCTACGGCACTATTTACAACGCTGCCTATGCCAACCAACTCAGCCGTCCTCTCGTGCTCAACCTGGTGCAGATGCTCTGGGATCGTGGCGAAGCCAACGGATTCGCCCACCGGATGACCGACAATCCTCCCCCGGAAACGCCGAAGCACAACATCACCCTGATCACCGCGGTAGGCGACCATCAGGTGTCGAATTTCACCAGCGACGTGTGGGCCCGGACGGCCGGCTTCGACACCAACCGCGGAGGCATCGACCCGCTGCGTTGGCCGAACTACGAGAGCCTCTGGGACGTTCGGCGCATTCCGGCAAACGAATACCCGTACCGGGGTTCTTCGATCGTTTACTGGGATGGCGGCCCGTATCGCCGCAATCCCGACGATCTGTCCGAAACCATTGGCACCGGTACCCCTCCCCTGGCCAACGTGGCACCGAACTCGGCCTGGGAAGATCCTCACGGGGCGCCGCGGGGCGCCGAAGGACCAATCGCGATGCTCGGATCCTTCCTCCAGCCAAACGGATACATCAATGACATCTGCGGGAGCAAGGCCTGCGTGGGCAGCGGATGGGACGGCGACTTCAGCAGCGTGATCGCCCCCTGAGGAACCCGCGTCAGCTAAACGTCAGGATCCGGCCAGTGAGCCGAAATACACCTGCCAGGCCAGAACGGTCTTGGCCGTGATGCTCAGCCATACGTAGACCCGCTCGGCGAAAAGCGGATCCTGCCATCTGCCGCGCCGCCGATAAGAGAGCCACATGTTGACCGCAAAGCAGTTGAAGAGCACAAACAGTGTGACGAAAATGACGTAGACGAAGTTGGGAATGCCCCCGGGGTTGGACTCTGCGTTGGCCTCCGCCAGGACGAACTGCAGCGCGATCAGGATCCACGGAACTGCCCCGATTATGCATCCGTAGATGAAAGGAGCCCAGTCGACCCGCTCCCGGTCGGCGTTCGCCCGCTCCATGGCAAGCCCGAAGAGGATCATCGCTGCGTTTACACCGAAGATGGCGAGCAAGGCGATGAAGTTGCTGACCCCGGCCAGCATGGCGATCAGCACGATCATCACCGAGGCGCTGATCGAATACTCGTACCACCGGAACGGGTTCTGCCCCCGCTCGATGCGTGCTTCATAGCGACCCCTCAAGAAGGTTCCGACCGCGAAGTGGTCGATCGCGGCAAGGGCGAGAAACAGAGCGACGATCAGGTCGATGCGGAGGTCGAAGATGTCACTGATTCCGTATGGACCAACACCGGGAGGACCCGCAAGGTACGACCCGTCCACCGGCAGGCTCGCCGGCTCAGCCACGATCAGGAGAAGCAGCACCTGAAGCGCGAAAAAACCTGAGGCAAACATGTTCAGGCGCCAAAGACGCCGTAACTTCGGTGCGCGCTCAGGCATCGCCATCTTCCATATCGCGATTTTGAAGGACGCCGAGAATCTCGCCTATTCTCGAATCTTCCTCGAGGGGATGCCTTAGCGGCAGGTCCGTGTGCAGCTGGTAGTGGTTGCGCCGTCCTTCCTTGTGGCGCTCGAGGTAGCCGGACTCGATCAGGTCCCCGATTATGCGCTGGGCTGCCCGTTCCGTGATGCCGACTCTCTCGGCTACGTCGCGGTGTCTCATGTCCGGATCGCGGGCAACGCAAAGCAGAACGTGAGCATGGTTTGTCAGGAACGTCCAGTCAGCCATGGTTAGACGATACCGCACAGGTAGCCTATTTCCTCTTTTCCAACATACGTTTCTTGATACCCGTTTGATAACAAGGGTTATCTAACGTACGTATCTCAACATACGTTTTTAGTTTCGTGTATTGTCATCCGCATGAACACCTTGACCGGCTCTCTCCTCGTCCTGATCCTCGCCCTGCCGCTGCTGTCAATGGCCACGATTGCGTCCCTGGCCACGAACAGCCGCCGCTCCGCACGAATCTCCGGCGCCCTCAACGCGCTCGCTTTCCTCCTGGCAGCGGCCCTGCTGGTCCTGGTGTCAGTCCGGGGATCGGTATCGGTAACTGCTGTCCCCATAGACGGTGGCATGATCGGTTTCCATGCGGACCGGATCGTCGGTGTCCTGCTGATGCTGGTTACCGGCGTAAGCGCCGTGGTTCAGGCCTTCGCCGGCCGGTACCTCCACGGAGACCTCAGGGCCAAACGGTTCTTTGTCGGAGCGAACCTTCTGACCGCAGCAACCGCGGCAATGGTTGCGTCGGCAACTCTGATCGGGCTCGCGACCGCCTGGACCGCATCCGGCCTGGCCCTCCTGGTGCTGCTCGGAATGTACCCGGGACTGGCCTCGGCCGATCTAGGATTCCGCCGGACGGGACGAGCATTCCTGATCGGCGACCTGGCTCTCTGGTGCGGGGTTCTGATTGCCACCCTGGAATGGGGCAACCTGAGCCTGGCGAATCTCGACGAGGCGGGCCTGACCGATGGCAACGGATCGGCCATCCTGACCGTGGTTGCCTGCCTGTTGGTCGTCGCGGCTCTCTCACGGTCAGCCCAGGTTCCTTTCCAGAAATGGCTGCCCTCCACCCTGGCTGTGCCGACCCCGGTCTCCGCCCTCCTTCACGCCGGCGTCGTCAACGCCGGCGGAATTCTCCTGGTCCGCACCAGCCCCCTTTTCGGGGAATCAGCGATGGCGACCCATCTCGCTTTCTTCGCGGGCGCGGCAACCGCCGCCTACGGAACCGCCCTGATGATCTCCAAGCCTGATGTGAAAGGTGCGCTCGCCCACTCGACCACCGGCCAGATGGGCTTCATGATCATGACCTGCGGCCTGGGAGCCTGGGCGGCAGCGATCTTCCACCTGGTCGCCCACGGCATGTACAAGGCCTCGCTTTTCCTCGGATCTGGTTCCGCGGTGAACCAGCGCTCGAGAAACCTCCAGGCTCCACCGCCGCCGCCCGGCACCGCCAGGGCCGGAACGAAACGCATCGCCGCGTTCTCGATCCTGGTGCCTGCGGTGGTCGTCCTGATCTCTGCGGCGACCCTTTACCCGGACATCACCCCGGCAACCGGAGCGCTCCTGATTTTCGCCTGGGCGACCGCCGCCTGGGCCACCAGGGGATGGCTCGCGAGAAGGTCTGGTTTCAGCGGACTGATGACTGCAACTGCAGCGGTATGCCTCGCAGTTCCCGCATACGTGCTGGCACTCAGCCTTGCCACTGCCTTCCTTAACCCGGAGCTGGTGTCGGCAGGAGAGGCCACGGTTTCGCCCTGGTGGCTGGCCGCCTTCCTCCCGGCGCTGTGGCTAGCCAGGCCGACCGGCAAGTCATCCGGCCCGGTCAGTGAATTCCGGAGGAATGCCTACGTGTCAGCGCTTGGCGCATCACAGGTCCGACCATCTCAACCCGGCTGGACCAGCCGTTTCCGTATTCCATCCCCCGCCCCAGTCGGGGGTCTCGCGACCGAATCACAGGGAGTCAGGACATGAACACAGCAACCGCAAACCACGCCCGGTCCAACACCGGGAAAGAATTGGACCGAGCCAGGCTCAGTGCCGACGTCAGCCTGGCCGGAACGATCATCAGTCGATCGTGGCCCCTCGAGAACTTCATCGCGGTCAATCCACTTGCCGCCCTGGAGAACATGGAGTTCAGCGCTGCCGTCAAGAAGGCCGGCGGGATCCTTGGCGCCGGAGGCACGCTCCGCGAGGAAGCGTTCCGAAAGTTCCGTGAAGACGGCCGGATCAACGATTCAGAGCTGCTGGCAGCCCTGCGGTCAGGATACCCGGACCTCATGAACCAGCCACTGATCAGCCTCGGCGGGAAAGACTTCGATGTGTCGGAGCTCCTGCTCCAGGATCTGCTTTCTGGAACTCCGCTGCCAGACCCGGTTCGAGAGAACCGGATGGTCAGTGAACTGAGCGCACCAACTGTGGCAGACCAGGTCGATGAGCAGACGTCGAAGTGGTGCTCGGCTTTCCTCGACGAGTCCCAGTCGGCCTGGAATATGCCGGGACGCGAGCATGGCTTCTACGCCGCCTGGAGGGATCTCGCTCCCCGCGATCGCACCCTGCCCGGATCGGTCAGGCGGTCACTTGAATCGCTTCCCGAAACGGCGGACGACGCTCTCCTCGAAGCGATCTCCCGGCTTGGGATAAGCCTTGAGGACCAGCGGGCGTTCCTTCAGGCCCACCTGACCAGGATGCCCGGCTGGGCGGCTCATATCCGCTGGCGGGAAGAACACAGCGATGCCCTTGACCTCGTCGCCTACCTCGCAATGCGGGCAAGCTACGAAGCTGCCCTCCTCGAGGACATCGCCCCTCAGGTTGGGATCAACGGTCAGAGCACGGCGGTCACCGATGCTGAGGTTCCGACCACCAGCGAAGAGCGAGCGGCCGCGATCGAGCGGTCAGCCGTGATCGCAAGTGCCCTCGGGGTTTCGGCTGACACCAGCCAGGCCGAACTGGCTGAGCTGTCCCAGCTGCTTTCCTCACTTCCGGCAGAAGATCGCCGTTTCGTGTGGCTGGAGGCTTACGAGAGCAGGTACCAAAACAGCCTGATTGAGCAGCTGGCAAGCCCGGATCCCGCGCCTGCCACCGAGACCCGCGCCCAGATCGTCTGCTGCATCGACGTCCGCTCCGAAGGGCTGAGGCGCTGGATCGAAGCTACCGGACCTTACGAAACCCTCGGTTTCGCCGGGTTCTTCGCGGTCGCGATCCAGTTCCAGAACCTGGCCGGTGGCCAGCCGACATCGCTTTGTCCGGTGCTCCTCGAACCGAAAAACCGCGTGTCCGAACTCCCGGCGCCAGGCAAAGACGAAGCCGCCCGGAAACAGGTCTCCGGGCAGAACTCGATCGCTGCTGCCGAGGACAGTTTCCATGCGGCGGAGACCCACCCGGTCAGTCCGTTCGTGCTGGCCGAAGCAACCGGCTGGGCCAAAGGGCCGCTCGCGGCAACCAAAACCGTCTTCAGCCGGTCCTACTCCAACCTGAGAGGCCGCCTGAAAGAAAGCACCGCGCCGCCAGCCCCGACCGTGATCGATGTCGAGGACGGATTCAGCCTCGAGGAACGGGTCATGTTCGCGCAGGTCTCGCTGGGCATGATGGGTCTCACCAGGGACTTCGCCCGGCTGGTGGTCCTGTGCGGTCACGGCAGCACAACCGAAAACAACCCGTACGAATCGGCACTGGACTGTGGGGCCTGCGGTGGTAACCGCGGGGCCCCCAATGCCAGGACTGCCGCGGCGATTCTGAACGGAACCGGGCTGAGGAAGGAATTGGCGGCCCAGGGCATCCAGATTCCCGAAGACACCTGGTTCATCGCTGGCGAACACGACACCGCAACCGACCGGGTCACGCTGCTGGACCCGCACCTGGTTCCCGCTACCCATGACGATGACCTGCGCCTGGTCAGCGAAGACCTCGAAACAGCCTGTGCCGGCCTGAGTTCCGAAAGGTGCGAGTCACTGCCGGGCGCGCCGTCCGGGCCCACACTCTCCCGGGCCAGCCGGCACGCGGAAGAGCGAGCCAGCGACTGGGCCCAGGTATTCCCCGAATGGGGTCTCGCCGGCAATGCCGCTTTCATAATCGGGCCCCGTTCGATGACCAGGGGACTCAACCTCGAGCGCCGGGCCTTCCTGCATTCGTACGATGCCGCAGACGACACCGGGGGCGAAGCGCTCGAAACAATCCTCACCGCACCGCTGGTGGTCGCCCAATGGATCAGCTCGCAGTACTACTTCTCAACGGTCGACCCGGTCGTATTCGGCTCCGGCTCGAAGGTCATCCACAACGTCGTCGGCGGCTTCGGCGTGATGGCCGGGTACGGAGGTGACCTCCAGATGGGTCTCCCGTGGCAGTCGGTGGCCGATGGAGACCGACTGGTCCACGAACCGATGCGGCTGATGGCGGTGGCCCAGGCGCCACTCGACCGGATCGATTCGGTCATCGACCGCAACCCCCTGCTTCAGGACCTGTTCGGAAACGGGTGGCTGGCCCTGGCCGCGCGAGATTCCGAAAACGACCCCTGGATGAAATACCAGAAAGACGGCTGGCAGCCGTGGAACACACCGGAGGAAAACAAATGAACCGAGATGACCTGACCCGAATGACCAAAGTGGAAGTGGTGGTTTCCGGATCCGGAGCCAAGCCCGTCCGCGAAATATTCCGATCTACCGGAGCCACGGGCTTCACATCATTGTCCGGGGTTTCCGGACTTGGCCACGGCGGCTACCACCAGGGTCGGCTGCTCTTCAACGAAGAAGCCACCCTGGAGTTGCTGATCACAGTCGTACCGGATGAAAAAGTCGATGCCCTCCTGGCTGGACTCCGGCCACTGCTTGAAGAGTCATCGGGCGTGATGTTTCTAACCGAAACGTTCGTCAGCCGCGCGGAGTACTTCCAGTGAGCACGATCGCCTCGGCACCCGGGGAAAAGATCGAAGCCCGACCGGCCAGGCCACTCAGTGTGGCGATGGTCGGGGCCGGTCAGCTGGCACGAATGACCCACCAGGCGGCAACCAGCCTCGGGGTCCGCTTGCGGGTACTGGCGGATTCGGTGGAGGATCCGGCGGTCAAGTCCGGGGCCGATCACGTGATCGGCTCCTATGAGTCGATCGATGACCTTCGCCGGGTAGCTTCAGGCTGCGACGTAATCACCTTCGATCACGAGCACGTTCCCCCAGACCATCTGGCAGCGCTGGAGGCCGAGGGATATCGGCTGGCTCCAGGCCGTGACGCGAAGCTGATGGCCCAGGACAAACTTCATGCGCGGCGCACCCTCAGCGATCTTGGTTACCCGGTGCCGGAGTTTGCCCACGCTGTAACCCGTGAAGACATCAGCCGGTTCGCAGAGAGTGTGGGCCTGCCGATCGTTGCCAAGGCTCCGCGCGGCGGATACGACGGCAAGGGCGTCTGGACTCTCGTAGAGATCGATGACGGTGAAGACCTGCTTTCACAGATTCCGGAAGGGCTGCTGCTGGAGCCGTGCCTGGCAATCGTGTCAGAACTGTCGGTACTGGTTGCGCGTTCGGCCAACGGCGAGCGTGTCGCCTACCCGGTGGCAGAAACGATCCAGCAGGACGCGATGTGCCGGGAAATCCTGGCGCCGGCCCCGATCGCCGACGAGCTTGCCGCCCAGGCCACCCGGATCGCGATCGACATCGCCGAGGACATCGGCGCGGTCGGAGTACTCGCCGTCGAACTTTTCTCGACTACAGATGGCCTGCTCGTGAACGAACTGGCTCTGCGCCCACACAATTCCGGCCATTACACGATCGAGGGATGCACAACTTCACAGTTCGAGCAGCATCTTCGGGCCGTGCTGGGACTGCCGCTCGGGCTGCCCTCGATGCTCGCGCCCGCGGTCGCGACCCACAACGTCATCGGCAATGCGGACTCTGACGAAACGGTCATGGGGCTTGAGAAAGCTCTGGCGGTGCCCGGAGCCCACGTCCACCTGTACGAAAAGTCGGCCCGCAAAGGACGTAAACTTGGTCACGTGACCGTATGCGGCCAGGACATCGAGCCGGTCAGGCAGGCAGCCCGGATTGCCGCAAATGCACTTGAAGGAAAGGCAGCTTGAGCACGCAGGACGCTTCTTCACCAAGAGTCGGCGTCATCATGGGCAGCGACTCGGATCTCAAAATCATGGATGCGGCCGCTGCCGCCCTCGGTGAGTTCGGCATCCCCCATGAAGTCCGGGTCGTATCGGCCCACAGGACCCCTTTGGACATGATCGAGTACGGCTCGACCGCGTCCGATCGTGGACTTGGCGTGATCATTGCCGGTGCCGGCGGGGCAGCCCACCTTCCCGGAATGATCGCCGCGGTGACCTCACTGCCGGTGATCGGGGTGCCGGTCCCTCTGGCCAACCTCGACGGGCTCGACTCGCTGCTTTCCATTGCCCAGATGCCAGCCGGAGTGCCGGTGGCGACGGTAGCGATCGGCGCCGGCAGAAACGCCGGAATCCTCGCTGCCCGCATCCTCGCGGTCGGTGACCCGGAGCTCAGCCGGGCAGTTGCCCAGGCGCAGCTGGATCTGGCCGCGACCGCCCGCGCCAAGGACCGCCGGGTCGCAAGAACCTTCCCACTGAAGAACACCCCTAAGGAGAACAATGCTGAATGACAAGCGCCTGTTGATCACAGGTGTAATCAACGACGACTCGATCGCCTTCGCGGCCGCCGGGAAAGCAATCGAATGCGGAGCGGAAGTCATTCTCACCGCGTTTCCCAGAGATCGGGAGCTCACCGTCGAAGCCGCTCGCCAGCTGCCCGGATCGGTCGAGGTGTTCGACCTTGACGTAACCCGGCCGGAAGAAGCGCTGGCGCTCGGAGAAGAGATCAGCCAGAAATGGGGAGGGCTCGACGGAGCCCTGCATGCGGTGGCGTTTGCTCCGCGTGACGCGCTCTCCGGCGACTTCCTCGAAGCGGGGCCCGACGGCGTGAATCTGGCCTTTCAGACCAGTGCATTTTCCTATGCCACGCTCGGCAAGATGCTGAAGGAACTGGCACCACCCGGTGGCGGTTCGCTGATCGGGCTTGATTTCGATGCCGCGGGAGCCTGGCCGGTCTATAACTGGATGGGCGTCTGCAAGGCTGCCCTTGAGTCGGTGAACAGATACCTGGCAAGGGATCTCGGTCCGTCTGGAATCAGGACGAACCTGATCGCCGCCGGCCCGCTGAATACCCGTGCGGCGAACGGCATTCCTTCGTTCCAGAAGCTGCTTGATGCCTGGGAAGGTCGCTCCCCCATCCATTGGGACGCTGACGATCCCGGTCCCGTGGCAGACACGGTCTGCTTCCTTTTTTCGGACATGTCGAGGGCGATAACCGGCGAGATAATTCACGTTGACGCCGGCTACCACGCGATGGCGGGCAATCTCCGGAGCGTCGAAACCGAAGTACCGACGCCCGTCTGATCAAGGAGTTGGCGAGCAGCAGCCACATGCCGGCGTCATTCGACCGACTGCTGCTCGCTTTCGCCAACCTGGAGTCTTACGGCATTGCCACACGCATAGTCCCGGGCATGAATCCGGAGACGGAACGATGTCAGCTTCAAGCTTCGATCCGGGCGGTGTATCCCGCAGGCACGGGTTCCTGCGTATTTCTGATGAACAGCGACATCAACTGCTTTGACGGTGCCGGCGACCTGCGGCGGCCGGTGCCTCTCCATCACAGTGGCCCCGACACCGTCCGGGCCGCTGGCGCAGCACTGGCTGATTGCGGACTGGATTTCGCAGGTGAAATCGGCCCGAACACGATCCGGGTAGCTGACCTGAGCCCACCGGGTGCCGACCCGGTGGGCATTCAGTGGGACTCGAAAGCTCCGCGCCTCGGACGGTGAGTGAAGTTCATCCCACCGGCTTGTCAGGGCTTGCTGTCCCCGGGGCGGGAAGTCCTCTGGAGCCCCGCTCGCGCCGCCAGTACGAGATATCGAGACCCGAGAATAACTGCAGCGATCAAGGTCATCACTCGGGCGAGCGACTGGAGGTCGGCCAGACCGCACGTTTCGGCAATTGCCATTCCGGTGATGCCCGTACCCGCAAGGACGACGACCAGACCGTCCTTCAACGGATCCGGGGAGGGCACCTGGAAGCGGAAACGCGAGCGCACCCGGGCAAGGATCGCCATCAGATGGAGTACTGCACCGGTAACAGTCATGCCGACCCATCCGACGACGATCAAAATTGAGAGGACCTGACGGTCAGAAGAGTAGAAAGGTGCCCATACGCCTTCATCCAGGGTTGAGATAAGCCCGACGACAATCCCGGCGCAGAGGAACAACTGCCCTGCCGTAATCAGTGTTGCACTGATTGGAAGCGGTTTCGAATTCGCCAGGAGTGAAGCGATCAAGTTGACACTGAGGAGTACCGCGGCGAAGCCAAACGCCAACCAGCCACAGATAGCGAGCAACTGAAGATCGAATCCCAAACCCGAAGCGAGCAGCACCACCCCGGCCAGCCATGCTGCGAACACATATCGCTCGAGCAACGGATAGCGCAGGCGGGTCCCGGTCAGGCTGGGAAAGAACGTGTGAAGGGTGCCGACGATCGCCGTGCCAAGCCAGCCGGCCAGGTTGAGGGTCATGTGTGCGCCGAGCAGGGAGCCACTCTGCCAGATGGCACCTCCAGCAAGCGAAATTCCGGCGATCGCCCCGATCAGGAAGAAGGTGGCTGATGATCCGTACCACCGCACCGCCCAGTTCATCGTCTGCAGGGAACGGTGTTTCATCGTCACGAGGCCAGCCGCGAACAGGAACAGGCCGATGACTATCAGCCCGCCCCCGGCCTCCGCCAGCCAGTCAGTACCGATCGGCAAAGAAATGGTGACCAGAACGGCGCCAAAATTCCACACACCGATCTGGGTAACCACGAGCCACTTCGGAGGCGGGTCTGTGGCGAGAAACGCCGAGGTGAAGAACTGGGCCGCGCCCACAACCAGCTGGGAGACGCCCCCAAGAAGCGCCAGGTGGAGGGTCATCCACTCCGCCCAGACGAATCCATGGAACTGGTTGATGATCGCGACCACGGCAGCCGCCAGCAGGAAGGCGGTCGCCGGGAAGAAGAATCCGGCCAGCAGGAAGGTGGGACGGAGCGGCGCCCTAGCCCCCGGTTCAGTCAACCTGTGGCGGCCAGCTGTCCAGCTGTTTCGTGAAATCAGGCGGGTCGAAGACGACCATCAGTTTGGCATCTGTTTCTCCCGGGTTGGCGATCGATACCCGGTGCCCGACCGGAATTGTGGCCACCGAACCCGCTTCCAGGTCGAAGCTGCCTTCTCCCTCGGCGTCAACGAGCGTGACCCGGCCTTCGATCGGAATCAGCAGCGCGGCTGAGCTGCTGTGGTCATGCTCGGGCATGCCTCCACCGGGCGGCAGGACCACATGCGCGACGCCCATCGGCCAATGGTCTTTCAGTCCGATCAGTACCTCTGCGGTCGGTCCTCCGTCAAGGATTGCCCTGACCCGCTTGCCACCATTGGCGCCAGCTGAAAATTGATGAAGGCCCATTTGGACTCCTTCGATTTTTTACAAAGAATGTGTGAATAATACTCCCCCTGCCGCAGGACGGTTGCGTACTTCCGTCACAGAACGGTTCCGTGTCAGACCATCCGGTTCGCACCGAGAGGCATGGTCTCCACCACCTCGCCCGCTTCGACCCGTCCGGTGCCGGGTGGAATAAGTGCGAACCACCGGGCAGACCGCAAAGAGAGGAAGTCATGCGATCCAAGCTGTGGGAGAGGTAAAAGATTCCCGTCCGGGTGATCGACCGTTACCGCACACGGCACAGCCTGAAGTCGTGCCGGAAGCCGCTCGATTGGTTCCGCCAGCCGTCCCGTGGGTCTCACGGTCCCTTCGCGCTCGCCGCCGAGCGCACGGATCATCGGATCGGCGAGCAACTGGAACGCCACCAGGGTCGAGACGGGATTGCCCGGAAGGCCGAGGACTCGCGTCTCGCCCCTGGTTCCGTACCAGACCGGACGACCGGGCTTCAGTGCAAGTCCCCAGAAGCGCTGTTCGACACCCAGCGCGGCAAGCGCCGGGCGAACGTGGTCATGTTCCCCTACGGAAACCCCGCCGCAGACAATCACGATGTCCGAATCGAAGGCTCGCTTCAGCGCTTCTGCGGTCGAGTTCCTCCGGTCCGAAACGGATTCAGTACGGACCACATCGCCGCCAGCGCCCTGGGTCAATGCTGAAATCACCCGGGAGTTCGAGTTCCAGATCTGTCCCGGACCGAGCAGGGTGCCCGGTTCCACCAGCTCATCGCCACTGGTGAGCAGGGCCACGCGTGGCCGCCGGTAACAGCTGACATGGTCATAGCCAGCAATCGCCAGCATCCCCAGTTCCACGGGCCCCAGCCGCGTGCCGCGCTCGATGAGCAGTTCGCCTGACCGGGCTGCTTCGGCCCGTCGACGGATGTCATGACCGGCCGGAAGCTCCTGTCTCGCTGCGATCCCGCCCGCGGAAACACCCACGTCTTCCACTCTGAGGATCGCGTCGGCCCCCTCAGGCACCATGGCACCGGTTGAGATCCCGATCGCCTGGCCCGGACCAAGGATTCCGGGCCAGGGCGAACCTGCCCTTGATTCGCCTTCCACTGTCAGATCCACTGGTTCGGTTGGGGACGCATCGCACAAATCTCCGGCCCGAACCGCGAACCCGTCCATCGCCGAGTTATCGAAACCGGGGAAATCCGCCCTGGCAGTCACGGGCTCGGCGGTGACTCTCCCGAGGGCATCATCGAGCGGGATTTCTTCGGGCTCCAGAGGTACGGCTTCAGCCAGCATTCTTTCTCTGGCGTCGTTCACCGCAAGGTCCGGCTCCCGTGCGCTCGGTCCGCCCCCGGGGCTCATAATGCGAGACTTGCCGGATGGAAACGCCGCGCCATACGACTACTGACGGGGCTCCCGGCCATGGCGTAATCGCAGCCGTGCTCGCCGGAGGTGCCGCCAGCAGGATGTCCGGCGAAAAGGCCGAAGCTCTGCTCGCCGGACGCCGGCTTGCCGAGTATCCGACCGCGGCGCTCACCCGCGCGGGTCTGAAACCGTTTCTGGTGACCAAAGCCGACCGTCCCTTGAGTATTTCCGGTGTGGAAACCGTGATCGAACCGCGCGAACCTCGGCATCCGCTGCTCGGCATCGCCACCGCGCTGCGTGCAGCCGGCGGTGCTGCCGTGCTGGTCGTGGCGTGTGACCTGCCGATGCTGCCCGCGGAAATGCTTGCCTGGCTGGCGGATAAAAGAGGTGCGGCGGTGATACCCCAGGTGGACGGGCGCCTTCAGCCGCTCGCGGCGCTCTATCGCCCGGAATGTCTGGCCGTGATCGAAGCCGGTATTAACTCCGGGCGATCCGTCACATCCACGGTGCTTGACCTCGGTCCGGTCGTGATCAAAGAACCGGAACTGGCCCGCTTCGGCGACCCCGAAACGAGCTTTCACAACGTCAACACACGGGCCGATCTGGCCTGGGCCGAGCGACATCTGGCAGGGCGGTAGGGCCCTCGCCGGGTCAGTCTCCGACACGACCTGCCACTTCGATGAGCTCGTCCGTGGACAGATCACTCTGACCGGCAAGCCAGCAGGCGATCGGGGCTGCGGTGCGCGCCGAAGCGTGGGCGGCAACACCGGCGAGGTTCAGTAGATTCTCCACCTCCGAAGGACCTGGTGGTTCGATGCCGATTTCGCTGGCGAACTGCTTGATCCAGTCTTCCGGTTCCATTCGTTCCTTTTCTTGATCTCAACGGGAGTATCGGGTTGAATCCTGATCGCAGAATCTTCGAGGACCAACGGTCCTCAACGGTTCATCCGCCGATTGCGCTCATGGTCCGCTCTGGTTGCAGGAAGTCAGCGTCGTTGATGCGATGACGGAGTTCCTTGCCCCGGACCGCCTCCCTGATCAGCGCCTCGATTCCCGCATCGTCCACGCCGTCGCGAAGAGGTCCGAGGAGGTCGGTCTCGTTCAGTGAGAAAAGACAGGTCCGGAGCTTGCCGTCGGCAGTCAGGCGCAGACGATTGCAGTCGGAACAGAAAGGCTCCGAGACCGGGTTGATGAAACCGATTTCCCCGACACCATCCGCGAAACGAAAGACGCGTGCCGTGGCCGAGGGTTCCCTTTCGACCTCAACCAGCGGATGTATTTCTTCGATGAGAGCACGCAGTTCACCGCCACTCAGGACTTGCGACGGATCCCAGGAACGATCGCCGTCGAGAGGCATGAACTCGATGAAGCGGACCTGCCATCCCCGGCTTCTCGCAAGATCACAGAACCGGGGAATTTCGATCTCGGTAAAACCCCTGATGGCAACCGCGTTCACCTTGACCGAGTTGATCTGAGGTTGTTTCATGATCGCCTCCAGCCCGGCGAGGACCTGCGGCAGTGCGTCGCGTCGGGTCAGCCGGAAGAAACGGTCCCGTTCCAGTGAATCGAGCGAGACGTTGATCCGGTCCAGGCCGGCTTCGGCCAGCGCCCCGGCGTGACGCTCCAGCAGATAGCCGTTGGTGGTCAAAGCGAGGTCGCGGATCATGCCGAGTCCGTTGATGCGTCTAATCAGTTCAGGCAGGTCGCGTCTGACCAGGGGCTCGCCCCCGGTCAGTCTCACGTCCTCGATTCCGATGGCGCCGAAAATGCGGACCAGCCGTTCGATCTCCTCAAAGGTGAGGATCCCGGATCGGTCGATCCAGTCCAGACCTTCAGCCGGCATGCAGTACTGGCAGCGGAAGTTGCACCGGTCGGTGACCGAGATCCGCAGATCATTGATCCTGCGGCCGAATGAATCCTCAAGCGGTGCGGTGTTCGTCATGCAGGTTTAGCCACTTTCTTCGGGTGCGTCCCCGCTGACGATGCTACCGGCGGCCAGACCCGCGCACATCCAGGCGAAGGCGACCAGCATCACGAAGCCGAGCACGAACTCGCCGGTCGCGTCCTTGACCACACCGAGAATCAGCGGCGGGAAGAAGCCACCAAGGCCGCCGGCCGCGCCGATGATGCCGGTCGCGGCGCCAGTGGCATCCGGAAACTCACGCGGCACGAGCTTGAAGACCGCTCCGTTGCCAAGCCCGAGAAAGAAGGCCATGGTCAGGCAGAAGATGGTGACCGGGACGATCGACGGATCGTGGGCCTGCCAGCTGAGGCCGACCGCGTCCACACCGACCCCGAGGAACGCGATCGTCAGCACCTTCTCGCCGCCGATCTTGTCGGAGAGCCAGCCACCGAGCGGGCGGGCTGCCGTCGCGACCACCGTGAAACCGGCGGCGCGTAGTCCGGCGTCGGTCGTGGTCAGGTCAAACCAGTCCTTGAGCAGCTTCGGCAAAAAGATCGCCATCGCGACGAAACCACCGAAGGTCACGAAGTAAAAAAGCGAGAGCCTCCAGAGGCGCCAACCGGCCCCGAGAACCTCGCGGTATTTGGTCTGCTTGCGCTCGACGGCGGGCGCCTGACGGGCAAACGACATCCAGATCAGACCGTAGACCCCGATCACCGCGGCAAAGACCAGCCCGGCCACGACCGAGCCGGCGCTCTCCCGAATCGCCGGCACAGAGAACGCAGCGATCGCGGTGCCGATGTTGCCCATTCCGTAGACACCGAGCGCCATGCCCTGCTTCTTCGGCGGATACCACTGGGCAACGAACGGGATACCGACTGCGAATGAAGCACCCGCGGTGCCGAGCAGGAATCCGGCGCCGAGCATTGCCGGGTACGACCCGGCGCTGTCGGCGAACCCGACCAGCGCCGCAGCAGCCGCCGAGTAGAACAGCATGCCGGTGAAGACGACCCGTCCGCCGATGCGGTCGGTCAGCAGCCCGAGCGGGATCCTCAGCAGTGACCCCAGGATGACCGGGATCGCGATCATGATCGAGGTCTGGGTATTGCTCAGACCGAGCTCGGTCTGGATGTCGGGCGCGATCGGCGCGATCATCCCCCATGCGGCAAAACAGAGTGCGAACGCGATTGCAGCGAGGCCGAGGTTTCGGCCTGCGCCAGGTGCTTGTGTTTCGATGATTTCCCCCTATCGGCCGGTCCGGGATTCCGGACGGCGACTGGCAATGGACCCTGTGGTCCGTGGACGGTAGACAATGGGACTGCGTTTGAAGTAGCCGACCGGAACGCTGAAAGCGTGAACCAGGCGGCTGAACGGCCAGAGCATGTAGAGGAACCAGACCCCGACGACGTGTACCTGGAATATCCAGGTCACCTCCCCTGGTGCAGTCATCAGTTCCGGTTCCGGATTGAGCAGGAACAGCTGTCGAAAGTACGGCGCGACGGTCTCGCGGTAATGGACCGCGTCGCCGATGTTGGTCAGCGTCGCCAGCATGCCGGTGACTATCCCGAAGGCGAGCAGTGCGAAGACGGCGACATCGATCCGGGTCGTGGTCAACCTGACCCGGGGAAACTTGATCCGCCGATAGACCAGCAGAACGAAGCCGGTGATCACCGCGCCGCCGGCCGAGACTCCGCCGATCACCGCGATCACGTGGTAGGCGCTGTCGCTGAGCCCGAAAAAGGAGGTCCAGCCGATCGGGATCAGAATTCCGAGCACGTGGCCGCCGATCGCCGCGAGCACTCCGAAGTGGAAGATCACGCTGGCGTAGCGCTGGACCTTGCCTTCCAGCAACTGGGTCGAACGGGCGTTCCAGCCGTAAGTATCGGTCCGCCATCTCCAGACCAGTCCGACCACGAAAACGGTCATCGCCACATAGGGCAGGATCACGAAGAAGATGGTTTCGGCGGTCATGAACGTCCTCCGATCAGGGGTAGCGCAATTTCATCGGCGCCAGCTGGCATCACCTCGGGTGGGGCAAATGGCTCAAGGCCGACTTCCTCGCTGGGCGGTCCGTTTTCGGCCAGCCTGCGGATGCGGGAGATCTGGCGTTTGGAAAGGCTCGGCAGATCCTCGCGGATCAGGTCGAAAAGACCGGCCCACGGGCTGCTGTTGGTCTGGAGGCTGCCGCGGATCAGCTCGATCGCCGGGCGATGCTTCTCGAGCAGTTCCCGGCCTACCGGTTCCGGCGCCATCGCTGCGAACTCAAGCATCACTGGCAGGTAGTCCGGCAGCTCGTCGTCGCCGAAATCGAAACCGGCTTCGCGGTAGACGGTCTTGATCTTAAGCAGCGAAAGCCCGCGCTGCCGGCTGTCTCCATTGATGTGGTAAGTCAGGTGGAGGCTGCTACGGCGGTCGAAATCGAAGGTTGCGACGTAGGCCTCCTGAAGCTGGTGGAGGGTCTGGCTGCGGTGCCAATGGAGAAACTCGCCCAGGGCCGCAGTCGAGCTGCGCCGCAGCGGTCCGACCTGCGACGGATCGAGTGAGTTGATCTCGGCCACGGATTCAGCCTGCGGGTACTGGAGCAGCACCGATACGGCCTTCAGCGGATGGATTCGCTCAGTTGGCATTCGCGTTGCCCTCCCCGCCGTGTCTGGTAAGCATGTCCCTCACGTCGAAGTTCGGGTCCGGACCGCCGTTGGCTTCCTCGGGCAGACCGTCGCCGAACGGACCGCCGATCGGATCGGGGCCGTTGACCCCGGTCATCGTGCCGAGCCCGGGCGGCACTGCCGCACCGTTGTCGAAATCGATGCCGCAGGAACCCTGGTCGGCGAAAGCCGTGGTTGAGGTCTCCCCGTGGCGCTTGGGGATCACGTAGCGGTCGTCGTAATCGGCGATCGCCACCATGCGGAACATGTCGTCGAGCTCCTCCGGGGTCATGCCGACGTCGGTCGCGAACTCGGGCTTGATCTCGCCGTCGACGTTGCTGGCCCGCATGTAGCGGCGCATCGCAACCAGCCGCTCGAGCGACTTGCGGACCGGGGCGACGTCACCGGCGCTGAGGAAACTGGCCAGGTACTCCATCGGGATCCGCATCCGGTCGATCGCGGCGAAAACACCTTCCTCCTCACCGCCTTCCCGGATCAGCTCCTTGCCGAGCGTTTCGACCGGTGACAACGGCGGCACGTACCAGACCATCGGCAGCGTCCGGTACTCCGGGTGGAGCGGCAGTGCGATCTCCCACTTCTTGGCCATCATGTAGACCGGCGAGTTTGCTGCGGCGTCGATCCAGTCGGAAGGAACGCCGTCGCGCAGCGCCGCCTCACGAACCTCGGGATCCTCGGGGTCGAGGAAGAGGTCGAGCTGAGCCTGAAGCAGGTCCCGATCATTCGGGGTCGACGCAGCTTCTTCAACCCGGTCGCTGTCGATCAGCACGATGCCGAGGTGGCGCAGCCGGCCGACGCAGGTTTCGGAGCAGATCGTCGGCAGTCCGGCCTCGATCCGTGGATAACAGAAGTTGCACTTCTCGGCCTTGCCCGACTCCCAGTTGAAGTAGACCTTCTTGTAGGGGCAACCGGAGACGCAGAAACGCCAGGAACGGCAGGCTTCCTGGTCGACCAGCACGATCCCGTCCTCCTCGCGTTTGTACATCGCGCCGGAGGGGCAGGAGGCCACGCAGGACGGATTGATGCAGTGTTCGCAGATCCGCGGCAGGTACATCATGAAAGCATCTGCGAACTCGTTCTTGACCTCTTCCTCGAGCTTGCGGAAGTTGGGGTCGTTGGCCGCTCCGTGCTTGGAGCCGGCGAGGTCGTCTTCCCAGTTCGGACCCCATTGGAGATTGAGGTCGCCACCCGTGATCTGGGACTTCGGCCTGGCCGTGGGCTGGACGTCACTCGACGGAGCCGAGATCAGGTGGTCGTAGTTGTAGGTCCACGGGTCGTAGTAGTCGTCGAGCTGCGGCAAGTCCGGGTTGGAAAAGATGTTGGCCAGCTTCTTCAGCGGGCCGCCGGCCTTCAGCTTCAGGTTGCCTTTGCGGTCGAGCTTCCAGCCGCCGTTCCACTTGTCCTGGTCTTCGTAATCGACCGGGTAGCCGCGGCCGGGCTTGGTTTCAACGTTGTTGAACCAGGCGTACTCGGTGCCGCGCCGGTTGGTCCACACGTTCTTGCAGGTGACAGAGCAGGTGTGGCAACCGATGCACTTGTCGAGGTTCATGACCATGCCCATCTGGGCTCGGACTTTCATCAGTACACCACTTCTCCCTTGCGCTTGCGGATCATGATCAACTGGTCTCGCTGGCAGCCGGTCGGTCCGTAGTAGTTGAAGCCCCAGGACAGCTGGGCATATGCGCCGACCATGTGGGTCGGCTTCATCGAAATGCGGGTGAGTGAGTTGTCGGTGCCGCCGCGAGTGCCGGTGACTTCCGAGATCGGCACGTTCACGTGACGGTCCTGGGAGTGGTAGAAGAACGCCGCTCCGTCGGGGATCCGGTGCGAAACGACCGCCCGGCAGGAGACTGCGCCGTGGCCGTTGTAGACCTCGATCCAGTCGTTGTCTTCGATCCCGGTTTTCTCGGCGTCCCCGGTCGACAACCACATCACCGGGCCGCCCCGGAACAGGGTCAGCATATGAAGGTTGTCCTGGAACTCGGAGTGGATCGACCACTTCGAGTGCGGGGTCAGGTACCGCACGGTCACCTCGGGCGCGTCTTCGAGGTTGTTGGTCCCGCCGAGTCCGACCAGCTGGCCGGCAGCGACTGGCGGACGGAAGCCGGGCAGGCCCTCGCCCAGCTCAAGCATCCACTCGTGGTCGAGGTAGAAGCTCTGGCGACCGGTCAGCGTGCGGAACGGAATCAGGTGCTCGATGTTCGAGGTAAACGGCGAGTAGCGCCGGCCGCGGGACTCGACCCCTGACCACTCGGCCGAGGCGATCACCTTGCGTGGCTGGATGCCGATCGCCTCGAAGTCGATCCGGTCGTCGGCCCGCTCCTCGGAAATCTTGGTCAGTTCCTTGCCGACCCGCTTCTGCAGCTGACGGAAGCTCTCGACCGCCAGCCGTCCGTTGGTGGTGCCCGACAGGGCGAGGATGGTCTCGGCAGCGTCGATGTCGGTGTTGATCGCCGGTCGGCCTTCGCCGACTCCCGAGCGCACCGTGCCGTTCATCGACCTCAGTTCGTCGATCTCGAGGTCCGGCTTCCAGGTGACGCCTTTGGCGCCGGTGCCGAGCTTCTCGGTCAGCGGGCCGAGAGCGTTCATCTTTTCGCCGATCTTGGTGAAATCACGTTCGATCACAACCAGCTTCGGCATCGTCTTGCCGGGAATCGCCTCGCACTCTCCCTTGCGCCAGTCGCGAACCACGCCGCCGGGCTGGGCCAGCTCCTCCGGGGTGTCGTGAAGCAACGGCGCCGAGACGATGTCGGTCCGCGTGCCGAGGTGCTTTTCAGCCAGCTTCGAGAACTTGCGGGCCATCAGGTTGAAGATGTTCCAGTCGGTCTTCGCCTCCCACGGCGGCGGAACCGCTTCGTTGAAGGGGTGGACGAACGGGTGCATGTCGGTGCTGGAGATGTCGTGCTTCTCGTACCAGGTGGCGGCCGGCAGGACGACGTCCGAGTAGATGCAGGAACCGTTCATACGAAAGTCGATCGTGGTGAAAAGATCGAGCTTGCCTTCCGGCGCGTCTTCGCGCCAGGTGACTTCTTCCGGACGGTTCTCGGGCGGGGTCTCTTCCGTCCGCACGCCGGAGTCCGGCACGCCGAGCAGGTACTTGAGGAAGTACTCATGGCCCTTGCTCGAGGACCCCATCAGGTTGGCCCGCCACAGGTTCAGCACCCGCGGGAAGTTGGCCGGGTCGTCCGGGTCCTCGCAGGCGTACTTCAGCCGGCCGGACTTGAGCTCCTCGACCGTGTACTCGACCGGGTCCTTTCCGGCGGCCTTCGCTTCATCAGCGAGGTCGAGCTAATTGCGCCCGAGCGACGGCGCCGCCGGCGTCCAGCCCATGCGCACCGCCTGGGCGTAGCAGTCGGCGGTGTGCTTCTTGCCGAGCTTGCCCGGCCCGGCCGGGGAGGCGAACTCCTCGGCGCCGTAGGTCTCGTGGCGCCACTGGCCGCTGGCCAGGTACCAGAACGGGGTGGCCGCCTGCTGGCGCGGAGGCCGGTGCCAGTCGAGCGCGAAAGCGAGGGTCTGCCAGCCGGTGATCGGCCTGACCTTCTCCTGGCCGACGTAATGGGCCCAGCCGCCGCCGTTGATTCCCTGGCAGCCGCAGAACAGGACCAGCGAGAGCATCGCCCGGTAGGTCTGGTCGGAGTGGAACCAGTGGTTGGTTCCGGCGCCCATGACGATCATCGAGCGGCCCTTGGTTTTCTCGGCGTTCTCGGCGAACTCGCGGGCGATCCGCTCGCAGGCTTCGGCCTTGACACCGGTGTGCTCGACCTGCCAGGCGGGGGTGTGGGGCTGGGAGGCGTCGTCGTAGCCGGTCGGCCACTCGCCCGGCAGTCCGTCACGCTTTACCCCGTACTGGGCCAGCGCCAGGTCGTAGACCGTGGTCACCAGCTTGCCGCCGACCCGCCGGGCGGGAACCCCGCGGATCATCGTCGTGCCGCCTTCGGTCTCGCCACCGTCGAAGCGTGGCAGGGTCACCTGGACCAGCTCCTCGTGCGTATCCATCACGCTCAGGGCCGGCTCGACGCCGTTAAGGTCGAGGTTCCACTTGCCGACGCCCTCCTCGCCCCAGCGGTCGCCGATAGTGCCGTTGGGAATGTGGGGCTCGCCGGTCTTCGAGTCGATCAGGACGGTCTTCCAGTTTCCGTTCTCACCCTCGTCGCCGATCGCGTCACCGCGCAGCATCGCGCCGCCGCGCCAGGTGCCGTCGCCGTGGTCTTCGAGCTCGACCAGGAATGGCAGGTCGGTGAACTTCTTGCCGTACTCGGTGAAGTATTCGGACTGGCGGTCGACAAAGAATTCCTTGAGGATGACGTGGCCCATCGCCATCGCCAGCGCGGCGTCGCTGCCTGCGGTGGCGGGCAGCCACTCGTCGGCGAACTTGGTGTTTCCGGCGTAATCGGGAGAGACGGCGATGACCTTCTGGCCGCGGTAGCGCGCCTCGGTCATGAAGTGCGCGTCCGGGGTCCGGGTCTGCGGGATGTTCGAACCCCACATGATCAGGTAACCGGCGTCCCACCAGTCGGCTGATTCGGGTACGTCGGTCTGGTCGCCCCATACCTGCGGTGAGGCTGGCGGAAGGTCGGCGTACCAGTCGTAGAAGCTCAGGGAAACGCCCCCCATCAGCGAGAGGAAACGGGTGCCGGCAGCGTAGGAGACCATCGACATCGCCGGAATCGGGGAGAAGCCAACCACCCGGTCCGGTCCGTACTGCTTGGTCGTATAGACGTGGGCGGCGGCGGTCAGCTCGAGCGCTTCGTCCCAACTCGAGCGCACGAAGCCACCCTTGCCCCGGCGCGACTTGTAGGCCTTCGCTTTGACCGGGTCCTCGACTATCGAGGCCCATGCGTCGACCGGATCACCGAGCCGCTCTCGCGCCTCGCGGTACATCGCCAGCAGCTCGCCGCGGATGTAGGGGAACTTGGGCCGGAGCGGCGAGTAGACGTACCAGGAGAACGAAGCACCCCGGGGGCAGCCGCGAGGCTCGTAGTCCGGGGTCTCGGCGCCGTTACTCGGGTAGTCGGTCTGCTGGGTCTCCCAGGTGACCAGCCCGTCCTTCACGTGGATCTTCCATGAGCAGGAGCCAGTGCAGTTGACACCGTGGGTCGAGCGCACCACTTTGTCGTGCTGCCACCGGTCGCGATAGGCGTGCTCCCATTCACGGGAGCGGTGGGACTTTTCGTTCCAGCCGTCCTCGGAACGTTCCGGGGAGAGGAAGTACTGGGCAGTCGAAAGCAGCGACTTGCGCTCAGCCATGGTCGGCGGTCACTTCTGGTCTGGACTGGAAACTCAGATCGGACATCGTCGATTTCCTTTGCGTGAGGTGCTTACGATGACGCGAATATACACACAAATTCTGTGACTAAACGAATTGCCTTGAAGTTCAGTCCCAGTGCCGATCCCGACGGATAAATCCGACCTGTGGGGACGGGTTTTACATCGTCCGTTGCCATTCGGGTTGGCCTCACGCATACCGGGGTCCTCACCCCTGCCGCGATGGACCGCCTGCTCGCGATCAGCGAGGCAACGCCCTCCCGCGTGTCGATTTACATGGTCAGACCTGGCTTGACCACGGGCACTCTCGCTGAGGCGGAACTTGCTTTCCCAGGGCCCCGTGAGCATTGAGACTGGTCCGGTCACGCCCATCGCCAGCGTTGGCTGCCTTGCCCGGTTCGAATGCGGCCCCACCCTCGCGCAGCACCTCCACCGCACCCGGGATGAAACTGCGCAGATAGAAGCGATCGCGCGCGGCGTCTCGTCCGTCAACCGTTCGGAAGTGACCGTCAAAGCGCTTAGTGAATGGACCTGAGTGTCTTCGCGCAGGTGGCGCTTTCCGCTGAGACCCGGTCGGTTCCGGAGCGTGTCGGGAGCGTCGGTAGTTCCTACGGATGGAATCTGTCGGTTCGAGGCTTAGCTTAGACAGTGTCCTGAGAGCGTCTAAGTACTGAAAGTCGAGCGCCCAAATGAATGCTGGATCACACTCGAAACGTGCGGTAGTAGTCGGATCCAGCTTCGCCGGTTTCACCGCCGCGTTCGAGTTGCGCAAGCGACTGGACCCTCAGCACGAAGTAGTGGTGATCGAGCCTCGTGATGTGTTCACCTTCATCCCTTCGTTGATCTGGGTTCCGTTCGGGATGCGCGAACCGGATGACGTCACCTTTCCGCTCGAGCCGGTCTATACGAAGAAAGGAATCGGGTTCATCAACGAAGCGGCGACCGGGTTCGATCTGGACGCGCAGACGGTGATGACCAGCGGCGGACAGGAGGTCTCCTACGACAGCCTGCTGCTGGCGACCGGTCCACGTCTGGCCTTCGAAAAGATCGACGGCCTGGGTCCTGAAGACGGCTACAGCCAGTCGGTATGCAACCTCGAACACGCCATGCTCACCCGGACCGCTTGGGAGAAGTTCCTTGAGCAACCGGGTCCGGTCGTGGTCGGAACAGCCCAGGGAGGATCATGCTTCGGTGCCTCCTACGAATTCCTGCTGAACGCCCAGCACCGGATAAAGAAGGCGGGCCTCGAGGACGAAGCTCCCCTGACCTTTATTACAGCCGAACCTTTCCTCGGCCATTTCGGCCTCGGCGGAGTGGCTGATTCACAGCAGCGCGTCGAGAAGTTCTTCGACAAACTTGGAATCGAGGGGATCCCCAACAACGTGATCACCGAAGTCAAAGACGGCAGCATCGAACTCGCAGGCGGCCGGAGCCTGCCCTTCGCCTTTTCGATGATCGTGCCGCCCTTCACCGGGGTCGATGCGATCCGTCAGACCGACAATCTGGGAAACCCGATGGGATTTCTCCCGGTCAACGATGAATTCCGCCACGCCGACATCGAAAACGTCTACGGAGCAGGGGTGGACGTCGCCGTCGCTCCGCCTCAGAAGACCGAAGTTCCGGCAGGCGTGCCCAAAACTGGACAGATGAGTGAAGTGATGGCCAAGGTCGCCGCCCAGAACATGACAGCTGACCTTCAGGGTGGAGAAAGAAGGTCGATGCCGATGTCAGAGATGGAAGCGATCTGCATACTCGACGCCGGCAGCGGAGGCATCATCTTCAAGGCAGACCACGTACTCGGCGAATCCCAGCATCCGCACGTGATGACCGGACCCCAGGCGCACTGGGCAAAGATCGCATTCGAGAAGGTTTTCCTGAACAGCCGAAAGCGCGGACACCCGGTTCTCTGAGCAGTGCCGGAGAGATCGAAGCCGGAGGCCGAGTCCCTGGCTTCTGGCCTTGCGGGTCAGTGTTCGAGGGTGTTTCCGCGGCCACTCGGGTTTGGTTCCCGCCGGGGTTCTGTGGGTCAAGGCCGGGCGGGAGACAGGAGTCGCTCGATGCGACGCCTGACGATCAGTGGAGTGTGCGCTTCGATCGTGTTCGAAGTTCGATTGGCGTTGATGATGAGGCGAAGGATCGCATCGATATCCCGCCGCTCAGCGGCAGTGAAGGTGTCGGCCAGGGCGCGCTCGATTTCCGGGTCGGGCGCCATGTGGGCACCGGCCTCGGCGCGTGCAATCGCGTAGGTAAGCGCGACACGCTGTCGGCGATCACCGCCATGCGGCAGCTGAAGCCGGTCGAGCTCTTCGTCGGAAATACCCTCCTGGATCGCCATGCGGGTATGAGCCCAGGTGCAGGCGCGACAGGCGTTTACCTCGCTGACGGCAACCATGATCTTCTCCCGGAGCCGGGGGTCGATCCGCCGACGGCGATAGGCCGACCAGATCTGCGGCAAGGATCTGACCACCGAACCGATGCCACCGATCATCTCGGAGGGGCTGCCATATACACGCGGAACCTCCATTTGATCAGGATACATCGACCCGAACCTTTCGCCTTAACGGCGTGTTTCAATTGTGCAGATGCCCGTATCCAAATTCAGATCGGAGAGAACAATCTTCAGGTGGCTCACAACGTCGGTGCTTATCCTCGGAATCATCGCCTGCGGGTCCACCCAGGCGCAGGCGAAGTCCGGAAAGATCACGATCGAGATCATTTCCAGCAAGGCCGACCGGGTGAGCGACGGCGACGCATTGGTCGCCGTGAATCTTCCTCAAGGCGTGAGCGCCGACAAGCTTGGAGTGCGACTGAACGGGTCCGGCATCCGGTCTGCTTTCTCGGTCATCCCGGGAAACGAAACCCGACTTCTCGGCCTTGTCTCGGGGCTTGAGCCGGGACCCAACCGTATTTCCGCGTGGGCACCCGGCCTCAACAATGCGACTTCAATCCGGATCTGGAACAACCCCGTGGCAGGACCCGTCTTTTCGGGGCCCCACCAGACTCCATTCATCTGCCGAACAGCCCAGAATGGCCTCGGCGAACCGACTGACGCCAACTGCTCTGCCCCGTCCCACACCGAATACTTTTACAAGTCGACCAGCGGTGACATCCTGCCACTGACCGATCCCGCATCGCGTCCGGCCGACATGAGCCAGACAACCCTTGCCGACGGCCGTACGGTCGACTACCGGATCCGGATGGAATCGGGAACGATCAACCGTGCCGTGTACAGGTGGGCGATTCTCGACTCCGGTGGGGATCTCACGGCCAACTGGAACGGTCGGTTCGCCTACAGCCACGGCGGTGGCTGTACCGCCGGGTACCAGCAGGGAAATGCCGATACCGACCTGGTCCTCGAAGACCGCTACCTGGAGCGGGGATTCGCGGTTCTCACTTCATCCCTGAACGTGATGGCGACCGCCTGCAATGACGTCCTCTCGGCCGAAACCGCTTCGATGGTCAAAGAGCACGTGATCGAATCCCTCGGACAGGCACCGGCATGGACGATCGGCTTCGGTGGCTCCGGGGGCTCGATGCTCATCCAGATGACCGTCCAGAACTATCCCGGCCTCTTCGACGGTGTTATTCCCACCGCGAGCTTTCCCGACAACGTCCTGGTGGTGCAACCTCACTGCAGGCTGCTCTACAACTACTTCGACTCACCTGTGGCAGCAGGACTGAGCGCGGACCAGCGGACAGCGATCTCCGGCATTCCGGTCGAGCAGTCGTGCCGGGGCCTCGGCAGCAATACGGCCAATGTGATCAATGCCTTTGACGGATGTGCCAGTTGGGTCCCTGCGGAACAGATCTTCGATCCCCTGACGAATCCGGGGGGTGCCAGGTGCACGGTCTTCGACAGTCTCGTGAACGTATACGGACGCGATCCCGCGACCGGCTACGCGCGACGGGCGGTCGATAACGTGGGCAGGCAATACGGACTCAAGCCTTATATGCAAGGCGACCTGACCCTCGGCGAGTTCCTCGACCTGAACGAGAACATCGGAGGCTTCGACGACAACGGTAATTTGATTCCAGAACGCGCGGTTGGTGACCTCGATGGCATTCAGGCCGCTTACCGGACCGGTCGGGTGAACCGTGGTGGTGGAGGAGCTTCCGGGGTACCTTTCATCGACGTCCGCAACTGGGCCGATGCAGTAACCAACGTCCACATATCGGTGCCAGCTTTCGAATTCAAGGAGAGGTTGAAAAACACCACCGGATCGACGGCCAACTATGTGATGTTCCGGGCCAGGGGTGGCGCGAACGTTTCGCTGATGCAGGAGGAATCGGTGAACGCGATGAGCGAATGGCTTGACCGCATCGAGGCCGACTCCAGCGCGGCTTCCCTTCCCCAGAAGGTGGCGGCGAACCGGCCGGCCAGCGCAACCGATGCGTGCTGGGCCAACGGTGGCCAGCGCTACAACGAGCCCGCAGAAATCGGTCAGCCCGGAGTCTGCAATGACAACTATCCAGCGTTCAGCACACCGGACCTGCAGGCCGGAAAGCCGCTCGGGTCGAACGTGGTCAAGTGCCAGCTCAAACCGGTGAACCTGGCCGATTACGGAAGCCCGAATCCCACCCAGGTGGCGCGGCTCAATGCCAGCTTCCCCGGCGGTGTCTGCGACTGGACCAAACCCGGTGTCGGTGATGTACCGCTGGCCGGAACCGACCTCTCGTTCGGACCCTCACAGGCGTTCCCGAACGTCAAGCGCAAGCTCTTCGTCAAAACAAACCGTAAACGGGTCAGGAAGACCCGCCGGGGCCAGGCGGTACGAGTCACGGTTTCGCTCCACCCCTGCCCCGCCGTGACCTGGCAGCGGGTCACTTTCGAACGTCGCCTGAAGAAAGGCAAACGCTGGGTCTGGCGAAATGCCGGCTCACGGATCGTCAACGGCAATCGCTGCCAGGCAAGCACCAGAATCAAGAGAATCGGGAGGAACACTCGTCTCAGGGCAAGAGCGGGGGCGATCGACGGGTTCCTTGCCGCGCGTTCGCCAGTGAGGACCGTTCGGGTTGTCGGCAACAACCGGCGCGGCAGGTAGGTCCGACTCGACTTCCGACGTTGCTCGGTCATCTCATATCTCCTTGTTGGGGCTCGAACAGACTCTCGATGGTGGTATCGAAATAGCGAGCGAGCTCGAAGGCGAGCGGAAGTGACGGCATGTAGCGCTCTTTCTCGATCTCAGCGGCATTAGGCCATCAGCAGGATGCCGTCGCGACGGCGCTGCCGGGCGGCAATATGCCGCCGCCGAGTCCACGGTGCAGTTCGCCGACCGGCGGCTTCTCTTCCTCCACCGTTCGGCGAAGGCCAGGTCAGCCAAGCTGGCGAATCTCGACATCCGTGAGGAACGCGGCTACGGCGAACCAGAACTGATCGTCGGCGGCCACCCGGGTCAGCTGCTTCCCGGCGAGTGGGCCATCGAGACCCCGCCCGCTGAGATCCCAGGTCGTGTTGGTCTCGTTGTCGCGGGCGACACCGTCACGACCGGCTCCCGAAAACGTAAGTGTCCGGCCGCCCAGGCTACGGTCGAACACCGCCGAGGATCCAACCTCGCGACCGCTGGAGATCCCCTGCTCGTCGAGCGCTGAGGAAACCGCCGGATCAAAGAAAATAGCGACCTCCCGGCCACCCACACGGTCGTTCAGGGGAGCTTCGCGCTCAAGTCGTACCAGGGGGTAGACAACGGCCGAATGCCTGCCGGTCCGGATGACGGTTACCCGTTCCTTCGCCGGCAGCCTTTCGTCGGCCTTTTCGTCGAGCAGAAACGGGTCCGATTCAGGGTCGTCGTAGCCCGGGTAAGGGCTGCTCCCGTAATCCCGCTTTGCTCCGGTGTCGCGGGAAAGCACCTCGGCGTCAGGATGGATGCGCCGGGCTTCACCCCAGGAGAGTATTCCGGTGGGTATGACCTCCAGTTTGGTGCCGGTCAGTTCACCGACGACCGCCTCTGTGGTCAGTTGCTGCCACCAGGATTCGGTCTGGCGGTCGTACATGACCAGGTTCGACTTTCTGAGCTTGCCGGTCGTGCCGAAATCGAGCGTCCGGCCGTCCACGCTTCTCGAAAACGCCTCTGTTGAATTGCAGAGCGGACAGTAAGTGACCGCGACCGGCTCGCCCGCAAGTTCATCATTGACGATCTCGTGCCAGACGAGGATCTGGATCGGATAGAGGCGAACCTCACCCTTGAGATCCAGGACAGCGACTGGCTCCGGATCGTCGAGGAATTCATCGGCCTCGCTGACCGCTAGAAACTTCGGATCGTCGATCGAAGGGATGCCGTCCTTTGGAGGGCCTCCCCCCACAAAATCATCCAGGGGAACACTGTGCCGAGAGAAATCGGTACTGAAGCCCTCGGCCAGGCCCGGGGGAACGTCAGCTTTCGGGACTCCTTCCGATGGGCCGTCGCCGCAGGCGGCAAGGGCAAAGGCCACCAGAAGCAGGCCAACCGCCACGGCGCTCCGGGCCAACTGAGAGCGACCGGGTAGCAAACGTCTCGAGGCGGGGTCCATTGAAGCCTTTGACCCGGAGCAGCAGATTTCGGTTCGGATGACCGGAGGATGCGTCCTACCAAACCGCGGAGGAACCTGAACCGAAAGCGACTACTCCGGGTCCAAGACCTGTGGTCCAGAACGATAACTCCGGGGAGACCCCGGTCTGATGCCGGGCCTGTCGGTTGCACTCATCCTGATCTTCCTGGTGATCGTCTTTCCGCTCAGGTCACATCGTCGAAAGACCCGGTTCGGATCGACCGGGCGTGCGAACTACAGCGAACATCGTCCTCTTCAATGGTGGGCGGCGGACCTGCTTTTCCTCTCCGGTTTCGGTTTGGTGCTGTTTGGGCCGGTGCTTCTGATCGTCGGATCGGGCGGAACTGCTTTCGAAACGAGCCCGCCCTTAAAGGCCTTGGCGACGGTGGCTGTGGTTCTCGCGATCAGTCTCGCCGTCTGGTCGCAGGAGACCATGGGTCGGGCCTGGCGGCCGGACCTGTCACCAGCCAGTGGAGCCACTCTGGTTACGACCGGGCCTTTCCGCTTCGTCAGGAATCCGAATTACACGGCCATGCTCATAGCTGCCACCGGTGGCACGCTGATCGCGCCGACCCCTGTCGGAATTACCGGAACCCTGGTTCTGCTGGTCGGGTTGGAACTGACCGCCCGGGCCGAGGAGCCTCTATTGAAACGGGCCTACGGAACGCCCTATCGCCGGTATCTAGCGAAGACCGGACGGTTCATCCCGGGCGTCGGAGTCATCCGTCAGGGACGTCCCCGAGACCCCGGTGCAGGCGATGGGTCCTGATCGCCTTCGCCTGCGTTAACCCGCACCGGTTCATGATCCAGCCGCTCGATCACCCGTTCCGCGACCCCGGGTTTCGAACGGTTCGCCGTGGTTCTCAGAGCATCGACCGTCTGCCTCAGCGAATCGAGCAGTCGATTGCACTTTTCGCATTCGTGAACATGATGCCTGAGTCGGCTCCGGTCGTCCGGACGGAGATTGCCATCAATCTCATCCGATAGATGGGCTTTGGTCCACCGATGGTCGAGCATGAATCGCGGCATGCGGATCAGCTTGGCGAAGGACATCAGATCCCTCCCTCCACCAGATCGGCAACCGCGGATCTGACTGCGAGCCGCCCTCGGTGGAGCTTGCTTTTGAAGGCTGCCTCCCCCACTCCCAT
>Ga0105048_10000409_pt1 | contig 64821 bp, 59 predicted proteins | sample MAT05_FD_78382 | JGI IMG/M metagenome (GOLD analysis project Ga0105048, IMG submission 78382) | Freshwater microbial communities from Lake Fryxell liftoff mats and glacier meltwater in Antarctica - MAT-05 | ecosystem: Environmental > Aquatic > Freshwater > Ice > Liftoff microbial mat | place... | reverse complement strand
CCCTCGAAAAAAACCGATCCCGAACTCGCGCCGTTTAGGTCTGGGCTGGTGTTCGGTTTTTTCAACGCGCTGACTTGGCAGATCGGCATCGGCACGCCGATGGTGCTCTTCGCCGAGCGGCTCGGGGCGACGTCGGCGCAGGTCGGGCTGGCCTATGGTTTTGTTTTTCTGCTCTCGCCGGTGCAGGTCGTGTCGACGGCGCTGCTGCCGCGCTACGGCTACAAGCGCGTCATGTTGGGCGGGTGGGGCACGCGCAGTATTTTTCTCGCGGTGCCGATGCTGCTTGCCGTGCTCTGCCTCGGCGGGGGCGTGCAGGGCTGGATGGTGACGGCGCTGATCTGGGGCGTGTTTATGTTTTGCCTGTGTCGGGCGGTAGGTTCGGCTTCAATGACGCCGTGGCTGTACTCGATCCTGCCGCCGGGTGCGCGCGGACGCTACTTTGCCAACGATCAGTTTGCCTCGGCCATCGCGGGCACGACGACGCTGCTGGCCTGCGCGGCGCTCTTTGCCGGACTGCCGATCTACATCGCGCTGCTCGTGCAGTACGTGATCGCGCTGACGGGCTCCACGCTGAGTTATTTCGCGTTGAAAAAACTGCCTGACGCACCGCATCCAGAGGCGATCAGCCTGCGCACGGTGGTGCGCGACACGCCGCGGCACCTCTTTAAGCCTTCGACCTTCCGCCGTTACCTCTGGTTGTCGGTGTGGTTTTTTCTCATCTCGACGCCGATCCCGCCGTTCTCGGCGTATTTTCTGAAAGTGGGCGCGCATCTGCCCGCCGGGCAGATCATGCTCTTCGAGGTGTTGCGCTTCTTCGGCGTGATCACGGCGGCGGCGTTGATTCGGCGGCGCATCGACGGCACGGGCGCGAAGACGTTCATGCTGGCCGGGTATGGGCTTTATGTGGTGGTGGCTTTGTTATGGCTGTTGTTTTTGCGCACGGGTTTCGGCGGTGTGACGGGTATTTATTTCGCCTATTTCCTGCTTGGCTTGGGCGCGACGTGCTGGACGGTGGCCAATCTCAACTACCTGCCAAAAGTCGTGCCCGTAGCGGAGCGTCCGCTCATGGTGACGCTGCACAGCGCGGTGGTGTCCTTCATGGGCGGCTGCGCGGCGATCGCGTGGGGCTGGGCGATCAAGTCGGACGACGTGGTCGGCGGCCCGGCGGTCAACCGCGTGGCGTTTCAAGTTTTTTTCCTCTTCGTCCTACTGAGCACCGTCGTGCTCGCGGTCCTCTGCGCTCGTCTGCCGGAAGATAGAACGCTCAAGGTCGAACCGCTCATGATCGGCAACGCCCTGCTGCGGCCGTTTCGCGCGGTGACAGCGTTGATCAGTCTAATCGACCTGCAGGCCTTTGACCGCACCCGCTCCTCGAGCGAGGGCGACCATAAACCGTAGCCATGGGCAAAGTTCGTATTCTCTCTGATCGAGTGGCCAACCAGATCGCCGCGGGCGAGGTGATCGAGCGCCCGGCGGCCGTGGTGAAGGAGCTCTTGGAAAATGCGCTCGATGCCGGAGCGACGCGCATCGAGGTCGAGTTTAATCACGGCGGCCGCTCGTACATGCGGATCGAGGACAATGGCGGCGGCATGTCGCGCGACGACGCGTTGCTGGCGCTGGAACGCCACGCCACGAGCAAGATCACGGAGGCCGACGACCTGAACCGGCTGGCGAGTTTCGGGTTTCGCGGCGAGGCGCTGCCCTCGATCGCGAGTGTATCGCATTTCACCCTACAGACACGCGAGTCGTCGTCCGACGCGGGCACGGAGATCGTGATCAATGGCGGACGGATGGTGCATGTGCGCGATTGCGGACGCCCGGCGGGGACGCGCATGGAGGTCGCGCATTTGTTTAACTCGGTGCCGGCGCGACGGAAATTTTTGAAGAGCGACACGACGGAGGCGGCGCACATCATCCACGGCGTGCGGCTCTACGCGCTGGCGTTTCCGCAGGTGGCGTTTTCGTTAATTGAAGACGGACGGATGATTTTTAAATCGCCGCCGTGTGTCACGCTGGAGGAGCGCATCGCGGGGATTTTTGGCCGCCAGGTGGCGGAGGGCTTGCTCGCGCTGGAGGCGGAGGAGCCGGGTATGAAGTTGCGCGGACTCGTGGGCGCCCCGGGCGTCGGCCGCTCGACGCGCCATGAAATGATTTGTTTCGTGAACCAGCGTCCAGTGGACAGCCGCACGCTGAACTACGCACTGATCGAGAGTTTCCACGAGTCGTTGCCAAAGGGCCGATATCCGGTGGCGTTTGTGTTTTTCGACATCGATCCGGCGGCGGTGGATGTGAACGTGCATCCGGCGAAACGCGAAGTGCGTTTCCGCAGCGAAACGTCGGTGCGGTCGTTTGTGATTCGTACGGTGCTTGGGCGTCTGCGTGAGTTCGGTTCGGCCGCCGCGCCGTCGGCGGGTCTCGCCGGTGGCGTTTGCGCTGGAATGGCTTCGCCGGTGATCGACGCGCGCGGACGTATTTCGGGGGCGAGCGCGCCTGCGCCGGTTGGGTCGCAGCCGCCCAGTGTCGCGGTGCCGAGCCGGACGGTGGCGAATGTTTCGTACACGCCTCCGCCTCCGATTTCAGTGCCGTTGTCGTCACCGGCACCGGTGGTTTTTGCGCTGCAAACTTCTGCCAACTTAGTTCAACCCTCAGCCTTGTCCCAAGCTCCGTCCTTCGCTTCGGCGACGTTGCATGCTTGGCGTTTTCTGGGGTTGGCGCACGGGGCGTATGCGCTGTTCGAGACACCGGCGGGGCTGGTGTTGCTCGACCGGCGGGCGGCGCATGAACGGATTTGGTTTGAGCGGTTGCAGGCGCAGTTTCGCGGCGGCGCGGTACCGAGTCAGCGGTTGCTGTTGCCGGTGCCGTTGGAGCTCGATCCGATCGCGACGGCGTTGCTGCTCGATCAGCTGGCATTTTTCAATGTCCACGGTTTCGAGATCGTCGAGTTCGGGCGGAATTTTTTCCGCATCGAGGGCGTGCCGCTCTGGATGGAGCCGGCCGATGCCGAACCTTTCATGAGGGACTTGCTCGGCGCGTTGCGCGAGGGGCGGTTGCAGGGGAAAGCGGTCGATCTTGCTCGCGATGAGTTGGCGCGGTTGGCGGTGGCGAAGGCCATTCGACTGCCGGAGACGGCCAGCGAGACGGAGCTTCATGGGGTGTTGACGCAGTTGTTTGCCTGCCGCACGCCGCTCAGCAGTCCGTCGGGGCGGCCGACGCAGATCGAGCTTAGTCACGGAGAATTGACGCGCCGGTTTCAGAAATAGCCGAACGTGCCGAAGGCGGAAGTAACTTTGTCGTTAAGATTTATCGGGTAAATGTCCTGATTTATCTCATCGTCCTTGGCACACTTTCTGGTTTCTCTTCGTCTCCTTATACACCACATGCCTGCTCACTCAAAATCCAAGAAAAGTCCTGTGCGTTCTTCAGCTCCCTCCGGCGCAGCGGGGGCTATTTCCCTCGGCGCGGACAACGTGACGCTTAAGCAGTCCATCCTGCGTCATCTCACCTACACCCTTGCCCGCGACACCCACACGGCGGGTCCGCGCGACTGGTGGATCTCCACCGCGCTGGCCGTGCGCGAACACATCCTCGCCCGCCTCATCGTCACCCAGGGCGTGCACAACGATCAAAACGTCCGCCGCCTCTATTATCTTTCGCTCGAGTACCTCATGGGCCGCTTGATGGAGAATAACCTCTACAACACTGGCCTCGTCGAATGCGCCGCGACCGCGCTCAAGGAACTCGGCGTGAACTACGAAGACGTCCGCGGGCAGGAGGTCGACATGGGCCTCGGCAACGGCGGTCTCGGCCGTCTCGCCGCGTGCTTCCTCGACTCCCTGGCCACGCTCGATTATCCAGCGATTGGATACGGCATCCACTACGAGTTTGGCCTCTTCAAACAGGAATTCGTCAATGGCAACCAGATCGAGCACCCCGACAGCTGGATGCTCTTCGGCACACCATGGGAAGTCATGCGCCCCGAGTACGTGCAGCAGGTTCAGATCTACGGTCAGGTGGAAAACGTCTTCGATGACCGCGGCAACTACCGCCCGCGCTGGGTCAACGCCCGCACCATCCTTGGCGTGCCCTACGACATCCCGATCGCTGGCTACGACACGAAGACCGTGAACCTCCTCCGCCTCTGGCGTTCGCGCTCGACGGAGGAATTCGATCTCGCCGTCTTCAACTCCGGCGGCTACGTCGAGGCCGTCCGTGAAAAAGCGTTAGGCGAAACCATCTCAAAGGTCCTTTATCCGAACGACAAAACCGAAAACGGCAAGGAGCTGCGCCTCGTGCAGCAGTACTTCTTTGTCGCCTGTTCGCTGCGCGACATCATCCGCCGCCACCTCCGCCATCAGGGCGTTGGCAACAGCTGGGACAACTTCTCCGACAAGGTGGCAGTGCAGCTCAACGACACGCATCCCGCCGTCGCCGTGCCCGAGCTCATGCGCATCCTCCTCGACGAGGAAAACATGACTTGGGATCGCGCCTGGGGCATTGTCACCAAAACCTTCGGCTACACCAATCACACGCTGCTTCCCGAGGCGCTCGAACGCTGGGGCGTGCCGCTCTTCGGTCGCGTGCTGCCGCGCCACCTCCAGATTATTTACGACATCAACAGCCGCCTCATGCAGGTGGTTGAGCTCAAGTGGCCGGGCGACGATAGTAAGAAAAGCGCCTGTTCGCTCATCGACGAACACGGTGAAAAATTCGTGCGCATGGCCAACCTCTCCGTCGCCGGCTCACACGCCGTCAATGGCGTCGCTGCCCTCCACACCGAGTTGTTGAAGAAAAATCTCTTCCCCGAATTCGACGCGCTTTATCCGGGTAAATTCCAGAACAAGACCAATGGCATTACGCCGCGCCGCTGGCTGCTCGCCTGTAATCCGCGGCTCTCCGCGCTCCTTCTTGAGACGCTTGGCGATACCGCGTGGGTCGGTGATCTTGACCGCCTGCGCGCCCTCGAAAAACACGCGAGCGATCCGGTCTTTCAGAAGAAATTCATGGCCGTCAAACGCGCTAACAAGGTCGACCTCGCCGCGGTCATCAAGGCCGAGTGCGGCATTGAGGTCTCGCCCGACGCGCTCTTTGACGTGCAGATCAAACGACTCCACGAGTACAAGCGCCAGCACCTAAACCTGCTGCACGTTCTCGCGCTCTACCGTCGCCTGTTGCAGAACCCTGACCTCGATATCGTGCCGCGCGTGTTCGTCTTCGCCGCCAAGGCCGCCCCCGGCTACGACCTCGCAAAAAACATCATCCGCGCGATCAACGTCATCGGTGCCTGCATCAACGGCGACGCCCGCATCCATGGCAAACTCAAGGTCGCCTTCCTGCCGAACTACCGCGTATCGCTCGCCGAAAAAATCATCCCCGCCTCTGATCTCTCCGAGCAGATTTCCACCGCAGGCAAGGAAGCCTCCGGCACGGGCAACATGAAGCTCGCGCTCAACGGCTCGCTCACCATCGGCACCCTCGACGGCGCCAATGTCGAAATCAAGGAAGAGGTCGGCGACGACAATATCTTCATCTTCGGCATGGAAGTGGATGGAGTCGAAGCCCTGCGCAGCAGCGGCTACAACCCGTGGGATTATTACAATAACGACGAAGAGCTCCGTGCGATCATCGACTGGCTCGGCTCGAACTACTTCACGCCGCACGAGCACAACGCCTTCAGTCTGGTTCACCAGAGCCTGCTTGGCGGTGGCGACCCGTTCATGGTGCTCGCTGACTTCCGCAGCTACGTCGAATGCCAGGCGCGCGTCGACGTCGCCTACCGCGATCAGTCGGCATGGGCCCGTATGGCGATCCTGAATACCGCCCGCATGGGCAAGTTTTCTAGTGACCGCACCATCCGCGAATACGCCGAGCAAATCTGGAGCCTCCCAGCCGTTCGGATCTGAGCAGCGGAGAAAACGAGGGCGTTTTAAATTAAACTGGCCGTGTAGGCGCGCCCGCTCGCGGGCGCGCTTCGGACCAAGCGCGAGCAAGCTCGCAGCCTACGCAAAACGCTCGAGTCGACTTTTCATGCCGATGAACGCAGCACTTTTTGAGCTGCGTTCATCGGCGTTATTCTGTGGCTGAAACTGATAAAGTTTTCTGCGTCGGCGAGCGGCAGCTTGCGGCGTCAGCTGCGTGGTGTCAGAAAAGGATGTGCGTTGGCGCATCGTCTCTTTCCTCTTTGGTCTTTTTGCGGCGGTTATCCGCGTGTCGGCCGTGGAATCCGCGTCGTCTCTCTCGGGTGCCGTGTCTGGCGAGGTGAAGCTTTTTGCGACGCCTCCGGACTTTACGCTGCCGTGGAAAATGACCTTCGCCCCGGTGGCTGGCGGCGGCCAGGAAGTCATCGCGGCCCTCGAAGGTACCGGCTTGCAGCTGCGCGCCGCTGTGCAAATAAATTTCCTGACAGGCGATGGTTCGTGGCGGATCGAGGATGCTCAGGTTGACCCCGCGACCTGGCTGGCGGCAGTCGCGCCCAAGCTTGCTCCCGCGCTTGCCGGGGTCGTGGCGCAGGGTGCGGTCCTTGTCAGCGGTGGGGGAACGATTCGCCAAGGCCAACCCGCCGGACGAATCAAAGTCGAGTGGCGCGGTGGTTCGCTCACGCATCCGGCGCAGGGCTGGACGCTGGAGGGCATCGCGTTCAACGGGGAGTTTGCGCTCGATGAAGGCGGCGCGCGGGTGGTCAGCGCGAATGCGTTTCAGCTGACGATTGGCACGATTACGACGACGCGTTTTGGCGCGCGGAATATGTATTTTCTCGGCCGGCTGAATGAGCGGCGCGCGATTGCGGTCGAGACGGCGCGAGTGGAAATCGCCGGCGGCGATGCGATGGTTGATCCGTGTGAGCTCCCGCTTCAGCCGCCGTCTGTGTCGGCCAATGTGAAGATCACCCGCGTGGGGCTGCAGGACATCGTTGTCCTTGTGCCTGCCGCGGGGCTGGCCAAGGCGAGCGGGCGCATTGATGGCGAAGTGCGTATGACTTGGAATAAGGCGGCCGGTTTTCGGCTGGGTATTGGCCACCTGGAGTTTCGTAATGACGAACCCGCCGTCGTGCGGTTGACGCCGTCGGTGGGCCTGTTGACCTCGCGCGTGCCGCAGCATTTTGATTTTGCCCCGGCCTGGCTCGGACCGGTGGCGCGGTGGTTGCGCGCGGAGAATCCGGCTTATTCCGACATGCAGGACATCGAGCTCGGCAAGACTGACCTGCGTGTGACCACGCTGATGGTGCGCCTGACTCCGGAAGGCGACAAACAGGGCCACACCGCGACGGTGCAACTGGTCGCCGCGCCTTTCAAAACGGGAGGCGTGGTCAAAAAAGTCGCCTTCGACGTGAACGTGTCGGGCCCGCTGGCCGCTGTGACAAAACTGGGGCTTGAGCAGGGCTTTTCCTTTGGCGTGCGGTAGGAAACGCTGTTGCCACTGCGCGTTCTCTCGGGAAACTTTCCGCTATGCGCCGCCGCCTCATTCTTCTCGGATGCACTGCTGTTCTCGCTGGTTGTATCCACGTCAAACTGGATCCGGTCGAGGCCCACGTCACCGTTGATGTGAACGTGAAAGTCGATAAAGCTCTCGACGATTTTTTTGGCGACCTCGACCAGAAATCCGCCACCCAAACCAAAACCGTCACTCCCGCTAAACCCTGATCTTTGTCCCCATGAAAACGAAATTTCTGCGCAGTGTCGTGTTGGTGTTGGCTCTTGGTTTTGGTTCGCTGGTTTTGGCTGCGGATCTTGGCGCGGTGAAAGCGCGGATGGAGCAGCGGCTGCCGCAGATCGACGCCCTGAAGACTCAGGGCACGTTCGGTGAAAATAACCGCGGTCTGCTCGAAGTCCGTGGAAGTGGGGCTGATGCTGGTTCGGTCGCAGCGGCCGAGAACAAGGATCGCGAAGAAGTCTACGCCGCTTTGGCGCAGAAGACTGGTTCCTCCGTTGCGCAAGTTGGTAAGGCCCGCGCGGCCATGATTGTCCAGCAGTCCGCCCCCGGCGTCTGGGTGCAGGATGAAAGTGGCAACTGGAAGAAGAAGTGATGCGTTTTCGCGGCCACCGGTTTTCCAAACTGGTTTCACTAAAGATAACGAAGGGGCCGATGGGCGTCGCAGGTGATGCGCGTATCTTTGTTCTCTTTGTTTGCTTTTGTTCAAATTTTGTAGGGCTGAGTTGGTGTCCGTGATGGCGCGCATTTTTAGTAAATGAAAAGCTTCCTCCGCCTGCTTACGTTCGCTCTTTTCCTGCTGGCCGGGCGCGTCGCAGCAGGCGAAACGTATGCCGACCGGGAGTTGGGTGAGGTGGAGTTCATGGCCAACCACCGCACGCATGATTTCAATGTCGGTGCGGGCGGCGAGATATGGGAAAACGAAGTCGTCTCCTCGCGTTTCGGAGTGGCGGCGCTGGGCGTGAATAAAAAGGACGGCCTCTACGGCGCGCTCTACGCCGGCGTGAGGCTGAACGTGCCGTTCGTGGTGTCGCCCTTTGTCGGTTTGAGCGTGGCGATTGGACGCGGTTACGACAAGGACTCGGAGGTGCGTGATAACCGAAACCCGTCCATCACTTTCAACGGCGAAGACACGCGCGGACCGTATACCTACATCGCGGCGTGTTATCCTGAAGCGGGTGTGCGGCTCTGGCTGGGACGACGTGCCGCACTGGTTGGCAGTGTGCGCTATTTTATGAGCACGACTGGCCGCGCCAACGACAGTTTCCTTTACGGCGGCAGCCTGAATGTGGGGTACTGAGTGTGGCCCTTGAAGTTCGCGTCGTCGTGCTGACTTCTTTGTGTGTTGGGCGGGGCGAGCTGTCATGGTGCGCCTTGGCGCGGCCCGACGTCTCGTCGGCCACTAGTATGCCGTAACACGAGAAGCTTCGGGACGCCTTAGCCGTCCCCTCGATGATTTTTTGTCACAGAAAACACAGAGCTCTGACACAGAGAACACCGAGGTATGAAATCCGTTCTGCTTTTCCTCTGTGGACTCTGTGTCTGGGCTCCGGCTTGGCTCTGTGGCTAATACGAAAAATACGGAGATGCAGTATACTCGTATGCAGTCATACTAAACCTAAATTCCGGAATTACTTAACCGCTAATGAACGCTCATTGACGCTCATGACGGAAGTTATACGAAGACCTAACGAAAATCGTTTTTACCCCGCAGGTGAATCGACCTGTTTCCTGAAGAATTTGAATGAGCGGATAATAGCGAGGATCAGTAGTTCCTTGCTTTGCGGCTTGGCGTCTTTGCGTGAACCTTCTGTTTCACAGAATATAACCAGATGAACGGTTATACATCAGGTTGACGCGCTCTGGTTTTTTATTCGCCGCGCCAGGTGAAGGCGTGGCAGAGCGCCACGCCGGCGGCGTCGGCCTCGTCGGACGCGAGCGTGCGGCCGTGGCCGAGAATCCCCATCACGGTGCGTGCCATTTGCTCTTTGCTGGCGCGGCCCGCGCCGACGACCGCCTGTTTCACGCGGAGCGGTGCGTACTCAAAAATCGGTTTCTCGCGCAACGCCGCCGCCGTGATGGCCGCACCACGCGCCGCACCTAAAATCTGCGCGGTTTGGAAGTTTTGTACGTAGATTGTTTGTTCTAGCGCCACGTGCCGTACGTCGAAGTCGGCGAGAAACGCGGTGATCGCGCGGTGGATTTCCGCGAGCGCGACCGGCATGGGGTGTTTCGGCAGCACGCGCACGGTTTGGCAGCGTAGCAGGATTGGCTGGCGGCCTGCGGCGAATTCGACCAAGGCGAGACCTGTGCCGCGCAAACTTGGGTCGATGCCGAGCACCTGTCCGGCGAACGGCGGACGGCTCAGCGTGGCGATGGCGGGAGACGCGGAAGCGGGCGCGAGTTTGCCTGCGATTTTCGCTGCCCACATCTGCCTGACTGACATGCGTGCCATAAGAGGCGGCTAGGTTGAGCGAAGCTCCGAACTTAAGGCGATGCCATTTGCACATGCTTTCATTGCGACAGCTCGGTCGGGTCTGGGAAAATTAAACGCCCTGAAGCGGTTTTTAGAAAATATCGTCCCCACGTTTCCCTCGCGGGTTGTGGGCGGTGTTGGCTCTGGTTTAACCTAGCGAGAAGTTCTCGGTGCGGTCGGGCATCTTGAGGTTCACTTTGCCTGAGCCGATTTCGAGGTGGACGGTGCGGTTGACGTTTCCGCCGAGGTCTTGGCCGACTACTTTATAGCCATTGGCCCGAAGGTATTTGTCGACGGCGGTGCTGTTGCGTTCGCCGATTTTAAAGGGGTCGGCGCCGTTGAGCACGCTGGCCCCACCGGCGACGAAGAGGCGCATGCGGGAGCGGTCGGCGCGCACGCCGATGAGCGATTTGAAGAGCATCGGCAGGCCGGTGTCGGCAAACATGGCTGGCTGCTTCATGGCTTTATCGAGGGAAATCGTGGAGTCGGGCAGCATCAGGTGGAGGATGCCGCCGGCTTTGGCGATGGGGTCGTAGACGATCACGCCGACACAGGAGCCAAGAGCATAGGTGCTGAGCGTGACGATGCTATTGTTGGAAACGGCCATGTCGCCGACGCCAATAATAACTCGTTGGGAGAACATGGCCCCCATGTTGCTGATGGTAGGTGCGCCAGCCATGGTTTCAATAGGGGGCCCAATCGCAGAACTGCAATGGGCCGAATTGGGTGAAGGGTAGGAGATGCATGGTCCGGCGTGATCGGTATCACACCCTGTGTTTATGCTTTCGGCGCGGCTGGGATAAACTTGAGGTGAGCCCGCATAAATTCGTGCAATGTTCGTCGATGCGCGGGGCGAGTGACGATGCGGATTGTTCGCGGCGCAGGTGTGTGCGCGGTGGCGGCAACGCGCGGGCAATTTTTTTCGCGCTTGGGGGGGGCGGCCTCCGCAGAGGCGGGCGCGAGCGAGCTCGCTGCCTACAAAGCGGAACCGGTCAGACGCGGGCTTTAGGAATACACCAGCATGCGTTGGCTGATGGGATCGATCAAGTTGTGGTTCTGGATCTTCATGATCATCGCAGGGCTGAGGCTTTGGCCTTCGCCGACGAGGAGGAGGCCGTGTGGGCTGTAGAGGCCGTTGGCGAGGATCATGCCGGGCTGGAGTTCTTCGAGGAGAATTTCCTTCACCTGGCGCGGGAGCTGGAGCAGGTGCGTGACTTTGAGGAAGAGGCGGACGGCTTCGGGGTCGAGGGCTTTGCCGGATTCGGTGACGACGGATTCGATGGCCTGTTCTTTGGTGAGGCCGCATTCGATGAACCAGACGGCGACGGCGAGGCAGCGGGCCGTCCAGGGGATGGACATGCTTTTGAGTCCGTCGGGGAAGCCTTGGCCGTCGAAGCGTTCGTGGTGGGCTCGGATGGTTTCGCCAACGGCGGGGTCGCTGTCGACGAAGGAGGCGAGGGTCTGGCTGTAGATCGGGTGGCTCTGGATCGTGCTGAGTTCGCGTTCGCTGAGGCGTTCGGGGGCGTTGCGGAAATTACGGAGGAGGACGCGGGGGACGCCGATCAGGCCGAGGTCGCAGAGCCAGGCGCTGGCGCGCAGGACGTGGCGTTCTTCGTAGGAGAAGTGTTCGGTCTCGGCCATTTTCTTGGCAATTTCCACCATGGCCTTGGTTTGGCCGCCGCGCAGGGGGTCGTAGGTGGTGAGGATGCGGCAGCAGAGGTCGAGTGAGTGTTCGTAGCTGGTGGCGAGTTCGCGGTTGGCTTGGTCGAGCTCGTGCTTTTGCGTTTCGAGGTTTTTGACCTGTTCGCTGAGGGCGTTGTTGGCGATTTTTAACTGTTCGTTGAGGCGCTGGGTCTCGGCGGTGAGGTGGTCGTTTTTGACGATGAGCTCGTAGCGGTTGATCGCGTTTTTAACGGTCGCGGTGAGTTCTTCGCGGAGCCAGGGTTTGGCGACGAAGCGGAAGATTTCGCCCTTGTTAATCGCGTCGACGATGGTGGGCAACGAGAGGACGGCGGTGATGAGGATGCGCGAGCAGAGGGGGCGCAGTTTTTTGCTTTCGACGAGGAATTCGAGGCCGAGCATTTCGGGCATGCGCTGGTCGGAGATGATGACGGCAAATTCGCGTTCGCGGAGGATTTCGAGGGCCTTGAGGGCGCTGGTCGTGGCGACGACGTGGTACTTTTCGCGTTCGAGCGTTTCCTTCAGGGCGGACAGTACAATGGGTTCGTCATCGACGACGAGGATGGCGGGCGGAGTGATCGTGAGGGTGCTTGGCATCATGGTGATCTCAGCAGCTTGGCAAAAGAATCAGCGGCGTCACGGTCACGTAAACCGGCGGGGAGAAGCAGGTCAACCTGCGATCTGAGCGTAGCGGGGAGTTCGTTGGCGTGTTGGTAGGTGAGCGCGAGAGCGATGGGGAGGCCGGGGTGGTCGCGGTGGATTTCGGCGAGGAGGATGCGCAGTTCGGCATTGGCTCGGGGCTGGCGGATGATGACGAGTTCGAGGCGGACGCCGTCTTCGCGCAGGACGCGTCGGGCGTGTTCGGGGGTGGAGACGGTGCGGATATCCCAGTCGGGCTGGTGCAATTCTTCGAGTAGAGAGGCGTCTTCGGTCATGCCGGGTTCGTAGTAGAGGACGCGGATGTGTTTGCCTTGCTGGGCGGCGATCGGTGGGCGGCTGGGGCTGTGGGCGAGCGAGAGGTCGGCGAGGGGAAGGAGGAGGATTATTTCAGTGCCGCGGCCGGCGGGGCTGCGGGCGGCGATGAGGCCGCCGTGGGCTTCGGCAAAGAGGCGCGCGTGGTAGAGGCCGAGGCCGGAGCCGCGGTTGGATTCCTTGGTGCTGAAGAAGGGGTCGAAGATACGCGGCAGATGGGCGGCGACGAGGCCGGAGCCGTTGTCGGAGAAGATGAGTTCGAGCGAGGGTGCGGCGACGGGCGCGAGAGGTGGCGTGGTGCAGGCGAGTGGTTCGTCTCCGGGGTCGAGGCGGCGGAGCTGGATGCGGATCTCGCCGTGGCCGCGGAGGGCGTCGCGGGAGTTGAGGGCGAGGTTGACGAGGGTCTGGCGGAAGGCGGTTTCGTCGAGGTGGACGGGCCAGTCGCCGTCGCTGAGCGGAGCGGAGACTTGGGTGCCGCGGGGAAGGATGATTTTGAGCAGGTCGACCTGGTCGCGCACGAGCTTGCCGAGGTTGGCGTAGGATTTTTCACCGGTGGTGTCGCGGTTGAGGTCGATGATTTTGCGCAGGAGGCGCTGGGCTTGGGCGGCGTTGGCTTTGATGAGGCCGAGGCCGTCGTGGAGCGGGTGTTTGGCGGAAAGGGTGTTGTGGTAGAGTTCGCTCAGCGAGTAGATGCCGGTCATGGCGTTGCTGAACTCTTCGAGCAGGCCACCGGTGAGGGAGGAGATGCTGTCCTTCCACGCGTGGGTGGTGAGACGGTGTTCGGCAATTTTTTGTCGGGTGATGTCGAGCCATACGCCTTCGTAGCCGAGGAGGAGGCCGCTGGCGGAGTGCACGGGCGAGCGCACGTCGAGGAGGTAGAGATAGGTTCCGGTCTGCGGGTTGAGGACGCGGTAGACGAGACTGAAGGGTTTGGTGGAGGTGGAGCAGCGGTCGAGCTCTTGGTAGTAACCGCGTTCGTCGCTGGGGTGGATCAAGCGCAGGAGCGCCTGGCTGTCTTTGTTGAGCGACTTGCTTTCGAGGCCGACGAGGGCTTCGCAGCCGGGGCCGATGAAGGCGAATGAAAGGTCAGCGCGTTGGTTGAAGACGACGCCGGGCAGGTGGGCGAGGTAGTGGTCGAGTCGGTTTTCAACCGTGCGCAAGCGGAGAAACAGTTTGGCGAAGGTGGCTGGATCGGGAGTGAAGTCGGCAATGCCGGCGTGCTTGAGTAATTCGCGCGGGGCGAGTTCGGGGGCGAGGGTAACGTGCATCTGGCCGCCGCAGCGCAGGCGGTAGACGGCGAGGACGAGGCCGGGCGCGCCGGGTGCGGCGTCGGGCAGGTAAAGCGTATCCTCGCTATCGAAGATACAGGTGGGGAGGCGTTGGGACCACTCGGGGTGTTGTTCGGCGAGAAGGGTGCGGAGGGATTTGCCGGTGAGGCCGGCTTCGCGGGGGAACCACGAATCGGCTAGGGCGATTTTGTGCGCGAGCACGGTGTCGCTGCGGTCGATGACGAAGAGCGCACAGCTGGTGGGGCCGCTGGGTGCGCCGCCGGCGCGGCTGTCTACGCCCCAAGGTGCTGTCGTGGTGTAATCCATGGTGCGTGCGGCACCGGTCACACGCCGGCTTGGGCGCTGCGGTTGCCCGCGGCGGGCGCAGTGGCGACGGCTTTGAGGATGTGCGCGGCGACTTGATCAATCGGTAGCTGGCGTTGGGCGGCACCGTTTTCCCAGGCGGCGCGGGGCATGCCGTAGACGACGCTGGATTCCTCGTCTTGGGCGAAGGTCATCGCGCCTTTCTCGCGGAGGCGGAGCAGGCCTTCGGCACCGTCTTTGCCCATGCCGGTGAGGATGCCGGCGATGGCGTACTGGCCGACGAGTTCGCTGGCGGATTTAAAGAGCATGTCCACGGCGGGGCGTTGGTGCCAGACCATGGGGCCGTCGGCGATGCGCACGCGGTAGCCGTCGCTGGCCCATTGGAGCATCATGTGGAAATTGCCGGGGGCGATGAGGGCGAGGCCGGGCACGAGGCGGTCGCCGTCAACGGCTTCGCGGACCTCGAAGGCACAACTGGCGTTGAGGCGTTCGGCGAAGGCGCGGGAGAAATGCGCGGGGATGTGTTGTACGACGGCGATGCCGGGGAGGTCGCCGGGCAGGTGGGTGAGGACGTCGCGCAGGGCTTCGGTGCCGCCGGTGGAGGCGCCGAGGAGGATCAGGCGTCGCGGGTGATGGTGGGCGGGGTGCGGGAGAGTGACGAGGGGGGGGCGGGAATTCGGCGTGACGGTGACAATGCGCGGCGGGGTGGACGCGGTTCGGGGGGCGGCGGGCGCCGACTGGGGCGTGGGCGCGGCCGTGGACGAACTATTGGCCACCGGCAGGCGCGGGGCGGGCGGCGTCTGGCGGAACGGGGCGCGAGTGGGCGAGGGGCGGCGCAGTTTGGCGGTGGCGGCGGTTTTGATCTTGTCGATCAACTGGGGGCCGAGGTCGCCGAAGGTGTAGGCGCCGCCGGGTTTGCCGAGGACGTCGACCGCGCCGAGGCGGAGGGCTTCCATGGCCTGGAATGAGCCGGCCTTAGTGAGCGAGCTCATGATGATCACGGGGAGCGGGCGCTCATCCATGATGATCTTGAGGAACGTGAGGCCGTCCATGCGCGGCATCTCGATGTCGAGCGTGAGCACGTCGGGTTTGAGCTGCATGATTTTATCCCGCGCGACGTAGGGATCCATGGCGGTGCCGACGACTTCAATCTCGGGGTCGGCCGCCAGCGCCTCGCTGACCACTTTGCGGACTACGGCGGAGTCGTCCACGATGAGGACGCGGATTTTTTTTGGGATCATGACGTTGGAGGGGTGGGGCTGCGTGGCGTCAGGCGGCGTGGGGCGTGCCATTGCCTTTCAAGGGGCGTTGGTAGATAGCGGGCTTGATCAGGGTAAGCGGGTGTTTGATTCCGCTGAGGCTCTCGGAGTGGCCAACAAAAAGATAGCCACCCGGTACGAGGTGCCGAGCGAGTTTGTTGACGAGTTCGGTCTGCGTCTGCCGGTCGAAGTAGATCATGACGTTGCGGCAGAAAATGACTTGGAAAGGTTCGGTAAACGGGAAGGAGCCTTCGAGGAGGTTGAGCTGGCGGAAGGTGACGCTTTCGAGGATGTGGGGTTTGATGCGGTAGTTGCCTTCTTGCGGGCCGAAGCCTTTTTGGAAATGGGTGCGCAGGAGGGGCGCGGCGACGTTCTTGACCGACTCTTCGCGGTAGATGGCGACGCGGGCGCGTTGAAGGATTTTGTGCGAAATATCTGTGGCCTCGATCCGCCACGGCCAGGTCGAGACGTTGCCGAAAAACTGGGCGAGGGTGATCGCGATCGAGTAGGGCTCTTCGCCGGAGGAGCTGGCGGCGCTCCAGACGTTGCAGTGCGGCCAGTGTTCGGTGGCGCGGCGCTTGACCATCTCGGGCAGGGCGCTGCCGACGAGGAAATCGAAGTGCTCCTTCTCGCGGAAGAAGTAGGTGTGGTTCGTCGAGATGGCGTCGATCAGGTGCGCGAGTTCCTCGCCGCCTTCCTTCTCTTGGAGGAAGCGGCAGTAGTCGCTGATCGAGGTGATGTTGGTCGCGCGCAGACGCTTGCCGAGGCGCGCGGAAACCAGCTCCTTTTTATCGGGGCCGAGGTTGATGCGACTGTGGCTGTAAACCAAGTCGCGGATGAATTCGTAGTCGCTATCCCGCATTGTTATGGGTGGGTGCGTAAAAATATCGACGCGTTTGCCTAGGAATGAAGACGCACTTGTCGAAATCTCATGGGGCCAAATCCCGTGTCGGCAAAATTTGCCGCAGCCGTCGTACCGCGATCTGGGGTTTCGCCCGACCGCGTCTGGGGTATACACCCTGATTTTTTTAATCAACTGATGGCCATGTTGATCGAAGGCCTCTGCGCGGGCTGGCACCGCCGTTGCTAATTCGTGCTTCGATGATCGACCCGGTTTTCCAATCCGACAATTACTTGCTCGCGAGAAAACTTCTCGACGCCTCGGTGGTGCGTCAGGAAGCCATCGCCTCGAACATCGCCAACGCCGACACCCCCGGCTACCGCCGCCTCGACTTGGCGGGAGATTTTGCCACGCAACTGCGCTCTCGCCTCGAATCCGGCCAGACCGCCGCCGCCAAAGCCCTCACGCCCGCGATCGCCGAAGACCCCAACGCCCGCTCGCTCCGCCCCGATGGCAACAGCGTCGAAATCGAACACGAGCTGCTCGAGATGAACCGCAACTCCGTCGAGTACGATTTCCTCACCGAGATCGTCAGCCGCAACATCAAGCAAATGAGACTCGCGATCTCCGGTCGCGCCTAGTGCGCCCCGCCCGCCCTTTTCCTGACGGCCACCCCACCGCCCCATGAACATCATCTCCGGCATCGATATCTCCTCCGGCGCCCTCAACGCCCAAAAGACACGACTCGACATCGTCGCCCAAAATATCGCCAACGCCCAAACCACCCGCGGCCCCAACGGCCTGCCCTACCAGCGCAAGCTCGTCTCCTTCGAAACCGAACTCGTCCGCCGCACGGGCCAGTCTACCACGGGTCCCGGACTCCAAGGCGTGCGCATCGCCTCCATCACCGACGATAAATCCAAAGGCGAACGCGTCTACGACCCCCAGCACCCCGACGCCACCTCCGACGGCTACGTCCAGATGCCCAACGTCAACATGGCTTTCGAAATGATCGACCTCATGACCGCTTCCCGCGCCTACGAGGCCAACCTCTCCGTCGTAAAGAACTCCCGCCAGATGGCGCTCAAGGCGCTCGAAATCGGCAAGTAACCTTTAACGCCCGCCCCTTTCCCCATGGCTATCATCGGTACCGTCGCCAGTCTGCAAAACACGCTGCTCAACACGATCAAGGCGCCAGCGACCACGCGCACCGAATCGCCCACCGGCACCGTCGCGCTCCCCGGCGTCTCGCTGCCCGCCGCCTCGTCCAGCGCCCAGCCCGGCGGCTTTGGCAGTATGTTTGAGCAGTTGATCTCCTCGGTCGATGCGAAGGATACCCAGGCCAAGGCACTCACCCGCGACGTGCTCCTCGGCAAAAACGACCAGCTCCACCAATCCATGATCGCGATGCAGGAAGCCGGCGTCGCCTTCCAGCTCATGGTCGAGGTGCGCAACAAGGTCGTCGAGTCCTACCAAGAACTCATGCGCATGCCGGTCTGATCTCGCAGCACTGACCCCACTTTCTCTTTTCCATGAAAAATTTTCTCAGTTCCCTCGGCTCCCTCTGGAAGGAACTCGGCCTGAACCAACGCGTATCGCTCAGCCTCGCCGCCCTCACCGTGCTCGGCGGCCTGATCGCCATCACGCTCTGGTCGCGCCGACCCGACATGCAGCTGCTCTACGGCCGTCTCTCGGAAAAAGACGCCGCCGTGATCGTCAGTCAACTCCAGGCCCAGGGCATTCCGCACAAGGTCAGTGCCGGCGGCGGCACCGTCTACGTGCCCTCCGATCAAGTCTACCGCCTCCGCATGGAGCTCGCCTCAAAGGGCGTGCCGAGCGGTGACGGCGTCGGCTTTGAAATCTTCGACAAAGGTCAGTTCGGCCTCAGCGATTTCGTGCAACGCACCAACTACCTCCGCGCGCTCCAAGGCGAACTCGCCCGAACCATCTCCCAGCTGGACGGCGTGCGCAGTGCCCGCGTCATGATTGTGCAACCGGAAAACCGCCTGCTCCTCACCGACCAGAACATCAAGCCCACCGCCTCCGTCTTCGTCGAACTCGCCTCCTCTCGCCTCGAAGCCGACGCCGTCAACTCCATCCGTCATCTCGTCGCCAACGCCGTGCAAGGTCTCCAGACCGACCAAGTCGCCGTCGTCGACAGCCGCGGCCACGTCCTCTCCGAAGAACTGAAACAGGACCCCACGCTCGGCACCGCCTCCAGCCAGATGCGCTACCGTCAGCAGGTGGAGGATTATTTTGCCAAGAAAATTGAAAGCATGCTCGTGCCCGTCGTCGGCTCCAACAACGCCATCGTGCGCGTCTCCGCCGAGATCGAGACCGAGGCCACCACGCTCATGCAGGAAAAGTACGACACCGAGGGCCAGGTCGTGCGCAGCCAGACCGTCACCGAAGATATTTCCAACTCCTCCGAGGCCAAGGCCGGCGGCGCCGTCGGCGTCACCGCCAACACCCCCGGCGACAAAGGCCCCGCTGCCGATCAAGCCCGTCCCTCCAACGTCACCGAGTCCAATCGCAAAATTCGCACCACCGCCTACGAGATTGGCCGCGTCGTCACCAACGTCTCCCGCCAGCCCGGCACCGTCAAAAGTCTCACCGCCTCCGTCTTCATCGCTGAACGCGGCATCGGCCCCGATGGCAAACCACTCAAACGCACCGCCGAGGAATTGCAGGCGCTCCGCCAGATCGTGATCAACGCCCTCGGCCTGCGCGCCGACAGCACGCGCTCCGTCGACTCGCTCGTCAGCCTCCAAGAAACCATCTTCCAGTCCGAGCCCGTCTCCCAGCAGATCCAGAAAATCCAGTCTGAAACCCGCATGCAGGGCTGGATCGAAACCGCCAGCCGCTACATCGCCATCGGCGTCGCCGCCATCGTGCTCCTCGTCTTCTGGCGCATGCTGAAGAAACAAAAGATTGAATCAGTGCCGATGGAGCTCTTGGCCGAACCGCCGGATGCCACCAAACGCGCGCTTCAGGCCAACGGCATGCTCTCGCCCGAACTCCTCAACGAGCTCATCCGCCAAAAACCAGCCAACATCGGCACCGCGCTCCGCGACTGGGCCTCCGTAAAGAAGAACTAAGCCAACGCCCGCCACCGTCCCCATGGTCGACCCCGATTTCACCAAACTCAGCCGCCAGCAAAAGCTCGCGATCTTTCTCATCGTCCTCGGCCCCGAGGCCGCGGCCGAGGTCATGCGGCACTTTGACGACGCCGAGATCGAGCTACTCTGCCGCGAGATGGCGCACTACACCATGATCTCCGACGCCACCCGCAACCGCGCGCTCGAAGAGTTCACCCCGATCATCGGCGAAAGCATTTCCGCGACCCTCGGCGGACTCGAATACGCCCGGCGCACGCTCGAAATCGCCCGTGGCGATTACAAAGCTGGCACCATCATGGGCCGCCTTGGACCGGCCGGCTCCGCTGTCGAAGTGATCAAGGACATCTCCGAAATGGAGGGCCGCCAAATCTACAATCTCATCAAGAACGAACAGCCGCAGACCATCTCCTTTGTCCTCTCGTACCTCGAAGGCGCGAAGGCGGCGGAAATTTTTGCCCTGCTCAGTCCCGATCTGCGCGAGGAAGTCGTCGAACGCCTCGGCACCATCGATTCTACCTCTCTTGAGTTGGTCGGCAAAATCGTCCGCAACCTCGGCAAGCATTTCGACAACAAAGTCCGTCCGACTTACCATCGCTCCGGCGGCGTGCGCGCCGTGGCCGATCTGCTCAACGGCATCGACAAGGAAATGTCGAAGAGCCTCCTCGTCCGCCTCGAAGAGCGCAACGCCCAGCTCGGCGCCGCGATCCGCAAAAAGATGTTCTCGTTCGAAGACCTCAACCGTCTCGCCTCCGCCGATCTGCAGCGCGTGCTGCGCGAAGTCGATTCGGCCAACCTCGCCGTGTCGATGAAATCGGCCAGCGACCCGCTCAAAGAAAAGATCTACGCCTCGATCTCGAAGCGTGCCGCCGAAAGTCTGCGCGACGAAATTTCAATGCTCGGGCCAGTGCGGTTGAAAGACGTCGAACTCGCGCAGGACGCCATCATCCAGGTCGTGCGCCGCCTCGAGGAAGAAGGCTCCGTGTCGCTCGACACCGGCAGCGACAGCGCCGTCGTCGCCTAAGCGAGAATCTCAAAGCTCAAATCTCAAATCTTAAATTTCAAATCTCGAGTCTCAAATCTCAAATTTCGAATCTCAAATTCAGGCCCTCCGTCCTCCGCCCCTTACCCCTTAAACCTTACCCCTGACATGCATCATAAACTCATCGCCTTTGATCGTCCGCTGGCCGGAGTCGCCCTGCCGGGACAAGGAGCGCGCGTTTATAGTGATACCGAACTTGCCGCCATCCGCCAGAAGGCGTATCAGGATGGCACCGACGCGGCCCGGGGGTTTGCCAATCAGCAGTTGGTGGAGTTTCGCGCCGAGGTGCAGGCCATGCAGGAAGGACTGTTTCAAACGCTCGCCGCCACCGAGACCGACATCCAGACGCAGCTGCGCATGGCGTTGCCCGCGCTCGCTGTCGAACTCGCCCGCCGTCTGCTGGCCGGCTACGAGCCCACCGCCGAACAAGTCATGCAGCTCTGCGAAGAGACGCTTGCGCAACTTTATCCCGAGCGCGACAACCTCGAACTCTTCCTCTGCCCACGCGACGCCGCGCTGCTCGACCACCTTTCCGTCGATTGGAAAACGCGTCACCCCGGCCTGCGCGTGACGATTGATGCGACGCTCGGGTCCGGCGATTGCCAGGTGCGCAGCCGCTTCGGCCTCACCGATGCGCGCCGCTCGGCCAAACTCGAATCTCTCACCCGCGAACTGCTCAGCGCTTAAAGGACTTTTATGACCAACGTCGTCCCCATGATCGAAGCCCTCCGCTCGCAGGTGCGCAGTCTGCCGCCCGTGCGTCGCCTCGGTCACGTCACCGGTGTCACGGGCCTCATCATCGAATCCGAAGGTCCCAACGTCGGCCTCGGCGAACTTTGCCGGTTGCGCTCGGATCGTGAAAATTTCTCCGTCATCGCCGAGGTCGTCGGCTTCCGCGGCGAGCACGTTCTCCTCATGCCGCTCGGCGAAACCGCCGGCCTGCACGCCGGCTGCGAAGTCGCCGCCTGCGACCGTCCGCCGCTGCCGCAGATCGGCCCGCAGTTGCTCGGCCGTGTCCTCGACGCACTCGGCAAACCTTACGACGGGCTCGGCCTGCTGCCCTCCACCCGCGCGGAAAAAGGCTCGGCCCGTCCGCCGCATCCGTTGCGCCGCCAGCGCATTCGCGACGTCTTCGCCACCGGCGTGCGCGCGATCGACTCCTTCATCCCCTTTGGCCGCGGTCAACGTTTAGGCCTTTTTGCCGGTTCAGGCGTTGGTAAGTCTACGCTCATGGGCATGATCGCCCGCGGCGCCGATGCCGATGTCGTGGTGATCGGTCTGGTCGGCGAGCGCGGTCGTGAGGTGCGTGAGTTTATCGAAAAAGATCTCGGTCCCGAGGGTATGGCCCGCTCCGTCGTCGTCGTGGCCACGAGCGACACCTCCGCGCCGCTGCGCCTGCGCGCCGCGTTCACTGCGACCTCCATCGCCGAGGCTTATCGCGACGAGGGGAAAAACGTTTTGCTGCTCATGGACTCCGTTACGCGTTTTGCGATGGCGCAGCGCGAGATCGGTCTGGCCGTGGGCGAGCCTCCTGCCACGCGCGGTTACACGCCCTCGGTTTTTGCCCTCCTGCCCCGGCTGCTCGAACGGTCCGGCGCGGGCGAGATCGGTTCCATCACCGCGCTCTACACCGTGCTCGTCGAGGGCGACGACATGAATGAACCCGTGGCCGACGCCGTGCGTGGTATTCTCGATGGACACATCGTCCTCTCCCGCGCCCTAGCTCACGCCAACCACTATCCCGCGATCGACGTGCTGGAGAGTATCAGCCGTCTCAATCGCGATGTCTGCACGCCGAACGAGATCGAACTCGTCGCGCGCGCCCGCGAGCACCTCGCCGTCTACCGCCGCAACGAGGACCTCGTGACCATCGGCGCTTACCAAAAAGGCACGAATACTTCGCTCGATCGTGCCGTTACACTTCATGAACCGCTGAAAAACTTTCTGCGTCAGGGTATGCAGCTGCATGTGCCGCGCGAAGAGTGTTTCGGACAACTCAATAAAATTCTCGCATGAAAAAGTTCCATTTCCCCCTCAAGTCAGTCGCCACCGTGCGCACGCTGCATGAGCTCCGGGCGCGTGAACAATTTTCCCTCGCCGTGCATGCCTACGTCGAGGCCGGGGAGCGCCTGCAACTTCTGCAAACCCGGCTCGCCCGGCTCGAGGAGACCCTGCGCTCGGCCCGCTCCCGCACTTTCCGCGCCGGCGATGAGGTTTCATTTCTGGAGGCCTATAAAGCCGAGACGTCCGCCACCGCCAAGGCCGCTACCGAAGTCGCCAAGGCCAGCGACGCGATGGAAAATGCACGCCAAGCCTGGCTCGGCACCCGCCGCGATCTGCGCGTGGTCGAAAGCCTTGAGCAAAAAGCCCGCGCCACTCACCGGTACGAGACCGAGCGCGAGGATCAGGCGGCCCTCGACGATCGCTCCAGCGCACTCTCCGCCCGCGCCGCGGCCTCAAGTCTATGATGAAGCTCGCCTCCAATCCCCTCGTCGTTCTCGCGATTGCCCTCGTGCTGGGCGTGGGCACGGGTTTGGGTGCGTTTTGGAAGGCCGCCGCTCCGCTGATCATCGCCGCAAAAGCCGCGCGGACCAAGTCGGTTGAGCCAAGTAAGCCCGAGGCCCCTTGGGGTTTCTGGACCATGGAAATCGAAAATCTCGCGAGCGAACTCAAGGAGCAGAAAGCCGTGATGAAAAAACGTGAGGACGAAATTGCCCAACGCGACGAACGCCTCAATGCCGAACGACTCGAACTCACCAAACAGCGCCAGCAGCTCGAGGCCCTGCGCATCGAAATCTCCAACCGCATCGTCACCATCCAGGCCGACGAACTCAGAAACCTCAAATCACTCGTTGCGACTTACAGCAATCTCACGCCCAAGGCCACGCTGACCATTTTCAAGGAGATGGATGACACGATGGTGGTGAAGCTCCTTTCGCAAATGAAGACCGATGTCGTCAGCCCGCTCTTCGAGGAAATGAGCAAGCAGGGCGTCTCCGATCCCTCCATTTCCCGTCGCGTCGCCGCGCTCTCCGAAAAGCTTCGCTTGCTCAAATCCGCTCAAAACGCCCCGACGCCCTGATCCCATTTTCCGCGCTCCGCGCGAATTCCCTCAACCCCCGTGCCAAGGAAGGCGCGGATAAAAATCCCACGGAAGGGTTCGCTTCGATGACGCTTCCTCCTGCCTGCCTCAAAACCGAAACCGCCGCCAAGACCAACGATCCGTTCGCCGGCCTCGGCCTGCCCGATTCCCCCTCCGGAGCCGATGCCGCTCCCTCTGACGCCCCTTTTTCCAGCGTATTGACCCAGGTCGATTCCGCTCCGGAAGCACCGACTGCCGCGCCGCCCGCTGCTCCTGTTCCAGCGCCCGCGCCTTTTGTGTTCGGCCAGCCCGTGCTATACCCGAGCCTCTTCTTCCGACTGCCTGTTTCCACGTCGACGGCTGCCGCATCTGCGACGGCCGAAACGGTTCCTAGCGAAATTCTCGCGCTGGGGCCGGATGGCCTGCCGCTCGTCACAAACAGCCCGGCACAACCCGCACCCTCATCTCCGCGTTCTCCGCGTTCAGACCAAAAACAGAAATCCGCCAGTCCAACTGCTGCGGAGGAAAACGCCGCCACCTCCGAAGCGGCGGTGTTAACTTACCAACTTATCGCCGGACTCTGGGTTCCCCAGCCCCCGCCTGTCGTGCCGGTAGAGGCAGGCACCTCCGACGCCACCCGCCTAGGCACCGGAGTGGAAGGAGCGACATCCTTTTCGCCGACCCAGCAATCAGAGGTAAATATCAGTTCTCTTGGTGGAAAAATCTCAGAGCCCCGCCGACAAGCGGGTGGGGCGGTGATGGATTCGCCCGAAGCGCTGGCCTCGCCTGGCTCGAGCTCCAAGAGCAAACCTTTGGAATCCGCGCGGAATACGTCAGCGCCTTTCCAGCCACTGGCTGCACTCTCGTCCGCGACGCCGTTGAATGTCGCCGCCACTGAGATCGCAACTCCTTTGGGCAGCAGCGTAGTTCCAGTCGCACAAACACCGGCCGTTTCAGAAGCTGCGAGTGGAGTCGTTCAAACCGCATCTGCCGATCAGTTCGAAGCGGCCCTTGAGGTCGTGCAAAATGTGCCGCTCGACGCCAAAACGTCACTGCTGCGGCGGGGGATTTCGGCGGCATCACGCCCCAATTCGACGCCTGCGGAAAAAATTGCCGCTCCCGGCCTCGCCGTTCGTGTAAACGCCAGCACTGAGGTTAATCCCTCATTTGTGGCCGGAGAAAAAAAGACAGTAATCGCTGACGGTGAGGAAGTAAGTCAGGCTGTTGAAAAGATTGGCACGAGCGCTGCAAACCGGGAGTTCCCCATGCTCTCGCCCGACGCCAACAAACCCTCCGCCGAAGTCTTTCCGGTTTCATCGCCGGTGGTTTCGACCGAGGGTATGCCTGCCGCCATTTCAGCGGACAAGGTCGGCCCGGCTGCGTCAGCCGCCGCGCAGGCACCGCGGCTCGTGCAGGAGATTCACGCGATTGCGGACCGCGTTTCCCAGGTTACGCCTCATGCGGTCGAAATGCGTTTCGATTTTAGCGCCAACGACCGTCTGGCGGTGCGCGTCGAATACCGTGATGGCACGGTTCACACGACTTTCATGACTGATTCGTCCCAGGTGCGCGAAGCCGTCAGTCATGAATGGCAAGGCCAGGCCGTCGGCGAGCCACGTTCTTATCGCCTGGCCGAACCTGTCTTTAGCTCCACGACTTCTAGCGGCCAGCAATTTTCCTCTTCTAGCGGCGGCTCAGGTCAGCAGCGCGCCTTTGATCAATCGTCTCAATTCTCCGCTCCATCTTATGCTGGAAGCGGGCGAAACTTGAATTTCACGTCGCAAGCGGGTGCGCCGACGCCTGCTTCAGCTCGTGTCACCCGTCCGGAAACCTCCCTTCACCTTCACGCACACGCGTGATTTCCCGCCATGCAAATTGATCCAACCTACTCACCGTCCAGCGGGGCTTCTTCTTCGGGCGGCACCACGGCGCGCACCCCGCAGAAATCGCTCGGCCAGTCGGATTTTCTCAAGCTCCTCACCGTACAGCTCAGCCAGCAGGATCCGATGAAGCCGATGGATGACACGGCCTTTGTCGCGCAGATGGCACAGTTCACCGCCCTGCAACAGTCGTCGGATATGGCCACACAGATCGGTCTCATGCGTTCGAGTACGAATCTCACTGCAGCTAGCGCTTTGATCGGCAAAACCGTCACGATCAACAGCAAGACCGATGGCTCCGTCAGTGGCAAAGTCGACGCCGTGGATACCACGGGCTCCGAGCCACAGCTCGTCATCGTCGGCAAAAATTACTCGCTTTCCACCCTGACGCGCGTCGAGCCCACACCGATCACGCCCACACCGACAATACCGGTCACCCCTTGATTTTTAACTTCACGGACGAAACTAACGTATAACCCTAAACTGTCTCTAACTCTTAATTTTTTATGCCTCTCATCGGTACACTTACATCCGGCGTCAGCGCCATGCGCGCCTTCACCAAAGGCCTCGAAGTCATCGGCAACAATATCGCGAATGTTAACACCGTTGGCTACAAGGGCGCGAGCGTCAGCTTCGCCGATAGCTTTAGCAATACGATGCGTTCATCAGCGCCTTCAAGCGCCGCTTCTACCAATCAATCGGCAATTCAAGTGGGCACGGGCGTGACCCTCGCTCAGATCAATACCAAGTTTACCCAAGGCGCGCTTGCCTCCACCGGGCTCAACACCGACCTAGGTGTTTCCGGCAACGGCTTCTTCCTCGCTTCGAATCCTTCGGACGGAGAAGTTTTCGCCACACGTGCGGGCAACTTCCGCATCGACGACAAGGGGTATCTCGTCACCTTTCAAGGCTATCGTGTGCAAGGTGCGACCGGAGGAACGACGCTGGCTGCTCCAGCGGCTTTTGGTGATATCAAGCTCGGCACACCACCCGTCGGTGCCGATCTTAAATCCTTTAGTATCAGCAAGGCGGGCAGCCTGATCGAATTCTATTCCGATGGCACCTCTACAACCACCAACCAGGTACTTCTGCAAAATTACCGCGATCCCAGCGCGCTCGTGAAGCAGGGCGACAATCTGTTCACCGGCTTCACCGCAGCCGGTATCATCGGACCGGCTACACCCACCGTCGCCGCCAACGCGCCATCGGGCAAAGGTCTCGGATCGATTGAGGCGGGCACGCTCGAACTCGCCAACGTCGATCTTGCCGACGAATTCGCTAACATGATCACCACCCAGCGCAGTTTCCAGGCCAGCTCACGCCTCATCACCGTCTCCGATTCCGTGCTCGAGGATATCGTGAATCTGAAACGCTGAGTTGTCCGGCAATCACCCCTGAATCACCGCATTCGCCATGGCCGCAAAACCCTCCGAACCCGCCAAAGCCCCGGATGCCGCCGCCGCCGCAGCTGCGGCGGGCGACAAGGACAAGCACGCGACGCCAGAAGCCGCGCCAAAAGCGGCCGGTGGCCTTTCCGCGCTCATTCCATTGATCGCGGCCGTCGTCATCGCGCCGGTGTTGAGTTGGGCGATCGGGCAGTTTGTGCTCATGCCGCAGCTCAAAAAACAACTCGCCGCCCCCGTTGATGCTCATGCCGCCCCCGCGGGCGAACATGAAGCCGCCGCAGCCGAAGCACCCGCCGAAGGCAAGGAAGGCGGTCACGGCAAAGAGGGCGGCCACGGCAAAAAAGGAGAGCCCGCCGCCAGCGGCTCCACCTACGAGTTTGAAAACGTAGTGGTGAACCTCGCCGGCACGATGGGCACGCGTTATCTTAAAACGGCGTTTCTGGTGACTGGTTCGGATAAATCGCTGCGCGCCGCCTTCGAAAACAACAAGCCCAAGATGGTCGACATCACCATCAACGTTCTCTCTTCGCTCTCGCTCGCCGATCTTGAGGAGGCTGGAGCAAAAAACCTCATCCGCGAAAAATTGATCGGCGCCTATAACCAGGCCTTCGGCAAGAAGATGGTCGATCAGGTCTATTTCTCCGACTTCGTCGTGCAGTAACCGCTTTATATCCGCAATCGTCCATGTCCGACGACAATAACTCCCTTAGCGATGTTCTCGACCAGAGCGAGATCGACAAACTGCTGTCCGAAGCCACCGCGCCGGCCAAGCAGCAGATTTTTCGCTCCGACGGGAAGAAGCTCGAGCCCGGCGAGGTGCCGAAGATCGAGGTCTACGACTTCCGCAATCCGGTCTTTCTCACTGAGGTCGAGCTGCGCCGCCTGCGCCTGCTGCATGAGGATTTTATCTGTTACCTGACCGCACGGTTATCGTTGTTTCTGCGCATGGAGTTCGCCCTGAAGATGGCGAAACTCACCACACTTACTTACGCCAAATTCACCGATGGCTTGCCCAACCCGACGCACCTCTGCCTCTTCAAGGCCGAGCCGCTGCTCGGCGTGGGTATCCTCGATATCAACCCGCGTCTCGCGCTCACCCTAGTCGACCGCATGCTGGGCGGCCGCGGTCACTCGGTGAAACTTGAGCGCTACTTGACCGAGATCGAAATCGCTCTGCTGGAGGACATCATCATGATCATCCTCGAAGAGTGGTGCCACCAGTGGAAACACGAGAAAGAGCTCCACCCGCAGGTCATCGGCCACGAGAACAACGGCCGCTTCCTCCAGACTTCGCCCAAGGATGCCATCGTGCTCGGGCTGACTCTCGAGGCCAATTTTGGCGACTGCTCCGAACAGCTGCAAATCGGTGTGCCGTACTACACCATAGAACCCATGGTGCGCGCCATGCAGGCGCGCCGCCAGAAAGACTCCACCCCCGGCACGACCAGCCTCAAGGCCGAGTGGAAACCGGCCTACGAGCATATCACCATACCCGCGCGCGCCGAGTGGGATGCGTTTGAACTTTCGCTGCGCGAAATCAGTAATCTGCGCGTCGGCGACGTGATCGAGATGCCTTCCAGTATTCTGGAGGAGACGCGGGTCTCGCTCAACGGCACGCCGAAATTCATCGGCTCAGTGGGCGTCGATAGCGACTGCGTCGCGGTAAAACTCACCAAAAAAATTCCCGCCGAAAACGTTTTCTCCCCCCGTCCCCATGGAAGATAAAAATCTCGATCTCGTCCTTGATGTGAAAGTCAGGGTCACCGTCCAACTCGGCTCCTGCCAGCTGCCCATGCGCGAGGTGCTCGAGCTGGCGCCGGGTGCGGTCATTCAACTCAGCCAACACGCGAGCGATCCCGTCGGCCTCTACGTCAACGACAAGCTCATCGCGTACGGTGAGGTTGTGGTGGTGGAGGATAGTTTTGGTATTAAAATCACCGAGCTGGTTGGCGCCAATCCGGTCAGCTGACCCGCCCATTTCATGACTCTTTTCCAAATCCTTACCAGCGTCACTCGCTGGCTGCTAGTGGTAATCGGCTGCGTCGTTTTGGCGATGGCGCAGCCGATGAGTGCAGCCGCGCCTGAAGCTCCCGCCGCGCCGCTTTCCGGCGATACGGTCATTTTCCCCAAAGTCACCGCAGGCCAGCCCCAGCCGACAACCGCCGCTGATGCGCCGGGGACCAGCAAGTCGCTTGTCCTCATGACGGCACTCCTGCTCGCTGCCGGTGGTGCTTGGTTCCTTTTTCAGAAACGTAAAACGGGTCCTTCCGCTGGCCGCGGCCGCAAACTTCAAATCGACGAAACTCGGCCGCTCGGCAACCGCCAGTACTTGATCGTGGCGGATTACGACGGGCAGAAATTCCTGCTCGGCGTCACTCCTGGACAGATCCAGATGCTCGCGCCGCTCAATGAGAGCAAGGGCGGGGCGGGGGAGGAAAAGCCTTGAAAGCCTATTTCCAAGTCGGACTTGTTTTGCTGGTGCTGGCTCTTGGTTTAGCCCCCGAAGTTGTCGCGCAGACCGCGCCCGCTGCCGCACCGGCACCCGCGCCGGCCACGGCGACTGGTGCGGCCTCGGCGTCGCCCATGCGGTTGAACATCGGACTCGAAGGCATGGGCAAGCCGGGCGATGTCAGCGTCGCGATCCAGATCGTGATCGTGATGACCTTGCTCACGCTCGCGCCCTCCCTCGTGATGTTGATGACGAGTTTCACGCGCATCGTCATCGTGCTCGGCTTCGTGCGCACCGCGCTGGGCGTGCCGAGCGCGCCGTCGAATCAAATCATCGTCGGCCTCTCACTTTTCCTGACGTTTTTCATCATGGGCCCGGTGTTCGAGAAAGTGAACGTCGACGCCTTGCAACCTTACATGGCTGGTCAAATGACTTCCGCGCAGGCGCTCGACAAAGCTTCGATTCCGGTGCGCGGATTTATGCTGCACCAGACTCGCACGCGCGATCTGGAGTTTTTCCTGGAGCTCGGGCGGTTTGGCCCCACGCCGGTCGCTGATTTGCCGATGCGCGTGGTGATCCCGGCCTTCGTGATCAGCGAACTTCAGACGGCGTTTCAAATGGGCTTTCTGCTGTTTCTGCCGTTTCTGGTGATCGATTTTCTCGTCTCCTCGATTCTGATGGCGCTCGGCATGATGATGATGCCGCCGACCGTCGTGGCGCTGCCTTTCAAACTACTCCTTTTCGTCCTCGTCGATGGCTGGCACCTCGTGGTGAAGAGCCTCGTCGAAAGTTTTCACCTCTGATTTTCAACCCTCAACCCATGCGCCGTTTGTAACGTAATACGTTACAAACCATCCCGCCCCTCCAAACCATGACGCCGGAAATGGCCATCGATATTTTTAAAAACGTGATCACGTTTTCTTTGTACATGATCGCACCGTTTTTGATCGTGATGCTGGTGGTGGGGTTGATCACCAGCATCGTGCAATCCGTGACCAGCATTCAGGAGCAAACGCTCACGTTCGCACCGAAGCTCGTCGCTTTTGCCATGCTCTGCATCGCCCTCGGGCCTTGGTTGATCCGCTCGATGATGGATTTTACCACCCGCGTCATCAGTCAGATGGGCACGCTGGGGCACTGAGGGGGGAGCGGGTGATAGGGTTTAAGGGATAAGGTTTAAGGGATAGGGAAGGAGCCGTCTTCGCATTTGAAAAGATCATCCGTATTTACCTCACCGCTACCGCGCTTACCGGCTTAGCCCTCAAACCTTAGCGCTTAAAATTTCATGTCCACTGATCTGCTTTTCGCCTGGATGATGGTTTTCCTGCGCGGGCTTGGCGTGGTGATGTTGATTCCCACGCTGGGCAGTCGGCCGTTGCCGATCATGATGCGCGTGGCGATCTCGGCGCTGCTGGCAACTATTCTCTATGGACTGGTTCCCCGTGCCGTCGCGTTGCCCACGGGCAACGGCGGGCTGATCGTCGTCGTCGTGGGCGAGGTGATGCTGGGGCTGATCATGGGGTACATCGGAAGGCTGATCTTTTCCGCGGTGGATATGACGGGGCGCGTGGTCACGCAGGAAATCGGCTTGTCGGCCGCGCCGGGCATGGATGCGCCGACTCCGGCGACGGAACCGTTGGCGGCGTTTCTCTCCACGTTTGCGGGCGTGATGTTTTTTTTGCTCGGCGGTCACCTCGGCGCGTTGAGCGCGTTTGCGCGGAGTTTTGATCTGGCCCCAGCGGGCGCGCCGACTTTTAGCCCGCTGGCGATCGAGTATTTGGTGGCGGGCACGGGGCGCGTGATCGAGTTGGGTTTCCGTATGGCGGCACCGTTTATCGCGATGAACTTTCTGATCACGCTGGCGTTTTCGGTGTTGGGGCGGGCGGTGCCGAAGATGAGTGTTTTCATCATGAGTTTTTCGCTGCGCGTGCTGATGGGGTTCACGCTGCTCGCGGGTTCAGGCGCGCTGCTCGCGCGCTACTTGGCGCCGGAGTTCAAGCAGTTGCCCTATCAAATGCTGGAGATCATTGGTCGCCGTTGAGCGCAGTGCGGCAAAATTTGCCCCGGGGTGTTTGCCTCGGGTGGAAACCGGGAGTCATCGTGGAGTCAGAGTAGAATTACTTTTTTAAGTTTAAGCAGCGTAGGTGTTAGGGGTACAACGTGAGGTGGTGGCATTGGCTTTGCATATTGGTGCAACTGCCCCATGTCAGACGTTGACCAAGACTCTAAAACCGAGCAACCGACCGGGAAGCACCTGTCGGAAGCTCATGAAAAAGGCCAGTTCGCCAAGTCGCCGGAAATCTCCGTCGTGGCGATGCTGGCGGCGACGATGGGCGCTTTGTCGATGACGCTAAGTTCGTCGGTGCAGGACATCGGCGCGCTGGCGGTGAATATTTTTTCCCAACTCGGCTCGGTGCAGATCGCCGCCAGCACGGTGCCTTCGCAACTCAGCGATATCCTGATCGTCATTGCCAAGGTACTCGGGCCGATCATCGGCGGATCCATTTTGGCGACGTTGATTTCGGGCGGCCTGCAGAGCGGCTTTCGCTTCACGCCCGAGGTGCTCGGGTTTCGCATCGAAAATCTCAATCCCGCAGCGGGTTTCTCGAAGCATTTTTCAAAGGCCGTGCTCGTGCATGCAGGTGTGGATATCCTCAAGCTTGTGTGTATCGGCATGGTGCTGTGGGTGGCGGCACGAGGGCTTTTTCGCGATCCGCTGTTTTCCGCACCGGTCGAGGCGGCCTATCTCGGGCTATTTCTCAACCGAGCCACGATGGAGTTTCTTTCCCGGTTGGTTCTGATGCTGGGTGTGATCGCCGCGATCAGTTACGGCTACGAATTCTACAAATCGCGCCGTGACCTGATGATGACGCGCGAAGAAGTGAAGGAGGAGGGCAAGCAGAGTGAAGGCGACGCGATGGTGAAAGGCGCGCTGCGCCGCATGGCCCGACGGCTCCTTCAAAAGCAGATGCTCGCGAAGGTGCAGCTCGCCGATGTGATCGTGACAAACCCTACTCACTACGCCGTCGCGTTGAAATACGAACGCGGCTTCGACAAGGCTCCCATCGTGCTGGCCAAGGGGGAAAATAGTTTCGCCCGCCGCATCAAGGAACTCGGTGCCGAGCACCATGTGCCGCTGGTCGAAAACAAACCGGTGGCGCGCATGCTCTACGCCTTCGCCAAAGTCGACGAACCGATCCCCTCCGAACTCTACCAAGCGGTGGCTGAGATCCTCGCCTTCGTGTATCGGACTCACCGCTACTACTTCTACCGCTTGAAATCGCGCCGCGCCGAGGCCGCCTCCGCCTAACCCGCGTAACCTCGTTTCCTTCCATGGTCGCTCACGCCACTGCCACCGTTTCCGCCGCGCCGTCCTCCCAGCCGTTGCTCAACAACCTGATGAAGCGGGCCGACCTGATCTTCACCGGCGCCTTGTTCGGCACCGTGCTGATGCTCATCATGCCCGTGCCGGCGATGCTGCTCGATTTACTGCTGGCGCTGAGTATCGGTATGTCGCTGCTGGTGATGCTCGTGATCGTCTACGTGAAGGACCCACCCGAGTTCACCGGGTTTCCTACGATCTTGTTGGGACTCACGCTCTTTCGTTTGGCGCTTAATATTTGTTCGACCCGACTCATTCTCACCAAGGGCTCGGCGGGTAACATCATCGAGGCGTTCGGGCACATTGTTATTCAGGGTAACTACATTGTCGGTTTCGTGGTGTTCCTGATCCTAGTGTTGATCAACTTCGTTGTTATCACCAAGGGCGCGGGCCGTATCGCCGAGGTCAGTGCGCGTTTCACCTTGGACGCGATGCCCGGCAAGCAGATGGCGATCGATGCCGAGCTCAACGCCGGCATCATTGACGAGGCTTCCGCCACCGCGCGCCGCTTGAAGATTCAGAAGGAGGCCGACTTCTATGGCGCGATGGATGGTGCCTCGAAGTTCGTGCGCGGCGACGCCGTCGCGGGCGTGCTCATCACGCTGGTCAACATCATCGGCGGTTTTGCCATCGGTGTTTTCCAGATGGATCTTTCGCTCGCCGAGTCGTTGCAGAAATTCACCCTGCTCTCGATTGGTGATGGTCTCGTGGCGCAGATTCCCGCGCTGATCATTTCCGTGGCGGCCGGTATTCTCGTCACGCGCGCCTCGGAGAACAGTAATCTCGGCGTGCAGATCGGTCGGCAGATCATCAGATACCCGCGGGCGCTCGGCATTGCTGGCGGCATGATGTGCGTTTTTGGCCTGATGCCCGGTTTGCCGATGTTTCCGTTTTTTCTGCTGGGCGGTTCGCTTGGCTATGTCGCCTGGATGATCAAAAAGCAGTCGCCGGAGGACCTTATTGAAAACGCCGCACCCGTCAAAGGAGCCAAGCCCACCGCCGCTGGCGCGGCCGGAAAAGATCAACCCGCCACCGGTAAACAAGCCGGTCCGACCAGCACCGATGATCTGCGCAAGCTCATCGAGCTCGACGTGTTTTCCATCGAGATTGGCTACGGCCTGCTGCCGCTCGCCGACGCCTCGAAGGGTGGTGATCTGCTCTCTCGGGTCACCGGCGTGCGCCGCACGCTCGCCCGCGAGAAAGGCATCCTCGTGCCGCCGGTTTCGGTGCGCGACAATCTTGAGCTCGAACCCAACGACTACCGCTTCCTTCTCCGTGGAAAACCTGTCGCCAGGGGCAGCGTGCTCAGCGGCCGCTGGATGGCGATGAACGTGTCCGGCAGCACCGTGCGCCTACGCGGCGTGCCCACCCGCGAGCCCGTTTTCAACCTGGAGGCGACGTGGATCGACGAGGCCGAAAAGAAGACCGCGGAGCTCAACGGTTACACCGTGGTCGATCCGTCGTCGGTCATGATCACGCATCTTTCCGAGACTCTCAAATCCATCGCCCACCTGCTGCTTGGTCGGCAGGATGTGCAGAGTTTGATCGATCACGTCAAAGTAGCCAATCCCGCGCTCGTCGCGGAGCTGCTGCCCGATCTCGTCAACCTCGGCGTCATCCAGCGCGTGCTGCAAAACCTGCTCCGGGAAAATATCTCGATCATCAACCTGCCGCTCATCCTGGAGTGCATTGGCGATTTCGCGGCGCTCACCAAGAATCCCGACGATCTTAGCGAACTCGTCCGCCGTCGTCTGGGCATGTACTTTGTGCCTGAATACGAATGCCGCCCCGGCGTGATCAAGGCGCTCACCCTCGATCCGCGGCTGGAGCAGATCCTCGCGGGCAAGATTCACCGTACGGCCAGCGAGGTGGGCCTCGCGCTCGATCCTGCCACTGGCCATCATTTGCTCAACGAACTCAACCAGCGCACGGCCGAGCTCGTGCAGCAGGGACTGCCGGCGGCAATCGTCGTCTCGACGGAACTCCGCCTCCCGCTCAAGCGTTTCTTCGAGCCCTCGGTGCCGCGCCTGGTGGTGCTCGCCTTCCAGGAGCTGCCGTCCTCGGTCGAGGTGGAGAATGCCGGCTTCATCCCGCTGCCCGCCCACCTAAACCGGTTGGAAACCGCCAAGGCCGCCTGATTCTGCCATGTCTGCCACGCCTCAGCCTTCCACGCTCCAGCCCGGCGCGACCTATCGCTTCATCGTCAGTTCTGCCGAGGAGGCGGTGCAGACGATCCGCGAGCGTTTGGGCGAAAACGCCCGCGTGCTCACGGTCCGACAGATCGAAGGGCGCGGCTTGGCCAAGCTTTTTCGAAGTCCGAAACTAGAGGTGATCGCGCAGGTGCCGGAGACCGAGCCGAATTTGGCGGCGTATCCGCCGACCCAGGACAACGGTTCTATTTTGGCGCGTAGCGGTGGTTTATCCGCCACGGAAACATTGGACTATGAGGCGGCGCGCGCGACGGCTGCGCACTTGCAGCGTGATGTGCCGACGAAGCTGCCGGAGCTGCTCAGGCGTTCGGGATTTTCCGAGGCGATGCTGGCGCGCTTGCAAGGACTGCCGGTGTTTGCCGAGCAGGACGGCCAGCCGCTTCACCATGCGATCACCGACGTGGGCCGGGCTTTGCGGCAGATCGTGCAGCAACGGCCGGCGCGACCGTTGCCCGCGCGCACGGCGTTCTTGGGCACGCCCGGGGTGGGGCGCACGACGGCGTTGTGCAAGTGGGTCGCCCGCGAGGTTTTTTCCTGTCAGCGCAAGGCGCGGGTGCTGAAAGCTGAGTTTGACCGGCCGAATCCGGCCGAGGGATTGGCGGTGTTTTGTGAGGCGCTCGGGCTGCCGCTCGATTATTTTGCGCCGGGGCAAGACGATGCTTTTACGAGCGCCACGCCTGATGAGGCGGACGGTTCGCTTTTTGCCGATCTGCCGGGGCTTTCGCTGCGTTCGCCCGAGGATAATTTGGCGGTGTCGAAGTTTCTCGACCGCGAGGCATTCGCCGGCCGCGTGCTCGTGCTGAATGCCGCTTACGATCCGGTGATGCTGCGCCGCGCCTATGCGGCGGGCCGCGATCTCGGGGCGACGCACTTGGTGTTCACGCACCTCGACGAACTAGAACATTGGGGCAAGCTCTGGGATTTCCTAATCGAGGGCGAACTCACGCCGCTGTTTCTCGCGACCGGCCCTAGCCTGACTGGCGATTGCGAGGTGAACCTGATCGACGCTGTCCTGCGCCGCACGCTGCCGGGTGCTTAACTTTATTATTTTTCAGCCGTTTATCCCCTCATTCATGCGCTTCATCTTTCTCATCGGCGGTTTTGTCGGTTTCTTTTTGGTTTCGCTGACCGGGGTGTTGTCGGACCGCAGCATCGATCTGGTATTGCGCGATGCGTCGATCGCGGCGCTGGCGGGCGGACTGCTGTTTCGTTGGTTCTGGGCGATTTTCGTGAAATTGCTGAGCCAGGCGGTGCGGGCCAAGCGGGCGGCGCGTCAAGCGGCGGAAGATGTTGCGGCTGCTGCGGCCAAGGCGGCAGCGAATGCCGCCATCAAACCGCGATAATTGGCTCCAGTGTTACGTTTTTGCGCCGATAATGGGAATGTTGGCAGCGATTGCCGACGAACTCCGCCTCCGGCTTCAGCCGTGAGGGGAAAATAGAGGAATTGAGGCAATATTTGCCGAGTTGGCTTAAGGCTTTTCATCGCAGGGTGCAGGGTTCGTAAACGGGGCGGAAGAAAAACTTTTTAATCAACTGCAGTAAAGCGATTAAGGTGTTTTACGAAAGGCTTGGCATCGGCTGTGCAAAGGCCTTCTCCGGAATGTTAGCCACACCCCATCAGCTACACGGAATTACCCCGCCAGCTCTTAGGTCGTCAGAGTTACCGCATCCTTAATCGCTTCCCTATCCCTGCCATGAAAAATGCATCGCTCGCCGTCGCCCACGAACCCACCACCACCAGCACCACCGCTAATGCTTGGAGGATTTACCAAGGTGCTCAGTCCGAGCATCTCGATGAGAAAGAACTGATCGAGCGTTATCTGCCCCTCGTTCGGAATGTGGTGGATCGCATCAGGCTCAACCTGCCGCCGCACGTTGATGTGGAAGACCTTTACAGCGTAGGCGTCACCGGCCTGATCGCTGCTGTGCGCAAGTACGATCCGGAGCAGGGCCACACTTTTGCTGGTTATGCCACGACACGCATCCGTGGTTCGATTCTCGACGAACTGCGCCGCCTCGATTGGTGTCCGCGCCGCGCCCGAGCCAAGGCCAAAAAATTGAAAGAATCGATCAACGAGATCGAGCAGAAGGTCGGTCGCGCTGCCACCGAAGAGGAAGTTCGCCTGCACCTCGGCCTGACGCCGAAGGAATACGCGAAGTGGATCGAGGAAGCCCGTCCGGTGTGCTTCATCGCTATCGATCAGAATGCGGAGAACGAAGACTCAGAAGGTGCGTCGCTGCACGAGTTGATCGCTGATGAGTCGGATGTTTCCGTGCGTGACCGCATGGAAAAAGACGAGCTCATGCAGCTGGTCGCCAGCCGCATCGCCGAACTGCCAGAAATCCCTAAGAAGATTCTTGCGATGTACTATTTTGAAAACATGCGCTTGGCGGAAATTGCCGCGGTTTTCGATCTGACGGAATCACGTATTTGCCAGATTCACGCTCAGACCGTGATTGGCCTGCGCGCCTTCATTCAGCGCATGCGCAGCCGCTGATCGCGGTGCGGTTGCAGTCGAGCAGGCGGCAAAAATTGCCAGCCTGACGGAGGGTTCATGTAACCCGCCCGACAAGCGGTTGTGGTTCGCGCAAGGTGGATAGCTGGTTATTTGCAGGAGACTGCGCGCCTACGCGGCAGGGGAGGAGGCGGGCGGCGTGGCTATCAGCGGCGATTATCGCGGGTAGAAGTTTTTGGCAATATCGTCAGCATTGGGCGTTTGAGGGATTAAGTGGCGGCATTTTTGCCCGATGAAGCGTTTGCATGGCATCGCACACACTTTCGATCGCCCCGTTCGCGCGAGTCTGCGCGGGCGTGAAGGTCGCGGATAAAGTGGTTGCGCTTGCCTGCGGTATGCCCCGGTTTTTCGCAGTAAGCTTCGCAATTAACCCCCCTGAAAAAATGAAAATGAATCGTCTGTTTAAGTTCTCCTTTTGGTGTGTTTGTTTAGCCGCAGTTTCCTCCGCGTATGCGGGTGGCAAAGTGCTCGTCGTGCACAGTTATCACGAGGGCTTCGACTGGGTTGACATGATCAACGTGGGTCTAAAAAAGGCGCTCGTTGGGACTGACGCGCAGATCGAGTATGTTTGCATGGATACGAAGCGGAATTCGCAGCTCACGTTCAAGGAGAAGGCGGGGCTTCTGGCGAAGGAGAAAGTGGCGTCTTTCCAGCCCGACGTGGTCATCACCAGCGACGATATCGCACAGCAATTTTTCGCGAAGGATTACGTTAATAAACCGGGCCCGAAGTTTGTGTTTTGCGGCATGAATGCCGAGCTTGATGCCTACGGGTATCCAGGAAATAATACCTACGGCATATTGGAACGCCCACATACGCTGCAGAGCTTGCAACTGCTGCTGCAAATCGCGCCGAAGGTGAAAACGATCGGCCTGTTGTCCGATGATACGGAAACGTCCACGCTGATGGTGAATCAAATCCAAGCGACGAAGGATATTCCGGTGAAGATCGTGGCGGTGGAGCGGCCGGTGACCTTTGCCGAATGGCAGGTCGCAGTGCAAAAGCTCCAAGGCTCCGTCGATGCGGTTGCTATTATCCTCTATCAAGCGGTGAAGAAAGAGGCTGGCGGGAAAAGCATGGAGCCGAAGGAAGTGATCAGTTGGACGCTGGAGAATTTGAAGAAACCCACCGTGGGTTTCTTCGACTGGTCCATGAAAGCGGGTGTAACCTGCGGCATCGCGGAATCAGGCGAAGAGCACGGCTACGAAGCTGGCCTCATGGCCAAGGCGCTGCTGAACGGCCAGAAACCAGCCGAGCCGGTTAAAATCGCCAAAAAAGGCACCGTCATCCTTAACGCCATCACTGCACAAAAAGTTGGCCTCGAAATCCCCTTCGACGTGATTCAGTCCGCCGACATGGTGATCGATAAGTGAGCGGACCGTTTTTCAACCGCTGCGCGCGGGCTGCAGCTTGCGATGAGTTTTGCGTGGCCGGTCTGGGATTTATCCCTGGATCGGCCTTCGCACGTTAGCGTGGGAGGAGCGTTTTGCGCGTCTGCAATGTAAAGACGTGCTCTAAAGCCTGAGCCCTTCTGAGCCGTTAGGTAAAACACCCGGTATCACCATGTTGATTTTCGTTGGAGTATTTATCGTCTTTGCCTCGACCCTTGGCGGTTTCATGATCGCTGGAGGCAATCCTGTCCTGCTCCTTCATGTCTCGGAGTTTGTGGTGATCGGCGGCATCGCTCTTGGCGTGCTGGTGATCGCGAGCCCCACGCATGTGCTGTTCGATATCATTCACAAAATCAAAAGCGCTTTCTTCGGCAAAGTCAGTGGCAAGACAGAGTATTTCGACCTGTTAAAAATGCTCTACGAGATTTTTATGGTCGGCCGTCGCAATGGCCTGATCGCCCTCGAAGAGCATGTGATGAACCCTGGAAGCAGTGCCATTTTCAACAAGTACCCGGCTTTCACCGCCAATCACGAGCGAATGCAGTTTTTGCTTAACGGCCTCAAGCCCGTCATCGACGGCAAAATCAAACCCGATCAGCTCGAAGACCTGCTTTATGCCGAGCTCGATGCCAAGAGTGAGGAAGGCGAGCATCCCATCCACATGCTCCAGCTGATTGGCGATTCGCTGCCCGGCATCGGCATTGTTGCCGCCGTGCTCGGCATTATTAACACCATGGCTGCCATTTCTGATGGCCCGGAGGTGGTCGGTGAACGTGTGGCCGCCGCCCTGACCGGCACCTTCCTCGGGGTTTTCTTTGCTTATGGCCTCGTTAACCCGCTCGCCACTCGCATTAAGTTCAATAACGGCGGTGATCAGATGTTCCTCAAGTGCATCCTCAGCGCGGTGGCGGGTTTTGCCAAAGGCCTTGCGCCGCTCACGGCCGTCGAAGTCGCGCGACGCTCGCTCGATAGCGGTGTGCAACCGGCCGCTGATGAACTGGAAACCGCGCTTAAATCCATGCCCGCTCCCGGACGGGGCCCTGGGTAAATCGTGCTGTTGCCGACTCAAGGCAGCCCCATCAAGTGAAAAGACGAGCCAAGAAAAAGGATGCTCACCACGGAGGTGCGTGGAAAGTGGCCTTTGCCGACTTCATGACCGCCTTGATGGCGCTTTTTCTCGTGCTTTGGATTTCTTCGCAGGAGAAGAAAATCCTCATCGCGACCGCCCGCTATTTTCAGAATCCCTTTTCGTCCCCGATGGAGCGAACCTCCGGTATCATGCCCTATGACACGAATCAGCCGAGCAAGCCCCACGGCGACGATTCCGGCGCCGACGAACCCACTAAGTCCAACAAGCGCGACATCGACCTCAATTACCTCAACTCCCTCGCCAAGGACTTCTTCAAACTCCTCAACCTCGATCAAGACCTCGGCGAAAAATCGATCGATATCCAGGTCACCAGCGACGGCCTGCGTATCACCCTCTACGATCGCGCGCGACGCCCGCTCTTTGTCGATAACACCGCTGAGTTCACTGAGTGGGGCCGCTTCGTCATGCAAAGCCTCGCCTGGATGATCGACCGGCAAAAATTTCGCGTCGTGATCGAAGGACACACCCGTCAAGGCCTCGTCATGCCCAAGCCGGAGTACACGGTTTGGGAGCTCTCCGCCGACCGCGCCAATGCCGCGCGCCGCGCGCTCACGCTCTACGCCGTCGATTTGAACCAAGTCGAGCGCGTCACCGGCTACGGCGATACCCGCCCGATCCCCTTCCAACCGCCTGAGTCTGACGGCAACCAACGCGTCACGCTCAGTCTCACCATGGGCAGCCGCTCCAAAGGAAAAGAGCCCAAAGCCACTTCCGTTCCCACCGCCAAACCAAACTCCCACTCCGCTGCCGTACCTACGGCGTCCAAGCCGGCGGCAACGCCCGCTCTCGTTGAAACCCGATGAAACCTTTTCTTTCCGGCCGGCCCCAAGTTCCCTCCGCCAACCTCCAAACCTTTGGCGGCATGAGTCCCGCTGAAGCCATCGCCCGCGGTAGCGCTCATAAGCACAGCAAAGACGAAGCAGGCGGTCCCACCGTCGAAGCAGTCAAACAAGGCGACAAAATCGTTCGTCTGATCGTGACTTGCTCCTGCGGCGAACGCATCGAAATCGACTGCTTGTACCCTGCTGGCGGGTGATCGCTACTTTTGTATTTTGATGTCACCTGCGTTTAAGATTTATGGTCCTGCGATTACACTTAATTCAAGGGTGTTTACGGTGATTTTTATAAGGGAAAACACCTGTGAAATATGTCCTGATTCTCCTCGGAAATATACAGTCCTGATTCATTGTTTTATTAACCCAACGGTTCTGTCATGAAATATCTGCCCCCGCTTTTTCTCGCTTCCGTATTGGTTTCTAGCGCTTTTGCGCAATCACAGCCATCCCCGGGGCTCACGCCACCGGCCGCGCTGTTGGATTCGGAATTAATCACTCTGGCTCATGGCTATGTGAAAGCCTTCAATCAGCTCATCAATCCTCCCTTTACGCTGGCATTTCAAAAGGAGGGCGTCCTGCGTATGTTAGATGATGTCCGGCATGTGCGCGAAGCCGAAGGCGTGTTGTTGGTGGAGGCGCGTGGCAACGTGGTCTTCGTTATCAACCCGAGGGACATTGTATATATTTCGGAAAGCGGTCAGCTCGTGGCAAATTAAGGCACGCATCGGTCTTGCGACACGACGTGGGTCGCCGTGCCGCTGACGCGTGCAGGGGGCAGGTGCGGGGGCGTTATTTTTCCGGCGAGGCAAATGCTGCCGTGGGAGTGAAACACCCTAGCTCGGCAAAAAGTGCCTATAAGGAAAGCCGGATTTCATTGCTAAGTCAGTTAATGAGTTAGGTAACTGGCATCGGCATTGCTTAAGGGAGAGACCCCAGATGAATATTGGTCTCTACCAGAGTGCAGCTTCTCTCTCCGCCTTGGAACGGTGGCAGGGTGCTGTTTCGCAAAACATCACCTCCAGTCAGGTGCCGGGGTTCCGTAAGCGCACGGTGGAGTTCTCCACCTTGGAGATGGGCGAAATCCAAACCGATCCCAAGGGGAGGCTCGGCAGTGGCAACGGCCAGCCAACGATGTTCCCGCGCGCCACGATCGGCATCAGTTTTCAACCCGGCGACACGCAGCCCACGCGGCGCGATTTCGACGTGGCGCTCGAAGGCGAAGGTTTTTTTGAATTGCAGATGCCCGACGGCACCCGGGGCTACACGCGTGCCGGCGCGCTTCACCCGCGCGGCGACCACGTGCTCGTCTCCGCCGACAACAGTCCGATCCTCGCCGAAGGCGGCGCCAAGTTCACCCTGCAAGCGCAGGGCGGCCAGTTCACCGTTTCCCCCGAGGGATTGGTTTCGCAAGGCGACGCGCAGCTGGGCAAACTCAGCGTCGTGCGCTTTCCCTCCAACGCAAATCTCGTGCCGGTGGGTGGCGGCATATTCCTTTCTAGTAATGGCGTACAGCCCGTGCCCGTGGCGAAACCACAGGTTATGCAGGGCTATCTCGAAGGCAGCAACGTCACCCCACTGCGCGAAATGATCGCCCTCGTGCAGATCGCCCGCGCCTACGAGGCGAACCAGAAAATCATCAGCAGCCGCGACCAGAACATGCAAAAAGCCTTGGATACCCTCGGGTGAGCCCGTCGCCAGAAACTTAATACAAGCTAAACCATGAATCTTTCCCTCTACTCCGCGGCCACCGGCATGGAAGCCCAGCAGCTCAACCTCAACACCATCGCGAACAACCTCGCGAATGTGAACACGCCCGGCTTCAAGCGCAGCAAAATCGAGTTTCAGGATTTGCTCTACCAGAAGCCGCGCAGCTCCGGCGCCGAGGCCGGCGGCGGCAATGTCGTTCCCACCGGCATCGAGATCGGAAACGGTTCGCGCGTCGCTGCTACCTCCAAGGTTTTCACCCAGGGCCAGTTGACGCAGACTGGCGAGAAACTCGACATCGCCATTCAGGGCGACGGATTTTTTGAAGTTCAGAAAAACGACGGCACTATAGCCTACACCCGCGCGGGCACCTTCAAGGTCGCGCCTACCGGGCAGATCACCACCAACGACGGCCAGGTCGTGCTTGGTGGTTTTCAACCGGTTCCGGCTGGCACCACCGATATCTCGATCTCCAATACCGGCGAGGTCACTTATACCAGCTCGGCTGGCAACCAGTCCTTCCGGCTCACCCTCAGCCGTTTCGCCAATCCCTCCGGCCTGAAAAGCCTCGGCGGAAATCTCTATGACGAAACACCCGCCAGCGGCTCACCCGAGCAGGGCAACCCCGGCGAACAGGGTTTCGGAACCACGCTCCAGAGCTACATCGAAACCTCCAACGTCAACATCGTCGAGGAAATGGTGAACCTCATCGTCGCCCAGCGCGCCTACGAGATTAACAGCAAGTCCATCCAGACCTCCGACGAGATGCTGCAAAACGTCGCCCAGATGAAACGCTAATGAACCTGCTCGCGCTCAATTCCCTTCTGCTCGCCGTCGCGCTTTGCGCATCAGGAACCGCCGTCGCCGCGCAGACCGAACCGGAAAAAACCGACACGTCTGCCGCCGCCACGGTTTTTACGTCGACGCAGTTGCTCGACGATCTTTCCAAGCAGCTCACCGAACGGCTTCAACTTAAGGGCGAGCTTCAGCTGGACTTTAACCGGCCTTGGGCAACGCCTGCGGCCACCGGTCCCGTTGAGTGTGTGCTGCTCGGCTGTCCGTCGCGGCTGACATCTTCGTTGTTGCTGCAAGTGCGTTTGCAGAGCGGTGACCGTGTGCTCGGCGTCTATTCCCTTTCGCTCAAAGCCCAGCTGTTTCGCGAGGTGTGGGTCGCGCGTGCACCCCTAGAACGTGGCACCAATTTTGACCCGAACCAGCTCGAGGCCCGTCGCGTCGATCTCTTGCAGGAGCGCGAGGCGGTGCCGACCGAGGGCACCGACGGCGAATACTCCTTTGCCACAACCGTGCCCGCTGGTCGCCAGCTTGCGTGGCGCGATCTCGCCCGCCGCACACTCATTCGCAAGGGGCAGATCATTGATGTCTCTGCGGTGGACGGCTTACTGTCCATCACGACCAAGGCTTTGGCGATGGAAAACGGTGCGGCTGGGGACACCGTAAAACTCCGCAACCTGGAATCCAAAAAAGACTTTTCCGCCCTCGTCGTCGCCGAGGCGCGCGCCCAAGTCCGCTTCTGACCATGAAAGCCATTGTTTCAATACTCTTGTTCGGTCTCGCCGCCTCGCCACTCCCGGCTGACTCGCTCTGGACTTCGCCCGCCAACTCCGAACGCTCAATGTATGCCGACCGCAAGGCGTCACGCAACGGGGATATCCTCACTGTCGTGATCTCCGAATCCGTAGCCACGCAGTCTTCGCAGAACACCAAGTCCAATAAGTCTTCCAGTGTCGCTGCGAGCGTATCCAGTTTCTTGTTTCCCGCCGCTGCCAGCGGCTTCGGCAAGCACAACGGCTCGCTGCCCGCCACCGGGTTGTCGGCGAAAAACGATTTTTCCGGTGGCGGCGAAATCAACAATACCCAGAGCTTGTCGGGTCGCGCCGCTGTGCTCGTCACCGATGTGTTGCCCAACGGCAACCTCGTGATCGAGGGCGTGCGCGTGATCACCTTTTCAGGGGAAACCCAGTACGTCGTGCTCCACGGACTTGTCCGCGCCGAGGACGTCACCAGTGCCAATACCGTGGCCTCCACCAACGTCGCCGACGTGCGTCTCGAATTCATCAGCGAGGGCTCGCTCACCGACGCGCAGAAACGCGGCTGGCTCACCAAACTCTACGACAAGCTCCGTCCGTACTAAGATTTCCACTACCATGCGTCCGCTCAGTCTAATTTCATGCTTCATCCTGCTCGCGGGGGTTTTGGGCAATGTCTCGCACGCTGCCCGCATCAAGGATCTCACCATGGTCGAGGGCGGGCGTGACAATCAGCTCGTTGGCTACGGGCTAGTGGTCGGTCTCGCGGGAGACGGCGATAGCAACGCCATCACCACCCTGCGCACGGTGGCTAATACGCTGCAGCGCTACGGGCTCACCGTCCAAGCCGATCAAATCAAAACCAAGAATGCCGCCGCCGTCATGATCACGGCCGACATCGCCGCCTTCCTCAAAAACGGCAGCCGGATCGATGTCACCGTCTCGTCGCTCGGCGATGCGAAGTCGCTCCAGGGTGGCATGCTTTTGCAGACGCCGCTCATGGGTGCGGATGGCCGGGTCTACGCCGTCGCCCAAGGCGCGGTTGCAGTAGGCGGCTTCCTCGGCGGCACGGGTGGGGCGGGCGGAGCGACCGTTCAGAAAAACCATCCCACCGTCGGCATGATTCCCAACGGCGCGATCATCGAGCGCGAGATTCCCGCCTCGTTTATTCATGACGGTGTATTCACTCTTCAGTTACACAGTCCCGATTTCACGTCTTCGTCCCGCATGATGAAGGCGATCAACGCCTATTTCCCTGCCGCCGCCACGGCCCGCGACGCGGCCACGATCTCGATCAAGCTCCCGCCCGCCTACGCTGGCCGCGAGGTGACCTTTCTCGCCGACATGGGCTCGATCGAGGTTTCACCCGATTCGCTCGCCCGCATCGTGATCAACGAGCGCACGGGCACGATCGTGGCCACCACGACCGTGCGCATCTCGCAGGTCGCGATCAGCCACGGCGCGCTCACCATCACCGTTTCCTCCAATGTGGCGGTTTCGCAACCGAACGCGTTCAACAACTCCGGCCAGACCGTGGTCGCGCCGACCACGCAGACCGCCGTCAACGAAGTGAAGGGCGGCTTCCTGATCTTCAACGAAGAGCCCACGATCGACCGCCTCGCCGCGGCGCTCAACGCCCTCGGTGTCTCCACGCGCGAGATGATGTCGATTTTTCAAGCACTCAAACGCTCGGGCGCGCTTCAAGCCGAACTCGTCATTAACTGACATGAATGTCTCCACCATTAACTCCTCTTCGACCACGGCCAATCTCGCGGCGATGCAGGCCTTTCGTGCCAACGCGCCGATTTCCCCGGGCCTGAACGGATCGAAATCCGCCGATGCCGCGCGCGACCCCGCCGCCATCAAAAAAGCCGCCTCACAATTTGAGGCGATCATCATCCGCCAGCTCCTCGCGCCCGCCATTGAGCCGGTCATGTCTGGCGGTATCGGCGGGGCAAAGGATTCCGGTGGAGGCATCTACGGCTACATGCTCACCGACGCGCTCTCCAATAATCTCGCGCAGGGCGGAGGCCTCGGCCTGGCCCGCATGCTGGAAAAACAACTTACGCCACAGGGAGCTAAGGCCGATATAAAGGTTAACGGTATGAGCTCCATCCACACTCAACTTCATCCCCTTAAATAGCCGTGAACATATCTTGGGAATTTATCACCGAATGCCTGCGCAACGAGTTGCAGGAATACGGCGCGCTGCTCGTCCACTTTGAGGAACAGCAGGCCAACCTGCTCCGCCGCGACGCCGATCAGGTTGCCGCGCTCGCCGAAACCATCGAGACACAGGCCCGCGCCACCCACTCTTGTCGTGAGCACCGCGAGAAGTGCGTCCGCGCATTCGCCCTCAAGCAGGGCTGCCCGCCCGACGCCACGCTGCGCCAGATGCTTCCTCATTTCCCCGTGGAAGTGCAGCCCCTGCTGCATGCGTTGATCGATGAAATCAACCACCTCATCCACCGCATCCGCCGAGACGCCCGGCAGAACCAAATGCTGCTTTCCCGCGCCGTCGAGTCGCACGACGAGGCTCTGCGCATCCTGATGCCGGATACGTTTAAGGTCCGCACCTATTCCCAGCGAGGCTCGGTCAGCGTCGGCACGGTTGCCTCCGGCTGGCAGGCCGCCGGCTAAAACCAGCTTCAACCCCTAACCCCGGCTTTTCCCATGAGCGGCCTCTTTGGTGAACTCAACAACGGTGTCAAAGCGCTCACCGCGGCGTCGCGTTCGGTTGAAACGACCAGCCGCAACATCGCCAACGTTAACAATCCCAGCTACGCTCGTCAGCGCGTGATCTATGGCGACCGTGGCTCCGTGCAGACCGACATCGGCGTGCAGTCCCTCGGCGTCGAGGCGCGCCAGATCCAGCAGCTGCGCGACTCCGTGCTCGACAGTCAGGTCGTGCGCGAGACCTCGCTGAAAACATCCTACGAAGCCGAACAATCCGCTTACCAAAAAGCCCAGGCTGGACTCGGTCAGTCGATCGACCGTTCCGGCGGCACCAGCGCCAGCGGCACCGACGGCAGCACCAACGGCCTTGCCCAATCGCTCAGTGTTTTTTTTAACGCCTTCCAAAGTTTCGCCGCCAGTCCGACCGATGTCGGCGAACGCCAGGCGCTCGTGCAAAAAGCCGCCATCCTCGCCGATGGCTTTAACGAGACCGATCAGCGTCTGAAGCAGTTGCAGAGTGACCTCGCCGCGCAGGCCACCAGCGACATCAGCGGCGTCAACGTCATGCTGCAAAGCATCGCTGATCTCAACGGTCAGATCGGACGTTTTGAAGTCAACCAGCCAGGATCGGCCGTTGACCTGCGCGACCAACGCCAAGCGATGGTCGAGCAGCTCGCCACCAAAATCTCGATTGAAACCGGGCCTGATCCGACCTTTGCCGGCCAAATTCAGGTCTTCGGTCGTGACGCCAGCAACAATCCGGTGCAGCTGATCAACCTCGCGTCGATCACGGGGCCAGTCACCCTGTCGGGATCGACTGTTTCGGCTGGCTCACCCTCCACCGCCTTAGTGCTTAAAGGCGGTTCGATCAACGGCACGCTCAAGGCCAGTGATGGCGCGGTGGCCACGTTGCGGACCAACCTCGACAACTTTGCCAAGCAGCTCGTCACATCCGTCAACGCCGTTTACAGCCCGACCGGAAATAACTTTTTTAATGGAGCCGGTCTCACGGCCGGCACGATCAAACTCGATGCCACGCTGAATGCCACCAGCCTAAAAGCCTCCAATGGCGGCGCGGTCGGCGACAACACGGTCGCGCAGGGCATCGCCAACTTGGCCAGTAAGACCTTTGCCACGCCGACCGATTCCATCGACGGCACCTTCGGCCAGTTTTATTCCAAGACCGTCACCGACCTCGGTCACGCTCTCACTACCGCCAATTCTCACGTGGATAGCCAGACGTCCATTGCCACGTTGGTGAAATCTCAGCGTGATTCGGTGAGCGGCGTGTCCCTCGATGAAGAGATGGCCGACATGATCAAGTTTCAGCGCGCCTTTCAGGCCTCCGCGCGGGTCATCCAGATTATTGACGACTTGCTCGACACCGTGATCAACCGCCTAGGCAACTGAGCCCGCTGTAACCTTAGCCCGATTTTCTAAGAACCTTAACCCCTCCTCTCCATGCGCGTCGCTTCCAACACCACTGCGGACTCGGTGCTCGCTCAGCTCCAAAAACTGAGCACGCGCCAGTCGCAACTTCAAAACCAAGTGGCCACCGGTCAAAAGCTTTTTCTGCCTGAGGACGACCCGACCGCCATGGGCCGTATCCTAATTTTGGATTCAGAGGCGCGCCAGGTGAATCAATTCAAAACCAACGCCAATCGCGCGCTCGAGGTCTCCCAGGCCACCTACTCCAGTCTGCAGGACATTAAAAAAATCTCCGACCGCGCTGGTGAAATCGCGACCCTCGGTGCCGGTGCTTCCAGTCCTGACGCTTACCGCGCCTATGCGAAAGAGGTAAACCAGCTCATTGAACAGGCGGTGCAGCTCAGTAATACGAAACTGCGCAACGACTACCTCTTCGCCGGCACCGCACTTTCCACCAAGCCTTTCGACGACAGCAATCGCGACGCCAGCAACGAAATCGTCTCCGTCGCCTACGCCGGCAGCACGAACCAAACCGGCATCCAGATCTCCGAACTCTCCAGCCTTTCTCCCGGCAGCACCGGCGCGACCAATCTTGCCCTCTCCAATGCAAGCGGTCCGCCCTCCGGTTTTCTCAATGACCTCATCGCCCTGCGCGACGCGCTCAAAATCGGCACCAGCACGGCCGTCGCCACCGTCCAGCCGAAGCTCGAATTTTCGGAAAACCAGCTCGTCAACGCCCTCAGCGAACAAGGTGCCGTGCAGCTGCGCATTGAGGTCACGCAAAACCAGCAGTCCACCCGCGCCACCAACCTTGAAAAATTGGTGTCTAATGAAGCCGACGCCGACCTGGCCACCAGCGCGGTGAAACTCAGCCAGACCTCCACCGCCTACCAGGCCGCACTCTCCTCTGCCACAAAAGTTCTGCAGATGTCTCTGCTCGATTATTTGAAATAAACCCGGCTTCCTGAATACACCGGTTTTTCCCGCACACCACTCTCATGAAAGTCAGTCCCGAAACCACCCCGGCCGAACTAGCCCCCTCCGCTAATCAAACCCTGCGGCTCCCGGAGGGCCTTGTCGGCTTTCCTGAATACAAAAGCTTCGAATTGCTTTACGTACCCGAAGAGCTGCCCTTCATCTGGCTGCGCCTGCAGGGCGAGGCTCCGCTGCATTTTGTTGTGATTGAGCCGGGCGGCTTCATCCCTGATTACGAGCTCGAGCTCTTTGACAAAGACGCCACCGTTCTCGGTATCACCGATTCCGCTGACACCATGGTCCTTAACATTGTCACCGTGAAGCCCGGTGCGCAGGCCACCGCTACCGTCAATCTGGCCGGCCCCATCATCGTCAACCGCCGCACGGGCGTCGCCAAGCAGTGCGTGCTCGCCAATTACGCGCGTTACAGCGCCCATCATCCTCTGGTCGACAACACTGCCGCCGCCGCTCATCAGAATTAACCGCCATGCTTGTCCTCACCCGCAAAGTCAACGAGTCGATTATCATCGGTGGCAACATTGAGATCAAGATCACCCGCATCGACGGGGATCTGGTGAAAATCGGCATCGACGCTCCGCGCGAAATCCCGATTTTCCGCAAAGAGGTGCTCACCGAAATTGCTGCCACCAACCAGGCCGCCGCCCTGAAGCCCGGCGCGTCCTTGCCGAAGATCCTGCGGCCCGCCCCTGCTGCCGCACCGAAACCCCAACCGGAGACAAAACCATGAGCACGATCAATGTGAATGTTCAGACGCTGGCCAGCGCGCAAAGGCTCGGCAGCATCAACAACCTTCTGGGCCAGTCCCTCAGCCGACTCAGCTCCGGCCTGCGCCTCACCTCGCCCTCCTCCGACCCGGCCGCCGTGGGCTCCATCAGCAAGCTTGAAGCTCAGGATAAACGCGCCCAAGCCGCGTCGATCAACGTCCAGAACGCCGCCTCCTTTGTGCAGTCTTCGTCCGGTTTTTTGTCAAGCATGGGCGGGCTGATTACACGCATGTCGGAGCTTTCCCAATACGCTGCAGACAGCATTAAAAACCCGAGTGAGCGGGCGCTCTACCAACTCGAGTTCAAACAGCTGCAGGACCAGCTCCGCCAGACAATTGGCGGCACCACGGCCGAAATCGGTGGCACGACCGACATCAACAAACCGCTCGGCTCCTTCAACAGCATTACTCTCTATGGCCCGAATCCCTCTGGCATCAGCATAGCCTCTAGTTCGCACGCGGGTGACAACATCAATATTCCCGCGACCAATCTCCGCGACGGCGCCATGCTCGACATCTTTAAACAGGATTCGAGCGGTAATTACCTGCTGGCCGCCACCGATCCTTCTTCTATCGACAAGATTTCTTTGGCCCTGAATGACATCGCTGACGAACAGTCTGTGCTCGGCGGCGTGGACAGTCGGCTGGAGCTGGCGGCCGGCTCCCTAGCTGTCGAAAGCCAGAATATCGGCGCGGCCGTCTCGCGTATCCAAGACACAGATGTGGCTATGGAATCAACGCGGTTGACCAAGCTGAACATCCTGCTCGAGAGCGGCACCGCCATGCTCTCGCAGGCCAACCAAGCTCCGCAGGCAGTTTTGCAGCTTCTTCAGCGTTAAGCCTGCGCGCGGGCGTCAATCATAAGTTCCGTTGGCAGGGTATGTACTGCCTGTATATAGGGGAAATACTTGGCGTTGGTGGGTAGCTATTTTCTCGATAAAGCAGAAGTTTTTAGTACAGTTTTATAGTCAGTATTGCCTATTGATAGAAAATATACCCCCAGTGATTTCACTTGATGTAGGTGGAGGGCGTCCAGGCGGGACGTCTTTCATATTAACCTGCAGTTGCTAATGTTAATTCAATTAATTATACGATGAATTCTCAAGATGCTGTTTTTCAAAATGAAGTAAGCCACCATTCCGACTCCATGGACGAGGGCATTCCGATAGGAGCCATGATCAAGGTGTGGTGGCAAAGGCGCCTCGTCTTGGCGGTGGTCGTTATGACTGCGGTGGTCGTGGTCGGGATTCTTGGTGCTGGTCTATACTTTGGACGTCCCAAGGCGCAACAATCGGTCCTGACTTTTCGGCTTTTATTTAAGGGTGTCGAGCAGGGTACTTATCCCAATGGAGCGCGTTTTTCTCCGTCCGACATTCTATCTACTGCGGTTTTGGGACAGGTCTTTGCCCAGAATGATCTTTCCAGGTTTTCTAAGTTTGATGACTTCAAAAACAGTATGTCGGTGGTCGTGAATAATCCGGCGCTGAATCAATTGAAGCGTGAATATCAGGACCGGCTACCGGCGCGCACGCTCAACTCCATAGAGCGGCAAAATATCGAAAAAGAGTTCGCAGAAAAAGCAGCCGCGCTAAAAAATGCGGAGTTCATGCTGGTGATCAGCGAGTCATCCCGCCTCAAGCAATGGCCCGTCACGTTGGCCTCCAAGGTACTGACTGACACCGTGCGGACATGGGTGGAGTATTCCCGCACAAACGGAGTTTTTCAGTTTGATATCAATATGTTGTCTGAAAAAATATTGCCGGTTAATTCTACTGATGATGATTATTTGGTTTTTGTTGATCAACTCCGCCTCGCTATTCATCGGTCGCAAGGAAATATTGATAGTTTGCTTAGAGTACCTGGGGCGGATTTATTGCGGGTTGGATCAAATAACATTTCACTCGGTGAACTGCGTGTAAAACTCGATGATGCGTTGAAGTACCGCCTGAGTACGATTGATTCCTGTATCATACAGTATGGTTTTTATCGTAATAAAGAACTCGCTGAGGCCTATCTTCGCGAACAGATGTTCCGGCTTCAGCTGACTTCGGATGAATTTAAGGCCCAGGTGGCGACACTGGAAACGGTGCAGACCAATTATGCCTCTGCCCGCAACGGCCAGAATGCGGCCAATGCCGCTGTGGCCCCTTCGCAAGGGGCGGCCTTGGGGAGTGGGCCCATGATCACTCAGCTGAGTGATTCCTTTATTGATCGGGTGATGCAGCTTTCCGAGCGCAGTTCCGATGTTGCCTTCCGTCAGAACCTCGCCAACCGGGTCATTGAAATCGAGAATAAATCCGCCGCCATCGTGACTGAACGAAAGTATTACGAGCGTCAGTTGCAGGCTCTTTCCGACAAACCGGCGATGACGGCCAACTCGGATTCTACGCGTCAATGGTTGGACAAGCGTTTGGATGGATTGCTTGTGGAAGTGAAGGCGACGATGGCGGATATGCAGGTGTTTTATGCGGAGCTTTCACGCAAGGAGCTTGAGCCTACCTCCGCCTATGAGGTTGTCGGGCCGGTACAGTTTTTGAATTCTTCAACCCTTGGTGTGCGGAAAATCATTCTGATTGTCTTTGCTCTTGGGCTGGCACTTGTCGGCACCGGCTTGGTGGTGATCACTTGGCGAGGGCTGCATCGATTGGAGAAAGTCGCTGGTTCGTCTAATATCGTTTCGCCCAATCTTGTTGCGCTCAACAATCATGCGCCTGTCAATGACCGCAGTCTTAAGTTTCAAGTGGCAGGTGAGGAGCATTAATTATTTCGCCTTAAATTCTAGGAATTGCATTTTGTGGGCGTCGCAGGCCGGCTTGTTTCTGCGCAGTGGTTTGACTGAATCGCAGGCCAGAGCTTGCCCCCGGTTTTGCGGGCGCAAATCACTTCCCGGCATGGTGGGGGCTGAATGCCAGCCCTCCTTGCTGCCAGCACGTTGGTTGGGCTTAGTGAGCGGCCCCGGAGGTCGCCATCGGATCAGGCTTTTGGGCGACGGCCGTGAAGGGATACTGTTTTTTGAATTCTTCCATCGCGATGCCGCGCGCTTCGCGGGCGTCGGGCGTGGTGCCGCTCGTCTGTAGTTCGGTCATGCGCTTTGCCACCCAGCGGTTCCGGAAACTTTCTTCGACTTCGCCTGCGATGGGCTTGGGTGTGCGGACGTTAAAACAACCGCCAACAACAAGGCAGGCACACAGAATGAACAGTGAGGAATTACGCATGGGAAGTTTTTGACCTAAATCTTACTGAAGGGTTGCTGTCAAAGCGTCGAGTATAGGGTGAAGCCGCCAACAACGCCGAAATATTAGCAGAGACACGAACCTTTTTATTTCAATTTCAATGCCTGCAGCCATGATTCTTTCCCATGAGTGACGAGCAACCACCGCTGTCATTTCGCCTGAAGCCCCGCACCACGCCGTCGCCGGCCAGCGAGTCGGTGCCGCCCCCTCCTAAACCGCCCGCGGTCGCAGCCGGACCTCTGTCCGAGGATCCGCTCGGCGATCTCGCCCATCTCCGGCTCAAGCCGAAGACCCCGATGCCAGAAGTGGCCTCCCCCGATACCTCCTCCGGCCTCACTTTCGCCACGCCGCAACCTTTTCCCCCGGCCCCGCCACCACCCGTCGGCCAAGTTTCTTCCCTCACTTCTGTACCACCGCCTCCCGTGGTGCCCCCGGGAGTGTCGCCACCATCATCACCGCTCGTTCCTCCGATTCGTCCGCCGCATCTTTCGGCACCCCGTGCGCTCGCCGAGCCAGTCGCAAAGCCCTCCGCGCCCACTGTGCAACACACCTACAAGGCGGATAAATGGCTTGCCGGTATTGTCGTGTTCGTGCTCGTCGTGACGGGTGCCTTTTATGGGATTCGCGCCCTCGTCAAAGCCCATCCCAAGTCGAAAAACACCGCCCGTGCCGTTGCTCCGTCGGGCGAGTCCGCACCGGCTCCTGCCGCTAGCAAATCATCTCCTCGCGTGGAGCCCCCGACGACATCGATGGGCAAGGCCTTTGCCAAGGCCCGCGCGGTTGTGGCCGCCCGTGACAAGCGTGAGGCGGAGGAAGGGGTCGAAAGCGTGCTCAATGAAACGTCCGCAGCGCCGCAAGCCGTACCGCTCGTGACCACTCAAATAGCGGCGATCAACCCCGCCGCCGTCCCGGTGCTGCTACCGGCTCCAGTCGAGGAACCGCCGCCGCCGCCACCGAGCGATGCCTTTCGCCAGTTTGTCGTCAACCTGCGTGTCAACGGCGTGTTTCAAGGCGAGCCCGCCCGTGCCATGTTGAACAAAAAAATGTACCGCACCGGCGAGATCGTGGACGAAAAACTCCGTATCACGTTTTATAAGGTCGATGGCGAGACGAGGGACCTGATCTTTCGCGATGACACGGGCGCGATCATGCCTCGGCATTACTGAGCTTGGCACATTTTGAACTTAAACCGCAGCCGTGTAGGCCGCCCGCTCGCGGGCGCGTTTCGGGCCAAGCGCGAGCAAGCTCGCTGCCTACGCAAAACACCATCTGAGATAAACGGCCAAGCCTGTCCTCACCAACGCTCGACCGGGCCCTTGGGCACAGCGATGGCGTTGGGTTCGGCTTCGCCCGGTGCGCGCATGAACGACGCTACCATCGGTGCGGGCTGAAAACGCGGGAGCAGCTCGCCTGTTCCGTCGCAGAATTGTTTCCGCCATTCGATGTAGGCCGCAATCACTGCCTCGAATTCCGCGCGGCTGGTGATAGTGACGATGAGTTTCTTGAACTCGATCGCCGGGCCGAACCGCTTCGCATACCACGGCGCGATTTTGCGAAACATCCGGCAGCCGATCTCCTCGCCAAACACCTCGGCCGTCAGTTCGAAATGCCGACGCATCACGCGCAGGCGCTCGGCGAAGGTGGGCTCCGGCGGCACATGGCCGGTGTTAAGCAGTTCGGCGGTGCGTTTGAAAATCCAAGGATCGTAAAACGCGCCGCGTCCCACGCTCACGCCGGCGCAGCCGGTTTCATCGATCATCTTTTTGGCCGACTCCGGTGTGGTGACATCGCCGTTGCCGATGACGGGGATCGTTTTCACCGCCTGCACGACGGCGCGGATGCCGGCGAGATTCACGGTGCCGCTGAAGCCTTGGGCGCGGGTGCGGCCGTGGACGAAGACGGCGGCGATACCGGTGTCTTCGAGTACGCGGGCGAGATCGGGCGCGGTGAGATTCTCGTCATCCCAGCCGAGGCGCATCTTGGCTGTCACGGGGATTTTCACGGCCTCGATCATGCCGCGGGCGAGGGCGGCGGTTTTTTTCAACTCGGTCATCATGGCCGCGCCGCCGCCGATGCCGACGACCTTTTTCACGGGGCAACCCATGTTGATGTCGACTGAAGCCGCGCCCATGTCCTCACAAATTTTAGCCGCGTCGCGCATTTCTTCCGGCACGGAGCCGAAGAGTTGGATTGCCATCGGCCGGTCGGCAGGGGAGGACGCGACGAGTTGGAGTGCTTTCGGATTGCGCTCGATGAGCGAGCGGGCGTTGACGAGATCGGTGGTGGCCCAGCCGAGCCCGCCGAGTTCGCGCAGGGTCAGCCGCATGGGCAGGTTGGTGTATCCGGCCAGCGGCGACAAAAACAACGGCGAACTGACTTGAATCGATCCGATGCGCATCCGGGCACCGTAGTGTAGGGCTTACGGGTGACAAGTGTGGTGCGGTGCAGTTTACACGTGGCAGCGGGCGAGGGCGGCTTGGAGGTCGGCGGGGCGGGTGGGTTTGCTGACGTAGTCATTCATGCCGGCGGCGAGGCAACGTTCGCGGTCGCCTTGCATGGCATTCGCGGTCATGGCGATGATGTGGAGCTGAGCCAGCGCGGGCTTTTCGCGGATGCGGCGGGTGGTCTCATAGCCGTCCATTTCTGGCATCTGGCAATCCATGAGAATGATGTCGAAGCTGCGGGTTTGGAGGGCGTGCAGGACTTCGAGGCCGTTGGCGGCGATTTCGACGGTATGGCCGAGGCGCTGGAGCTGGAGGGCGGCGACGCGTTGGTTAACGATGTTGTCTTCCGCCACGAGGATGTTGAGGGCGCGTTGATCAACGGTGTCAGGGGAGTCGACGGAGTCGGTTTTGTCGCGGGCGCGAACGGGGGAAAGGTTTTCGCGTTGGTGAGGGGTGGCGTCGTCGGCGGTGGCGAGGCAGTGGAGGAGCGCGTGGAGGAGTTCTTGCTGGCGGATGGGTTTGGCCAGCATGCTGGCGATGTGGCAGTGGAGGAGCTCCTCGGGGTTGAAACGGCGGTCCCAGGAGGTGAGGAGAAGGACGTGCGCGGCCCGGTGATTTGCTTCGCGATGGAGTTCGGCGGCGAAGGAGAGGCCTTCCATTTCGGGCATCTGGTAGTCGGTGAGCACAAACTGAAACGGAGTGCCGGCGGCGTGGGCGGCGCGAAGTTGCACGAGGGCGTTGGCGGCGGAGGAGACTTCCGTGCCTTGCATGCCCCAGGCGGCGCAGTAGTGGAGAAGGATTTTGCGGTTGGTGGCGTTGTCGTCGACGATGAGGGCGCGTTGGCCGCGGAGGGCGGAGCGGTCGGGTTCACGCGGGAGGAGATGGCCGCTGGGGAGCTTTTCGAATCGGGCGGTGAACCAGAAGGTCGATCCTTTGCCGACTTCGCTGCGGACGCCGATCTGGCCGCCCATGAGCGTGACGATTTGTTTACTGATGGCGAGGCCGAGGCCGGTGCCACCGAATTTGCGGGTGGTGGAGGTATCGGCTTGGCTAAACGGTCGGAAGAGGCGGGCCTGGGTTTCGGCGTCGAGGCCGGGACCGGTGTCGGTGACTTCAAAGCGCAGCAGGGCGTCGCTTTGGGTTTCGCTCTCGCGGTGGGTGGTGACGATGACTTCGCCTTTATCGGTGAACTTGATGGCGTTGCCGAGCAGGTTGAGCAGGACTTGGCGGAGGCGGCCGGGATCGCCGCGTAGATCGCGGGGGAGTTCGGTGGGCAAAAAGGAGGCGAGCTCGAGGTGTTTGTCGGCGGCGCGGGCGGCGAGGAGTTCGAGCGCGGTTTCGACGGCTTCGTGGAGATCGAAGTCGATGTTTTCAATCTGGAGTTTGCCGGCCTCGATTTTGGAGAAGTCGAGGATGTCGTTGAGGACGGTGAGGAGGGATTCGGCGGAGTTGCGGATGGTCTCGGCGTAGTCGCGGTGGCGGTGGGAGAGCCCCTCGTCTTGGAGGAGGAGGTTAGACATGCCGATGACACCGTTCATGGGGGTGCGGATTTCGTGGCTCATGTTGGCCAAGAAGGCAGATTTGGCGCGGGTGTTGGCTTCGGCGGCGTCGCGGGCGCGCAGGATTTCCTCTTCGATCTGTTTGCGGTCGGAGATGTCGCGGGCGACCGCGAGGGTGCGTTGTGGCTGGCCAGCCGGGTGATAGGCGCGGGCGCAGATTTCGAGCCAGATGACGCGGCCGTCGGAGGTCTTGAAGTGAATTTGGCAGGTGATGGCTGGATCGGTTTCCGCGCGGAGATCGAGCAATGGCTCGGCTTCTTGAGTGGTGTCGCTCGGGAGCAGGTCGGTGAACACGTGGCCGATGGCTTGCTCGCGGGATAGGCCGGTCAGGCGTTCGCCGGCGGGGTTGATGGAGGTGAGGCGTGCTTCTGCATCGAGGGTGAAAATGAAGTCACTGGCGTGGTCGATGATGTCGCGGTGGTAAGCTTGGAGGAGGGTTTCGTTTTCGTATTGTTCCCGGATGAGGAGGGTCTGTTTTTTTACGCGGCGTCGGAGGATCGTGACCCAACCCATCACCAGAAGGATGCCGCCGAGGAGCAGACCGACGATGTAGAGCGCGTGACTGGCGGTCCACCATGAGGGCGTGCGCAGTACGGTGAGATCGGCGGGCGAGCGCAGGATGAGGTGAAAGCCGCGGGGCTGACGGTACTCGTCGTAGTCGATCAGGTAGACGCCGGTGAGCTGAATTTGGGCTCCGATGGGAGGGAGGGTGACGGAGCCTTTTTCGAGGATGGCTTCGAACGAGCCGTGTTCGGTCTGCACGAGAAAGTGCATGCTCTCGTCGTGGAGGCCGGCTTCGATGAGCTTGCCAGTGGTTTGGGTAAGGGTGCCGTCGAGGCTTTCAGAAATTCCTTGGCCGACTTCAAGTTTGGCCGGGGCGAGCGGGGGCCCCTCGCCGAGTCGGTGGTAGATGGTTTCGCGGAGCATGGTGCGGTTGCTCTCACGACCGATGAGGCCGGCGAGTTCGATGCGATCGCCGGGTTTGAGGGGTTCGTTACTGCGGGTGAGGGCGAGCAGGCCGGAGGTGCCTTCTTGAATGTAGAGGTAGCGTCCGGGGACTTGATGAATCACCTGGCCGAGGACACGGACGCGGCGGATGAGGGAGTGGAGGGGATTGTACTTGCGCATGCTTTCCACGGTGCGGTCCGGGGCGTTGAAGGGGTCGGCGGGGGCGGGCTCCAGCACTTCAATGAGGTTCTCCAGCGGGGCGAGGAGGTTGAAAGATTGGAATTCGCCGCGGTCGTTGGTGTTGACGGCGCAGACTCCGGGGAGGCTGATGCTGGCTCCGACGAGTTGGGCGAGGTGATCGCTGCGGGGGAGGTGGGCGGTGAATTCACCCGAGCCGGTGGCGATGATCAGGCGGGTGGCGGTGTCGTCGTGTTCGACGGCCCGGAGGTAGCCCTGCATTTGTACCCATTGGCCCGCCTCGATGCCGCTGATGGCTTGTTCGTAGCTGATGGGGCGAGCGACGGGGACTTCGGTCCATTTGCGCATGGTGACGCGGGTGGCGTGGAGGACGGGGGTAAAGGCGCCGACGGCGGTGTTGCCTTCGATTTCGACGGAATGGGGGACGGCGAAGGCGGATGCCTGGATTCCTGGACGGAGTTCGACGCGGATGCCGCCGCTCGAATCACGAACATAGATGTAGTTTTTAACCGGGTCGACCCAAGTGATGATGCCGTTGATGATGAAGGGAAGGCCTTGGGCTGCTTTTTCGGGCGGTAGGTTGAGTGCTTGTTCCACCAAGCGCAGGGTGGAGGAGGAGCTGAGGGTTTCGCTGTTGGGCCCGGTGACGCGGAAAAAGCCGTCGGTCAATTCGGCGTCGGCGCCGCCATGGGGATAGCCGATGGCGTCGACTGGGTCGCCCATGCGCACGGCACGTGATTGGTGGGTGTTGATTTTGATCTGGCCGGTCTCATCGCGCACGGTGATGTAGGAGCCTCGTTCGCTCGCATTCAGAATACCGGAGATTTTGACGAGCTGGTTGGCCGGAAGGTTTTTCACCTGATCGACGGGGGTGCGCTCGCGTTGGAAGCGGGGGTCGTTGCTGACGTCGTTGAGTACTTCGTAGTGGGGCGAGCCCTCGCCGTAGAGTTCGATTTTGGAGATTTGGCCATCGGCTTGTTTGCGGATGGCGAGCAGGCCCTCGAAGCGGACGCGCCGGTCGAGCAGGTCGGGCATTTCGGCTTTGGTTCCGGTGGCGAGGCAGTGGAAGAGGGTGTTTTCGAAGACGACGACCAAAACGTAGTGAGTCGGATCGTTCATGTACTCCTGCTCAACATAGCCCTCGATGCGCACGCGGGGTCGTTCAGGGTAGATTTTTTCCAGTTGGGACGTTTTCCCGGTCAGGTCGACGACGCGGTCCGGGGGCGGAGCAGGCAGCGGGGTGAAGTGAAAGCCGGAAAGGTTACGCCGGGCCGAGGGGGCGAGCATGCCTTCGGCGAGGTAGCGCTTGTGCATCTCGATGGGGAGATCCTCGTAGTTGCAGGCAAAAAAATAGGGGGTGCCTTCGTTGCGGGCTATGATGGAGTCGCAGGCAGCATCGTAATAGAGGAGGTCGAGCACGAGGCGCACGGGGCGGGGGATGTCTCGGGCCCGGCCGGTGATCAGCTGAAGAGCTTTGACGTCGGTGATGATGGCTTGCTGATCGGCCGAGGCGATGGGGGGAAGCTCCTCCTGGGCGTTGATCTGCGCGGGAAGGGAAAGTCCGAGTAGGAGGAGTGCGGTCGCCTGACGGCGGATAAACCGGCAGACTGAGTGCAAGGCAAAAGGCATGGAAAGGCAGCGGAGCGAGCGCGTTGGCTGGATGCGTTTGATCGGCAAGGTTGTTTATCCGGTTACTTGCAAGGGGGGCTGAATGCGGGCGAGGGCGGCCTGGAGGTCGGCGGGGCGGGTGGGTTTGCTGACGTAGTCATTCATGCCGGCGGCGAGGCAACGTTCGCGGTCGCCCTGCATGGCATTCGCGGTCATGGCGATGATGTGGAGGTGAGCGTGGGCTGGGTTTTGGCGGATGCTGCGGGTGGCTTCATAGCCGTCCATTTCGGGCATCTGGCAATCCATGAGAATGACGTCGAAGGTGCGGGTTTGGAGTGCGTGCAGGACTTCGAGGCCGTTGGCGGCGATTTCGATGCTGTGGCCGAGGCGTTGGAGTTGGAGCGTGGCGACGCGTTGGTTAACGATGTTGTCCTCGGCGACGAGGATGCGCAGTTGGTTGCCCTTGGCGGTTGCAAGGGGTGTGGCGTGTGAACGCGTGGTGGCAGGGTTTTTGGCGGCGTTTTCGTGGCGCAGGCAGTTCCTGAGAGCGTTGAGCAGGTCTTGTTGGCGCAGGGGTTTCACGAGCATGCTGATGACGCCGCAGGCGGTCAGTTCTTGTTGGGAGAAGCGTCTATCCCAAGAGGTGAGCAGGATGGTGCGAGCCAAGGAAAATGCTGGGTCGCGGTGGATTTCCGTGGCAAAGGCGAGGCCGTCCATCCCAGGCATTTGGTGATCGGTGAGGATAACCTGCACGGGGTCTTGTGCCGAGGCGCGCAGCGCCGAGAGCGCAGCGCTGGCGTTGGCGAAGGACGTGGTGCGCAGGCCCCAGGCCGCGCAGTGGTGCTCGAGGATTTTGCGGTTAGTGGCGTTGTCGTCGACGATGAGGGCACGCAGGCCCTTGAGCGCGGTGATGTCGGGCACCGGAAGCTTCGCTTGGTCGGCGGGCTGTTTTTCTAGGTTTACCGTGAACCAGAAGGTTGATCCTTGGCCCACTTCACTGTGCACGCCGATCTCGCCGTCCATCAGGCGGACGATTTGTTTGCTGATGGCGAGGCCGAGGCCGGTGCCACCGAAGCGTCGCGTGGTCGAGCCATCGGCTTGACTGAAGGGCATGAAGAGGCGGGCCTGGGTTTCGGCGTCAAGGCCGAGGCCGGTATCGGTGATTTCGAAGCGCAGGTGGACCTGCGCCTCGGTTTCGCTTTCGCAGGAAACCGTGACAATGACTTCGCCCTTTTCGGTGAACTTAATGGCGTTGCCCAGCAGGTTGAGGAGCACTTGGCGGATGCGGCCCGGGTCGCCTCGGATGGCGCATGGTAAATGGTTCGGAATGTAGGAGGCGAGCTCGAGTTTCTTTTCTGCGGCGCGGGGAGCGAGGAGTTCGAGCGCGGTTTCGACGGCTTCGTGGAGCTCGAAGTCGATCGTTTCGATTTGAAGTTTGCCGGCTTCAATTTTGGAGAAATCAAGGATGTCGTTGAGGACGGTGAGGAGCGATTCGGCCGAGCTGCGGATCGTCTCGGCGAAGTCGCGGTGGCGGGCTGAAAGGCCTTCGTCGTGGAGGAGGAGGTTGGTCATGCCGATGACGCCGTTCATGGGGGTGCGGATTTCGTGGCTCATGTTGGCCAAGAAGGCGGATTTGGCTTTGGTGTTGGCTTCGGCCGCGTCGCGGGCGCGGCGGAGTTCTTCCTCAATCTGTTTGCGGTCGGAGATGTCGCGGGCGGCGGCGAGGATGCCGTGCGGCCGGTCGGGGTGATGGTGGGCACGGGCGCTGATCTCGACCCAGATGATGCGGCCGTCGATGGTTTTGAAGCGGGTTTGGCAGGTGACAGCTGGATCGGTTTCCGCGCGGAGATTAAAAATCGGGCGCACGTCGCCGGTGGCGTACGGTGCGAGCAGGTCGTTGAGTGGGAGGCCGAGGGCTTGTTCGCGGGAAAAGCCGGTCAGACGCTCGCCGGCGGGATTGAACGAGGTGATGCGGCCTTCCTCGTCGAGCGTGAAGATGAAGTCGCTGGCATTGTCGATGATGTCGCGGTAGCGGGCTTGGAGAAGCGCTTCTTTTTGGAGCTGGCTGCGGATGAGGACGGTTTGGTTGGAGACGCGACGGCGAAGAATGGTCACCCAAACAAACACGAGGGAAATGCCGCTCAAGAGCAGGCCAACGACGTAGAGCGCATGACTGGCGGTCCACCAGGAGCGCGTGCGCAACACGACCAGATCGTCGGGGCTGCGCAGCAGTAGGTGGAAGCCGCGGGGTTGGCGGTATTCGTCGTATTCGATTTGGTAAACGCCCGTGAGTTTGACTCTGGAGCCGATCGGTGGGGGCGTGCTGGTGGCCTTTTCGAGGGTCGCATCAAAGGTGCCATACTCGGCTTGCACGAGGACGCGCATGCTTTTTTCGCGCAGCCCGCTTTCGAGGAGGTAGCCGGTGGTTTGGACGAGGGTGCCGTCAAGGCTTTCAGTGATGGCGTGCGTGGGGTTCAGGTCGGCGGGGATGGGGTTAGCGTTCTTGCCGAGGCGGCGGTAGATGGATTCGCGGAGGATCGGGCGGATGCCTTCGCGGCCCATGAGACCGACCAGCTCGATGTGGTCGCCGGGCTGTAGTTGTTCTTCACTGCGGGAGAGGGCGAGCAGGCCGGAGCTGCCGTCTTGAACATAGAGATAACGTCCGGGGACGTGGTGGACGACTTGGCCAGTGAGTCGCACGCGCCGGATGAGAGATTGGAGTGGGTTGAACTTGCGCATGTTCGCGATCGTGCGATTAGGCGCCAGGAATGGATCGGTAGGCGGCTCTTCCAAGACGCTGATGCGGCTTTCCCGGGTCAGCCGAAGACTGAAGCCGGCGAATTCCCCGCGATCGTTGATCTCGACAACGCAAACTCCGGGGGCGTTGATGCTGCCTCCAACCAGCTTGGAGTAGCTCGTGTCCCGCGGGACTTGTGCGGTGAACTCACCCGAACCAGTGACTATGTTGAGGTAGGTGAGTTTGTTGTCATGGGTGGCGGCACGAAGGTATCCTTCCATCCGCACCCATTGACCTTCTTCGGCACCGCTCATGGCTTGCTCGAAGGTGATGAGTCGGGTGACGGGGGCGCGCGTCCAACCTTGATGTGTGATTTTCGTCGCGCGGATGACCGGGGTGAATCGTCCCATGGCGGTGACGCCTTCGATGTCGATGAGGAGCTGTATGCCAAGATCGGCCGAGGGCAACTTTGCTGGCAGCTCGATGCGGATGCCGCTGCTGGTGTCCTGCGCGTAGAGGTAGTCGGTGTTGGGGGCGGACCACGTCACCACCGCTGAAATTTTGACGGGAAGTCCTTCTCTGGCTTTTTGTGGGCTAAGATTGAGAACCTGTTCGGCGAGGCGCAGGGTGGTGGAGGCTTCGAGCTCAGCGTTTTTTGTGGCGCTCGCTCGCACCACGCCATTTTTTAAAATCATCTCGGTGCCGCTCGTTTCAGGGGTCCCAATGGCTTCAACAGATTCCCCTACTTTAAAGACCCGCGCTTGTGTGGTCAGGACTTTGATCAGTCCGGTAACGTCACGAATGGTCATCGAAGAATACCATTCAGTCGAATGCACGAGGCCGAAAATTTTCACCAGCTTACCATCGTTTTGCTTAGAGATTTGGTCGATGGGGGTGCGTTCGATTTGAAAGCGGGAATCTTCGCCCATGTCTCCCAAAACCATGAGTGGCGGGGATCCGTTTCCGTAGATATCGATTTTTGGCAGGCGGTTGCCTTGGGCTTTTCTTACGGTGAGGAGTCCTTCAACGCGCACGCGTTTGTCGACGAGGTTCGGTATCTCCGCTTTTGTGCCGCTCACCAAATAGTGAACATGCCTATCTCCGCTGATGATGGAGTAGTCATAGTGGCCTTCGTCTCCCATGGTTTGGTATTCAACGTAACCTTCGACTCGCACTCGGGGACGTTTCAAGGTGGTGACCTCGGCGAGTTTTCCGTTTCCGGTCAAATCGATGACCGGCGGCGGGGGCGGGCTGGGCAGTGGGGTAAAATGGAACTGCGCGAGCGATAACCGGCCGGAGGGCGTCAGCATCCCTTCGGCGAGATAACGGTGGTGCATCTCGATCGGCAACGGCTCAGCTTCAGTCTTGAAAAAATAGGATTCATCCTCATTGCGTGCCACGACGGCCTTCCATCCTGCATCGTAGAAATCGATGTCGAGCTCGAGGCGGACGCGGTGAGGTATATCGCGTTCTGGGCCGGTGATTGCTTCCAGCTGCTTGACCGTGGTGATCGTTTGGAGGGAATCGCCAGCGCTTTTCGCTTCAAGCGTCGGCCTCGTGTCCACGGCGTGTGCTTCAGCCACGGCTAGGCTGAGGGCGGCGAGCGCGAGGGAGTGCCGAACGCGTCTCAGCAGACGGGGCGATAGCAAGGGGCGAGGCATGAAGGTGTCGGTGTGCAGCGAGAGCGGAAGCTTGAGTTAATATCGGCCAGTAAAAGTGCTTCCTTGAAAAGATTGAAGCATCTTTAGGGAAAGCGAATCAGCCCTAAGCTTGATCGTGGCTCTGTATGGCGTGGCGGTCGGCGGAGCGGTTTTACTGATGAAGTCATCACTGCAGGTATCGAGGAAGTTGTTTTTTTTGCGTCGGAAGCGTCGCGGGCGCACGCAGTGGAGAGGGTAAAGGCGGTATGTCTCAATGTAGATTGTGATGCTCGGTCTTGACCTACTTGGCGGCAGGGCTTCCTAGACAACATTAAACGCACGATGCACGAACGTGAGGGGCAATGTGTACGCGGTAAAGCGTGGAGCGTTGGGCGTCGTTGCTTCAAATGCGCTGCCACGGCTATCGCATCTCTCTTGAGGCGGCAAACGCATGAATGAGTTTCCCGCGAGGTTTCTGTGGCGGGGAGCGGGCTGTTTTGCCCGTGATCGCGGGTTAACCCACGGCGGTTTTGATGCGGCGCAGCGCCTCGGCGAGCGTGGCTCGCTGGCAGCCGAAATTGAGGCGGACGTTTTTGCCGCGCGGCGCGCCAAAGAACGAACCATCAGAAAGCCCT
>Ga0105048_10000406_pt1 | contig 64975 bp, 55 predicted proteins | sample MAT05_FD_78382 | JGI IMG/M metagenome (GOLD analysis project Ga0105048, IMG submission 78382) | Freshwater microbial communities from Lake Fryxell liftoff mats and glacier meltwater in Antarctica - MAT-05 | ecosystem: Environmental > Aquatic > Freshwater > Ice > Liftoff microbial mat | place... | reverse complement strand
GGCGGGTCCGCGGAAGTAGCACCCGGCCGGCCGGGTCGATACACCAACCGCATGACCACGCCCCTTTCCGACCTCGTCATCGGCATCGACGGCGGGGCCACACACACCGCCGCCCTCCTCGCGGACGCGGCCACGGGGGCGGTCCTGGGCCGCGGCGAATCCGGCCCGTCGAACATCCAGGCGGTTGGCGTCGACGCGGCGCTGCGCGAGTTGGAGGCCGCGGTGGCCGGCGCGTTCGACGCGGCCGGCGTGCCGCGGGCGAAGGTGGCGGCGGCGTGCCTCGGGCTCGCCGGCGTCGACGTGAACGAAGGGCACGACATCATCGGGCGCTGGGCCGAGCGGGTGGCGCTGGCCGACAAGGTGACGGTGGCGAACGACGCGACGCTGCTGTTCGCCGCCGGCACGCCGGAGGGCTGGGGGCTGGCGGTGATCGCCGGCACCGGTTCGATCGCCTTCACCCTCGACCGCGACGGCCGCGACGGCCGCGCCGGCGGCTGGGGCTACCTCCTCGGCGACGAGGGGAGCGCCTGGCTGGTCGCCCTGAACGGGCTCCGCGCCGCGTGCCGCGCCGCCGACCGCGTCGGGCCGCCGACCCGCCTGCTGGACGCCTTCCAGAAACAGCTCGGCACCACCGACCCGCGCGACTTCATCCCGGCCGTGTACCGCGGGGCGTGGGACCGCGCCGCCATAGCGGGGCTGGCGCCGCTCGTGCTCGAAGCCGCGGAGGCGGGCGACGACGTGGCCCACGAGCTGGTCGTCCGCGAGGTGACCGAGCTGGCCCGCACCGCGGCGACGGCCGTGGACGCGGCAAAGTTGCCGCGGTTGGCGCTGCCGGTGGCGGTGGCCGGCGGGCTGATCGAGCGGAGTGCGTTCTACCGCGGCCTGTTCGTCGAGGCGCTGCGCGGGCACGGCATCCACCCGGGGGCCGTCGCCGTCGTGGACGACCCGGCGGTCGGCGCCGTGGCGCTGGCGCGAAAAGCGGCGGGCGCATAACCCCGGCGAGCCGACCGCCGTGAGGCGGCGGGTGACGTTCCTGTCGCGCGTCACCCGCCGCCTCACGGCGGTCGGCTCGCCTCTGCTTCAACATGGTTGAGCTGCCAGCCCATGCCCACCCTGCCGCGCGTCCTAGCCGACCTCCCCGTCTCCGACGACGTGACCGAGCTGTGCGCCGGCAAGGTCGAACTCGTCCCGTGGGACGGCACCACGCACGGCGTCGTCGGCGTCTACACCTACGGCCACCCGACCGTCGACGCGAGCCTCCTCGACGCCGCCCCCGCCGTCCGCGTCGTGAGTAACAACGGCGTCGGCGTCGATCACATCGACGTGGCCGCGGCCGCGGCCCGCGGCGTCGTCGTCGGCAACACGCCCGGCGTCTTGAACGGCGCGACGGCCGACCTGGCGTTCGCGCTGCTGCTGGCCGCCGGCCGCCGCCTGGTCGAGGGCGACCGCTACGCCCGCGGCCCCGACTTCCACCGCTTCGACCCGTCGTACATGCTCGGCCGCGAGGTCCACGGCGCCACCCTCGGGATCGTCGGCATGGGCCGCATCGGCGAGCAGGTGGCGCGGCGCGGCCGCGGCTTCGGCATGACCGTGCTGTACTGCAACCGCCGCCGCAACGAGGCCGCCGAGGTGGCACTCGGCGCGACGTTCGCGCCGCTCGACGACCTGCTGGAGCGCTCCGACTACGTGGTGCTCACGGTGCCGCTGTCGGCCGAGACTCGCGGCCTGATCGGCCGGGCCGAGCTGGCGCGGATGAAGCCGACGGCCAGCCTCGTCAACGTCGCGCGGGGCGCGGTCGTAGACGTGGCGGCGCTCGCCGACGCCCTCCGCGACCGCCGCATCCACGCCGCGGCGCTCGACGTGACCGACCCCGAGCCGCTGCCGCGCGACCACCCGATCCTGGCGCTGCCGAACGTCATCATCACGCCGCACCTCGGCAGCGCCACCGTGGAGACGCGCCGCCGGATGGCGGAGGTGTCGGTGGACAACCTGATGCTCGGCCTCGCCGGCAAACCGCTGCTGCACGCGGTGCTGCCCCTTGCTCCGCGCTGACGGGCGGGTTACCTTTCATCCACCCGCCCGCTTCCTCTCCGGAGCCGCCGCCGTGTCCACGTCCCTCACCCGCCGCACGTTCCTCGGCGCGTCCGCCGCCGCCGTCGCGTCCGCCCCCGGCCTCACCGCCGCAGCCAACGACAAGGTCGTCGTCGGTGTCATGGGCTGCGGCGGCCGCGGCAACCACCTCGCCCGGTCGTTCGCCGCGCTGCCGAACGTCGAGGTCGCCGTCGTGTGCGACCCGGACCCGAACCGCGCCGCCGAGGTGCAGAAGGTCGTCGCCGCGGGGATGCGCTCGACGCCGCGCGTCGTCGCCGACTTCCGCCGCATCCTCGACGACCGGACGATCGACCTGTTCGTGTGCGCCGCCCCGAACCACTGGCACGCGGTGTCCGGCATCCTGGCATGTCAGGCCGGGAAGCACGTGTACGTCGAGAAGCCGTGCAGCCACAACGCCGCCGAGGGCGAGATGCTCGTCGCCGCCGCCCGCCGCGCCGACCGCAAGGTGCAGATGGGGAATCAGCGGCGCTCCATGCCGAAGGTGATCGAGGGGATTCAAGCGCTCCGCGACGGCATCATCGGCCGCGTCTACTTCGCGCAGAGCTGGTACACGAACAACCGCCCGTCGATCGGCGCCGGCACCGCCGGCAACCCGCCGGCCGGGCTCGACTACGCCCTGTGGCAGGGGCCGGCGCCGGCGAAGCCGTTCCGCTCCAACTACCTCCACTACAACTGGCACTGGTTCTGGAACTGGGGCAACGGCGAGCTCGGTAACAACGGCGTCCACACCATCGACCTGTGCCGCTGGGGGCTCGGCGTGGACTACCCCACGGCCGTCACGTCGGCCGGCGGCCGCTACCGCTACAAGGACGACCAGGAGACGCCCGACACGCACGTCGTCAGCTTCGACTTCGCCGACGGGAAGACGATCACCTGGGAGGGGACCAGCTGCAACCAGGTGCCGGGCGGGTCGAAGCCGAACGCGCTGTTCCAGGGCGAGAAGGGGAGCCTGGCGCTGAACGACAACGGCTACACCGTCTACGACGAGCGCGGCCGCGAGGTGAAGAAGGAAGCTGGCGGCGCCACCGGCGACACGCTCCACTTCGAGAACCTGTTGGCCGGCATCCGCGAGGGGACGCGGCTCAACAGCGAGATCGAGGAGGGGCACAAGACGACGCTCCTGTGCCACCTCGGCAACATCGCCCACCGCACCGGCAAGCGCCTCGTTTGCGACCCGGCCCGGAAGGGCGTCGTCACGAACGAGGCGGCCGCCCAGGCGATGTGGCGGCGCGAGTACCAGGCCGGTTGGGAGCCGCGCGTCTAAGCCCCCGCAAAGGTCAGCGGTCCGGCAACGCAAGCACCTCGCCGCCGTCGCGCGTGATGGCGGCCCTCAGCGCCGCCTCGTCCGTCTTGGCGCGCACGAAGCGGACGCTGCCGTCGCCCATGCCGGCGAGGAACCCGTCTCCGCCCTTCGCCCCGAGTTGCGGGAGCGGCATCTTCCCGTCGTAGGCGAGCACGTCCGGCGCGTACCACGGCACCGCCTCGCCGGCCTCCACCACCGCGAACGTGTTCGACAAGCCGTCGGTGATGTTCGCCATCCGCGGCCCCGGCTCGCCCTCGACGAGCCACGGCCGGCCGTCCTTCGGCTGCGACTTCTTCGGAAGGGCGAACGACCGCCAGTAGGTGTGCCCCTTCGCCGCCGGCCGGCCGGGCACCTCGAACACCTTCGGCATCTCGGCCTTCTCCAGAATCGCCTTGTTCCGCGGGTCGTCCCACGACTTCTGCATGTCGAGCTGCCGGAAAATCGCGTCCTGCTCAATGTACGGGAGCAGTTGCACGCGCCAGCTCCACGCCGTCTTGTGGTCCGGCCCCACGTCGCCGGGCATCGTCCCGAACGTGTCGTGGCAGTTGTGCAGGCCCAGGAGGATTTGCTTGAGGTTGTTCTGCGCCTCGGCGTTGCGGCGGGCCACGGCCACCTGCTTCGGCAGCGCCGCGATCAGCTTCCCGAGCGCGTCGGCGTTCGGCCCGTCGGCCGACGCCACCACGGCCGTGTCCTTCACCTCCACCTTCGCGGCGCGGAGGGCGTCACGGCCGACGGTCAGGATCGCGGCCGGCAACGCGCCGTGGTCGCCGCGCTCGGACTCGCGCTTCACCTCCGTGTCCATCAGCCGGGCCAGGTCGGCGAGCCCCTCCTCCAGCACCGGGCCGGCCCGGCGGGCGTCGTCCGCGGAGGCGAACGTCAGGCTCAGCCGGGTCTTTACGCCGCCGGGCGCCAGGTCAGCGGTGAGGGTGGCGCTCGTGGCGCGGAACGCCGCCGCGTAGGGGGCCAGCGAGTTCGGCGCCTGCTCGCGCGCAACGAGCCGGAGGATCAGCCGCGGGTCGATGCCGACGCTGACGGCGGACTTGCCCGCGGCGGCGATAGCCGGGGCGAGCGGGCCGTCGGCCTTGCCGGAGAGGAGCTGCGCCGCGATCTGCGCCGCGGCGATGCCGCCCTCGGGGAGGAGCATCAGCGTGCGGTCGTCGGCCAGGACCACGGAGGAGAACGGCCGGCTACCGCGAAGCAGTACGACGTTCCCGGCGCGCTCGACGCCCTGGCCCTCGTTCCGCGGGCCGACGAGGTTCTTCACCACGCGGGCCTCGTTGTACGGCCGGCGTGTGGTGACGAGCACGACGGGGCCGGGGTCGCGGTCGATGCCCGGGGCGGGAAGGTACACGGTCACCCGCTCCAGGTCGGCCGCCGACACGCCGACCAGCCCCTCGATCGTCGGCTCCTTCTGGGCGACGAACCAGTCCTGCACGGCCTTCAGCCCCGCGTCGTCCCACAGCTGGGCGACGTTCACCGACACGACGACGAAGCCATCCCGCGGCACGGCCGCGAGCGCCTTCGGTGGAGGCGCCGGAGCCGGTCCGCCGAGCGGCGGCTGCGCGGCCGGCAGGAGCGCGGCGGCCGCGACGACCGCGACCGCGGACAGGGTGAGGCGGAGCGCACGCATGAGGAGTCCTCGGGGGTGGGTCTGGTGTTTATGGGTGGAAAGCCCGGGGACGGCCGTCCCCGGGCTTCGCGGGGTTACGGCAAGTTCACCGGGTTGCCGTCGCCGATCGAGATGGCGCGGCGAAGATTGGTATCGTCGATCGCGGAGCGTCGGAACGTGCGGGTGCTGCCGTCGCCCATGACCACGGCGAAGAAACCCGACGGCCCGCCGAGCTTCGGCAGTGCCATCCGGCCGTCGTAGGGGAGGTCGTCCGGCTTGGCCCACGGCACGGCCTCGGCCGCCTCCACCACCATGAACGTGTTCGAGCTGCCGTCGGAAATGGCCGCGAGGTTCGGACCCTTCGGGTTGCCGTCTACCAACAGCGCTCGGTGTTCGCGGGCGTTCTTCGGGCTGGTGAAAGTGCGGAAGTACGTCTCCCACGGCTGGTTCGTCGGCCGGCCCGGCATCTGGTAGGTGCGCACGACGGTCTGCGACGCCGCCTTGTTGGCCGGGCTGTCCCACGCCTCGTCGCGCTTGAACCGCTGGAACAACGCCTCCTGTTCCAGGTACGGGAGGATGAGTACGCGCCAGCTCAGGAGCGCCGTGCCGTCCTTGTCGTACACGTTGCCGGGAAGTTGACCGTTCAGGTCGTTGTACCCGTGCATCGCCAGGGCAATCTGCTTCAGGTTATTCTCCGCGGCCGACGCGCCGCGCGGCGACAGGGCGGCGTCGGGGAGTGCGGTTAGCACCCGGCTTACCGAGTCGTCCAGATTCATGCCCGCGGTGCCGACTACGGCAGCGCCCTCGGTGCGAAGTTTCGCGTCGGTCATCGTTTTGGCCAGGAACTCCAGCAGCGGAGCGGGGTAGGCGTTGCTCACGGCCGGTCGTGCCTCGGCCTTCTTCTGCTGGGCCGCGGCGAAGTCGGCCAGCTCGCGGAACTTCGCCGCCAACAGCGGCTCGGCCGCCTTCGCGGCGCCGTTATCCGTGAACCGGGCGGTCAGTTGGACGGCGGCAGTGTCGGTGCCGAGGTCCACGGTCAGCACAGCAGTGCGGGCGTCCTTCAACAGCACGTCGTTCGGCAGCCCCAGCCCGGCCAGCGCGGGCACGTCCACTCCGACGGTCAGCACGTGCTTACCGGCCGCGGTGCGGAGCGCGGGAACTAGTGCGGCGGCCGCGTCGAGCTTCCCGAGGTCGATCCCCTTCGGCGCGAGCAGGAGCGTCTTGTCGTCGAGGGGGAGAACGAACGCGAACTCGCCGCCCGCGACCGGGACCGCCTTTCCGAGTGGTCGCTCGGCCGGGGCGCCGGGGCGGGACAGCGTCTTGGCGACCGCGGCCGCGGTCACCGCCTTGCGGCCGACGACGACGACGAACGGCGAGTCGGAGCCGGCGGCGGGCCAGAAGAGGGTGAGGCGGTCGAGGTCGGTCGGGGCGAGGCCGACCATCGACTGTACGGCCCACGCGAACTCGATCTTGCCGCGCGACTCGCGGACGGGGGCGAGCGCCTTGTGGTCCCACAACTCGGCGACGTTCAGCGCCGCGAACGCCTTCACGCCCGCGGGCACGGCGGCGGGTTGCGGGGCGGGTTGGGCCAGTGCGACCGCGGCGATGACGACGAACCCGACGGGCGCGACGGTTCGGCGGGGGAGGTTCATGGGGGCGCTCCGTGGCGACGTGCGGCGGCGGCTCTGTTCCGTTGCCGCTTGCGGCTTAGCGCTGCCCAGCGCTAAGCCGCAAGCGGCAACGGAACAGAACAGCCGCCGCCGATGCTAACGCGCCGCGCGGCGCGGTGCAACGAACACGACGACGGAGCCGAGAGGTTGTTTCAAGGAACGGGAAGGTCAGTACGCGTGCTTCTGCTTCGAGAAGACCATCCGCCACACCGTCAGGAACATGATCCGCACGTCGAACAGCGGGTTCCAGTGGGTGATGTAGTACAGGTCGAACTGCACCCGCTTGCGGAGCGACGAGTTGCCGCGCCAGCCGTTCACCTGCGCCCACCCGGTCATCCCGGCCTTCACCGCGTGGCGGGCCATGTAGTTCGGGATCGACTTGCGGAACTGGCTCACGAACACCGGCCGCTCCGGCCGCGGCCCCACCAGGCTCATGTCCCCCTTCAGCACGTTGAACAGCTGCGGCAGCTCGTCCAGGTTGGTGGCGCGAAGGATGGTGCCGAGCCGCGTCTTGCGCGGGTCGTTCACCGCGGTCATTTGCGGCCCGCCGGCTTCGGCGTCGGCGCGGAGCGAGCGGAACTTCAGCATCATGAACGACCGGCCGTTCAGCCCGCACCTCTCTTGCCGGTACAGCACCGGGCCGGGGCTCGTCAGCTTCACCAGCAGCGCGACCGCCGCCATCAGCGGGGCGAGGAGAACCAGTGCGACGGCCGCGAGGATGACGTCCATGACGCGCTTCACGACCACGTTCAGGCCGTGGTGGGGGCTCTCGCGTAGGCCGATCACCGTCATCCCGTGGAGGCTCGTCGTCGTCAGCCCGAACCCGGCCAGCGCCGGCACGTCGGCGATGAGTCGCACGTCCACGACCGTGTCGGACAGCGCGGCGAAGACGCGGCGGGCGTCCGGGTAGCGGTTCAGCGGCAGGGCGATGAAGACGTGTTCGATGTGGTGCCGCACCACCAACTCGGGCAGCTCCCCGATGCGGCCGATGACCGGCAGGTCGGTGGGGCAGCGCTCGGGGTCGTCCTCGACGTGGCCGACGGTGCGGATGCCGGTCCAGTTCAGGTGCCGTAGCGTGCGCGCGGTGCGCCGCGCCAGCCGACCCGTGCCGACGATGAGGGCGTGGCTCTGGTTCACGCCGCGCCGGCGGAGCGCGCGCATCACCTGCCACGACGCCCGCCGCAACCCGACGATGGCGACGAAGTTGCCGGCGGCGAACAGCACCATGACGGCGCGCGACTCGTACTGCGCCTGCCGGACGAAACTGGTGGCCATCACCGCCAGCGCCATCAGGCCGACTCCCCGGGCCACGGCCGCGAGCTCCTCGCGGAAGCGGCGCATGCGGTGGACTTCGTACATCCCCGCGAGGCGGTAGCAGATGAGTGCCAGCAGCGCGACGAGCGGCACGTTGGCGACGTACTGCGCGAACTCGGGGACGGGGTGGAAGACGGGGATGAGCTCGGCGCGGAAGCGGACGTAGTAGGCGACGAGCCACGCGGCGGCGGTCAGCGCCAGGTCGCCGAGGAGGAACCACGCGACGAGCGGCTGACTGGTCCGGTTGGTCATCTTCAATGCGCCCCGCGGTCCGTGCGGCGGCGGGACAGTACCGACGATAGGCGTCGGTGTCAATCTGGAGCAGCCGGGTAAAGCCCGGGGACGGCCGTCCCCGGGCTTCGCAACTCCTCAAGCGTCCGGCCGAGCCGTCTACAATACCCCTACATCCCTCCCGGAGCCGACCCGTGTTGACCGCCGACCAACTGCTCGCCCGCCTGTACGCCCTTCGGAAGGACTACTCCGACGACGCCGAGGATGAGACATTCCAGGCGCTCCACCACGCCTTCCTGTTCATTTCCTATCACATGGCCGAGTTCAAGGATTACGTGAAGGCCGAAGGTGCGAAGGTTGAAAATTCAGACTAATGAGACTACTGTGATCCGCTGCAATGTCGAGACTGGAAAACGGTTTACGACGCGGGTTGCGGATCTGTCACCGCTTATTGAGATGATTCCGCGACCCGGTGGGGGGTATCGCGGAAGAATCATTTTCGGCGGATATCGCGCCGGGCCGCGTTTCGGACCTTGACGGGTGGCGCCGGTCGGGCCGGTTCGCGGGTTTTTTGCCGCGAGTTGCGCCCTTTCGCCGGCTCGCCCCGTCTACAGAGTGAGGCACCATCGGGTATGTATCCGGTATCAGGATGCGCCCGGTGTCCGGCCCGGTCCGACGCCACCCGACGCCGCAGCCAGGAGGTCCGCCGGTGCTCCGCCGCCTGTTCGCCGCCCCATCCCCGTCCCGCAAAACCCGCTGCACCCTGTCCGGGTTCGAGCCGCTCGAAGCCCGCGAGGTGCCGGCGGTGACCCTCGGCACGATCTCGCAGCCGCAGATCCCGAACGACGTGCCGGTGTTCCTGCCGGTGAACGTGACCAGCGTCCCCGCCGGGGCGGTGACTACGACCGTCACCACTAACACCGCCAACGTCGCCGCTACGGTCCTGACCGGCGGGCGGAGCGTGCGGTTCGACGTGTCCGGGGTGGACGCGAACAACGCCCCGTTCAGCGGCAGCGTGACGATCCGCCTGTTCGAGGACGTGGCCCCGCTGCTGACGCAGCGCGTGATCGACCTCATCAACTCGGGGTATTACAACGGCAAGGAGTTCCACCGCGTCGCCAACCTGCTCGGCGGCGCGCAGGAGAACGTGATCATCCAGGGCGGCTCGCCGAACGGCGACGGCTCCGGCGGGTCGGCGCTCCCGGACCTCCCGGACGAGTACCGGTCGGACATCCGCTTCGTCAGCAACGGCCTAGTGGCCGCCGCCAACGCCGGCGACGACGGGAACGACGCGCAGTTCTTCTTCACCGACGTCAACCGGCCGCTGACCGACCAGATTCAGTTCCTGAACTTCAACCACACCATCTTCGGCGTCGTGACCGACGGGTTCGACACGCTGCTGAAGATGCGGAACACGCCGAAGAGCGGCAGCACCCCGACCACCGACCTGCGGATCAACTCGGCCGCGGTGTTCACCGACACCAAGAACGCGGTCATCAAGCTGACGCCGACGGCCGGGTTCACCGGCACCGCGAACGTGACGGTGACGGCCGACGACGGCACCGGCCCGACCACGCAGTCGTTCGCCGTGCAGGGCGTGCCCAACCCGGCGACCACGACGAAGGCGTTCATCACCACGCCGATCACGGACCAGACCACGACCGCCGGCACCCCGGTGACGTTCACCGTGCCGGTGACGAGCGTGTCCGGCGCCGCCACGACCATCGCGGTGCGGTCGCTCGCGTTCACCGGTACCACGAACACGATCCCGAACGCGACGGTGACGGTGGACAACGCCACGAACCGGGTGACGATCACGCCGAACGCCGGCTTCACCGGCACGATCGAGTTCAAGGTCGGCGTCCGCGTCAGCACGCAGCCGGACAACAACGGCACCAACGACGCGTTCGGGAACTACGACACGCAGGTTCTTCGGCTCACGGTGACCGCGGCGACCGAGACGCCGACGCCGCCTACCGACCCGGCGACGGGGCCATTCACCGCCACGGGCTCGGCGGCGGGGACGCCCGGCACGGTGACAGTGCGGAACGCCGACGGCTCGGTCCGCTACAGCACGACCGTGTTCGAGGGCTTTACCGGCGGTGTCCGCGTCGCGACCGGCGACGTGAACGACGACGGGGTGGACGACGTGGTGGCGGTGCCGGCGTTCGGCGGGGCGAGCACGATCGTGGTGCTGAACTCGCAAACCGGGGCGGTCATCCGCACCGCGACGGTGTTCGAGAACAGCTTCCGCGGCGGCCTGTACGTGCAGGTCGGCGACGCCCAGAACCTCGGCTACGACCAGGTGCTCGTCGGCGCCGGCGACTCCGGCGGCCCGCGGGTGACGCTGCTGGACTTCAAGCAGGGGACGGAGTTGCTGAACTTCTTCGCCGGCAGCGAGACGCTCCGCGGCGGCGTGGACGTGGACCTCGGCGACGTGTTCACCGGCCGCAGCCAGATGATCGTGACGGCGATGGGGCCGGGGGCGGGGCCGGAGGTGTCGCTGTACAACGCGGGCACCGCCGCGTTCGTCGGCAAGTTCCTGGCCGGCGACGCGAACGACCGCAACGGGATCGAGGTGACGCTCGGCGACCGGTCGAACGCGACCGCGGCGCGGACGATCTTCGTGATGCCGTTCGGCTCGCCGGAGGGGACGCAGGGGACGGCCTACGACCCGGCCGAGTTCATCGACCCGTCGAGGCCGGCGACCTCGACCGCCACGTCCGGCGACAACGGCATCGACTTCGACTCGCTGTTCAACAATTAGCGACGTGGCGAGCCGACCGCCGTCAGGCGGCGGGTGATAGGAACGTCACCCGCCTGATGGCGGTCGGCTCGCCGAGTGCAGCGCGAACCACCCGGCCGCGACCACCGCGGCCGTTTCCACGCGCAGCACACGCGGTCCCAACCCGACACGCACCCACCCCTCCGCCGTCGTCACTTCTGCGTTGGTGAACCCGCCTTCCGGCCCGACCGCGATCACGACTCCCCCCGGCCCGACGGCATTCACCGACACCCGCTCCCCGCTGGTATGAAGGAGAAGCCGCACCGCCGGCAGCTCCGCCGACGCCCGGAACGCGGCCCACGACGTGAGCGGCGCGACGCGCATGAGCACGTTCCGCCCGCACTGCTTGCTCGCCTCGATTACTGCGTGCTGAAGCTTCTCCAGCCGCGCCTCCTTTGGATGCACGACGGTCCGGTCCGTTACCAGCGGTGTGAAGCGGGCGACGCCCAGCTCGGTGAGCTTCTCGACGAGGTAGTCGCCGCGGTCGCCCTTCGGGAGGGCCGCCGCGACTTCGAGGGGGAAGGGGAGCTCGCGGTCCGCCGCAACCGCGGGGAACACGTTCAACAGCGAGCGCTTGCGGTCGGCGGCGACGACCTCGGCGGGGTGGTCGCGGCCGTCGCCGTTGAACAGCACGACGCGGTCGCCGGGGCCGAACCGGCGAACCGCGGCGAGGTGGTGGGCTTCCGGCCCGGTCAGGACGTACTCGCCCGGGACGAGCGCGTCGGGGGTGTAGAACCGGTCGGCCATCCGGTCAGTTTACTTCGAGGCGGTCCACCGTCAGCACCGCCGGGCCGACCTCGGCCGCGTGGGCGAACCGCGCGTAGGCGTCGTCCTTCGCCGGCCGCGGGGGCGGCGGCGGGTCGACCGGGATGGCGTCCCAAAACGTCGGGTACGACTGGGCCGCGGGAGGCAGGTCGTCCGGCTTCCGACTCATCGTCGCGTCCTCCGGTGAATCAGGCCGCCGCGCCGCACGTCCGGCCGCCGACCCGGTGCCACTCCCCGCCGCGCCACTCGAACACGACCTCGTCGCGGCCTCGCCAGGCGACGCAGTACGACCCGCTGAACGACGAGATGGCCCAGCCGTTGCAGCGGAGCAGTTCGAGGTTCGGCGTCGCGGCGGGGGCTGCGAGCGGCGACTGCGGGTCCATGGCGACCTCTCGGATGGTGAGCCCCGGCCGGACCGGGGGGTGCGTCATCGTGGCGGGCGAGAGGCGGTTCCTGGGCGCACTCCTCGATCGGCATCCCGGCGCGGTCGAGGTGAGCGGACGACCCGAAGCCCGATACGCGACTCTACCTCACGCCGCCCGAACCGGCGCAACCGGCACTGTCGGTATCGACTGGCCCCGGCGGGCTGGTGGGGTACAGTACCCGCACGGCGTCAACTCTCTCCTCGGAGGCGAACCGATGGCACGGCAGACGCGGCGGGGCTTTTTGCAGTCCGGGCTGGCTGGCGGGGCGTTCCTCGGGCTCGGGGCCGGCACCTATCGCACCGCCCTCGGCCAGGACGCGCCGAGCGACCGGGTGCGCGTGGCGTGCGTCGGCGTTGGCGGGCAGGGGAAGGGGAACATGAACGCCATCCGGCGCAACGTCGTCGCCGTCTGCGACGTGGACCGCACGCACCTCGCCACCGCCATGGCCGACCTGGAGAAGAACAACGTCGCGGCGACGACCGTGGCCGACTACCGCCGGCTGCTCGACCGCCGCGACGTGGACGCCATCCTCGTTTCGACCCCCGACCACTGGCACGCGTTGCCGACGATCCACGCCTGTCAGGCCGGTAAGGACGTGTACTGCGAGAAGCCGCTGACGCTGTTCGTGGCGGAGGGCCGGGCCGTCGCCGACGCCGCGAAGAAGCACGCGCGGGTCGTGCAGACCGGCAGCCAGCAGCGCTCGAACCGCGGCTTCCGCCAGGCCTGCGAGCTGGTCCGCAACGGTGCGCTGGGCGCCATCCGCACGGTGAAGGTCGGCCTCCCCGGCCCGAACTTCCGCGGCCCGGCCGTGCCCGACGGCACCCCGCCGGCGGCGCTCGACTACCAGGCGTGGCTCGGGCCGGCGCCGGAGCGGCCGTTCAACGACAAGCGCGTCCACTACCTGTTCCGCTTCTTCTGGGACTACTCGGGCGGCCAGCAGACGAACTTCGGCGCCCACGACCTGGACATCGCCCAGTGGGGCCTCGGCATGGACGCCGCCGGGCCGGTATCGGTGGAGGGGACGGCGACGTTCCACAAGGACGGCTGGTTCGAGACGCCGGAGAAGGCGAGCCTGACGTACACGTACCCGAACAACGTGACGCTCCAGTGCAGCCTCGGCGGCGGCTTCCCCGGCGGCGTCACGTTCGAGGGCGAGCGCGGCACGATCCACGTGAACCGAAGCGGTCTGACGGTGACGCTGAACGGCGTGCGCGTCGCCGACCCGTACGCGCTCCCAACCGGCGATGTGCGGCTGATGGTGAGCGCTAACCACCACCAGAACTGGCTGGAGTGTGTGCGGAGCCGGCGGGCGCCGATCTGCGACGCCGAGACGGGCCACCGCAGCGCGACGGTGTGTCACCTGGGGAACATCGCGCTGCGGACGCGGCGGAAGCTCACGTGGGACGCGGCGAAGGAGCAGATCATCGGCGACGCCGAGGCGAACGCGATGCTGACGCGGCCGTACCGGGCGTCGTACCGTCTACCGGGTTGAAAGCCCGGGGACGGCCGTCGCCGGGCTTCGTTCAGATCGCCTCCGGCCCGCGCTCCCCGGTGCGAATCCGAACGGCGTCTTCGAGCGGCAGGATGAAAATCTTGCCGTCGCCGATGCGGCCTTCGGGGCCGGTGCGGGCGGCGTCCATGATGGCGTTCACCGTCGGCTCGACGAAGTCCTCGTTGACCGCGATCTGGAGCTGCACCTTCCGCAGCATGTTGACCGTCAGCTCGTGACCACGGTAGACCTCGGTGTGCCCCTTCTGGCGGCCGAAGCCGAGTACGTCCACCATCGTGAGGCGGAACACCTCGACCTTGTTCAGCGCCTCCTTTACGGCGTCGAGCTTCTCGGGCTTGATGATCGCGAGGATGAGCTTCATGGCACCTCAGCAGGTCGCAAGGGTGTGCGGGAAAACGATGCCGCGGTCGGTGTCCACGATCGCGTATGCCCCGTCGAAAACGGGTGCGACCGCGATCAGGTAGCGCCGGTGTCGATCGAGCTCCAAGGGTCGGTCGCCGCGCCATTCGAGCGGCCCGGCCTCCGTCGCGGCCAGCCACCGGTGGACGTGACCCATGAAGCAGGCCCGGTGCGGGACGGCTGCAAACGTCTGGGCGAGGCGGTCCGGATCCTCCGGTCGGCCCTCGAAGCACCACAGGTCTTCCACCTTCTCGGGGTCGAGCCACGGCTCGACGTGCGAGAAGTGACACCCGCCAACGTCCAACCACCCCCGCATGGTGGACATGTACGCGAGGGCGGCGGCGGGGAAGCGGCTGCGGGCCTCGTCGGACACGTCGCGGCAGAGCCCGTAGTCGTGGTTCCCCCATACCCCGATTACCTTGTGCCGCTCCAGCAGGTCGGCCACGCCGCCCACGTCCTGCCAGCTGCCGTGTAAATCCGACGTGTCGCCGAGGGAGACGACCATGTCCACCTCCCGGGCGCGGAGGGCGTCCAGTGCGGCCGCGAGCCGGGCGGTCTCGTCGTGAATGTCGGTAACGATTCCGATCCGCATCGCGTTCAGCGGCTCACGACCCGCTCCCCGTGGGTGGCATACTCGGCCCCGACCGCGTAGTTGTCGAACGCCAGCGAGTACGCCGACTCGAACCACTGCCGCACGTGCGGCAGCACCCCTGGGTCGAAGGCCGGCCGCGACACCAGTGCCGGGCCGAATGGCACGGAGCGCATCTCGCCCTGTTCGACGACCAACTCGCCGGCCTTGAACACGTACCGCGGCAACTCGAACATCGCCCGCCGGTCGGCCGACGGGGTGTAGAGCGTCACGTCGGCGTCCGCGCCGGGGCCGAGGTGCCCCTTGTGCGTCAGCCCCAGGATGCGGGCCGGGCCGGCGCGGGTGATGATAGCAATTTCGTTCAGCGTGTACTCGCGTGTCAGGTCGGGGAGCGAACAGCGGTCTCGCAGCGATTCCGGCAGTCGCTTCAGCACCTCACGGCGGTAGTCGCGGCTCATCAACAGCGCACAGATTTCGGGGTACGCCAGGAACGACCCGCCGTTCGGGTGGTCGGTACTCATGCACACCCGCCACGGGTCGGCCACGAGGAGATACCATTCGAGCCCGATCGCCCACTGGAGGGCGTGGACGAGGCTCTTCTCCTTGTACTCGATCGGCACGATGCCGCAACCGGCCTCGCACTCGGCGTCGCCGTTGAACCACTTCCGGCCGGTCACCTTGTGGAGGAAGTGGCCGAGCGGGCCGTCGCCGGTCATCGAGGTGGTGTCGCCGAACAACACCTGCCCCACGTCCACGGTCAGGTTCGGGTGTGCGTTCACGTAGTCGGCGAGCGGCTGCACCTTCGAGCAGAACGTCCCCTGGTCGTCGGGCCCGCCGCCGTAGCTGTGGAACTGAACGTGCGTGAAGTGCCCGCGGCTCCCCTCGACGGCGCGCATCGTCTCCAGCGTGGTCGTCCAGTTCCCCGGCATGCCGAGCTGATTGCAGTGGATGTGGAGCGCGTGCGGCACCCGGATGTCGTCCGCGGCGCGGGCGACCTCGCGCACGATGGCGCGCGGGCTGACGCCGAAGCCGGGCACCAGGTCGTCGAACCCGGTCATGGCGCCGCCCTGCTTCCACACCTCGACGCCGCCGGGGTTGACCACCTTGAGGGCGTAGCCGCGGGTGGCGTGGAGGAGCCAGCCGAGGAAGCCGCGGAGGCGGTCGCCCTCGCCGGCCGCGATCTGGTCCATCACGTAATGGTTGTTCCCGACGAGGACGAAGAAGCCCTTGTCGATGACCGGCGTGTCGTGGAACTCCTCGTGCGCGTGGCGGGCGCCGAGCGGCGGGATGGCGGCGTCGAACACGGTGGTGTAGCCGAGGCCGGCGTACAAATAGCCGGTGGCGAACGTGGTCGGCGTGCTGCCGAGGGTGCCGGAGCGGAGCCGGTCGGTGCGGCGGAACGGGGCGTGGTCGCGGCGGTCCTCGGGGCGGAGCTTGCGGGCGACGTTCACCTTCGGCCCCGCGATGTGGGCGTGAATGTCCACCCCGCCCGGCATCACGACCAGCCCCGCGCAGTCGAAGACGCGCGCCGGCAGCTCCGACGGCGGCGTGACGATGCGACCGCCGTCCATCCATAGGTCGCGGACCTCGCCGTCGACCCCGTTCGCCGGGTCGAACACCGTGCCGCCGGCCAACTTGAGCAGTCCCATGCCGACCAGTGTATCGCCGAAGCGGATCACGCTTGAGGTCTGCGTCACCACCGCCGACGAGGCCGTGGGCGCGGTCGCCGCCGGGGCCGACCGGCTGGAGCTTTGCAGCGCCCTTGAGGTCGGCGGGGTGACGCCCTCGCCGGGGACGTTCCTCGACGTGCGGGCGGCGGTCGCGGTGCCGCTGTTCGTGCTGCTTCGGCCGCGGCCCGGTGGGTTCAGCTACTCGCCGCACGAGTGGGCCACGGTCCGCCGGGACGCCGACTGGTTCCTCACTCACGGGGCCGACGGTATCGTGGGTGGCGCACTGACCGGATTAGGCGCCGAACACCGCCCGCGCACCCTTCACCGCGAGAGGTGCCAGGAACTCGTCCGCGCCGCCGGCGGTCGCGCGGTACTCCACCGGTGTTTCGATGTACTCGCGGACTTCAGGAAGGGACTCGCCGCCGCGCTCGACATGGGATTCTCACGCGTGCTGACGAGCGGCGGGGCCGCATCCGCGATCGACGGCGCGGGAGTAATTCGGGAAGTCATTCGCAGGTCTGCTGGGCGGATCGAGGTGCTCCCCGGCGGCGGCATCCACTTTGGGAACGTCGCCGAGGTGGTCGCGGCCACGGGTTGCGATCAGGTTCACGGGTCGTTCCGCACCGCGATTCCGACGGCACGCCATCCGCTGACGGACGCGATGGGACCAGAGACAATTACCGACCCGACCAAGGTCGAAGCTGTGCGAAGAGTGTTGGACCGCCTCAGCGCCCGCTGAGCACCTCGGGGTGGTGGCGGACCATCTCGCCCTTCACGAGGTAAATCACGTCCTCGGCGATGTTCGTGGCGTGGTCGGCGATCCGCTCCAGGTGGCGGACCGCGGTGAACAGCGACATCGCCGGCTCCACCGTGTTCGGGTCGGCCTGCATCCGCGCGATCAGCCCCTGAATAATCTCGGCGTTGTCGCGGTCCACCTCGTCGTCGGCCGCGATCACCCGGACCGCCGCGGCGGTGTCGAGGTGGACGAAGGCGTCCAGGCTCGCCCGCAGCATCTCCAGCGTCCGCCGGGTCATGCCGCCGATCGCCTCCGGGATCGGCACGTACGGCGACCGCGACACCACCGCCGCCCGCTCCGCAATGCCGACCGCCATGTCGCCGATCCGCTCCAGGTCCGTCGTGATCATCAGCACCGCCGACACCCGCCGCAGGTCGACGGCGACCGGCTGGTGGAGCGCGAGAATCTTCAGGCACTCGTCCTGAACCTCGTTCTCCAGCCGGTCGATGTCGGCGTCGCCGGCCACGACGCGGGCGCACGCCTCCGGGTCGCGGGCCTGCAGCGCGGTTGCGGCGGTGACGACCGCGTCCTCCACGTACCCGGCCATCCGCAGCAGCGAGCGGTGGAGGCGTTCCAGGTCCACGTCGAGGTGCTTGGACACGGCCGACTCCGCGGGATGAACCGATTCGCACTTCATAACGGATGTGGGAGGGCGGGAACAGGCGGGTTCGCGGGCCGGCGGGCGGACGTTCCTCTAACATGAGCCCGACCCCACCCGAGACTCGCGTGATGGCCGAGCCGGCACCGGCCGATTTCCTCCGCACCGTCGTCCGCAGCGGTTTACTCACCACCGAGGAACTGGCGGCGGTTCCGGCCGCGGACCAAACCACCAGCCGGGCCGTCGCCGACCACCTCGTCGCCGCCGAGAAGCTGACGCACTTCCAGGCCGAAAAGCTCCTTCGCGGCCGCTCACAAGGCTTCTTCGTCGGCCCCTACGTCGTCCTCGCGCCGATCGGCCGCGGCGGCATGGGGGCCGTCTACCTGGCCCGCCGCCGCGACCGCACGGGCGGCCTCCTGGCGCTGAAGCTTCTGTCGCCGAAGCGCGCCCGGGCCGAGTCGCGCACCCTCGCCCGGTTCCTCCGCGAGATGCAACTCGGCCGCCACCTCGAACACCCAAACGTGACGCGCACGTTCGACGCCGGCGAGGCGAACGGCACCTACTTCATCGCCATGGAGTACGTCCCCGGCCTCACCCTCCAACAACTCGTCGAGGGGGGCGGGCCGCTGTCGGTCGCGGACGCGGCGCGGGTGTTCACCGACGTGGCCGTGGGGCTTTCTCACGCCCACGCGCGCGGGCTGGTCCACCGCGACCTGAAGCCGGCGAACGTGATGGTGACGCCCGAGGGGCGCGCCAAGGTGCTCGACCTCGGCCTCGCCATCATGGTCGGCGAGGAACAGCCCGACGACCCGGCCATCCTCGGCACGAAGGGCTACGTGCTCGGCACGATGGACTACATCGCCCCCGAGCAGACGACCGACCCGACCGCCGTCGGCCCGGCGGCCGACCTGTACGCCCTCGGCTGCTCGCTCTACTTCGCGCTCGCCGGCCTGCCGCCGTTCCCGGGCGGCACGTCGCAGCAGAAGATCCGCTGGCAGCGCGCCGAGGCGGCGCCGCCGCTCGAACAGTTCAACCCCGCCGTGCCGCCGGAGCTGCTCGCGCTGGTGCGGGCGCTGATGGCGAAGAAGCCCGCCGACCGGCCGCCGAGCGCCGACGCCGTGCGCGACGCGCTGACGCCGTGGGCGGCCGACGCGCTGAGCCGGCCGTCGGGCGACCCCGGCGTTCACACCACCCGCGAAACGGTCGCCGCCGTGGACGCCCCCGGCAGCGACCCGGAATTGTGGGACGCGGAGCCGGTCACCTTCGCTGCCGTCGCCGGGCCGGAGCCGAAGCCGTGGCTGCTGGTGGCGGCCGGGTGCGGGGTGCTGGCCGGGCTGGTCGGGCTCGTCTTCGTGCTCGGCCTGCTGTCGCGGCTTTGACCGCACGCCCGCCGACGGGTACGATCGGGTGGGGTGACACGCCGGGCGGGCGGACCGATGCGGCTGAACTACTTCAAGCGCTACCGGATGGAACTCGACCTGCGCCGCCCGCCGAGCGGCGTCGCGGACGAGGCCGGCCGGCTCATCCCCGCCACACTGCCGGACGACTGCCACTGGCTGCCGTGGCACGACTCGCTCCTCGCCACCCACGCCGAGGTGAAGGCGTTCAGCTTCCTCGACGAGCTGGACACCGCCGTGTTCCCGTGCCTCGGATCGCTCGCCGGGTGCCACGACCTGATGACCGCCATCCGCACCCGCCCCGGCTTCTGCCCGCAGGCGACGTGGCTCGTCGGCACGGCCGCCGACGGCGCCGCCCTCGCCCGCGGCTGCGTTGCCACCATTCAGGGGCTGATCGACGACGCCGGGCACGGCGGCATTCAGAATCTGGGCGTGCTCCCGGAACACCGCGGCCGCGGCATCGGGCGGGCGCTGATGCGGAAGGCGCTGGCCGGGTTCGCGGCCGTCGGCGTGCGGCGGGTGTTCCTGGAGGTGACGGCGCGGAACGAGCCGGCGGTGCGGATGTACCGGGCGCTGGGGTTCCGCTGCACGCGCACGACGTACCGCGGCGTGAGGGTCGCCGAGGTCGGCGCCGGCATCTGACCACCGCGGACCCGCACCGACACGCCGCGGTCGTCACTTCAAGAATCCACTGGCGGCCGCCCGACGGTGGGGGTATGGTGAGGGACGACTCGTCACTCTCACCGGGCACGCCGGCCCGCGACGACCTCCTCCGACTCGTTCGTCGCCCGGCCCGGCTCGGTCCATCCCTCGTCTCCCTGGGGGTCTCCCATGTCTCGCCGTCGCGTCGGGTTCACGCTGATCGAACTGCTGGTCGTCATCGCCATCATCGCCATCCTGATCGGCCTGCTGCTGCCCGCGGTCCAGAAGGTCCGCGAGGCCGCCGCCCGGGCCAAGTGCATGAACAACACCAAGCAGCTGGGCATCGCCTGCCACAGCTACCACGACCGGGTCGGGCAGCTGCCGCCGGCCATCCAGCTGCGGTCCGGGGTGAGTCGTACCAGAGCCGGCGGTCAGGCGTTCGGCCCGAACTGGGTCGTGCTCATCCTCCCCGACATTGAGCAGGGGGCGCTGTACAACACGCAGGCCGCGAACATCACGTCGTACATCGCCACCGGGAGCCCGGCCTGGAAGGCGATCCGCACGGCGCAGATTCCGACGCTGCTGTGCCCGTCGGACACGGGCGGCGACCAGCCGTGGACGGGCGACGGCGGCGGCTGGGCGCGCGGCAACTACGCCTGCAACGCCGGCGGCCTCCACCAGAACGCCACGGTCAGCCCCGACAGTGGCGTCGGCTTCATCAGCAGCGAGAACGGCGCGAGCCCCCGTCTGACCAACAACCCGGTCAACCTCGGCGTGCCGAACAACACCCTCTCCGGCGGCGTGATGTGCATCAACTGGGGCGCCGGGGTGAACCGAATCGAGGACGGGTCGTCGAACACGATCATGCTGGCCGAGTTGCGGGTCGGGTCGCTGCTCGGGGCGCAGGATTCGCGCGGGGTGTGGGCGCTCGGCTTCCCCGGGGCCAGCGTGATCGCCGGGAACGGCTGGGACTGCGCCACGCCGAACACGACCGAGGACAACGCCGACGACTGCGAGGGGTGCGTGAACGACCCGAAGAACGGCATGGGGGCGTGGCCCGGCTGCCCGTTCCAGCAGGCGACCTCGCGCGGCCGGCACACCGGCGGCGTGGTGGTCGGGTTCGGCGACGGGAGCACCCGGTTCGTCCGCAACTCGGTCAGCAAGGCCACCTGGTTCCTGATGCTCAGCCGGAACGACGGGCTGACGTGGAACGACAACTGACCCCTCGTGGGGCTGATTTCCAACCGTCCGACCACCGGCCGGTTGGAAACCCGGCCCCACAACAACCGACCAGCCGCCGATGCCCCGTCGCACCCGGCTGACCCTGGCTGTCGCGCTCGCCGCGGCCGGGGTCGCCGCATCCTGGTACTTCCTCCGCCCGGACCCGGGTGACCCCCGGCTCAACGGCTTCGTCGCCGCGCGGCCGCCGGTGCCGGTCGTCTTCTCCTCCCGCACCGAACCCGCCAGTTTCGAGGCCGCCGCGCCCGAGGGCGAGGAGCACCACTACCCCGGGCAACGCCTGTGGGCGGCGCGCGAAGGCCGGCTCCGCCTCCTCACCCCGCGCGGCACCGTCCACGAGTTGACCTGGGGCCGGCCGCTCCCCGATGGCGACACACTGATCGACGTGATGAGCCCGACCGTCACGCTGGACGGGAAGTCGGTCTTGTTCGCCGGGCGGAAAAGCGGCGACGACCCCGGCCACTTCCGGCTGTACGAAATGAGGCTCGACGGCTCCGACCTGCGACCCCTGACCGGCGGGCCGGGCGACCCCGGCGCCAGCCCCGTCCCGCCCCTGCGGTTCGCCTCGGACGGCTCGGCGTTGCCCGACGACGAGCGTAGCCGGATCGACTACGACGACGTGGACCCGGTGGAGGTCCGCGCCGAGCCGCGGCAGATCGTGTTCGCGTCGAGCCGCGTCCCGGACCTGGGCCGCGACCACGCCCGCCGGTCTACAACCCTGTGGGTCCGCGACCACCGCGGGAAGCTGTCCCCGGCGACGGCGAACCGCAACAACGACCGCTGGCCGTGGCCGATGGCCAGCGGGTACGTCGCGTTCAGCCTGTGGAGCCGCAACCGCGAGGTCGTGACCGCCGACGCCACCGACGTGCGGCCGTTCGATCCCGCGGTGCCGTCCGCGACCCCGCCGACCGACGCCTGGCTCGGGGCGTTCGTGCGGCTGAGTTCATCGGGTCACTTCGGGATGCTGGCGAAGCCGCCAGTGGCGGTGTGGCGGCCGCGGGTGCTGGCGAACGGCCGGGTGACGTTCATGACCCCCGGAGCAGACGGCCGCGGGCTGACGGTGGCCCAGGTCGAACCGGGTACGATCGCCGCCGTCCCGAGCGCGGCGGCGTCTCCACTCCCCACGCTCGCGGGTACTCGGTTGCGGCGCGCCCCGGACCACGACACCGAGGGCCGCCCCCTGTGGCTCGGCACGCCGTCGCCGTGTCCGCCCGCGGGCGTGCTACTCGCGGGTGCGCCGTGCGAGCCCGCTCAGGAGAAGCCCGCGCCTGGTGCCTTCGGCCTGTACCTCGCGGCCGACGACTGGCCGGACCAGGACGCCCCCGCAGGTGCGGCCTCGGTGAACCTGAGGCTCCTGTTCGACGACCCCGAGCTGGTCGACGCCGAGCCGGTAGCGGTATATCGCCGCACGGTGTACGAGGTGCCCGCGGGTTCCGGCGACAACTCAATGCCCGATCGCACGCTCCCGCTGCTGACGGGGAAGACGTACCTCGGGCCGACGGGCACCCTGTTCGCCACCGGGCTCCCCAACCAGATGATGGGCGACCTGCCCGGTCAGAAGACCGACGCGGGTAACGGCCCGGTGTTCGGCCCGCCTCCGGCCGGGGCGATCGTGAAGCTGAAGGTGTGGGCGTCGCGCCGCGACCGGTTCGACGACCCCACGCGGCCGCGCGTCGCCGGGGCGTGGGAGCCGCTGGTCGAATTCGCCGCCGGTGACGCGTCCGGCGGCGCGGTGCCGACGGACGCGCCGACGGTGCTGGCCGGCTACGGGTCGGACGGGCGGGTGGTGCGTTGGGAGACGGCCGCGGTCGACGCGGCCGGGCGACGGGCGGCGTTCTACGCCTTCGCGGGTGACCATTACAGCCTGACGACGGCGGGCGGACGGCACTTCTGCGTAGGCTGCCACCCCGGCCACAGCGGGATGCCGCCGTCCGACCACCGGAAGCACGCGGAACAGTATCCCGACTGAGCCGCAGTTGGCGAGAACGGAGCCACTCGACGCAAGCCATGACTGATAAACGACTAGCGACGAGATGCGCGGAAGGAATCGATCCAACATAGATTCTTGCATGTAACTCAATGCTTGCGGGACGGGGTGCCCCTTTTTCCCGCAACCAAGCATTCCCGTCCGAACGACGACGACACTCGAGGGTGAACTGATGTGGCGTATCCTCCCGGCCGCGGCCCTGATGCTGCTCGCGTGCGGCTGCGGATCGCGGGTGCCGCTCTGCACGGTCAGCGGCACCGTCACGCGCGGCGGCGAGAAGCTGACGTGGCCCGACGGCGGCAGCCTGTTGGTTATCTTCATGCCCACCGACACGACGAAGTCCGACCGCTACCCCGCCCGCGAGACGGACACCGCTGCCAGCTCCTACAAGGTGACCAGCATTCCGGCGGGGAAGTACCTGGTGGCGGTGCAGCAGTTCAGCCCGCGGTTCATGGACGCCCTCGGCGGCCGCTTCGACCCCGGCCACACCGACCACGAGGTCGAGGTGACGGCCGACGGACAGGTGCTGGACATCGACCTGCCGAAGACGCCGGCCCGCAGGTAGTCCGCCGCGGGGCGAAGGTCGTAGAATGCCCCCGCGGCGGCCGCTCGGTCGCCCCGGACGGGAAGGGGCGGTCGTGGGACAGCAGGTTTTTCAGCACACCCTCGGCAACGGCCTCGTGCTGCTCGCGGAGCGGATGAGCCACGTCCGCTCGGCGGCGATCAACTTTCTGGTCCCCGCCGGCGCCGCCTACGACCCGCCCGGCCGGCTCGGCCTCGCGTCCGTCCTCGCCGACCTAATGACCCGCGGCGCCGGCGACCGCGACAGCCGGCAACTCGCGCTCGCGCTCGACAACCTCGGCGTGGACCGCGACGAGAGCGTCGGCGCCGTGAACATGCGATTCTGGGGTTCGACGCTGGCCCGCAACGTGCCCGCCACGCTCGACATCTTCGCCGACGTGATCCGCCGCCCGCACCTGCCGGAAGCCGAGCTCGAACCGGTGCAGGCGCTGGCGCTGCAGGACTTGCAGAGCCTCGAAGACGCGCCGCAGCAGAAGGTGATGGTGGAGCTGCGGCGCCGCTACTACCCGCACCCCCTGAACCAGGACCGCCGCGGCGTCGCCGAGCACATCGAGGAGCTGACCATCGACGACGTGCGGGCGCAGTATGCCCGCTTGTTCCGCCCCAACGGCGCCATCCTATCCGTCGCCGGGAACGTGGAGTGGGAGCCGCTCAAGGCGCAGGTCGAACGCCTGTTCGGCGACTGGCCGGCCGGCGCGGACGGCGACCTCACGCCCGTTCCCAGCGCGCCGCACTCGGAGCACCTGCACAAGGACACGCAGCAGACGCAGATCGCGCTGGCGTACCCGGCGGCGGCGATCGGCAGCCCGGACTACTACCCGGCGCGGGCGGCGGCGTCGGTGCTGTCCGGCGGCATGGCGTCGCGGCTGTTCACCGAGGTGCGCGAGAAGCGCGGGCTGTGCTACAGCGTGTCGGCGTGGCACGAGACGTTCAAGGATCGCGGCTCGATGCTGGCCTACGCCGGCACCCGTGCCGAGCGCGCCCAGGAAACGCTCGACGTAACCGTCGGCGAGCTGCGGCGGCTGCGCGAGGGCGTGACCGACGACGAGATCGACCGCGTGCAGGCGGGGCTGAAGTCGTCGCTCATCATGCAGGAGGAATCGACCTCGGCCCGCGCCGGGGCGATCGCCACCGACTGGTACTACCTCGGCCGCGTCCGCTCGTTCGACGAGGTGCAGGCGGCCATCGACGGCCTCACCCCCGCGGGCGTGGTCGGCTACCTGGACCGTTTCCCCGTCCGCGGGCTGACGCTTGTGACGCTCGGCCCCGCCCCCCTCACGATGCCGGAGTGACGGTGAACGACCCGACCGAGCCGGCTACTTCATTCAAGTGGGTCATCGTCGCCGCCGTGACCGTGTGGACGCTCGGGGCCGCGGTGATGGTGTGGTCCCGCTACTTCAGCAACTGAGGAGTTCGGGCCGTGCCGTTCCACACCTACACCCTGCCGAACGGGCTCACGATCATCGGCGAGCCGAGCCCGGCCGCGCGGTCGGCGGCCGTCGGGTTCTTCGTCCGCACCGGTAGCCGCGACGAGCGGCCGGACGAGTCGGGCGTCAGCCACTTCCTCGAACACATGATGTTCAAGGGGACGCCGCGGCGCTCCGCCCTGGAAGTGAACCTCGACTTCGACCGCATCGGCGCCAGCTACAACGCCTACACCAGCGAGGAGAACACCGTCTACTACGCGGCGGTGCTGCCGGAGTACCTGCCGCGGGCGGTGGACATCCTGGCCGACATCCTCCGCCCGAGCCTCCGCACCGACGACTTCGACACCGAAAAGCAGGTGATCCTCGAAGAGATCGGCATGTACGAGGACCAGCCCGGGTGGGCGGCGTCGGACCACGCCCGACGCATCTACTACGGCCCGCACCCGCTCGGGAACAGCGTGCTCGGGTCGAAGGAGAGTGTGACGGCGCTGACCCGCGACGGGATGCACGCCTACTTCGGCCGCCGCTACGCGCCGACCAACATCGTCGTGTCCGCCGCCGGGCACTACGACTGGGACGAACTGGTGAAGCTCGTGACCGCGGCGTGCGGCGGATGGGAGCGCGGCGAGGCCGGCCGCGGCCCGCGCACCGAGTGGGCGGGGGAGGGCGGGCTACACGTGCTGACGCGCGAGAAGGTGCAGCAGGAGCACGTGATGCTGATGGCGAGCGGCCCCCCGGCCGACAGCCCGCTCCGCTACGCCGCCGACACCCTGGCCCTGGCCCTCGGCGACGACTCCGGCAGCCGGCTGTATTGGGCGCTGGTGGACCCGGGCTACGCCGACTCGGCCGACAGCGCGTACTACGAGAACGACGGCGCCGGCTGCGCGTACACGGCCTACAGCTGCGAGCCGGACCGGGCCGCGGCGAACCTGGAGATCGTGCGGACGGTGCTGGCGGAGGTGCAGCGCGACGGCATCACCGCCGACGAACTTCACACCGCCAAGAGCAAGATCGCCAGCCGGGTGGTCCGCGGCAGCGAGCGGCCGATGGGGCGGATGCAGGCGATCGCGGCGGCGTGGTCGTACACCGGCGAGTACCGCGACGTGGACACCGAACTGGCGAACTTCGACGCCGTGTCGCTCGCCGACGTGCGCGCGTACCTCGACCGCTACCCGGTCGACCGGAGCACGGTCATCGCCTTCGGCCCGCTTGACGCGCTCGACGGCGTAGCGGGGAAACCCGTTTAGCTCACCACCCCCGAAAGCCCGGGGACGGCCGTCCCCTGGCTTTGCACTACTTCCACTCACACCCCATGCCCTACGACCCGACCCGGCTCCCCGAGTACCTGACGGCCGCGCAGGAGGCCGCCCGCGTCGGCGCCGCGATCCTCGAGTCCTGGCGCGGCCGGTTCGTCGTCCGAGAGAAGGCCCGCGCCGACCTCGTGTCGGAGGCCGACCAGGAGTCGCAGGACGCGGTGAAGGCGTTCCTCCTCGGCCGCTTCCCCGACCACCAGTTTCTCGGCGAGGAGGAGTCTTTCGGCAAGCCGATCGAGACCACGCGCCCGGCCGCGGGCTCGGCCCCGGCGTGGGTCGTGGACCCGCTCGACGGCACCGCCAACTACGTCCACGACGTACCGGCGTACTGCGTGTCCATAGGGCTGGTCGTGGACGGGAAGCCGGTCGTCGGCGTGATCTACGACCCGCGGCTCGACGAGATGTTCGCCGCCGCCGCCGGCCTCGGCGCGACGCTGAACGGGAAGCCGATGCGCGTCAGCACCATCGCCACGGTCCGCGACGGGATGATCTCGACGGGTTTCCCGTCGAACTACGAGCGGCAGCTGCGGAACCTGGAGGTGTGGAAGGCGGTGAGCGCCGAGGCGCAGTCGCTGCGGCGGAACGGTTCGACGGCGCTGGCGCTGGCCTACGTCGCGTGCGGCCGGTTCGACGGTTACTGGGCGTTCGACAACTGGGCGTGGGACGTGGCCGCCGGGTTCGTCCTCGTGTCCGAAGCCGGCGGGACCGTGACGACGCTCGACGGTGGCCCGCCCGACCCGTTCCGTCACGACAGCCTGGTGACGAACGGCCGCCTCCACGCGGAACTCGGCCGGCTGATTCACGCCCGCTGAACCTACCACTTCGCCTCGTCGTCGAACCGGGCCGGCGGCTTGTCCGCGTCGCGGACTCCTGATCGAGCCTTCAGAATCAGCTCGGCGAGCGCCAGGTCGTCCTTCGTGGTGATCTTGAAGTTCGTCGCCGAGCCCGACACCACGACGACCGGGTAACCCGCTGCCTCGACCAACTGGGCGTCGTCGGTAACGGGCGGCGGCACACTCGCCCGGCGGGCGTAGGCGTCTAGCAGCCAGTCGCGGCGGAACACCTGCGGCGTCTGGGCCTGCCACAACCCCGTCCGCGGCGTCGTACCAGTGACGCGGTTCGTGGCCGCGTCCACCCGCTTGAGCGTGTCGGCGACCGGCACCGCGAGCAGGGCGGCACCATGCTCCGCGGCCGCGGCGAATACGGCGTCCACGAGCGCCGGCGTCCCCAGCGGCCGGACGGCGTCGTGGACCGCAACCAGTTCAACTTCCGCGGGTATCCGGGCCAGGGCGTTGGCGACCGACTCGAAGCGCTCGGCGCCGCCGTCGACGAGTTCCACGTTGGCGAAGGCGATGATGTGCCCGAAGCGCGAGCGGAAGTCGGCGCGGTCGTCGGGCGAGATGACGAGGTAGACGCGGCTCACGTCCGGGCGGTTCCAGAACAGCTCGGCCGAGCGCTGCCACACCGGCCGGCCGTCGAGCGACACGAACGGCTTCTTCTCCACGCCGCCGAACCGCGACGACTGTCCCGCGGCCGGGATGACGACGGCGACCGACGGCATGGCGGCTCCCGCTCAGGAGGGCTAGTACGCCGGCTGTTGTATCCGCCCCCGCCAGTCGGTGAACGCCTCGGCCCAGCGCCCGGCCGCCGCCGCGCCCTCGGCGAACTCCCGCTCCAGCCCCTCCGCGAGCCGGCCGGCTGCGATCAATCGGTCGTCCCAGCCGGACAGCCGCGCTTCCAACGAGTCCAGCGGCGACGCGCGCACCTCAACCGGCGGCTCGGGCCAGCGGGCCTCGAAGGCGTCGAGCCCGGCGAGGGCGGATGCGACGGCGGCGTCCATCTCGGCGAGGGCGGCGAGCCAGTCGGCGGTCGGCAGGATCATTGCGCTCCCGGGACTACGGCAAGGCGGGCAACGGGGGCGAACAGATACCGCCCTCCGGTGCCCCGCGGAAGATGGATTTCCCCGGTTTTTTCCTTGCACGGCCCCGCGGCCGCGGGTATGTCGCCGGGACGTTTGGGGACGGACTCGGGCGCCTGCAGGGGGCGGGCGGCCGGGACCACGATCGACGCGCGCCCACGGGGAGGGCCACGCCGTGTACGTAGCCTGTTCAACGCTGTGCTTCACCCGGCTACCGCTGGAGGACGCCCTCCGCACCATCCGGGAGATGCGCTTTCCGAAGGCCGACCTGGCGGTCCACGCCGCCGGGCCGCACCTGACGCCGGCCGAGGTCCGGTCCGACCCCGGCCGGGTCGCCCAGCGGCTCAAGGCCGCGAACCTGCCGCTGGCGGCGTTCCACGTTGTCATCGACAACCCCGACCCGGAGGAGGCGCGGGCCGAGCTGCGCGCCGTCTGCCGGCTCGCCCGGGTGATGACCGTGCCGACCGTGACCGTCCCCGCCGCCCCGCTCGGGGCCGACCTCGACGCCGAGACGAGCCGCCTGTCGGACTGGGTGCGGACGGCCGAGAGCGAGGGCGTCATCCTGACCGTGGAGACGCACGCGGCGACCGTCACGGCCGACCCGGCGGGTGCGGTCGAACTGTGCCGCCGGGTGCCGGGCCTGGGGCTGACGCTCGACCCGAGCCACTACCACGTCACGCCGCACGGGCCGGTCGGGCACGACGCCGCGTTCCCGTACGTTCGCCACGTCCGGCTGCGCGACAGCGGCACCACGGCGGAGCAGTTCCAGGTGCGCGTCGGGCAGGGGGAACTGGAATACGGCCGCGTGGTGACGCAGCTCGACCGCGTTCGCTACGACCGCGCCCTGACGGTGGACGTGCGCGACGTGCCGGACAGCCCGTTCCCGGTCGAGCCCGAGGTGCGCAAGCTCAAGTACCTGCTCGAATCGCTCATCTGACGCTATTCCGCGCCGACGCGCTGCCCCTCGACGGTCGGCGCGGCGCTGGGGAGGAAGCGGAGGAAGGCCGGGTCGTCGGCCCGGTTGATGGAGAACTCCGGCGGCGGGTTGACCACGGCCGTGTTCACGTTCAGGTTGCCGGGTTGCGAATCCGCGGTCCGGCCGTTCTGTGCTGCTGTGACGCCCGGCAGGTCGCCCTCCGTGCGGCCGACTGCCTCGGACACGCGGGCGAAGTAGTTCCGGTTCACGGTCAGCCCGACCGCCGGGGCGGAGCCTCCCGGTCCGGTCACGGACAGACCCACCTTGCAGTCGGCGACCGTGTTCTGCGCGACGTTCAGCTTCAACGGCTGGCGGTCGCCCGGCCGCGCGGCGGAGATCGCCGCGTCGAGCTGGAAGAAGCGGCAGCCGGTCACGTCGGCCCCGTCGATTGGCCCCTCGAATCGAATGCCCGCGCGGCCCGGCCCCTCGAACCGACTGTTCTTCACGGCCAGCGCCCGGGTCGTCAGGTTCCCCGGCGTCTCCACCTTCACGCCGGCGTCGTGGCCGCCGGCGACGACCACCCGGACGCGGTCCAGCAGGATCGGTTTGCCCACCTGTCCGGCGGCGTTATACAGCCGCACGCCCCCCTTCTTGCCGCCCTGGACGGTCACGTTCTCCAGCGTCGCGCCGGCGATGTTGCCGCTCATACTGACGGCGAAGTCGGCCCCGCCCTGGGCGTCGACCACGAACCCGCGGAGGCGGAAGTTCTCGGCCCCGTGCGTCACCTCGATCACCGCCGTCCCGTGCGTGTTCGTGCTCAGGTTCAGCGCCACCAGCTTCCCCTCCGGCAGCGCAGACTCGATGGTGATGTCCCGCCGCACGACCTTGATCAACCCCTCGCTCAGCGTCGGCTCTTCGACGGCGATGGTGTCGCCGGCCGCCGCCCGTGCCACGGCATGCGACAGCGTCGGGAACGCACCCTCGCCCTTCGACTTCGACACGACTAGCCGCTTCGACCCAGTCGCCGGCTGGATGACACTCGGGTCCGTCGGCTTGTTGTGGAAGAACGCGACGTACACCCCGCCACCGCCGCCGAGTAGCAGGACGGCCGTGCCCGCGGCCATCAGCAGTGGCAGCATCCCGCGCCGCGCGGGTGTACCGCCGGCCGGCGTGCGGGTGCGGTTCGTCCGCGATTCGGGGACGGTGCGACCCGACTTGCCGGTGTCGCCGGACGCGACCGCCGACACCTCGTCGAGCGACTCCCACACACCGCCCCCGGGCACCGGGTCGGCGTGCGGCGCGAACGCCACCTGGGTGGGGACGGAACTGGGGCTCGGCGGCGAGCTGAGTCGGATGCCGCTCCCCGGCTCGGCGCCGACGATCATCGTGGGGGCCGCGGTCGAGCGGGCCGCGGCCGGCCGGCCGCCCAGCGCCACAGCCAGAGCCGGCGACAGCTGCGGCATCTCGGCGTCGCTCGGCGGGGCGATCGGGATCGCCACCCACGCCTGCAGCGCGGCCATCACGTCGGCCGGCGTCTGGTAGCGGTCGGCCGGCTTCTTCGCCATCATCTTCGTCAACACGGACACGACCGCCTCCGGCACGTCGGGGCGGATCTCGCTCACCGGCCTCGGCTGGCGAGACCGGTGCCAGATGAGTTTCTGCGGGATCGTCCCCTCCGGGAACGGCTGGCTGCCGGTCAAGAGGAAGTAGAACGTCGCGCCGAGTGAATAGATGTCGGAGCGGATGTCGACGGTGTGGCTGTCCTCGGCCTGCTCCGGCGAGAGGTAGTCGGCGGTGCCGAGGATGTTCTCGTCGTACTTCCGCGTGATGTGGTCGTCGAGATCGAACGTCAGGCGGGCCAGCCCCATGTCGAGAATCTTGATCACGCCGGCCCGGTCGAGCAGGATGTTGCCCGGCTTGATGTCGCGGTGGACCATGCCGATGGCGTTGGCGTGATCGAGCCCGACCGCGGAGGCGTAGACGTAGTGGCACGCCCGCACCGGGTCGAGCGGGCCGGCCTTCTTCACGAGGTCCTGGAGGTTCGTCCCGTCCACGTACTCCATGACCAGGAAGTGAAGGTTCTCGTCCTGGTCGATGTCGAAGGCGCGGACGATGTTCGGGTGGTCCACGGCGGCGGCGGCGCGGGCCTCGCGGTTGAACCGGTCGAGGCTCGCCTGGTCGGCGGCCTTCGCCGTCGGCAGCACCTTCACCGCCACCCGGCGGCGCATCAACTTGTGCTCGCAGAGGAAGACGGTGCCCATGCCGCCGGAGCCGAGCTTCTCCAGGACGCGGTACTTGCCGATGGTGAACCGCTTCCACTTCCCCTGCAGGATTTGCTCGGCCTGGAAGTACGTCAGCATGGCGTCGCGGACGAGCTGGCCGGCGGCCTTCGTCGGTTCGGCGGGGAGGGCGCCCGGGCCGCCGACCTTGTCCAGGTACGCCTTCAGCTTGGCCTCGTCCGCGACCCCGCTCTTCCCGACCAGGTCGAGGAACTCGGGAACCGTAGCGGGGGCGGGCATGAGTCGGGTTCCTCGCCGGGCGGCGGAGGGGGTCAGCCGGCGTTGCTACTATAGGGCATGAGTCGCAGATGGGAGACGCCCAACGCCCTCAGTCTGACCGCTTTCCGAACCGAATTCAACCGCCAACTCGGGAATCTGGATGGGTTGGTCAACCTGTGCCGGTCAGCGAGGGATTTCCAGCATGTTGCTGGGAGTTCGCTCCCCCATCCTGCACGACGTGAGCCCAATTCACGATAACACGTTGGATCGAAACCCGGCCCGACCTGGGGCCGGAACATCCGGCCCATTCATGGGTTACGCGGCGGCACGATCAAGAGCTGCCGGAACGACTCGACTTCGATTGTCGGCGGGCCGGTCGGACCCTTCTGCACCTGACCGCGGACGCGGATCACCTTCCCGTCGTAGTTCTTGACCACGTCGTTCCGGTTCCCCTGACCCACGAGGCCGGCGTCGAGTTTCGCGACGAACGCGCCCGGCGCCCGATCGTCGGGCGTGGCCTTGAGGCAGAGACAATCCCCGCCGTCCACTGCTCCGACTCGGTACTCCACGGTGCAGACCTTGCCGACCTGTTGGGCCGTCGCCTCGGGCGCGTACGCCGGCTCATCCAGGTTCGGGGGGCGCAGTTCGTTGACGAGTGGAGGGGGTGTCGTCGGTTGCGATCCCTTCAACGTCCCGCCGTCCGGCGTGTGACCCTTGCCGATGAAGTACGCCCCGGCGGCGAGTGCGGCGCAGAACACCACGCCGACGGCGACCGCGAGCGTGACGTAGATGCCGCGGCGCGACGACGCCTGCGGTGCCATCCCGTAGTCGGTCGTCGACTCGTCTTCCGGTTCCGCGACGGGGAGCGGCGCCGACCGTTGTCGCAGCGGGGCGGTGGCGACGGCGGCGTTCCGGGCCGTGGACTTCGACGCCACCGGCAACGGGTTCCGCGGCGACGACTTCCCGGCCACGCCGACGCGGCCGGACGACGGCGCGAGCCGCCCGGACCCGCCGGTCGGCATGCGGCCGGAACTTCCGCCGCGCAGGGCCGACCGGCCGGGGCCGAAGAGCGCCCGGCCGAGCGGCACCGACGCCCCGGTGCCGGCGGCCTTGTCCACCGCGTGCCCGGTTAGCGCCAGCACCAGCGGACAAAGGCCGGGCATCTCCTTGGTCGGTGGCGGGTCGCAGGCGATGTCGGCCCACTCGGCCAGCGCCTCGGCCACCTCGATCGGCGACTGGTAGCGGTCGTCGGCGTTCTTCGCCAGCATGATCCGCAGCACGTCGAGGATGCCCGGCGGCACGTCCGACCGGTACGTCTCGACCGGCTTCGGGTCGCGCGTCTGGTGGGCCACCAGCTTCGCCGCGATGGTGCCGTCGGGGAAGGGCGTCTGGCCGGTTAGGAGGTAGTAGAGCGTGCCGCCGAGGCTGTAGATGTCGGCCCGCACGTCCACCGTGTTGCTCACGGCCTGCTCGGGGGCCAGGTAGTCGGCGGTGCCGAGGACGCACTTGTCGTCGTACTTCTCGGTGACGCTGTCGGACGGCTTGTGAAAGAACCGGGCCAGCCCCATGTCGAGGATCTTCACGACGCCGGTGCGCTCGAGCAGCAGGTTGCCCGGCTTGATGTCGCGGTGGACCATGCCGAGTTCGTGGGCGTGCTGGATGCCGACGGCCGACTGGGCGACGTAGTGGGCGGCGCGGACCGGGTCCATCGGGCCGTGGCGGGCCACCACGTCCTGGAGGCTGCACCCGTCCACGTACTCCATGACCAGGAAGTGGAGCTTGTCGTGGACATCGATGTCGTAGGCGCGGACGATGTTCGGGTGGTCGAGGGCCGCGACCGCCCGCGCCTCGCGGTGGAACCGCTCCAGGTTCGACGGGTCTTCGAGCTTCTCGACCGGCAGCACCTTGAGCGCCACGAGGCGCTTCATGAGGGTGTGCTCGCACAGGTAAACGGCCCCCATGCCGCCGGCGCCGATGAGTTCCAGGAGCCGGTACTTCGAGCCGATGGTGAAGCGCTTGTACCGGCCGAGCTTCAGCTGCTTGGCCTGGAAGAAAGTGAGGAGCCCCTCGCGGACGAAGAGGGCGGCGGTCGGGTCGAGGGCGTGGGGGAGGGTGCCGGCGGCGCGGTGACGGTCAATGACGTCGTCGACCGTGGCGTCCGGGAGGAGGCCGCTTTTGCGGACCAGGTCGAGGAACTCCGGGACGGTGGCGGGTGCCGGCATTCTGGGTTCCTCGTCCCCGGGCCGGGGTGGGCGACACCCGATCCCGGTCCCTGGGACCGTCCCCGCGGGCGGGTCGGTCGGCCGCGTCCGTGGCGACACTGCGTCTACTGTGCCGACGCGGGGCGCGGTCCGCAAGCGGGCGAATCGGAATTTTCGGAGGAACCCGCGGCACCCGCGCCGTTTCCTCAGCCTACCCGATCCCCGCGGTCCGAACGGGTTCCGGTATCATATCGGTCGAACCACCCCCGCGGCGGGAGTCGCAATGCTCCGGGAACTGCCGACCGTTCGCGCCGTCTGCCCGCACGACTGCCCGGACACGTGCGGGCTCGTCGTGACCGTGGACCCGTCGACGGGCAAGGCGGTGAAGCTTCGCGGCGACGCCGACCACCCGTTCACCCGCGGCTTCCTGTGCCAGAAGGTCGCCAACTACCTCGACCGCGTCTACCACCCGGAGCGACTTCTGTACCCCATGCGGCGCGTCGGTCGCAAGGGCGAAGGCCAGTTCGAGCGGATCACCTGGGCGGAAGCGGTGCGGACTATTGCCCACCGCTTCCGTGAGATTGCGTCGTCTACCGACGGCCCGCAGGCGGTGCTGCCGTACAGCTACGCCGGCACCATGGGGAAGCTGATGTACGGCAGCCTCGACCGCCGCTTCTTCCACCGCTTCGGCGCCAGCCTGCTCGACCGCACCATCTGCGCCTCCGCCGGCGCCGCGGGGTGCGACGTGACGCTCGGCACGCGGGCGGTGATCGACCCCGAGGCGGCGGTGAACGCCCGGTTCATCGTGAACTGGGGGTCGAACACGTCGGTGACGAACACGCACTTCTGGCGGATCGAGCACGAGGCCCGCAAGCGCGGCGCGCGGGTCGTCACCATCGACCCGTACCGCTCGCCCACCGCGGCCAAGTCGGACTGGTGGATCGCAATCCGACCCGGTACGGACGCGGCGCTGGCGCTCGGGGTGATGCGCGTCCTGTTCCGCGAAGGTTGGGTCGATCGTGACTACCTCGACCGGCACTGTGTGGGTGTCGAGCAGCTGCGCGACCGGGTAATGAGCGAGTACGCTCCGGCGCGGGTGGCCGCGATCACCGGCCTGTCGGTGGAAGAGATCGAGCAGTTCGCCCGCGAATACGGCCGTGCCCAGGAGTTGTTCGGCGGGCCGGCGCTGATCCGTCTGAACTACGGCCTCCAGCGCCACGGCGGCGGGGGCATCGCGGTCCGCACCGTCGTGTGCCTGCCGGCGCTGACCGGCGACTGGCGCCACCCCGGTGGCGGTGCGCTGCTGAGCACGAGCAAGGCGTATCCGTTCAACGACACGTTCCTGACACGGCCCGATCTGATCCCGCGGGGGACGCGCACGATCAACATGACGAACCTGGCGGAGGCGCTGCACGGCGAGTTGCCGGGGCCGCCGGTGCGGGCGCTGTTCGTGTACAACTCGAACCCCGCGGCCGTGTGCCCGGATCAGTCGCGCGTGCTGTCCGGCCTGCGGCGCGACGACCTGTTCACGGTCGTCCACGACCAGTTCCAGACCGACACCGCCGACTACGCCGACATCCTGTTGCCGGCGACGACGCAACTCGAGCACTTCGACCTGCACGGCAGCTACGGCCACCTCTACGTGCAGGCGAGCAACCCGGCGGTGGCGCCGCTCGGCGAGGCGAAGCCGAACACGGAGGTGTTCCGCCTGCTGGCCCGCGAGATGGGCTACGAGCCCGAGATGTTTGAGGTCAGCGACGAGGAGTTGGCGCGCGGCGCGTTGGGCGAGCAGGGGGCGTCAGCCCCCGGATTCGAGGGCATCACCCTGGAGGACACGAAGCGCGGCCCCGTGCGACTGAACCTGCCGGCCGACTGGGCGCCGTTCGCGGAAGGGAAGTTCCCAACGCCGTCAGGGAAGTGTGAGCTGTACTCGGAGCGCGAGGCCCGCGCCGGCCGCGACCCGCTGCCGCACTACCGGCCGCCGCACGAGGACCCGCAGACGCGCCCCGACCTCGCCGCCGACTACCCACTGCAACTGCTGACGCCGCCGGTGCCGGCGTTCCTGAACTCGACATTCGTCAACGTCGAGAAGCAGCGCAAGAGCGCCGGCGGCGTGACGCTGGAGATTAGCCCGACCGACGCCGCCGCCCGCGGCATCGCGGACGGGCAGGCGGTGAGCGTGTTCAACGCCCGCGGCCGTTTCCGGGCGACGGCGTCGGTGGGCGACGCGGTCAAGCCGGGGGTAGTGGTGTCGCTGGGCATCTGGTGGAACCGCTACACGCCCGACGGCGTGAACGGTAACACGACGACGAGCACGGCGCTCACCGACCTCGGCGGCGGGGCGACGTTCTTCGACAACCTTGTGCAGGTTGAGTTGGCGCTATAGTCCGCTGTCGGCGAGTGCCTCGGTGTACGTGGCTTCCAGTTCGGGCAGTACGACGGGTCCGCGACGGAGGTGCAGGGGAAGTGTCGGGATCGGCTCACCGACCGGGGCGGGAACGGCCCACACGTCGGCGGCGTTCCCGGCCGGCCCGTGTACCGGGGCGTAGGACGAGACGTAGGTCGGTCCGCTCAGCAGGTGTGCGCCCCCGCCGACCGCCCGCATCAGTTCGTCGTGCAGGTTCGTCCGCCGATCCGTGACCACGTCCACGATCATCAGCCCGAGGCCCCTGTGAAGGTAGGCCGCACACTTCCGCACGAACGCGGCTCTCTCGTCCTTTTCCTTCTTGTTCGCGGGGCTGACGAACTCGATCACCGCGGCCAGTGTCATCGCGTGGCGCCCCTCGGCGACCTGAACCTCCACGTCGTCTGGTAGCACGAGGGGAATCCGACCGAGGGTCGGGGGCGCGGCCGAGAGGGTCGCGACCCCACCGGTGTTCGGGTCGTGATGGAACCCGTTCGTGCCGGTACGCCGGAATTCCGCAACATCGGCTTCGACGTGCGGACCCAGGCGCAGGTTGGCGAACGCCCGGTACTCCCCGCCCGGTAGCGTCCGGTTCAGCCGTCCGACAACTTTCCCCACCCAGAGCGTGTACAGCGAGGTCCACGGGAGTTCGGCGAGCAGCGGCGGGTGGAAGTGGTCGCGGAGCGGCATCGGAACCTCCGCCGTCATCATACCACGTCACCGCACCCAGTCGTCGAGCTTGAGGTGGCGGTAGCCGCCGTAGCTCGACAGCGGCTGATAGTACTGGCAGCCCTCGAAGTAGTAGTGCGTCACCTGGCTGTGCCGGGTGCGGCCCTTGTCGTGGTGGGCGCTGCCGCCGTGCAGGAGGTTCGCCGCCCAGATCAGCGCCTGACCCTTCTTCAGCACCGCGAAGTGCGGCTCCAGCTGCTTCTCCCTCACCAGCCGGGCGATGTGCGCCTCGTACGCCGGATAGTGCTCGGGACCGGGGCCGGGGGCGATGTCTTCCATCCGCACCACCGGGAAGATGTGGCTGCGCGGGTAGTACACCAGCGCCCCGTTGTTCATGTCGATGTCCTCCAGCGCCACCCACACCCCGCACATGTACGTCTCGGGGTCGCTGTTGAAGTGGATGATGTCCGAGTGCACCTTCTGCTCGGTGCCGATCGGGAAGTTGAGCGTCTGAAACGGCCGCGGCGCGCGGTCGTACAGCTGCCGCAGCGCCCGCGACACGCGCGGCGCGAGCGCGATCGACCGCACCGCCCGGCTCACCTTCCAGCCGTTGAACACGCGACTGCCGTGGTGCCGGTCGGCGACCACGTCCGGGTGCGTCGCCAGGTCCGACACCGCCCGGTCGAGGAGCGCCTCGGGCAGGCCGGGGTCGAGGATCATGTAGCCGTCGTGGTGGTACTGCGCGATCTGGCCTTCCGACAGGACCGGCGCGTTGCGACGGGCGAACGCCAGCAACTCGCGGACGCCGGGGACGGCTTTCAGCACAGCGGTGAGGCCGGGGAGCGGGAGTGGCATCGGAGGTCCGCCCGAGACTACGGGTGTGAATGTCGGAAGGTGATAGCCGCGGCCGCGGGGGGTGTCAATTCCGGGTCCAGGTTGACGCCGGTGCGCCGGTCGGACTACGCTCCGTCCGGTTCCCCCCGCACCCGGGTCCGCGCGCCCATGATGCTCCACCGCCCTCCGGTTCCCGACGCGACCGACGCCCCGCGGCCGGCGGTCGCCTGGGAGGACGCCGCTTGCCCCCTCTGCGGCCGCGACCAACACGCCCTCATCCTCGAAGCGCCCGACCCCCTCCCGCCGGCCGGCACCGGCCTACGCTTCGCCGTCGTGCGGTGCGAGGATTGCGGGCTGACGTACACCAACCCCCGACCGACGCCGCGGACCATCGGCCGGTTCTACCCGTCGGACTACGCCCCGCACCGCCGCCCCCGACAGATGCGCGAGTCGCGCCCGACGCGGCCGCTCGTGAGCCGGCTGCTCGGCCGGCCGTGCGGCGAGCGGCGCGGCGACCTGCCGTGGCCCGGTCCCGGTCGGCTGCTCGACTTCGGCTGCGGCGGCGGCGCCTTCCTGAAGCGGATGGCCGACCGCGGCTGGGACGTGACCGGCCTCGACGCCGCGGTCGAAACCGGTCGGGCCGTGCAAGAAGAACTCGGCCTGCGGGTGCTGACCGGAACGCTGCCGCACCCCGACCTGCCGCCGTGCTCGTTCGACGTGGTGACGATGTGGCACTCGCTCGAGCACGTTCACCGGCCGCTGGTCGTGCTGCGCGAGGCGTTCCGGCTGCTGGTCCCCGGCGGCAAACTGGTCGTCGCGTGCCCGAACATCGAGAGCCTGCCGTTCTACTGGTTCGGGTCGAACTGGTTCGGCCTCGACGTGCCGCGACACCTGACGCACTTCACCCCCAAGACGCTCCGCACGTCGCTCGAAACCGCCGGGTTCCGCGTCGAGCGGGTGCAGCTCCTGCGGCACTCGGACTGGCTGCGCTCCAGCGCCAAGTTGGCGGCGCGCGACGGCGGCGGGCTCGCGGCCCGGGCGCTGACGTGGAAGCCGCTGGCGAAGGTGGTCGCGTGGCTGTGCTACGTCGCGGGCATGAGCGACTGCATGATGGCCGTGGCCGAGCGGCCGTGACCCGTTCCCTTGACGGCCTTCACCTTGCCGCCTACCGTGAAGGGGGTTGTTCGGACCCACTCCCCGAGCCAGCAGCAGGCGGTTCCCAGATGCCGGGTACGTGCGTCGTCGGGTTGCAGTGGGGCGACGAGGCCAAGGGGAAGATCGTCGATCTGCTCGGCGACGGGTTCGACTACGTCGTCCGCTACAACGGCGGGGCCAACGCCGGACATACTGTCGTCGTCCACGGCAAGACGTTCAAGCTCTCCCTCCTCCCGACCGGCGTCATCCGCCCGAACGTCACCTCGGTGATCGGCAACGGCGTTGTCGTGTTCCCGCCGAAGTTCATCGAGGAGGTCGGCGGTCTGAGGGCCGGCGGCATCGAGCTCGGCGAGTCGCTGAAACTGAGCGACCACGCCCACGTCATCTTCCCATACCACATGGAAGAGGAGCGGCTGGCCGAGAGCGGCGGCGAGGGGAAGATCGGCACCACCGGCCGCGGCATCGGGCCGTGCTACCAGGATAAAGTCGGCCGCCGCTTCGGCATCCGCGTCGGCGAGCTGCTGAGGCCCGACCACCTGCGCGAGCGGCTGCGGTTCGTGGTGCCGTTCAAGAACCGGCTGATGAAGGTGTACGCCAACGGCCACGCCGACGCGCTCGTGCCGCTGAGTGCGGACGCCATTATCGACCAGTACCTCGGCTACGCCGACGTGCTCCGCCCGCACGTCACCGACACGTCGCGGCTGTTACTCGAAGCGTTCGCGGCCGGGAAGCACGTCCTGTTCGAGGCGGCACAGGGGAGCCTCCTCGACGTGGACCACGGCACCTACCCCTACGTGACAAGCTCGAGCAGCCTGCCGAGCGGCATCTGGGGCGGTGCCGGCGTTCCCGCGAAGAACATCCAGCGGATCATCGGCGTGGTAAAGGCGTACACGACCCGCGTCGGCCGGGGGCCGTTCCCGTCGGAGCTGGACGACGGCCCGACCGGCATCGGCGAGCGCATCCGCAAGATCGGCCGCGAGTACGGCACCGTAACCGGCCGGCCGCGGCGCGTCGGCTGGTTCGACTCGGTGGCGGTCCGCTACACCGCGGCCCTCGCCGGGGCGGACGAGATCACGGTGATGCTCCTCGACGTACTGAGCGGACTGCCGGAGTTGAAGCTCTGCACCGCCTACGACACCGACGGCGAGCGGACGACGTATTTCCCGAGTGACGCCTACCAGCTCGATAGGTGCTCGCCGGTCTACGAGACGATCCCCGGCTGGACCGAAGACCTGACGGCAGCGCGGAAACTGGCGGACCTGCCGACCGCAGCGCGGCGGTACGTCGATCGCGTCGGCGAACTGGTCGGGCTGCCGGTGTCGGTGGTGTCGGTCGGCCCGGACCGGGCGCAAACCATCCTGTTGAAGTGAGAGCAGAGATTGGCCGCAAAAAGGCACAAAAGTCACAAAAATGATTGAATCCTCGGTTCGTCTTTTTTGTGACTTTTGTGCCTTTTTGCGGCCATCGTGCCGGGGCTGCCCATGAGCCACGACACGGCCTCTTACGCCCGGTCCGTCGGGCTCGACCCGGCGAAGCTACCGCGGCACGTGGCCGTCATCATGGACGGCAACGGCCGCTGGGCGCGGGCACAGGGGAAGGAGCGCGTCGAGGGGCACGCCCGCGGCGCCCGCTCCGTCGATGAGGTGACCGAGGAGTGCTGCCGACTCGGCGTCGGGCAACTCACCCTGTACTGCTTCAGCTCCGAGAACTGGAAGCGGCCCAAGCCCGAACTCGACTTCCTGATGGCACTCCTCCGTCAGTACCTACTCCAGGAGCGCGAGAAGATACTGCGGCAGAACATCCGCTTCGCCGTCATCGGCCGCCGCGATGGGCTTCCCGCCGAGGTGCTCGCCGAGATCGACGAGAACGCCCAACTGACGCGCGACAACACCGGCCTGACGCTGTGCCTGGCGATTAACTACGGTTCGCGCGGCGAGATCGTGGACGCCGTGAAGGCGATCGCCGTGCGCGTGAAGCGCGGCGAGATGGACCCGGCCGAGATCGACGAAGACGCCATCACCGCGAGCCTCTACACGGCCGGGATGCCCGACCCGGACCTGCTCATCCGCACGGCCGGGGAGATGCGCGTGAGCAACTACCTTCTGTGGCAAATTTCCTACGCCGAGCTGTGGGTGACGCCGCGGTTCTGGCCCGAGTTCGGGGTTGAACTCCTGCACGACGCCCTGCGCGACTACGCCCGCCGGGAGCGGCGGTTCGGCGGCCTCACCACCCCGGGGCCGGGCTGATGCGTACCCGCATCGTCGTCGGCATCATCCTCGCCGCGTTCACCATCGCGCTGCTCGTCGGCGACCGCTACCTCCACCCGCGGTTCCCAATCCTGTTCGTCGCCCTCGGGTTCGTCGGCGTCGTGGCCACCCGCGAACTCCTCACGTTGTTCCCCGCCGACATCCGCCCCGACACCCGCCTCGCCGTCGGCGGCGTGCTGCTCGTGACGGTGGCGAACTGGGTGCCGCAGTTGCCGCACGCGATTCCGTGGTCGCTCGCCTTGCTGGCAGCGTTCGTCGCGGTGCTTCTGGTGGCGATACTTGTCGAAATGGCCCGCTTCCGCGAACCCGGCGGCATCGTCCCGCGTCTCGGCTTAGTCGTGTTCGCGATGGCTTACCTCGGACTTCTCGGCAGCGCGTTCGCGCAGATCCGCTGGGTCACGCCCGACCCTGTCCGGTCGAGCTGGCTGCTGGCGCTGGCAATCTTCATCCCGAAGGGTGCGGACACGGGTGCCTACTTCGCCGGGCGGGCGTTCGGGCGGCACAAGATGTCGGCGGTGCTGAGCCCGAAGAAGACGTGGGAGGGTCTGGTCGGCGGGCTGCTGTGGTCGGCCGCGACCGCCGCCGGGTTCGATTACCTCGCCGGGGGGCTGTTCGGCGCGGGTATAGTGGAAGCGGTGGCGTTCGGCGTGATCGTCGGCGCGGTGGGGGTGCTCGGCGACCTGGCCGAGTCGCTCATCAAGCGCGACGGCCGGGCGAAGGACGCCGCCACCAGCATCCCCGGGTTCGGCGGCCTGCTCGACGTGGTCGATTCCGTCCTGTTCGCCGCCCCGGTCGCGTACATGTGGTTCGCCCTGTCGCAGCATCTGAACCCCGTCAGGTAACCGTCATGGCCGACACCGCGGTCACCCGCACCGTCACCCTCGACAGCCGCGAGGAGGCCGTGCTGCTGTTCGGCCCGCGCGACCAGTACTTGCGCACCGTCCGCGACGCGCTGAACGTCAAGGTCGTGGCCCGCGGCGACCTGATCGTCCTGGAAGCGGCGACGACGGAGCCCGTCGAGCAGGCCGAGCGGGCCTTCCAGCAGCTGCGTGTGGTGCTGCGGAAGCACGGCAAGTTGACCGCCGAGGACGTGCGGACGGTGGTCGAGGTCGTCCGCGGCCCCACCGACCGCGGCGCCGGTTCGGCCGTTACGGTGATGGAAAGCGGCCGCCACCTCCGCCCGCGCACCGACGGTCAGGGCCGCTACGTGCAGGCGATGAAGACGCACGACATGGTGATCTGCGTCGGCCCCGCCGGCACCGGCAAGACGTACCTGGCGGTGGGGATGGCGGTGAGCCTGCTGCGGGCCGGGCAGGTGAAGAAGCTGGTACTGGTGCGCCCCGCGGTGGAGGCGGGCGAGCGGCTCGGCTTCCTCCCCGGCGACCTGGCGGCGAAGGTGAACCCGTACCTCCGCCCGCTGTTCGACGCCCTGAACGACATCATGGAGCCCGAACAGGTCCGCAAGTACATGGACAACGACGTGATCGAGATCGCTCCGCTGGCGTACATGAGGGGCCGTACGCTCAACAACTCGGTCATCATCATGGACGAGGCTCAGAATGCGACGGTGCCACAGACGAAGATGTTTCTCACCCGCATGGGGAATAACTCGCGGGTAGTCGTGACAGGCGACCTGACGCAGACGGACTTGCCGAAGACGATCCCGAGCGGGCTGGCAGACGCGGTGCACCGGCTGCGTGACGTGGAGGGGCTGTCGATCGTGTACCTGGACGAGTCGGACATCGTCCGCAACCCGCTGGTGTCGCGGATCGTGAAGGCCTACGAGGACGAGACGCCGCGAGGGCGGCGATGACTTCGCCGCTTGCGGCGGTGCACCGCGGTGCACCGCCGCAAGCGGCGGGACGATGATCACTCCTTCGGGATCAGCACCGTGTCGATGACGTGGATAACGCCGTTGCTGGCCTTCAGGTCGGCCTTCGTCACCTTCGCGTCGCCGATCGACACGCCGCTAGCGCCGGCCGCGATCTTGAACCCGTTCACGTCCTTGCCGTCTAGCTTGACCGCGTCCGCCGCGTACACGGCCTTCCCCTGAACCACGTGGGCGAGCAGAATCTTCGTGAGCAGCGCCTTGTCCTTCACGACCGCCTTGAGCTTCTCGTCGCCGAGCTTCTTGAACGCCGCGTCGGTCGGGGCGAAGACGGTGAACGGCCCCTTCCCCTTGAGCACGTCCACCAGCCCGGCCTCCTTCACCGCGGTGACCAGGATGGTGTGGTCCTTCGACCCGACCGCGAGGTCGACGATGTCCTTGTCTTCGGCGGCGGTGGACCGCGACGAGAGGACGAGGAGGAGCGCGCAGGCGCCCGCGGCGAACAGCTTCGCCTTCATGGGAAGACTCCGGTTGTGGGGTTGGGCGACGCCGGCGGGTGACTCCCGCGTCGGCGTCCGATTAGTAGCCGCGGGTGGGAGCCGGCGGGCCAGCCAATTCCAGGATTCGCCGAAAAATCGGACCACGGTTCAAGGGATTCGCGGGCGTTGATCCGCCGGCGCCCCGAAGGCACGCCATAACTCGGGCGGGGTTGTCGCTTCGACCTCCACGCGGCGACCGCCGACCGGGTGGTCGAACGCCATGCGCCAGGCGTGGAGACACACGCGGCCGACCGGGTCGGACTTCGCCCCGTAGTCGCTGTCGCCGACGACGGAACAGCCGAGGCCCGCGAGGTGAATGCGAATCTGGTGTTTCCGGCCGGTGAGCAACTCGACCGCTACCAGCGAGCGGCCGTCGTGTAACCCGAGCACGCGATACCGCGATACCGCCCACTTCGCCCCTGGCGCGTCCGGCGCAGCCGCGCGGACGCGGAGGTTGCCGCCTTCGAGCAGGTGGTTCTCGACCATCCCCTCGGCCGGCCGCGGCACGCCCTCCGTCACCGCGAGGTAGGTTTTCGCCACGCCCTCCCAACCGGCCTGCAACTGATCGCGCACCTGCGGCGACCGGGCGAATAGCAGCAACCCCGACGTGCCGCGGTCGAGCCGGTGGACGACGAACGGCCGCCCGGTCTTGCGGCGCTCCAGCAGCGCGGCGAGGCGGGTGAACGCCGTGTCGTCCTTCTCCGCGCCGGTGGCGACGCTCAGCAGCCCGGCCGGCTTGTCGATCACGACCAGCGCGTCGTCCTCGTAGCAGACGGTGAGCGCGGGCTCTCCGCGCGGCGCGGCGCCGTCGGCGGCGATGGCGACGAGGTCGGCCGGCGCTAGCGGGTGGTCGTGGCGCGTGACCGGGCGGCCGTTCACGAGCACGCGGCCGTGCTGAAGGAGTTGCTTGACGCGGGTGCGGTTCATCGGCGCGAGCGTCGCCAGGAGCCACGGCAGGAGTGGACCGGGTGTGGGCGCCGGCAGGTCGTGCATCTCTCAATCCCCGGCCCGGCGGGCTTCGAGCTCCTGCCAGCGGGCGTACAGCGCCTCCACCGCCGCCTGTGCGTCTTCCAGGCGGCCGCAGGCCTCGGCCAGCGCCGTGTGCCCGGCCGTGGACGCCCCCTCCACCTCGACCTGCCGCGCGGCCACTGCCACCTCGGCGGCCGTAACCGCGGCCTCCATGCGGTCCCACTCCTGCTGCTCCTTGTAGCTCAGCTTCTTCGACTTCTTCGCCACGGGAGCTGCGGCCTTCACGGGCTCCTTCGCCCTCGTCGGCTCCTCGCGGGCCATCGCCTCCAGCCACTGCGTCACGCTGCCGTAGTGGGCCGCGTTCCCACGCCCGTCCAGACCAATGACGCTCGTGCAGAGGCGGTCCATCAGGTCGCGGTCGTGGCTTACGAGTACCACCGCTCCGGGGAAGTCGCCGAGGCTGTCTTCGAGCACTTCGAGCGCGGGAATGTCGAGGTCGTTTGTCGGCTCGTCGAGGAACAGCACGTCGGCCGGCTTCAGCATTAGCTGCGCGATTCGCACTCGGGCCTGCTCGCCGCCGGACAGGGCGCCGACTTCGATGTCAAGTTGCTCGGAGTGAAAGAGGAACTGCTTCGCCCAGCCGCCGACGTGCAACTGGCGGTCGCGGAACGTGACCATCTCCGAGTTCGGGCTGAGCGCCCGGCGGAGGGGCAGGGTGGGGTCGAGCGACGCCCGGCCCTGCTCGAACACGACGCCGCGAAGCCCGTCGGCGCGGGTCACGGTGCCGGCATCGGGCGCGAGCTCGCCGGCAAGTACCTTCAGGAGTGTGCTCTTGCCGCCGCCGTTGGGGCCGAGCAGGCCGAGCCGCGTGCCGGGGGCGAGGAGCACGTCGAGGCCCGAGAACAACGGCTTCCCCCCGAGAGCCTTGCTGACGCCGGTGGCCGTGACGAGCTTCTTCGTCTGCCGGCCGGTGCCGGCGAAGTCGATGCCGGCGGCGCCGCGGGCGGCGGTGCGCACGTCGAGCTCGGTCAGCTCCGCGCGGCGGTCGGCGGCCTCGGCGATACGCGACCGGCTTTTCTTCCGCTGGGCGCTCTCCTTGCGGCCGAGCCAGTCGGTCTCGCGGCGCACCTGGTTCGCCACCGCCTCGCGCATCCGGGCCTGGGCCTCCAGAAAGTCGTCGCGCTTGTCGGCGAAGGCGTCGTACCCGCCGTCGGCGCGGAAGACACCGCCGGGGTAGCTGCGGCTGACCTCCATCACGTCGTCGGCGGCGGCGCGGAGGAACGCGCGGTCGTGGGTGGCGACGAGGTAGCCGAACGGCGCCGAGCGGAGCAGCTTTTCGAGCCACACGACGCCCGGAAGGTCGAGGTGGTTGGTCGGCTCGTCGAGTAGCAGTATGTCTGGTTCGCGGGCCAGCTCACGGGCCAGCGCGAGTCGCTTCCGCCAGCCGCCGGACATGGTGCCCGCGGGCTGGTCGTGGTCGTCGAACCCGACCCGCGTCAGCGCGATGGCCGCCCGCGTCTCGCGCTCGTGTTCTTCCAGGTCGGTGTCGGCGAGCGCCCGAACCACGACCTCGCTCGCGGACTGGTCGGCGGGGAATATGTCGTCCTGCGCCAGGTAACCGACCACGATGCCGCGGCGCGACGTAATCGAACCCGAATCGGCCGCCTCACGGCCGCAGAGGATGCGGAGCAGGGTGGACTTCCCGGCCCCGTTCGGGCCGATGAGGCCGACCTTCTCGCCGGCCCGGAGGTCGAACGTCAGCCCCTCGAACAGTGGGCGGGCGGAGAACGCCTTCATCACGTCGCGGGCGGCTAGCAGAACACTCATGAGGATTATCGTATGGCCGGAACGCCGCCGGGGCCGAACGTCGCTTTCGCGCTTGACAACCGCGCCGCCGCACCCGAGTATTCACTGTAACTCACCGACCCACCGGCGCGGTCCCGCCGGCGTGGTGCTTCCCCCCGAGGACCGGTCCATGCCCGCCCGCCCCGGCCCCGCGGCCGCGCTACTGATACTCCTGTTCGCCCCTGCCGCGGTCGCGGACGAACCGCTCCACGCCCGTATCGACAAGCTGATCGCCGCCGGCCACCCGAGCCACACGAAGCTCGCCGCCCCGCCCGCGGATGACGGCGAGTTCCTCCGCCGCGCCACGCTCGACCTGACAGGCACCATCCCGAGCAGTGCGGAAGTCACGGCCTTCTTTGCGGACGCGGACCCCGGGAAGCGCACTAAGACGATCGACCGCCTCCTCGCGGCTCCGGGCTACCCGCGCCGCATGGCCCAGGCGTTCGATGTCATCCTGATGGAGCGCCGCAAGGACACGCGCGTGCCGCGCGCGGCGTGGGAGACGTACCTCCGCGACACGTTCACCGAGAACCGCCCCTACGACGCCTTCGCGCGGGAAATCCTCTCGGCCGACGGCACCGACGCCAAGACGCGGCCGGCGGCCAAATTCTTTCTCGACCGCGACGGCGAACCGAACCTCATCACCCGCGACCTCGGCCGCGTGTTCCTCGGCCGCAACCTCGGCTGCGCGCAGTGCCACGACCACCCGACCGTCGCGGACTACAAGCAGGCCGACTACTACGGCATCCAGGCGTTCATCAACCGCACCTTCCTGTTCCCGAACGCCCAGGTGCCGACCGCGGTCATCGCCGAGAAGGCCGACGGCGAAGTGATCTTCACCAGCGTGTTCGACAAGAGCAAGAAGGCGAGCGCGACCGGCCCGCGGATGCCCGGCCTGAAGCCGCTCGACGAGCCGAAGGCGGAGAAGGGGAAGGAGTACGCCGTCGCCCCCGCGAAGGACGTGCGGCCGGTGCCGACGTACAGCCGGCGCGAGCGCCTGGCAGCGGCGGTGACATCGCCCGAGAACCCGGTCTTCGCCCGCACCGCCGTCAACCGGCTGTGGGCGCTGGTGCTCGGCCGAGGCCTTATCGACCCTGTGGACCAGGACCACGCCGACAACCCGCCGAGCCACCCGGAGCTGCTCGACCTACTGGCCCGCGAGTTCGTCGCCCGCGAGTACGACGTGAAGTGGCTCGTCCGCGAGATAGCGCTGACCCGCGCCTACCAGCGCTCCAGCGAAGTGCCCGCGGCTCTGACCGACGTGCCACCGGACCGCTACCTCGTCGGCCCGCTCAAGCCGCTGGCCGCGGAGCAACTCGCTTACGCCCTCAGCGAGGCGACCGGGAACACCAGCGCCGACGCGAAGGCGGCGCCGCTCGTGGCCGCGTTCCGTGGCGTCTACGGCGGCGCGGCCGGCGAGCCCGACGACGGCACGACGCAGACGCTCAGTCAGACGCTGTTCCTGAAGAATGGCCCGGTCGTCCGCGGGCTGACGCAGCCGAAGGCGGGGAACCTCGCCGACCGGCTCGGCAAACTGCCGCCCGATCGGGCCGCGGACGAATTGTTCCTGAGCGTGCTGACCCGCCGCCCGACCGCCGACGAGAAGACGGACGTGACCGCCGCCCTGACCCGCACCCCGGCCGCGGACCGCCCCGCGTTCTGCGGTGAGCTCGTTTGGGCGCTGGTGACCTCGGCCGAGTTCCGATTTAACCACTAACCCGCCCGGTGCCCGATGCCCCACGCCGACTACGCCTGCGGGTCCGCCGCCCACGCCGTCTCGCGCCGCGGGTTCCTCGCGACCGCCGGCGCCACCGCCGCGCTCGGGACGGCCGGGTTCGCGTCGCCCGATTCGACGGCCGCACTCGCGCGCAACCAGAAGCGCGTGCTGGTCGTATACCTGGCTGGCGGCGTCAGCCAGTTCGAGACGTGGGACCCGAAGCCCGGCACCGACACCGGCGGACCGTTCCGGGCGATCTCCACCTCGGTTCCCGGCACGCAGATTTGCGAACTCCTGCCGCACACCGCGGCGCGGATGCACCGGCTGGCCGTGGTGCGGAGCCTGAACAGCACCACGCCCGACCACGCCCAAGGCGAGCGAGTCATGCTCACCGGCCGGCGGCCAGAAGCCGGCATCGAGTACCCGCATTTGGGGGCCGTGGCCGCGAAGATGCTCGGCGGCGAGCGTGCCGAAATGCCCGGCCACATCCACATCCTGCCGGGCGGTGGTGGCGGGCGGGCCGACGCCACGTTCCTCGGGCCGCAGTTCGCGTCGGTGCCGGTGCCGGACGGCCGGCCGCCGGCGAACCTCCTCCGCCCGTCCGGCCTCACAGCCGACGCCGACCGCGCCCGCGACGCACTCCGGCAGTCGCTGACCGACCGCTTCTCGCGCTCCCGCCGCAGCGCCGCCAGCGAGGCCTACGCGGCGTCGTTCGCCCAGGCCGAGCGGGTGTTCAACCGGGCCGACGTGTTCGACGTGGACCGCGAGAGCCTGAAGACGGCCGAGCGCTACGGCCGGCACGACTTCGGCCGCCACCTCCTCCTCGCCCGCCGCCTGCTGGAGGCCGGCGTGAGCTACGTGAAGGTGAGCCACTCGAACTACGACACGCACCACGAGAACTTCGACTTCCACATCGAGCAGCTCGGCGAGTTCGACCGCCCGTTCGCGGCCCTTCTCGACGACCTGTCCGACCGCGGCATGCTGGAAAGCACGCTGGTCGTGGTGATGAGCGAGATGGGCCGTACGCCGAAGATCAACGAGCGGTTCGGCCGCGACCACTGGTCGAACGGCTGGTCGGTGGTGCTCGGCGGCGCCGGCATCAAGGGCGGGGCGGTGGTGGGCCGCACGAACGCCAACGGCACGACGATCGCCGACCGCGAGGTGGGGCCGTGGCACCTGTTCCACACCTACCTGCGGGCGGTCGGGCTCGACCCGGAGCGGAACTTCCACCCGAACCAGCGGCCGGTTCCCGTGGCCGACCCGCGTGCGAGTGCGATCAGCGAAATCCTGGCGTGAGGCACCCATGCCGCTCGACCCGACCGCGGCGCGCGTGGAGCGCGAGTACCGGCACGCTAGCCCACTGCTCGGCTGCCGGTTCGACCCGTCCGGCCGCTACCTGTTCGCCACCTCGCAGGACAACTCGATCCTGCGCTTCGACCTGGTGACGGGTGGGCGAACGGCGCTCGTCGGCCACGCGAGTTGGGGCCGCGGCATGGTGGTACGCGCCGCCGGACCTCGCACGTCGAATCCGGAGCGGGCCGCCGCCTCGGTCGCCGCTCGCGGCGGTGCAATCGGCCCGGCCGCCGTCGCCCTTCCCGCCCCGCCGGCCGACCCGTTCACCCTCATCTCCGCCGACTACCACGGCAAGCTGATCTGGTGGAACGGCCACGCCGCAACGCCGACGCCGGTCCGCACCGTCGAGGCGCACGCCGGCTGGTGCCGCGCCGTGGCGCTGAGCCCGGACGGCGCGACGCTTGCAACCTGCGGCAACGACAACCTCGTGAAGCTGTGGGACGCGGCGACCGGCGCCCACCGCCGGACGCTGACCGGGCACACGTCGCACGTCTACAACGTGGCCTTCCACCCGTCCGGCACGCGGCTCGTCTCGGCCGACCTGCTCGGCACCGTGAAGGACTGGGACGCCGCGACCGGGGCGTGCGTCCGCGACCTGGACGCGAAGGTGATGCACAAGTACGACCCGACGTTCCGGGCCGACATCGGCGGCGCCCGTGGTATGGCCGTGGCGCCCGACGGCCGGGTTGCGTGCGCCGGCATCACGAACGTGTCGAACGCCTTCGCCGGCGTCGGCAACCCGCTGGTGGTGCTGTTCGACTGGGCGGATGGGAAGTCGAAAGCGCTGAAGCCGAAGGACGTTTTTCAGGGCACCGCGTGGGGCGTCGGGTTCCTCAACGACGGCACCGTAATCGCCGGCGGTGGCGGTAGCGGCGGCCGGGTGTGGTTCTGGTCCGGGGCCGACGCGAACAGCACGCACACGCTGACGCCGCCGGCTCACGTCCGCGACCTGGCGGTTCACCCGGCCGGGGATCGGTTCGCGGTCGCGTGCGCGACGGGGGCGGCGGTGGTGTACACGCTGCGGCGAGTTTCGTAGGTCGGGCCGAGTCTTCGAGGCCCGACGCGGGGCGCCAAGTTCGTCGAAAGGAAACTCCGTCGCGTCGTCGCAGCCGGGACTTCCGCCACCGTGGTTCGCGCCCCGCGTCGGGCCTCGAAGACTCGGCCCGACCTACGAAAACCCCGCCCCTACGAGTAGAACGCCGCCGCCGCGAAGCTGACGCTCTCGCTCCCGCGCGGGTGGACGAACTGCTGGTAGTGCAGCACCCGCCCCGTCGCCGGCCGCGCAGACGCGAGTGTCAGGTACGTCGGCGGCAGCCCGCAGATACGACGTGCGTCCCCCTCCGCGGCAATGATCCCGAAGTACCCGGCCGGCTTCGCAGTTTCCAGCGCCGCGAGAATCGTCCGATCCTGCCCTTCGCTCTCCTTCAACCACGGCCCCTCGGCCTTCCGCCGGTCGCCGAACTTCGGACCGATGTGCGCCAGGTCGCCGCTGACCACGTAACACACCGGCTCCCCCGCGGCCGCTTCCGCGACGCACAGCGCGGCCGTCATCCGTGCCACATCTTCTGCCCCCGCGGGGTCCGTTCCCTCGTCCACGCAGTCGGCGAGCGAGCCGCACAGGAGCGGTACGATGCGGATCGGACCGCGGCCAGCGAAGAGGTGCTGCAGGATCACCACCTCCAGCTCGATCGAGTGCTCCGGCACGTGCGCGAGCGGGTCGTCGTACAGGCCGGGGCCGTACTCCGCGGCGATCCGGTCCACGAAGCCCGCGTTCGTCTCGCAGACGCCGAGCGGGGTCTCGAAGTGCTGGCGGCTCAGCGTGTAGCGGTGCGGCGAGTAGTGGGACGTGGCGACGATCACGAACAGCCGGGCGTCCGTCCGCTCGGCCAGTTCCTTGAAACCCCAACCGTAGGTGACGTTGCCGCGTGCGTAGTCCATGTGCGGCACCAGCACCGCCCGCAGCCGGCCGTGCGGGGAAGGAGCTGGCGCGCCCGGTAGACCCGGCCCGCCCGGGGCCGTGAAAAGCGCGTCCACCTGTTCGCGCAGCCGAACCGGGTCGCCGTCGTAGGCGCCGATGCAGGACGGCCGGCGGACCGGCCCGCCGATTCGCGCCGCGAAGGCCGGCGAGTCCAGGAGCAGCGCCGAATCGAGGGCGGTGACGAGTCCTTCGAGCGTGTCGAGCGGTAGGACGGTGCCGCCGGTGAGGGTCGTGAGCTCGGCCTGCACGTCGCGAAGTGTGCGGGTGCCGTCGAGGCGCTTCACGACTTCGAGCGCCAGCGGACTGAGTTGGACGGGCTCGCCGACGCGGTAGGGGTCGTAGAGGTGGACGTAGTCGTCCGCCCGTTCGGCGGCGAGGCGGTCGCGGAGCTTCGGGCGCGGTGCGGTGCTCATCGCCGAATTGTTGGCGCCCCGCGGCGGAAGGTCAAGCAGGAGGAACGCCGGACGAATAGAGTAGCGGCGTCAACCGGCCGCGATTCCGAGGGCGGGCATGGGCATCCTGCGGGTGAAGACCACCGAGTGCCGCGTCGGTGTTGTCGGGCTGTACAACGCCGGCAAGACGGTGCTCCTCACGTCGCTCATCAACCACCTCCAGGACCACGACCCAGACCGCTTCCCGCTCGGCGGCACGGCCACCCGGCTGCGCAAGTTCACGGTGCTGCCGCCGGACCCGGGGTGGGAGCCGTTCAACTACACCGGCTGCCGCGACGCCCTGGTCCACGGCGGCCGCTGGCCGGCGAAAACCCGCGACCGGGCACAGTACGTCTGTAAGTTCGAGCGGTCGGACTGGAGGTTCAGTGACTGCCTGCTGAAGGTCTACGACCTCCCCGGCGAGCGGATCGCCGACGCCGCCATGCTCGGCCGCTCCTTCGCGGCGTGGTCCGAGCACCTGCTCACCGTGATCGCCAACGACACCGCCTACCGCACCGCGTGCGCGCCGTTCCTCACCGCCGCCGAGCCCGGCGTGAAGGAGGACGACCTGCTGCGGGCGTACCGGCTGTCGCTGGCGAACCTCATCCTCGGCTACAAGCCGCTCGTTTCGCCGTCCACGTTCCTGCTCGACGTGAACGGTCAACCCGCCCGCCCGGACACGCCCGAGGCGCTGGCCGACTCGCGCTTCTCCGGGCTGGCGGCGGGGTCCGAGTTCTGCCCACTCCCCGCCGCCGTTCGTACCGCGCGGCCGGACCTGGCGGCGCTGTTCGAAGGGCGGTTCGCCGAGTACGTCGAGCGCGTCGTGCGGCCGGCGGTGCAGGCGCTGAAGTCGTGTACGTCGCTCGTCGTGCTGATCGACGTGACGATGCTGCTCGCGGGCGGCGTCGGCATGTACGACGACAACCGGCTCATCCTCCGCGACCTGCTCGACGTGCTGAATCCAGGCGAGCACCCCGTGTTCGGCCCGATCGCCCGGGGTCTGAGCAAGGTGTTCCTGCCGCACCAGCTCCGCCCCGGCTGGATCACCCGGCTGGCGTTCGCGGCCCCGAAGCTCGACCTCGTCCACCCGACCGACCGCGACCGGATGCTCGGCCTGATGCGGCGGATGGTGACGCGCTTCGCAGACAACCGCGACGGCCTCACGTTCGACTTCTTTAACCTGTCGTCGGTGGTGTCGACGAAGCCGCTGCCGGCCGAGGAGGGGAAGCGGTACCTGGTCGGCGTGCCACTGCGAGACGCGGACGGGAAGAAGCTGCCGCCCGGCCCCGAGCAGCGGTTCGCGGTTGCGGGCCTGCCGGACGACTGGCCGAACGACTGGGCGGCGGGGGCGTATTCGTTCCCGGAGGTGTACCCGCGGATGCCGGTCCGCAAGGACTACCCGCCGGAGCAGGTGAACCTCGACCGGCTGGCGACGTTCGTGATCGACTGAAAGCTGGCGAAGAATTGTTCCTCGGGCGTGTCCAATCCGCGCGTCCTCGCACGTCCTGTTCGCGTGCGGCGCCGACGTCCGGCGCCGACGTCCCCGCTGACCGTGAGGTATCCGTGCCCAAGTACCTGTTCATCTACCGCGGCCCGGTCGAAGACCCGAACGCCGCCCCGCCCGGCCCGGACGACATGCAGAAGCTCCTGGCCTCGTGGGGCGCCTGGATCGAGAAGTTCGCCAAGGTCGGCCTCATCACCGACCCCGGCGACGGCCTCCAGCCGACCGGCCGCGTCGTCCGCACGGGCGCCGTCACGGACGGGCCGTTCGTCGAGTCGAAGGAGGTGCTCGGGGGCTACTCGATCATCACCGCCGACTCGTACGACGCGGCGGTGACGGTGGCGAAGGAGTGCCCGGCGATCCTCCACGGTCCGGTCGAGGTCCGGGAGCTGGCGGGGCTGTCGTGACACCCGTGGTGCTGGCCGACCACGCCTTCCGTCACGAGTACGGGCGGCTGGTCGCCGGCCTCGTCCGGCGCCTCGGACCCGGTCGGCTCGACCTGGCCGAGGACGCCGTGCAGACGGCCCTACTCAGGGCCGTGCAGACGTGGCCGCGCCGCGGCGTCCCCGACGACCCCGCGGCGTGGCTGCGGCGCGCGGCCCGCAACGCGGCCGTAGACGGTCGTGCGCCGCGAAGCCACGGCGCACGACCGTCGGGCGGATGTCGCGCTTCAGGTCGAGGTCGCTCCGGAGGCAGACGACGACTCGCCACTCGCGGACGAATCGCTTCGGTTCCTGTTCACCTGCTGCCACCCGGCACTCGCGGCCGAATCACGGGTCGCACTGGCACTGAAGGTGGTGTGCGGGTTCGGCGTCGGTGAGATCGCCCGCGCGCTCCTCTCCACCGACGCGGCCGTCCTGAAGCGGCTGACGCGCGCGAAAGACGCACTCGCCGCCGCGGGACTGACCGCCGACCCGGTACCGCCCGACGAACTCGCGGAGCGAAAGCCGGCGGTACTGGCCGTGCTGTACCTCGTGTTCAACGAGGGCTACCACTCGTCCAACTCCGACGCGCTAATCCGACACGACCTCTGCGCCGAAGCGGTCCGACAGACCGACGCCGTGGCCCGCCACCCCGACCTGGGCGGCCCGGCGGCCGAGGCTCTGCTCGCCCTCATGCTGTTCCACGCGGCTCGCTTCCCGGCGCGCCAGGACGACCACGGCCGGCTCGTTCTGCTTGACCAGCAGGACCGCTCGCGCTGGAATCAGGCCCTGTTCCGCTACGCGAGGGCGTGGTTGACCCGCTCGGCGAGGGGCGCTGAGCTCTCGACCTACCATCTGGAAGCGGCAATCGCCGCCGAGCATTGCGCTGCGACGACGTTCGCCGCGACCGACTGGCGGCGTATCGTCGAGCTGTACGACCTGCTTTGCGGCCGCGACCCCGACTGGCTGCACGCCCTGAACCGGGCCGTCGCGGTCGCACACCTGCACGGCCCGCTGGCGGGGCTGCGCGGGTTGCTGGCCGCGCGGTGCGACGGGGCCGAGCGGTACAGCCACTGGCACGCGGCGCTCGGAGAACTCCACCGCCGCTGCGGCGACCACACCGCCGCGCGGCGGCACTTCGCCCAGGCGCTGGAGTTGGCGGGGAACGAGCGCGAGCGGGAGTTTCTGCGGGAGAATCTGGTCTCGGTCGCGGGATAGCCGGCGCTACGGGATGTGAACGAACTCGTTCGTGTTGAACAACACGACGCACAGGTCCGCCAGCGCCCGCACGTGGGCCGGGTCGGCGCCCGCGGGCAACGGCGCGGCGTCGAGCCCGATCGGCAGCCGTGCTCGGAGCCGGTCGCGGACGGTAGCAGCCTGTTCGCGCAGGAACTCGGCCGCTACCGTGCGCTCCTTCGCGGTGGGCGCGCGGCTGAGGGTGCGGCGGTACATTTCATCCAGTTGCCTCGCCTGATCCGACTCGCCGGCCAGCCGCATTGCGAGTGCCTTGCCCTGCTCCTGGGTGAACGGCCCGTTCATCAGGATCAGCGCCTGCGGCGCGAACGTGCTGACCGGGCGTACCGCACATGAGTTCAGAGTGTCCGGCTGGTCGAACGCTTCAAACACCGGCAGCCGCACGTTCCGCTTGTTGAACAGGTACACCGACCGCCGCCGGTGCTGCGCCGCGTCCGGCGTCACCGGCCACAGCCCGTCCGGCTCGCCTTCCGTGAAGATCAGGTCGTACACCTCCGGCTCCAGCGGCACCTTCACCGACGGCCCGCCGACTTGCAGGTTGATCGTCCCCGCCGCGGCGAGCACGGCGTCGCGCACGGCTTCCGCTTCGAGCCGCCGGCGCGGCATCCGGCCGAGGAGCTTGTTGTCCGGGTCGGCCGGGTACGGGGCGGCCTGCGCTTGCCGGTACGTGGCCGACAACATCATCAGCCGGTGGACGTGCTTCAGCGACCAGCGGTTCGTCACCAGCTCGGTCGCCAGCCAGTCGAGGAGTTCGGGGTGGGTCGGCCGGGCGCCCTTCAGTCCGAAGTCGTTCGGCGTCGCGACGATGCCGCGCCCGAAGTGGTGCTGCCACAGGCGGTTCACGATCACGCGCGCCGTGAGCGGGTGGTCGGGACGCGTCAGCCAGCGGGCCAGGTCGAGGCGCGACTTCGGGGCGTCGGGCGTGGCCATCACGCGGAGGTACGCCGGTCGCGCCACGTCGAGCTTCGCCTTCGGGCTGCCGCGCTTCAGGACGTGCGTCTTCGCGTCGGCGTCAGTCGTCTTGATCGCCCACGCCGCTGCCGGCGGCTCGGGGGCGCGGGCGGCGATGGCGTGAATCTGCTCGCGCAACGCGGATCGCTTCGTGCGGTCGGTGGCTGGCATGGCGTCGAGGATTTCGTCCCACGACACCCGTAGCAGCGGTCCGGTCTCGCCCGCCAGCTTCTTCTGTTCGGCGGTCCGCATGTCGGCCGGCGTGTCGAGAGCGTCCTTGTACTTCGCCTCCAGCCCGGCGCGCTTCTGGGCCGCGACCTTCGCGCGAACGGGGGCGTCGAGGTCGGCCACCTGCTTCTTCAGCGGCGCGGCCTGCCGGTCGAGGTCGTCGGCCTGCTTCTTCCGTGCGGCCTTCTCGCCGGCGGTGGCGAGGTCGATGTCGGTGTAGCGCGTGCCGCCGAAGAAGGCCTGGACGCGGTAGTAGTCGCCGAGCGAAACGGGGTCGAACTTGTGGTCGTGGCAGCGGGCGCACGCCAGCGTCAGGCCGAGGAACGTCGCCCCGACGCCGTTCACCATTTCCGTCAGAAGCTCCTGCCGCAGCACGTCCGCGTCGAGGTTTCCGCCGACCACGTGAACCGGCCCGCACCGGTGCATTCCGGTGGCGACCCACAGGTCGGCCGCCTCGCGGGCGTCCTTCCCGGCCGCGAGTTCGTCGCCGGCGATTTGCTCGGTGACGAACACGTCGTACGGCTTGTCGGCGTTCAGGCTGCGGACGACGTAGTCGCGGTAGCGCCAGGCGTGCGGCCGCTCGCCGTCCGCCTCGTACCCGTTCGACTCGGCGAACCGCACCACGTCGAGCCAGTGCGTCGCCCACCGCTCCCCGTACCGCGGCGACGCCAGGAGCCGGTCCACCAGTTTCGAGTAGGCGTCCGGGGTGTCGTCCGTCACGAACGCGGCTACCTCCTCGGGCGTCGGCGGCAGGCCGGTGAGGTCGAGGGTGACGCGGCGAATCAGCGTGAGCCGATCGGCCTCGGGTGTCGGCTTGAGGCCCGATGCTTCCAGCTTCGCCAGCACGAACGTATCCACGGCGGTGCGGACCCAGCCGGCGGCCTTCACGCTCGGGAATGTGGGTCGGACTGGGGCGACGAAGGACCAGTGGGCCTTGTCGGCGGGGGTGATGTCGGGGTCTTCGTACTGTGGGTCGGCCCCACGGACCGGAGCGAGGAGGAGCCCGATCGGCAGGAGCAGGAGGTACAAGCAGCGGGTCATCGGACGGGCACCACGGGCGGGGCGTGTGTAGGTAATGTACCCGGTGGCGCCCCTCGTCCGCAACCGGCCGTCAGCGCGGCGGGTCGAGTTCGTCGCGCCAGCGCGGGGGCACCATCGCCCACGCGGCGGCGTAGGACGCTTCCAGTGGGACCAGGACGTGCGACTCCGGCGTCAGGAACAGGGGCATGTCCGGCAACGTCTCACCGACCGCGACGGGCTCGACGTAGGCACGGACCGGGTCGCCGGCGGCGTAAGCGGCGAGCGTCAGGGGTTCCTCGGCCGGCAGGATGAATGGCACCTTCTTCTTGAACGGCTTCCAGATGAGGGGGTGAATCCCGTTCGGGTCCGCCCGCCCAGGTCGGTGTAAGTCGAGGACAAGGAGATGGACCCCGACCACGATGTAGTCAGCGAGCTTGGCCGCGAACGCTTCAGCCGCGTCGCGTCCGTCCTTGTTCGACGCCGACACCACCTCCACGATGGCAACCACCTTGTCGCCGGAGACGTGGCGGACGGATAAGTACTTCGGGCGACGTGGAGCCCGGTCCGCCGTGTCCTCGAACGACACCTCGATCTCCGCCCGCGTCGCCGTCGCGGTTCCACCCCCGCCGCGTCTCGGCCGGCGCGGCAGGGGTGCGTCCCGCCGCTGAAGGCCGAGTACGTCTGGGTGGCCTGGGCCGATCACCTGCTCGGGCAGGGCGTAGTAGTCGGGCGGGAGTACTCCCGCGTTGAGTGCCGTTGTGAGCGTCGTGAGCCAGAAATGGTGGAAGCTGTGGAACACCCCGGCTTCCACCTTCGACCAGTCGTGGACGGGCATCGCACTCTCCTCCGATCAGCCGACCAGGCCGGCGGGGGCCGGGGTGCTCGACCAGTCGAACGGCGGCTCGATCCGCTCCACGTCGCCGCCGCGGTCGCGGAAGACGTGGAGCACCCGAACCCGGCTCAGGTCGTCGAACTTCGGCTCCGGGTACACGTCCGAGCGGAACGGGTTGCCCGGCTCGTAGTCGTGGATCATCACCCGCACCTTCGGCAGCCCCCGGAAGTGAAGCTCCTCCGCGGCCCGCTTCCCGCCGTGTACGTCGTACAGCTCCATCAGCACGCGGATCACCTTCTCCAGCTTCCGGTGGCCGACGCCGTCCTCGATGAAGAACATGTCCACCCGCGTGGCGCGCAGCACGGCGTGGAGGTGCTGGCGGCAGCGGACCGGCAGCACCCGCGCGTACGGCGGGCCGACCAGCGGCGGCGCGGCCTCCTCGCCGCCGTCGGCGTCCTCGCGGCCGAGGCACTCGATGAACCACCAGTGCGGGGCGAACCAGAACCCTCCGCCGCCCGGCCCCTTGAACGCGCTCGCACGCCGGAACAGCTTGCCGACGCCGCGGAAGAACTGCCGCCGGAGTTGAATCTCGTCGCGCCGCGCGAGCCGGTCGCGGACCACGTCGCCGTCCAGGTCCCCGGGGCCGACCCGGAGCGGCCAGCGCGGGTCGAACTCGGTCGCCTCCGACTGCTCGGCCGGCACCAGTTCCACCCCCGCGCTGGCGCCGTCGCCCGGGGTGGTACGGGCGCGGAAACCCCACCTGCGGATGCGACCGGCGGCCGACTTCCGCTCGGTCGGGCTACCGCCGGTCACGGCGACGGTCGGCCGGGTCCGTCGGGCCGGATCGGTCCGCGCCGCCGACGCGAGCCAGTACAGCCCGACGCACAGCAGGCCGGGTACGAGCCACGCGGTCATGGCCCCGAGGAGGGCCGTCACCGGCATCGCCTCCTCGCCGCCCCCGGTGAGCCGGCCGCCGCACGCGGTCAGGAGGAGGTTGAACATGACGACCGCCGCCAGCCCCACGACCAGCGCCATCACCCGGTGCAGCGGCAGGGCGTAGACCGGCGTCCCTTCGCCGGCGCGCCACAGGATCGCCGCCCCGTCGCCGCCGGGGAAGGCGTAGGCGACCGCGGCGAGGACCGCGACGGCGCCACAGATGCCGAGCACGGCCGTCGGCGGCACCGCCCACGCCACGACCGACGCCAGCACCGCGTACCCGACGACGGCTGCCAGTTCGGCCCCGCGGCGGTCGGTTTCGCCGGCCCACCCGCGCACCCAGCGGTCGATCACCGTGACCGGGATGAACACGCCCACCAGCGTGCAAACGAACAGCGCCGCCCACAGGGCGCTCAGGACGCCGAGGTACAGGACGTAGGACGAGTAGGTGCCGACCACCCGCCACCCGGTCGGGAAGAGCGCCCAGGCGCCGCCGGCGACGATGGCCCACACCGCGAGCGCGGCGAGGACGGTCCACACCAGCGGCGGTGTGCAGCGGGGGTACGGCGGGGTGCCGCGGAGGTCGAACCCGTGGTCATACCGGAACCCGGCCACGGAGCTGCCGAGGCGGTGCCCCCACGCCGCGACCGTCCGCACCCACGGCAGCGGCTCGCGGCGGTGCCGCACGGCGACGGCCGCGACCAGAGCGAGCAGGCCGAACGCGGCGATGAAGTCGTGGATGTCGTTGGCGGCGTACCGGCCGGCGACCTCGAGCCCGGTCAGGCTGCCGACCACGACGAGGGTGAACCACCACCCGGACAGGGCAAATCGAGTCTCGCCGAGGAGCGCCGCCGCGAGGAGTTTCATAGCCGTATTTCACCACACCTCGGGCGACCCGTCACCCGGCCGGGTGAATCCGCACCCACGGATCGTCGGGCGCCCGCCATTCTACCCGCACGACCGGTACGCTTCAGTATCCCGCGTCAGGAATTCGGTCCTGCCCGGCTCAAGTCGCGGCCGGCTTCGACCACCTGCCACAGTTCCCCGGCCAGGAACACCGACCCGGTGACGCACACGAGGTCGTCGGGGCCGGCCGCCGCGCGGGCCGCCTCGAATGCTGCGGGAGCCGTCGCAACGACCGAATAGCCGGCCGACGGGGCGACCGACGCCAGCATCCGTGCCGCGTCGTCAGGCGACACGCAGCGCGGGTTGAGGCCGTACCGCGTCAGGAAGAATCGGTCGAAGTAGGCGGCCAGGACGCGGAGGATGTCGGCCACCGGCTTGTCGGACGACACGGCGAACACCACCGCCTTTCGCCGGACCCGCGGGAACGACTCGGCCAGCGTCTGCACCAGCGCCGCGGCGCTGGGGACGTTGTGGGCGGTGTCAAGAATCACGACCGGTGACCGGCTGATGACTTCCACCCGCCCCGGCCAGCGGACCCCGGCCAACCCCGCGGCTACGGCGGATGGTGGGACGTGAACCCCGGCGTCGCGGAGCCGATCGGCGGCGGCCACGGCCAGCGCCGCGTTGTGCGCCTGATGTTTCCCGAGGAGCCCGAGCGGCGTGCGGCCGTAGCTGCCCCGCGGCGTCGAAATCATGACTTCGGACGGCCCGCCGTCGGACGCGGGTCGGTAGTCGTACACGAAGTCCGCCCCGTGTTCCCAGAGCGGCGCGGTCTGGTCGGCCGCGGTCTGCCGCACCACCGCGCGCGGCCCCGGTTCCGTCACCCCACTGACCACCGGCACGTTCGGCTTGATGATGCCGGCCTTCTGCTCCGCAACCGCTTCGACCGTGTGGCCGAGCTGGGCGGTGTGGTCGAGCCCCACCGACGTGACGACCGACACCAGCGGCCGGCACACGTTCGTGCTGTCGAACCGGCCGCCGAGGCCGACTTCGATTACGGCCAGGTCGCAGCGACGGTACGCGAAGTGGAGGAAGCCGAGGGCGGTGCCGATCTCGAAGAACGTCGGCGGCGGAAATCCGTCGGCGTCCATCGCGGCCACGGCGGGGGCCAGTTCCGTCATCCGCGCCGCGAGCTCGGCTTCGGTGACGAGCACGTCATCGACCTGGATGCGTTCGCGGACGTCGGTGAGGTGCGGCGACGTGAACAACCCGACCCGGTAGCCCGCGGCGCGGAGGATCGCCGCGAGCATCGCGGCGGTCGAACCCTTCCCTTTGGTGCCGGTGACGTGGACGAGGCGGACGCGCTCGTGCGGGTCGCCGAGCCGGCGCAGCAGTGCGCGCATCCGCTCCAGCTTCAGGTCGGCCGGGTCCGCCGCCCGGACCTCGTAGTTGACCCGGGCGTACCAGAACGCCAGAGCCTCGGGGTACGTCATGCGGCCGCGCTGGGGGTGAATGACGAAAGCCCGGGGACGGCCGTCCCCGGGCTTTGGGGGGTGATGAACCCTCGCCCACATTCTAACCGCCCGGCGTCAGCCGACCACCGGCATGCACACCTGCTCCAGCAGCTTCTCGCACCGCTCCTGGATCACGTCGGCCAGGTTCGGCAGCGGCGTCCCCTCCGGCAGCGCCTCGCGGACCGCGGCGATCCAGCGCGGGAAGCTGTACACCTGCGCCAGCCCGTCCAGCGCCGCCGGCTCCAGCCGGGCGTGCTTGCCGGCCCGCTCGGCTTCGGCCCACAGCGTCTTGCTCTTGCCGGTCAGCCCCAGGTCGTCCTCCGGCCGCAGCAAGATGAGGTGATCCACGACCGTCGGCCGGGTGTCCATCGACCCGAGCTTCACCTCCAGGTCCTTCGGCTTGCCGGCCCCGCGCGACAGGAAGAGGCCGACGCCGACCTTCCACGGCTGGCCGTCCTTGCACGCCCAGTGGGCGAGCGTGACCATGCCGTAGGTCGGGTGGTCGCCGAAGCTCCACTCGGGCACGACGTGCTGGAGCCGCCACGGCCCGACCTTCACCCCGTGCTCGTGGCACGCCGCCAGGAACGCCCCGAGCCCCGCCTGCAACTCGCGCGTCGCGCCGGTGAGGGCGCCTTCCGGTTCGAGCTTCCGACGGGCGGCGCGCTGCTCCTGCTCCCACAACTCGACCAGCACGGCGTGCGACAGGATCGACGACCGCGCCGCGACTTGGGCCGGTTCCACGACCACGGGAACGGCCGGTTCCGGCGGGGGCAGTGCGGCGACCGGTTCGGCGGGGACGTGGACGATGTCGATCTGCTTGACGCGGTAGTCGGCGGGAACGTCGTCGTCATCGTGGCCGAGGAGCTGCGCCAGCCGGCTGAGTGTACCGCGGTCGAGGCCGCCGAACGTCTGCGGCGGCGGGGCGGCCAGCGCCGGCGGCTCCGCGGCGGGGAGACGGTTCACCGGCGCGACCGGTTCCGGTTCGTCGTACAGCTGCGTGACGCCGTTCGCCCGCGTGCCGCGCGGCCCGGTCTGCACGTCATCCGGCCCGTACACCACGTGGTCGAACAGGTGCCGGAACTGCTGGAGCATGTCGCGCAGCGTCGGCTCGGTCGCCGCGACGCGGGCGATCTCCTCCTCCGCGAACGGCGCCACGTCCGACTCGGCCTCGCCCTCGGGGAGCTCGTCCAGCACCGGCCGAAGCCGGGCTTCGACGACGCTTCGCACCAGCCCGCCGTCCGGCGCTTCAAGGCGGATGGCCTTCACCGTGCCGTGCTTCGGGACGTGGACGGGGTTGTTCAGCCGGTCCTGGATGTAGCCGTCGAGGCTGGGGACGAAGCGGTTCCACAGCCCGCGCTCGGCGAAGATGAGGAACAGCAGCCCGTCCACCTGATGCATCACCTGCACGATGCCGGCGAAGAACGCCTCGGCGGTCTTGTGAGCGTCGTCGCTGCGACGCGCCAGCAGCAGGTCTTCGAGCTGGTCGAAGGCGACCACGACCGGCGTCTTGAGGCTGCGGAACAGCTCGGCGAGCACCTTGAACAGGGCCAGCACCAGGTCCTGCCGCGTGGGTCGGACCTGGAAGTCGAGCTCGGCGAACCCGTAGGTCAGGAAGTTCGCCAGCTCGGCCTCGTCCTTCAGGAGCGCGGCCTTCGCGAAGCCAGTGAGGATGTGCCGCCGCATCAGCCCGGCGGTGTTGTGCGTTTCGGTCCGGCCGGCGTGCGCGGCGAGGAGGTCGAACGCCCGCTGCGGCGTCAGCCCGGCGTCGGACAGCGCCTGCGGCAGCGGCGTCGGCATGCGGGCGAAGTTCGAGTAGCCGCTGAGGTTCTCGGCGAGCCACTCGGCGCGCTCCTGCGCCTGCTGCGCCCCGAGGCCGAGCCGCCGCGCCCACCGGCCGAGGCCCGGCGGCGGGAACAGTTCCACCTTGTCGGCCGGGCTCAGGTCGCGCAGGGCGACGCCGAGCTGCCGGCGGACGAGCTGCTCGCCCACCTGGTCGAGCGGCCGCACGCCCTTCTGCTTCCCGCCGCTGAGGAGCGTGTCAATGATCTGGAACAGGAGGTATTCGAGGAAGTCGGTGTCCTTCTGGTACACGCCCGGGGTGACGAGCAGCTGCCACGCCCCGCCGACGCCGTGCTTGATGCTGTGGAGCAGGTGCGTCTTGCCGGCCCCCTTGTTGCCGAGGACGGGGACGACTTCCGAGTGCGCGGTCGGGTCGTAGCGGTACAGGTCGATGATGGCGTGGAGCAGGTCGCGCTCGGGGGCGTACAGCTCGGGGACGTGGTAGCGGGCGCACACCTCGTCGTCCGGGTTGCGGGCGAAGTAGTTGCGGAACGGGTTGCCGGCCCGCCGGAGTACGTCGCGGGCGCGGTCGGTGAGCGGGCGGTCGGCGGTGGCGGTCGTCATCCGTTCCCTCCTCGGAGAGGATTCAGGATTCGGCATTCAGGATTCAGGTCAAACCGCAGCGGGGCTGGGGGCTCGATTCTGGGTCATCCCCGGATCCCGAATCCTGACTCCCGAATCCTCCCTGGCTGATGCGTAATACGCGACGCCGTGGCCGACGAGCAGGGCGAACGCCGGCTCCGGCAGGGCGTAGAGCGGGCCGGTCCACGGGTGGAGGTAGACCGCCCCGCTGTCGTGCAGCCGGCGGAGGGCGTCGTGGAACGCGCCGACGCTCGCGGCGCCGGCCCGGCGGTACAGGTCGGGCAGGGGGCAGTCCTCGCCGGCGGTCGCGGCCCAGTCCGTCAGACGGGTCAGGAGGGTGTCTGCGAGATCGGTCGGTGATAGGCTCGTCGGTTCGGACGCGACGCGGTTCGTGACCACCTTCGGCAGCACCCGACCGACGGCCTCGCGGAGCCCGACGAGACTGTCGGCCATCCGCCGGGCCACGGCGAGCAGGTCGTTCACCTCGCCCTGTCGGGCTTCCAGCACGCGGACGAAGTCTTCGAGCACCTGCTTGGGGTTCGCGGCCGCGAGGAGGAACGCCCAGCCGGAGTCGGTGAGGGTGTAGAGTTCACGACCCGCCTTCGCGCGGGCGTCGGTCGCCTTCAAAAGCCCGTCGGCAACCGCCTTCTGGGCTGCGGTCTTCCCCGCAGGAACGGCCGGGAAGAGGCCGGGTTCGGCCTTCGCCGCGACGAGCGGCACGCCGGACGGGTCGGCCGCGGCCCGGCTGAGGGCGTCAACGATCTGTTGGGTGAGTTTGTCGGCCACGGTCCGCTTCCGTGCGGGGTTCGGGCCGGCATGGTACGCCGGCCCGCCGCGGCGGTGCAACCCCGACCGGGCGGCGGTATTATGGGGTGGAACGAGGAGGACGAGTGATGGCCGAGACGAACGGCAGCCCGACGCCGGACCGGCTGGCGGAACTGGAGCGCGAGAACGCGATGCTCCGTGCCGAGCTCGCACAGACGCGAACGCGGCTTGACATTGAGCGACAGCTACTCGACGCCCATATGCTCCGCGGTGTACCATTGACTTCCGACGGTGTGGAACGGGCGATGACGGAGGGCGAGACCCTTGGGGCGTTCCTCGACCGGATGGAGCGTGAGCTGGGGCCGGGGGCGTGATGGCCACTCCCCCCGTATCGAGTCGT
>Ga0105048_10000403_pt1 | contig 65118 bp, 69 predicted proteins | sample MAT05_FD_78382 | JGI IMG/M metagenome (GOLD analysis project Ga0105048, IMG submission 78382) | Freshwater microbial communities from Lake Fryxell liftoff mats and glacier meltwater in Antarctica - MAT-05 | ecosystem: Environmental > Aquatic > Freshwater > Ice > Liftoff microbial mat | place... | reverse complement strand
CTAGCTACAGAGCCGAGAGATTTTTTGGGTCGCACTGCTCTCGAGAGGCGGGGAAGCATCGCACAAAGCGCGACTTCTCTCACGCGTCCCCTCGCGTACGTTTCAGAGCACCTCTTCTCACTCAGACCGGAGCTGGGCCCATGCGCGCCAACACCATTCTCGAGACCATCGGCCGTACGCCGCACGTCAGGATGCAGCGCCTCTTCGACCCGCGGGTCGAGGTGTGGATGAAGCTGGAGCGCGCCAATCCGGGCGGCAGTATCAAGGACCGTATCGCGCTGGCGATGATCGAGGATGCGGAGCGGCAAGGGTTGCTCACGAAATCCAGTGTCATCATCGAGCCCACGTCGGGGAACACGGGGATCGGGCTCGCCCTCGTTGCCGCGGTGAAGGGCTACAAGCTGATTCTGGTCATGCCCGAGTCGATGTCGATTGAACGGCGGCGCATTATGGCGGCCTATGGCGCGACCTTCGATCTCACGCCGCGCGAGCAAGGGATGAAGGGCGCCATTGCACGAGCCACGGAGCTGGTGGCGCAGACGCCGGGCGCGTGGATGCCGCAGCAGTTTGACAACGTGGCCAATCTCAACATCCACGCGGCGACCACGGCGCAGGAGATTCACGAGGATTTTCCGGAAGGCCTCGACTACCTGATCACTGGCGTGGGCACGGGCGGGCATATCACGGCCTGCAGCGACGTGCTCAAGATGTATTTTCCCGCCTTGCAGGTGTTGGCGGTGGAGCCGGCCAAGTCGCCGGTGATCAGCGGTGGGGCGCCGAGTCCGCACCGTATCCAGGGCATCGGCCCGGGCTTTTTTCCGTCGAATTTGCACATGGAATCTCTTGACGGGTCGATTCAGGTGTCCGAGGAGGACGCGTTCGCCTATACACAGCGGGCGGCGCGTGAAGAGGGCATCTTTATCGGGATCTCGAGCGGCGCCTCGTTGGCCGCTGTGGCGCAGACCATTCCGAACATGCCGGACGGTGCACGCGTGCTCACGTTCTGCTACGACACGGGGGAGCGGTACCTATCAATCGACGGACTATTTCCGGTGTAAGACTGCGTGAATGCCTTTGCGGTGTTGTGATAGTGTTCGTGTATTGTCCCAATATTGCGGACTGATGCGTGAAGAGCGAGAACCCTAAAGGCCGTATGGCACAGAGCAATAGATGCGAAAAGTAGTCCTGCACCGAACGAGTATGCGCGACCGAAACATGACTTCGCTTACACGAAGGTGTGTTGCGTATTCGGCGGCGCTGGTCGCCACGGTCGCTCAAATCAGCCACGCGCAAACGACAACCTCGTCGACCCCAACAGCGCCCGCGCGGCCAGCCATCACCCGCGCCGACTTGGGCGACGCATACCTGCGCATGGACAAGGCCTATCTCGCGGCGACCATGACGGACAGCGCACGGGCGGCGGTCAACAAACAGTTTGACCGATCGACGCTCAGCTTTTTCGGCGGTCGGTTCGCGGCGGCGATCGCGACGATTGATTCGGCCACCGTCGCTGTCTCCGGAAAGCCCTTGGTACCGGTGGCGTCGCGACCCAGTCGGCTGGTGAATGGTCGCATTCCATCAATGGCGCGCGATGCCTTCCTTGCCCGGTTGGCCAAGCTCGATACCACGGGCTCTCTCGCCCAAGCGATCACCTCGGCTCGTGCACGGGCGGCCCTCATGGTTGATGAGCCGTCGCGCGAGCGGTTGGCCGAGTGGCTGAGTGACCCGCCGCAGCTGGCGCGCGATCTGGCGCGTGAAGTGAGCCTGTTGGAGAAGCGGCGCAATCCGTACGTGGGCCAGGCCGGCGACGCATGGCACATGTTCAAAGGCGACAAGGGTGTGCTGATTCCCGTACGCATCGCGGCACCGTCGGCCGCCGCCACGTCGAGTGCGCCAGTGCCGGTCTTGATCGTTTTGCACGGCGCCGGTGGCGATGAGAACATGTTCATGGAGGCGTATGGCCAGGGCCTTGCCAAGTCGATGGGCCTGGCCGCCAATGTCATCGTGGTCTCACCGCTCACCGATACGTTCGGTACGTCGCCGGCCAATTTTGACAGCCTCATGTCCGTGCTGCGCGCGTCCTATCGCGTGAACAACGCACGCGTGTACGTGATGGGGCATTCGATGGGTGCAGGCGCTGCCGCACGGTTGGCCCAAACGCGCCCCAAGGCGATTGCGGCGGTCGCCTGTTTGGCGGGCGGCAGCGTGGTCACCGCACCCGACGCACCGCCCATGCTGTTCATTGGCGCTGAACTGGATCCTGTGATTCCCGCCGCCCGCGTGAAGCAGGCTGCCGATGGGAGCAAGTCGGCGGCGTATAAGCAGCTCGAACACGAGGGACACACGTTGATGGTGGCAAACGGAATACGCATGGCCTTGCCGTGGCTGCTCGAGCATCGGCCGCAGTAAGTTGCGGCGGCGGGTCGCGTGGCTGATCGCCCATTGGTGCTGCTGCACGGATACAGCAGCGATGGGCGTGCCTTTGGCGCGTGGCGACAGGCGCTGATAGCAGCCGGCTGGACGGCCGAACAGTTGATCACGGTGAGCTATGAATCGCTGACCAACGAAGTGTCCGTGCGGGATATCGCCGAAGGGTTTGACAAGTTGCTGCGACAACGGATGGAGCTGGCCGACGACGCACCGTTCGACATCATGGTGCACTCAACGGGCATGCTGGTGCTGCGTGCGTGGCTTACGCGCCGCGGTGCCGTGGACACGCGCCTGGAACGGCTGAAGCACGTTATCGCGTTGGCGCCCGCGACGTTCGGTAGTCCGTTGGCCCACAAGGGGCGCAGTTTTCTTGGCGCACTGGTGAAAGGGCGGAAGTCGTTTGGTCCGGATTTTCTGGAGGCGGGCGATCAGGTGCTCGATGCCCTTGAGTTAGGTGGTCGCTTTTCGTGGGAGCTGGCCGACGCGGATATGTTCGGCGCGCAGCCGTACTATGATCAGACGCGCGCGACACCGTACGTGTTCGTGTTCTGTGGCACGCGCGGGTTTCGCGGACTGGGTGCGATGGTGAATTCGCCGGGCACTGACGGCACGGTACGATGGGCAGGGTGTGCGTTGAATTGTCGCAGGATCGAACTGGATCTCTCGTCTGACACCAACGGTGCCGATCGCGTGCGTACGGCGGAGTGGACCCAGGATGATGTGCCGTTGCATCCTGTTGCTGGCGTGGATCACGGCACGATCTTGTCCGCGCCCCCCGCCGCACTCGTACAGATGGTGGTCGATGCGCTCGGTGTTTCGTCGCGAGCCGGTTACGTGAGATGGAGCGAAGCGGCGGAGCAGAATGTGCGCAAGGCGCGTGCTGCCATGGTGCCGTGGCAACAATTCCTGGTACGTGCGGTCGACGAACGTGGCGACGGCATCGCCGACTGGAACTTGCAACTCTCGCTCTCCGACGGAAGCACCTTGCACCCGTTTGCGCACGACGTGCATGTCTACAAGGGAGATCCGAGCTATCGGTGCTTCCATGTCAACCTCTCGCGATTGCGCGAGCCTACGCTGATGGACGGTACATCACAGCGGCTCACGGCGCAGCTGTATGCGAGCACCGGCACCCAACGCGTATTGTATACGGGTGCGCTCACCGATCTTTCGGACACGGAGCCGCCAAATCGCGCCGGCACGTGGCGCGGCACGATTGATCTGTCGTCGGTGTTGCCGGGCGGCGCAATGCGATTTTTCTATCCCTTCACGACCACGTTTGTCGAGCTCCGATTGGACCGGGATCCGCTGACGGGGAGCGGAATGGTCATTCGCATTGATCCTGCATGACGGCGACTGCATGACGGCGACTGCACGACGGCGATCGCATGATGGCGACCGCACGACGGCGACCGCACGACGGCGACCTCACGACGGCGACCGCATGACGGCGACCGCATGACCGGAACCAACATAGACGTCATCACGCTCTCCGCTGCGATCGTGCTGCTGGTCGGGATGTTGCTCGGTGCACTGATCACGTGGCTGATTCATCGCCGATTGCTGGGTACCGAAGTCGCCCGCGCTCGGCTCGAAATGGCCGCGTCCGTACAGCCCGAAGTCGCGCGACTGCGCGAGGCGCTGGCGCGACAGGAAGTGGAGGCATCGCTCACGTCTCGACATGGGAACGTGGCCGAATTGCTGGCGCCGATCCGCGAGACGTTGGCGCGCTATGACGCGCAGTTGTCGCGCCTTGGCACTGCACAGGCACAGTCGGCGGGTGCAATCGGCGAACGGTTGGAGAACGTGGCGCTGGTCAGTGAGCAGCTACGTCAGGAAACACAGCAGCTCTCGCAGGCGCTCCGGTCGCCAACTGTGCGCGGGCAGTGGGGTGAACTGCAGCTGAAACGGGTGTGCGAGTTGGCCGGCATGATGGCCTACTGCGACTTTGACACGCAGGTTACTGTACGAGGCGAAGATGGTGTGCAACGCCCCGATCTGGTCGTGCGCCTGCCGGGAAATCGGCAACTGGTGGTTGACGCGAAGGCACCGCTCGCGGCCTACCTTGACGCCTCCGCCGCGCTCGATGATCGCGCACGCGCCGCACGGATGCGTGCGCACGCGATGCACCTGCGGAACCATGTGCAGCAGCTGTCTGCGAAGCGATACTGGGCGCAGTTCACCAATACGCCAGAGTTTGTGGTGCTCTTCTTGCCTGGCGAAGCATTCTTTTCGGCCGCACTCGAGGCTGATCCAACGTTGCTGGAGTTAGCGCTCAGCGAGCGCGTGCTGCTGGCGACGCCAACAACACTGATTGCATTGCTCAAAGCCGCCGCGTACGGGTGGCGGCAGGAGCGCGTGACGGCAGATGCTGCGCAGGTGATCGCGCTCGGGCAAGAGCTGCAACAGCGACTCTCTCACTTCGACGAACAATTGAGTGAAGTGGGCAAAGGGTTGCAGCGTGCCGTGCTGGGCTACAACCGGGCGGTTGGCAGTCTGGAATCGCGCGTGTTGGTCACAGCTCGAAAGCTCGCTGATTTGCAGGAGGGCGGCGCGCCGCTTGACACGCCGCCGTTGGTGGAGACGACGGTCCGTGAGTCGGCGGGCCGTGCCCTCGAAGAGCTCCGATGACGAAGTCGCACGTTCGTACGTTGTTCCCTCTACGCACGGTGGTCGCCACGCGCGTGATGCGCCGGGAGTTGCCGGAGATATCCAGGCCGCCGAATTCGATTTAGCCGACATGGAGAACTGTGCGCAACTGCCCGATGCGTGCCGACCTCGACGTCTCATATCGCCAATGCATCCGGCTCTATGCGGAGATTGTCTCAGCAGGTCAGCGGTGGACATGTGTAGCGAACCCGACATTCTTCCCGACGTTCCGATGAAACACCACGCGACACGCACACGACACTTTGCGACGATGTCGATGATCGTCATGGCGGCGCTTCTGACGCTGGTGCCACGAACGACGTGTGCGCAGTCCACTCGTCTTGTGCGCTCCACAGAACCTCCCGCATGGGGTGCCACGGTGCAGGTGGTGCCCGAACTGCGCATTGGGTTAGCGGACGGAGACGAACACTATCTTTTCGGTCGCATTCGCAAGGTCGCCATCGGGAAGGACGGGACGATCATTGTTGCGGATGACAAAACTCCGGTCCTCCGGATGTACGACGCGAACGGAAAATTCGTTCGCGATATCGGACGGGCTGGGGAAGGGCTTGGCGAATACCGTTGGATGGGTGGCGTGGGCACGTTCGTCATCTCCGCCACGGACTGCGAGCTCGCGAGACGTTGGACGTCGAGTGCATCCGAACGCTGTAACGGTCGGAGAATCAGGCGCGTGGTGTGGAGTGTCGGTTGATCCATGCGCGCTGCCTTGGGGCTATCGGTGAACACTCGCTACTTCGACTGAGACGGTGACGACCGACATCGGTGACTACAGCGAGCCGAGCAGGTCGTCAATCGCTTTTTGGTCGGCGTCCTGCAGGGCGTCGGCCCCAAAAATGACTTTCTGCAAGATATCGATCGCTTCGGCGGCAAGATTTTCGCCGTGTTGGCGGTCTTTGTCGAAGCGCACGATGTGCCCGAGCAGCACCGTTTCGAACGGCACTTCGGGTTCCTGATCCTCGTCGCCTTCCTCGTCTGTGTCGTCCACGTCGTCGTCATCGTCGATGTCACGTGACGCCGCCTCATAGCTGGGCACGCTGGCCTTCCACGGCTCTGCATTGTGGGCGTTGGCCTCGAGCGATGTGCGTGGGACGAGTGCGAAAAGACGGCACTGCAATCCCGGGGCCTCGACGTATGCGAAGAGGCCAAGTCGCACCGGCTCGTCGAACAGGTGGAGCTCAACCAGTCGCGCGATCGCTTCGGGCGGCATGGCGCTGCGCGCGACCAAACGACCGCCAATGTAGGCGGCGAGCGCGGACGACTCCGGTGCACGCGGATCGTCGAGTTGCGTCACGGTCAGGGTGACGGGCTTTCGCGTCGCCACGAACACGGCTGGTCGATCGGTGTTGTCGCCGAACGACGCAGAAGAGTCATCGTCGGGGGAGAAGCCCGGTGATTCGAAGTCGTCGAAAGCCATGACGGAAAGCGGTCGAGTGCAGAGGGAAAAAAGATCAGCCGCGCATCACGCGGTCGACCCAACATCGTTGACATCCGTGCGGTCGAACATATCGCCGAGCCAATGCACCATTGGCCATAGCTCCAGCGCCAACAGGACTCCGCCCAGCGCCACGGCCAATGGATACGCCCACGCGCCGAGCGCCTTGTTCGAAAGAAAGATCGTCAGGAGTCCGAGACCGACTGGAAAAACTAACGCAACCGCCGCAACAAGCGATGTCGCGCCCATGGTGAGCAAGTTTTGTCCCATCGTCTCGAACCCGCGAGCTTCGGTGCCAAGCTTGACCCATGCCGGGAACATCAGGGCTGTCCCATTCTGCACCGTGAACATCAGTGCATTGAGCAAGGGGATCCCGATGGCGGCGGCTACGAATCCCGGTACCGCCATGCTCGAGGACAGCAAGGAGGGATCCATGATGACCATCACTACCGGGACCAGCATGAGTGCCCAGATGGTGACCGAGTGGAGCACGGTGACTGCTGTGATCTCCGCAGCCACGATCTGTTTGCCGGGGAGTGGCCAGGTCTTGAGAATGGCCAGCCGTGGCAGATCGAGTCGGAGGTCAAAACGCATCCAGAGGGGACCAACGAAGACCAGCATGGCGCCCCAGCCCACGACGACACCGAGGAAAATATCGGCGGCGTCTTCGGAGGCCGAGCGAATGAGCACGGCCATCACGATCAACCCGACCGTGAACGACACCAGCTGCGTTCGCCACGCGCCACCGCGCATCGCGGCCGCGACGTTCTTCCAGGCGATCGCGATCGCTGGCGGGCCAAACATCGGCAGTCTCGGGATGCGCACCAGCTTGCCCTTCCGCGAGCGCGTCTTGCCCAGCTGTGACGAGCGCCCGCGGAGCATACGTTCGGCGCGATGTTGCGTCGCCTCAAGCGCCGCTTCTTCAAAGGAGGCGTCGAGACGAATCACCCAGAGGTAGTGCGCCAGAAGCATGCCGACTGCGAACGGCAGCGCCGAGAGCCAGTCCGCGAAATTCAGGGCAAAGACCGGTGCGATGACGGCGCGCACGGGCCATAGTGCTGCCGATGGGATCGGTTGATTGAGCGCGACGACGACGGCGCCCCCCGCCGCAGCAAACCCCTGTGCACTCGCATCACGAATGGCGTCGAACTGACTGATCAGTCCCCACGCGACTGCGCCAAGCAGAGCGCTGAAGACCAGGATAGGGACCACACTGCGCCGCTGGCCGGGCCGTTCATGCTCCAAAGCGTTGGCGCGCACGATGGAAGCGCCCAGCCGATGGAGCGCGAGCACGGAGAAACCGATCCACAGGGCGAAGCCGCGCCGCCAACCTTGGGCCGATGCCGAGTCGCCGCGCAGCAAGACCGAAAAAATGACCGTGTTCAGCAGAATTGCGAGTTGCGTGCGCACCAGCTTGGTGTGGATCAGCGCGCGTCGCGAGACCGGAGCGGGGAAGAGAAACTGCACTTCGGCTGGGGCAAAGGCGAGCGTGCCGCGTTCGGCGCCGAAAATCCACCAGCGCGCCGCGGCGATGAGCAGGAAGGCAGCGAACACCGGCAGAATCATCTCGGTCCTGACGATGCCGTTGAGCGCGCCGCCGCTCATGCGCGTGTTGCGGAAGAGCGCCCACCAGAGGTACAGCGCGCCCAACAAGACCGCGATCAGATAGCGCGGGTTGCGGGCGCGTTTGATCTGCGAACGCCACCGATTGACGGCCGTTCGGGTGTACAAAAACCACATCGCCGCCGCCGGCGATGATACAGCCGTCGGATTGCTCACGCCGGGATCGGTTCGCTGGTGCTGTCGCCGGTCAGGGCGATGAACATTTCTTCGAGCGACCGACCGGCGAGGTGCGGGTGGGCCGCGACGATCTCGTCAATCGTGCCAAAGGCTACTGCTTCTCCCTTCCGGATGACGAGAATCCGAGTGCACAGCTCTTCGACGAGATGCAGGAGATGTGAACTGAGCACCACGGCGGCGCCTTCGCGTGCGCGCGCCAGAATCGTTTCTTTCATGCGGCGAATGCCGACGGGGTCCAGGCCGGTCAGCGGTTCGTCAAGCAAGACCGCGGACGGGCGATGCAGCAGGCCACAGGCGATGGCGAGTTTCTGTTTCATGCCACGCGACAGCTCGGGCGGGAGCGCATCTTTTTTGGGCGTGAGTTCGAGCTCTTCGAGCAACAGCGGAATGCGCGGCGCCGCGTCGGTTACACGATAGAGCCGCGCCACAAATTGCAGATGTTCAGTCACGGTGAGGTAATCGAACAGCTGTGGCTCATCGGGAATGAAGGCGAGTTTCGCCTTGGCGTCGACGGGATGTGTTTTGAGGTCGATGCCGCCAATGCGGATGCGCCCGGACGTGGGCTGGAGAATGCCAGCCAAGGCACGCAGCGTTGTGGTTTTGCCGGCCCCATTGGGGCCGACCAGACCCACGACATCACCAGCGGGCACGGTAAACGACAAGCCGTTCACCGCCATCATATCGCCGTACATTTTTGTGTATTGCTCAACCTCGATCACAACACTCCGGGAGAGAGCACGAGCGGTGCGGACAGTGTGACGGTAACCGTTGCACCAGCGGGAAGGCAGCGCTCGGCCACGCTGTTTCTGGCGGCGGCCACCGTACCGGCGGCGGCGCCACCCGCGGCGCCGATCACGGCGCCCTTCGTTCCGCCGCCGAGCACGCGCCCAAGGATTGCGCCGGCAATAGCGCCCGTGATCACCTTGCCTTGATCGCCGCCCTTGGAAACACGACGCTCCGACGTGACGCCTTCAATGGTCACTGTGCCCTGCACCGGGATGAGCACGCCGTCAACCTGCACTGCTTTGACGTGAAAGGCAAAGTCTCCGGGTGTCGCCGGCGCTGCCATTTCGATCAGGATGGGCGTGCCCGCGGCCAGGCGAGACCCGTCGGACGCAATCATTTCAGCGCCAAGACTGGCTACAAGCCGGTCTCCAGGACGGTTTGCTAACGAACAAATTTGTGAGCCAGTTTTCCCGATCAACACGGTACCAACCCCGATGGACCCCCTGGAAGACGCCGAGCCAGCGGCACCGTCCGTGCCGTCGGACCGGGCGCCGGTTCCAGAGCCGGCGCGATTGTCGGTCGGCGCCGGGACTGGCGATTGGGACGGTGCCGGTATGGGAGGCGCGGGTTCGGCAGCGACGGCAGGGCTCGGTGTGCTGGGAGGCACGGCCGCCGACGGCGGCCGTGGCGACGATGCGACCCGAACCGGTGCTCCGCGAGACGGCGTCGGTTGGGACGACCGCGCACCAGCCGACCCTATGGGACGGACGCTCGGTTGCGCTGGTGGCAGATCCATCTGTGTCGCCGGTGTCGTCGCGGCGGTATCCCCAAGCGATGGCGTGGATGTCGGCGCCGACGCGCTGCTGGCCAGCGTGAGGTCGCGCGACAGCAACGAGTCGGCGGACGCGTTGCGGCTGGTCCGGTCGCAGGCGGTGCTGGCCAACGCCGCGAGGAGCGGCAGAGCTCGGTACACCAACGCACGAACTTTGAAAAAGGACGACAGTTGTGGCATGGGGCGGCCGATACTCGCTAAAGAATGCGGTCTTCGTGAATGAGTCACGAGCCCGCGCATACGATATGACTACGCCAACACGCCCAGCGGCGTTCCGTTCAGGTGCGATGGTTTTAATAGAGCTGCAGAGTCCAGAAGCGTCAACGCAAACGGTGTACGTCGCGCGCCAGCCGATCTTCGATATCGAGAATCGGTGCGTCGCCTACGAACTTCTCTATCGTGAGTCCGCGTTCGCGACCGGATCGGGGCAGATCGCGACGGATGTCACGTCCAGCCATACGGCGCTGCACTCGGTCGTGTCGATCGGTCTTGACCGGCTTACGGGCGGCGTCTCGGCGTTCGTGAACATCACGCGCGAGCATTTGCTCGCCGAGCTGTACCGGGTGTTCGACCCCTCGACGGTGGTCCTGGAGTTACTCGAGTCGATCGATGGGGACGCGGCGGTCGTTGAAGGTTGCGCGCGCGCCGTCGAGGCTGGGTATACGCTGGCACTGGACGACTACGATGCACGACCCTCGCTGGATGTGCTCTTGCCGTTCGTCAAAATCGTGAAGCTGGACGTCTTGCACCAGACGCCTCAGCAACTCGCCCCTGTGGTTGCCCGTTTGCGCGATCGCGGACTCATGGTGCTCGCAGAACGTGTGGAAACGAGGGCGATGCACGACGCGTGTCGCGATCTCGGCTGTACGCTCTTTCAGGGGTACGTGTTCTCTCGACCGGAAACGCTGGACGGTCGCGCGATCACGATGCAGCAAGCGACGATGGTGAACATCATGGGGCTGTTGGGCAATACCGCGATCAGTGATGCGCAATTGGAGGACGCCTTTCGTTCCCATCCCTCGCTTTCGCTGGCGTTGCTGAGGATCGTCAACTCGGCCTCCTTTGGCGTGCGTTCGGTCGCGTCGATTCCGCATGCGATTCGCCTGGTTGGACGCGACGCGTTGGCGCGGTGGTTGATGGTCTTGCTGGTGGCTTCCGTTGCCGCCCAGAGCTCTCTCGCGAACGAAGTGGTGCTGCAGGCCATGGTGCGAGGCCGATTCTGTGAATTGGTCACCGACCAGGAGGGCTCAGGAGATTCCAGCGCGCGTTTCCTGGTGGGCATGCTCTCTCGCATTGACGTGCTGTTGGGTCAACCCATGGCACAGGTACTTGAACGCCTGCCAGTCAACGAGGACGTGCGCGACGCGCTTCTGCACGGCACCGGTCCGCATGCCGATACGCTCGCCCTTGCGGTAGCATTCGAAGCGGCGCAGTGGGATGATGTCGACAAGGCCAACTCCCGCCCTCAGGCACTCGCGCTCACCAACGCCTACAGCGACGCGATTCTGTGGGCGAACACGCGACTGGTCAGCGCGGTGGCAACGCCGAAGCGGGCAGGTTAACCGACTTCGTTTGCGGCAGCGTCTTGCCGATACTGGACACCAACGAATCGCGCTTCGTGGCGGCCATGTCTGTCGCGTTCGTATCGTCGTTGGGCACTTCGCTGAACGGCAGGAGAATCGAAATGCGCCGGTTCGCCGCGGCGAGCGGGTCGGCGGGGATACGCGGACGGGTATCAGCCAGTCCGTTCACGCCGACAATACGCCCCCCGGTCACGCCCACCGATTCGAGCACACGTCGTGCGGCATTGGCGCGATCTGCCGATAGTTCCCAGTTTCCGTAGCCTCCTTCAGCGCCAAACTTCGCGCCATCGGTGTGGCCCTCAATCACCACTGGGTGCTGGAGGCTGGCGAGCTCTGGTCCAACGAGTTGGAGCGCCAACATCGTGGCGGCCTTCATCTTGGCAGAACCCAGTGGGAAGTAGATATCGCCGGCGCCGGACTCGACGAGTTCGATGCGCAGTCCCTGGACTGTGACCTGCACGTCGACCAACGCATTCAGCCGCTTCAGAGAATCGCTGGCCGCCAGCTTGCCCATGATGGACTGTTTCAGTTCCTCAAAGGTGCGCTGTTCTGTTGAGCGAATCAGCATGCGCAGTTGGGTTTTCTGGACGCTTGATGGGGTCGAGCCGGTCGAGAGTGGACTCGAGCCGGATCCGTATCCCTTTTTGTAGCCCACCGGATTGGCGAAGTAGCCTTCGATCGCCTGCTTGGTCTTGTCGTCCATGCCGAGGATCCACATCACCATGAAAAACGCCATCATGGCGGTCACGAAGTCGGCGTAGGCCACTTTCCAGGAGCCACCATGATGGCCACCGCCACCTTTAATGATCTTCTTGACGACAACGATTTTCTTGCCAGCGCGCGCGGCCATGGATTACGCCGCCTTCTTCCGTGTCAGCTCTTCGAGCTCGGTGAAGCTGGGCCGCTCGTGCGGCTCGATGTTGCGACGCGAGAATTCGACGGCGGTCATCGGCGCATCACCGCGTGCGAAGGACAGCAACGCGGTGCGAATGCACAGCATGTAGTCGTGCTCGGCGTGAATGCGCATTTCCATGGCTTTGGCGACCGGACCGAAGACGCCGTAGGCCAGCAAGATGCCGAGGAAAGTGCCGACGAGGGCGGCGGCCACCTTTTCGCCGATCTCAGACGCGGCACCGCCGATCGATCCCATCGTGATGATGACGCCGAGGACGGCAGCGACGATGCCGAAGCCCGGCATGGCATCGCCAACCGCGGTGACGGCGTGAGGAACGAGCATTGCCTCGTGATGATGTTTCTCGAGATCCACGTCCAGAATATCGGCCAGATTGTGATCTTCCACCGTACCCGTGAGCAACACCTTGAGCGTATCGCAGAGCAACGACACCGCGTGATGATTCTTGCTGAACGACGGATACTTCTGGAAGATGTCGCTACCTTCTGGATTCTCGATGTGCGACTCGAGACCAACCAGACCGTCCTTGCGCGCCTTCTGGAAGATCTCGTAGAGTACCTGCAGCAGTTCGGCGTAAGCCTTCGCCCCATAGGGGTTGGGCTTGAGAAGTCCCACCGTTTGCGCGATGCTGGCTTTGAGCACTGAGGGCGGATTCGCAATGATCATCGAACCAAGTCCGGCACCGCCAAGAATCAGAAATTCGTTGGGTTGGATCAGTACGGCGATCTGTCCGTGGTGCATGACGTAGCCACCAATGACAGAGCCCATGACGATAACGAGACCGATTATGACAAGCACGCAGCGGATCCTGAGGTGTAAGTGGACGAATCAGTGAGCGACGAGCGATCGGGCAGCGCCCGCTGGCTCACCGTACATGACGATCTGTTGCGCGGGCTGACACATGCGCTGAGCAATCGCATCGGGACGATTGCGGCGGCGTCGTATCTGCTGGCATCGATGCCGGAGAGCCTGCCGTCCGCGGCCGCGGCCTTGTCGGACGAAAGCGATCGAATCGATGGGCAACTGCAACTGTTGCGGTTGCTCCCCCGTCGGCCGCAGGCGCTGCATGAGCCGGTGGTCCCCACCGACATGACCGCGCAGGCGTGTGCGCTGCTGCGATACCATCCCGACCTCGGTGACGTGGTGGTTGAGATAGCGCTCGATGGCGATGTGCAGCCTGCGTACGCGGATCCCACCAATACCATCCTGGCGCTCACCGTCATCGTTGCGGTGGCGCAGCGAGCGGCGGGGCAACACGGACGCGTCGCCTTGCGCATTGTGTGCGACACGGAATGCGTGCACTTCATCGCGACGGCCACATACGCGGACGGGTCTCTTGCCGACGCGTCGGCCGGCCATCCCGATCCCGATCCAGACCTCGACGCCGATCTTGCAGCTGTGCGATGGTTGCTGTCCTCGTGCGGCGTCGAAGCGACCGGTCACGCTGGCGGCGCGACGATGTCGCTGCCGACGTTGCAGGCCGCGCGCCGCGCACAACGCGACTCGTAGCACGGCGCGCGGGGTGCGGTCCACGGTGGTCATGCGTCGGGCGCAGCGGATTGCGCCACGAAAGCGGGCTCTGCCGACGCCGCACGTATGGGCGGAGCAAGCAAGGACGCCAGCAGCGGCGACGAGGAAGCGGCTGCCGTGGCGCGCTGGTTCTCCAGCGCCACTTTGTCGGCTATCTCACCGCGCAGAATCTTGACGTCTGGCGGTGCTTCGATGCCAATGCGGACGCCGCCACGTTCACAGGCGACGACCACAATACGAATGCCGCCTTCTATCAGGATAGACTCGCCTTCGCGGCGTCCAAGTATGAGCATCGGGAATCAGATCAGTTGGAGCAGCGTCTGCAGCATCTCGTCAGCGACCCGAATCAGCTTCGTTGCCGCGGTATACGATTGCTGAACGCGAAGCATCTGCACGAGTTCTTCGTCGGTACTCACCCCACTGATGGATTGACGACGCGCTTCGCTCTGCTCCGACAATGTGCGATACACGGTCGCATCATCCATCGCGCCCCTGACGTCGATGCCGAGTGTGGTGACCGTATTGCGAAAGAAGCCGAGGAAGCTGTTGGTCTCGACGACACCACTGGGCGACGTATATGTCACCGAGCCGCTGTTGGTCCGCAGGGCACCCAAGGCTTGTGCCGCCGTATTGTCGGTCGGCGCATTCGGGTCGCCACTCGCCGCGATCCTCGTCGCGTCTCCGGCAATCGTCGCGTCAAGCCGCAGGGTACTCCCGCGCACCGGGGCAGCGAGTGTGCCAGCGGCAAAGAAATTTCCCGCGGCCGTGCCGGGAATCGCATTTCCCACGAACGTATAGCCCGCGGTGTGTGCACCGTTCACCGTGGCCGCCAAGGACGACGCCATCGCGTCGAGCCGCCCGCGAAGTCCGGGAATGCTCGTGTTGATGTTGTCAACGACGGCCTTCAGTTCGCCGGCAAGCGGCTGCAACCGATCGGGCGAATTGCCAAGCCGAATGCGCACCGCGATATCACTCGGCGTGACGGTCGGTGGCGGATTGGGCACGTCGAGTTGAATAGACAGCGGACGTGCGGTGTCTCCGTCCACAAGCGTGGAATTACCGATCATCACGGACACGGTGCCATTCGCTTGGTTGATCACGCGCGTCCCGGCTATACGGGCCAGACTATCCAGCGCCACATCCCGTTTGTCGCGCAGGTCGTTCGCCGGCGCACCACCGGATTCGGATGCCATGATGCGGCTATTCAGTCCAGCGATCTGGTTGGCGTAGCTATTGATCTGCGAGACGGTCCCAGACAACCGCTCCATCGAGTCTGTGCGCTGTTGGGTGAGCTGGGTGTCGTAGCTGTTAAAGAGCTGTGCAAGTTGCCGCCCGCGTTGCTGCACGACGCCGCGCGCCGCGCTACTACCTGGATTCGACGCCAGGTCGCTCCAGGAATTCCAGAACTGGTCCAGCGCGTTCGACATCCCCACATCGGTTGGCTCACCGAATACCCCTTCCATTTGTCCGAGCAAGTTGCCGCGGAGTTCCATCTCGCCGGTCTGCACCGCGGCGGCGCGGTACGTTTCGTCGAGCAGCACGTCTCGCTTGCGAATGATGGAATTGACGCTGACGCCTGTTCCCACGTTGCCATATGCCAGTCGCACTGGCGTCGTGGCGACCAGCTGCGCTTCCTGACGTGAATAGCCTGGCGTCTCAGCGTTCGCGATATTCTGCGAGATCGTCTGCAGCGCCGTCTGGTGCGTGAGGAGCGCACTTCGCGCAATGCTGAACAGGCCGGAGCTCATGGTCAGACCGTCCGATTGACGAGGCGGCCGCGAGGCGCCTCAGGGATTGCCGGATTCGATGGCTCGGTATTGTACGTCGACGTCGTGGTTGGACCACCAACGAGTGTGCGAATCTGCTTGTCGTTCGAGGACAAGGCTTCGCGCAACAGCTTGCGATTCATGCCGACCTCGCGCGTGAGCACATCGGCCGAGAGCTGCAGGCGTACGCGCGCATCGCGCAGCCGGGGGTCCATTTGATCACCGAGCTGCTCCTCAAGGTCACGAAGCGTGCAATCCTCGTTGCCCGCCAGAAGCATATTGAGCTGACGACGACGCTGACGCGCCTGCCCCAGCGTTGCCAGAACGCGGTGCGTGACAAAGGTCGTATCGTCGACGCCGTTAATATCGTCTGCGCCCACGGCAGCGCGCTGGCGGCGCATCTGCGCGACCAACTCGTCGAGTAATCGCCGCTCGCTGATCAAAGCGTCGTGCAACGCCTCCAACAGGGATCCTGTTGGCAACGTGAAGCGCGGTGTGGAGACTGGAGTAAGCAAGGTCAGCGACATCAGAGTGCGGGAGGATCTATTGTCGGCGCGGACGCCGCCGGGAGAATGTCGGATGGCATACCACGGCTGAGCTGACGATAGAGCGCGTCAGAGAGGCCTGTCTGCCAATGCTTGGGAGTCTCGGCAGCAAGGTGCTGATCCAGTAGTCCGGTGAAAATATCTTCGCCGGCGCCTCCTGAAACGATTCCTTCCTGCTGTGGAACGGTATCGCGCATGGCCTTGTACAACTGTTGCACGAACATGCCTTCCAGTTGTTCGGAGGCTTTCTTGAGGGCCGAGTGACGCGCGTCCGCTCGGGATGGCGGGGGCGTGATACTTCCCATCGCGTCGATCATCGGATGATGACCTCGGCGGTCAGCGCGCCCACTTCCCGAAGCGCCGCGAAGATGGCGGCAATTTCGGCGGGTGGCGTCCGCACCGCATGCAAGGCAGCGGCGACACGCTGTACCGAGATGTTTGCCGGCAGTCGCACACTGCCGGGGACTGCTGTCGTGTCGGTGGAGACGTCTGGGCCGAGGGCGAGTGTGATGGCGCCATGACTGACCGTGGCTGTGCCAACGGTCATGTCACCACCCGCGACGACCGTTCCGTCTTTCCCGTCGATCACCAAGCGGGGCGCACGTTCAGGTCGAACGCTGAGCTCGCGAATCCTGGTGTACGCGGTCGCCTTCACCATGCTGTCCGCCAGCGTGACCTGCACCGAGCCCTCGTCTTCTACGACCGCGGTTTTCTCGCCGAAGGCGGTGTTGATCGCGGTTGCGATGCGTGACGCGGTCCCAAGATCTGGCTCGCGCAGCAGCAGTCGCGACGTTGCGGCAATGGTGGGTCGTGGCAGGTCGGCTTCGAGGATGCCACCGGTCGGGATGCGCGCTGAAGTTTCGATGGTTGCGGCGTAACGGGTAGCGGCGCCACCTTCGCTCACCAGCACACTGCCTTGCGCGGTGGCCAGCGCCGGCCCGTTGGGATCGGCCACCAGCGGCGTCATATAGAGTACGCCGCCTTTGAGCGACCGCGCGTCGCCCATCGATGAGACGTGCACCTCAAACCGTCCGCTCGATCGCAGGAACGGCGATACTTCGGCCGTGACGAGGACCGCTGCGACATTGCGCATGCGAATCAGGTCGGCCGGGACTTCGATGTTGAAGCGACGGAGAATATTGAGGACGCCTTGCACCGTCTGTCCTGCCGATTGACCGCCGACCGCGCGGTCACCGGTCCCGTCAAGTCCAACCACGAGTCCGTATCCTACGAGACGAACGGGCAGGGCGCCTTCGGGCGACGTGATGTCGCGAATCTTGACGTCACCCTGGGCGTGCGCCACGAATGGCAGCATGACCAGTGCAGCGGAGAGCAGGCATCGCTGCTGCGCCCGCGGTACGAATGATGGAGTGATGCTCATGGCCAGAACGCTCCCAGAATCTTGCTCAGCATACCTTGCTTCGGCTTGCCGAGTGGGCCGGGCGAGAGGTACCCCAACTGGGCGTCGGCAATGCGATTGGACTCCACCGTGTTGGTGATCGAGATGTCCTGCGGACGCACATAGCCGGTGAACACCACGTCCTGACCGCTCTTGTCGATGTTGATGTTCTTGGTACCTTTGAGTTGCAGCAGACCATTCGGCGCGACCGCGATGACGCGGACGCTCAGTTCGTTCTGGAAACGGTTCTCTCGCCGCGCGGATCCGCGTTGTTGCTGGTCGGCGGAGTTTCGCGTATCCAGGCCGACGATCTTGTTTGAGCCGGACGCGATTGGCAGTCGGGCGTTCGCGGACAGTCCGCGTGTGCGCATGTCCTGCGATACATTCTCCTTCAACGCGGTGGAGATGGTGTAGTCATCGATCAGCACGGTGACAAGATCACCGACGGCGTAGTTGCGTCGGTCGCTCATCCACGATTCACGTGGCGGGCGCGTCGTGGTGGTCGCGGCAGTTGTGGCGGCGGCTCCGGCCGGTGTGGCGCCTGGCGTCGCCTGCGCACCCGCGGGTGGTGTCGTGGGAGCCGCCTGCGCACCAAGGCGCGGCGCGCTCAGGAGGAGAGTCGTGACGATCAGTCGGCGAGCAGACGAAGACGAAATGGCAGCGCGATGCATGAGCATAGGCCCTAGCGAAGTCGAACGGAGTTGAGCGCGACGGCAATTCCGTCGAGCCTGCGAGTCGGATCGATACGTACGCCGACAGGAGCGCCAAGCGCTGCGCTGTTGGTCGCAGTACCGGTGAGGAGAATGCGCACGGGACCGTCTTGATAGATGGCCGACACGCGCTGGCCCACATGCACCACGGGCGACGCGCCGACAGCCGGGTAGCGGAGAACTTCACCGACGGAGATCGCGCGTCGTGTCACCCAGCCAACGTGCGCGCGCGTCGTGTCGGGTATCGCGGTGGACCAACGCCACACGATGGTGGTGTCGACCACGGCGATATCGGCCGCGCGCAATGTGTCACCGCGCTGCAGCGCCCGCGTGGCAACGGAGAGTCGCACGCGTACGGTTCCGCGTGCATCGGATGTTGCTCCGCTTGCAGGCGTCACCAATGGCACACGGTCCGCCGTGTTGGTCCCCTGCGCCGAGAGCGACGACCGTGGCGAGAGCACGGCGAGTGCGGCGAGCAGGACGGAGGCGGCGCGTGCGTGCATCTATCGCGTGATGTTGTTCGCGATCTGACCCATCTCGTCGGCCGTCTTGATGGCCTTCGAGTTGATTTCATATGCACGCATGGCACTGATCATCTCGACCATCTCCTGCACGATCTCCACGTTGCTTCCTTCCAGGCTACCCTGTTGCAATCGGCCCATCCCTTCATCTGCAGGAAAACCGACCACCGGCTGTCCCGATGCGGCCGTTGGCGCATACAAGTTCTGCCCGAGTGCGATGAGCCCCGACGGGTTGGCGAAGCGCGCGAGTTCGATGCGGCCGATCTCGGTCGGCTGAACGTCCTGACCTCGACGCACGCTCACAATGCCTGATGTCGAAATCGTCAACTCAGCGGAATCTACGGGCACCCGAATGGGTGGCTGAAGCGCCTGGCCACTGCTGGTGACCAGGAGCCCTTGGTCAGAAATCTGAAAGCTGCCGTCGCGCGTGTACTGCATAGAGCCGTCCGGCATCTGGAGCTGAAAGAATCCTTCTCCCTCAACGGCGATGTCGAGATTGCGATTGGTTTGTTCGAGCGGTCCCTGCTGGTGCATGCGTTGCACGCCGGCCAGTCGCGTCCCGCGACCGACCTGCACCGCGGGGCTGGTCTGCGAGTCGGGATCGCCGAGGATTTGCTGTCCTTGTACGGTCTGATAGAGGAGGTCTTCAAAGTGCGCGCGGCTGCGCTTGAAGCCCGGTGTGTTGACGTTGGCGAGGTTGTTCGAGATCACTTCAGTGCGTGTCTGCTGCGCCATCATGCCAGTTGCGGCGGCGCGGAGTGCCGGATCCATGGAATCGTTCCTGTTTAGACGGGTTTGGCGAGATCGGTCACGGCGATGCCGCGAACCGCGTCGATGGTTGACAGCGCCTTTTGGGCGGCGCCGTATCGGTGCAGCAGTTCGAGCATCGCTGTCATCGCTGACATCGGGTTGACGTTGGACTCTTCCACGAACCCTTGTCGTACGAGGCGCTCTTCGGGCGGCATCACTTGTCGCGATGTGCCCGGCACGAACTGTGTGCCGCCTTCATGTTCGAGCTGCGTGCCGACGGGCACTCGCTCCACACGCAGTCGCTGCAGGGGTTTTCCATTCACTTTGACCATGCCGGCCTTGTCGACTTCGATGTCGCCGATCGGCACGGTCATCGGGCCATCTTCGCCAAGGATGGCGTTGCCTTTACCGTCGACCATGCGACGATCGGCGTCCAGACGAAAACTGCCGTTCCGCACGAAACGTTCGCCGCCGGAGGTTTGCGTGACGAAGAAGCCGTCGCCTTCAATGGCCAGATCGAGGGCGTTGTGGGATTCGGTGAGCGTCCCTTGCGTCAGGTCGAGCGCCGTGTCTGTGGTCGCCATCGCGTCATTCATCATGCGCGTGAAGGCCGATTCGGCTTTGAAGCCACGCGTCGACGCGTTGGCCAGATTATTGGAGAGCACTTGCTGACGCCGCTCGAGCATCTGGAGCGCGGCGGCAGAGCTACTCATTCCGTTGAGGCGTACGGGATCTGGCATGGTGCGCATAGAGGAAAGGGTGCATGAACTCGACTCCCCAAAAAGCAATGGTCGGGCCACATTGGCCCGACCAGGGAATATTTCTCTAACGCGTTGTTGCGTAACGTCTTAGTAGTCACCGTTCGGAGGCGAGCGGCCACTCGACAAAAAATGCCGTGCGGCAGTTCATGCCGTATCCGGATGGACTTGCCGAGGCCCGGAAGAAATTGCGAGGAGCAGTCTCACGGCATCGATCGGCAGGCCGGTCTTCCACGCGATGTCGGCGGTGGAGACACCTGAGGCGGCCAGCGCTTCCACGGCCTTTGGCGTGCGCTGCTTCCTGGAGGCGAGTTTCGCGCTGCCGGTCGGTGTTGCCCGTGCGAGTCGAGGTCCACCGCCCATGCTGCCTGGGAACGCCCAGGTGGGCGCTGAGCGCGGACTGCGTGAGGGCAGGAGCAATGCCAGCCCGGCACCCAGGATCGAGAGGATCGCGATCGAGGGAAGCAGATACCGCGCAACGGGCTCGGGCAGGGCGGCCAGCAGATCTGCGGTCATATGGTCGATGCGACCCCACGCGCCTCGCGTTGCGGCTCCGGCGAATGAGACGGCGGAAGCGAACTGCGACGACAGCGCAGTGCCGGCTCCATGCGAATCCGCACGGGCGACCACTGGGGCAACCACCAACGCGCCGGCCATCACGCCACCCGTGGTCACGAGCATCGCCACCACACTGATCAACAGCACGCGCACGAGCACCGACTTCGCCGTCGCCGCGCGAAGCAGATGCGTGAGCGGATGCAGGCGCGACGTGAGTGACCGTGCCGCTTTGCGCGGCGGTATCGCCGGATGGCTGCCCACGCTCACGCGAAGATGCCCCGCATGGGTTTGAGATCGAGACGAAGCTTGCTGAGCGCTTTGGACCGAATCTGCGACACGCGCGACTCCGTCAGCTCGAGCACCTTCGCGATCTCGTGCAACTTGAGTTCTTCGAAGTAATACAACGACAAGACAATGCGCTCCTGTTCCTTGAGGCGCAGCAGCGCGTCTTTCAGATGCGCGACTTCTTGTTCGTGTGTGAGCTGCTCTTCAACCTCGGAGTCTTCACTGCCGGGCGAGAGTTCCGATTGTGCCGGCGCGCTGTTGTCGCGCTCCCCGGGGGCGCGATCAATGGGAATATGATGCGCCCCTTCCACGTCGGCCTTCCACCGCCACAGGGTATCCATGTCGACGTTGAGCTGCGCGGCCAACTCCCGATCATCGGGCGCGCGACCGTGGGCGCGCATCCACGCCTCGCGAGCGGCGCTGATCTCGCGCGTCTTGCGGCGAACGGATCGTGGGACGTGATCTTGCTTGCGCAGCTCATCCAGAATTGCGCCGCGAATACGAGGGGCCGCGAAGGTGCTGAAGGCGAGTCCGCGCGTGGCATCAAACCCTTCAAGCGCCGCCATGAGTCCCATCGTCCCAGCACTGACGAGTTCATCGAAGTCTGCGCGCACCGCGAGCGTGCGAGCGACCTGCCGGGCAACATGATGCACCAGTCCCAGATGCTCTACGAGCAGGGTATCACGAGCCGCGTCACTGCCAGCGTGATAGGACTGCCAGAGCGTAGTGTGCATGGCCGGTGATCCTTTGGGCGTAGCGGTGGTCACAATCAGACACCTGTGCGAGGAGAAGACGAGCTGGCGAGCGTACGCATCACGATCTCGTGTGCGGCGATCGCTGCGGGCGAACCGGCTGCGGCGTCGGGGAATGGCATCCCGGCACGCAATGCAGCATCGAGGGTTGGATCGCTGGGCACGGCACCGGCGTGGCCAAGTGCACACCCAAGGAACTGACGAGCACCGGCATCGATGGCCTCGAAGCAGCGCAGCGCTTCATTCCCGTCATGCCGGTTGACGAGGACATCGAGCGGCAGGGTACTGTGCCGCGCGTGCACGGCCTTGCAGAGCGCGTACGTTGCTGCCAGACCGATGGGATCGACACTGGCAGTGATGGCAAGCAGACGCTCGCCCTCATGTGGGGCGACGGATGCCATGACGGTTTCGAACCTCGCACCGCAGTCAATGACGACGAGGTCCATGCCGTGCGTGAGCGCGCTGACCCGACGCAAGCAGGCCCGCCGTTCGGCGGGCGTAATGGTCGGCGCATTTCCTGTTGCGCGAAGCGCCGGACCACCGGCGACGAGCGTGAGCGTGGTGCTCAGTGGTGTCGCCACATCGATGGCGCCAAAATGCCCACCGCGAACGTCTTGCCAGCTTCCGCGCGGTTGCACACCAAGCAGCATCGACAACGGTCCGACATGCTCGTCGGCGTCGACCAGAAGCACACGATACCCGTCGCCTGCAGCGGCGACGGCGAGCAGCGCGGCCAGCAGGGTGGTTCCGCTGCCACCACGGCCGCTGGCGCACAGCAACGTGGGCACGCCACTGACGGCATCACGTCCACGACTCGGCGTGTCGGCCGCTGGTCGACGCTGTCGCAGCGCATCCAGTTGCGTGGCAACGTGTTGCATTGGCGAGGCGAGTGATGTGCTCACGCGGGCATCCAGTCAGATTCGATATCCACCGAAAGCCCGTAGGCACGCAGCAGGCGGGCAGCGCCCGGCTTGACATCACTCGGCACATCTTGTCCATCGGTGATCCACCGTGTGGGCATCCCGAGCGACAGGGCGAGATCCGCGACGCCACTTTCACGAGGCACTTCATCGACCTTCGACACGAGCACATGCGTGGCCCCACGATGGGTCCGTGCCGCGCGATACGCCCGCGCGACATCAACCGCGAGGTCGGGACGCAGCGCCGCGGGGAGCACGAGATGGATCTCGTCGGGTGTCAGCGCGTCCAGCAGCGTGCGCCAGCGCTCCGTCAGCTCGGCAGCTGCCGGACTGCGTCCAGGCGTGTCGATGATCACCACATCGCACAGCGACAGGCGCTTCATGGCGCCCTCGATCTCTCGCGCGTCGTACACGACTTCGAACGGCACGTCGGCGAGCTCCGCGTACGTCGCCAGTTGCTCCATCCCGCCGACACGATACGTGTCAAGCGTGAGCAGTCCGGTTCGTGCGGTGCCGAACATGCCACGGCGCACGGCGAGTTTGGCGGCGGTCGTGGTCTTGCCGGCTCCCGTCGGACCCACGAGTGCGATGCGATACGGGGTGCCGTCTGCGGCGCGCATACTGCGGGGGAACGGCACCGCTTCCAGTCGCGCGCGCACGCGGTCGATGGTATCGGATGTGGCGGCAAGCACCTCAACCATCGGCACGCCGCCATCGCGCACGGTGCGCGTGTGCAGGATCATCACGTCCTCGCCCAGGGCGCGGCGGGCGCGATCGGCCACGTGTGAGAGATCTGCGCCGCGGAAGCGTTCAGGAGCCATGTGGCATCTCCCACGACGCAACGCTGCTCAGTGTCATGGCTGCCGGCAATTCGGCGAGCGAGACCACGGGGAGGTTGGGCAAGACGGGTTCGATCAATCGGCGGACACCGACGCGCAACGAGGGGGGCGTGATCAATGGCAGCGGACGGCCATCCAACGCGTAGCTGGTGGCGAGGTGATTGAGGTCGCGCAGCATACCGGCAAGTGATTCCGGGGTAAGGACCGGCGCATTCGGATTCGACGCGCGTGGCGAGAAGAGACCCATCAGCGCCGACTCCAGTCGTCCGCCTATCGTGATGCCGCGCACCACGCCGGTGCCGTCGGCGAAAAGACGGGCGATCACGTTGGTGAGTGATTTCCTGACGAATTCGGTGAGGGCTTCGGGATCCTTCGTGGTCTCGGCGCCGTCACCCAATGCTTCAAGAATCGTCACAAGATCCCGGATCGGCACACGCTCGCGCAGCAGACGCTGCAACACGCGATGGAGCACACTGAGCGAGACCTTCGCGGGAATGATTTCTTCTACGAGCGCCGGGTGCGTCTTCTTGAGCGTTTCCACCATCTCCTGCACTTCCTGGCGACCGAGCAGATCGGCGGCGCTCGCCTTCAACGTTTCCAGCAAATGCGTCGCGACCACGGTGGTGGGTTCCACCACGACGTAGCCGAGCGATTCTGCTTCGCTGCGTCGCGACCCGGCGATCCATCGCGCGGGCATGCCAAACGACGGATCAATGGATTCCATGCCATCGATTTCGGCGATCACACCGCCGGTGTTGAGGGCCATCATAAAGCGCGGCAACACTTCCGCACGCGCTACCTCCGAGCCACGCAACTTGATCACATACTCATTCGCCGGCAGGCGAATGTCATCGCGAATACGAATCGAGGGAACGAGAATGCCGAGTTCGACGGCGGCCTGCTTACGCAAGAGGGAGATGCGTTCGAGCAAGTCGCCGCCCTGACTCTCATCGATCAAGGGAATGAGCGCATAACCCACTTCCAGCTCGATCGGATCGATCTGTAGCAGGTCGCGCATCGGATCGGCGGGTGCAGGGGCTTCGATCTCTGCAGGCGCGGCCGCCGAGATGGCGGCCATATTCGTGCGGCGCGTTTCTGCCTTGCCGGAGAGTCGTGCGAGAATCGCCGCACCACCGGCCAAGGTGAGAAACGGGAATATGGGCAGACCGGGGATCAAGGCAAACGATCCCAGCACGCCAGCCGTGACCCACATCGCTCGTGGATGTGCACCAAGCTGCCGACTCAACACGACGCCCATGCGGTCGCCACCCGTTGGGCTGGTCACCATGAGGCCTGCGGCGGTACTGATGATCAGCGCCGGCAACTGTGACACCAGACCATCGCCGACGGTGAGCAGCGTATAGGTGCCCGCGGCCTTGTCGAGCGGCATTCCTTTCTGGACAACCCCGATGAAAATGCCACCAAGGATGTTGACCGCGACCACGAGGATGCCAAGAATGGCGTCGCCTTTCACATACTTCGATGCGCCATCCATGGCGCCGTAGAAGTCGGCCGTGCGCGAAATCTCGTCGCGCCGTATGCGCGCTTCCTTCTCGTCGATGAGGCCAGCCGACAGGTCGGCATCGATCGCCATTTGCTTTCCAGGCATCGCGTCCAGCGCAAAGCGCGCACCGACTTCGGCGATACGTCCAGCACCTTTCGTGATAACGATAAAGTTGATGCCGATGAGCAACAGGAAGATCACGATACCGACGGCATAGTTGCCGCCGATCACGAACTGTCCGAACGCTTCGATCACTTTTCCCGCGTGCCCCTCTGTGAGGATGAGGCGTGTCGAGGAGACGTTCAGGCCGATGCGAAAGAGCGTGAGCAGCAACAGCAACACGGGGAACGCGCTGAAGTCGAGCGGGTTCGTGGTGTACAGCGACACGAGCAGGACGATGAGCGACACGCCGATACTCGCCGCCAGGCACAGATCCAGCAGTACGGCAGGCAAGGGCACGACGATCAACGCGATCATCAGGACGACAGCGATCGCCAACGCGAACTCGGCACGCTTCCGCGAGTCGGGCGTCTCAAAGGCAATAGGCAGTGCCGCCGCCGTCATGCGGCCACCGTTCCACGCCACGCATTCCCGTACCGCTGCCGTTGGCGGAGCACGAAGGCGAGGACCTCAGCGATGGCGAGATACATGTCGACCGGAATCATCGTGCCGACCTTGGTGGATGCGAGGAGCGCGCGCGCGAGCGGCTTGTTCTCAATCACGGGTACACCGTGTTGAAACGCGAGATCTTTGATACGCTGCGCAATTTTGCGTTGGCCAATCGCCACGACCATCGGGGCGGGGGCGACGTCGGGATCGTACTTGATGGCGATGGCGATGTGGATGGGATTCACAATCACCACATCGGCCCTGGGAACGGCAGCGAACATCGCTCGACGGATACGCTCGCGACCAACCTGACGACGACGGCTCTTCATCTCGGCGTTCCCTTCTTGCGACTTCGCCTCTTCCTTAACCTCTTGCTTGGTCATCTTCATCTGCTCGGCGGTACTCCACCGCTGCCACGCGTAGTCGGCGGCTGCGAGCGCGAGAAACATCAATCCGGCATTCTTGAGAAGCCCGACGCCATACTTGCGCACGATGTCCAGGAGCGCGAGCGGCGATTCGAGCGCAAGCATCTGGATATCGGGCCATGCGTCGATCAACGTGCCATAGACCGCCCAACTCACGATGGCCATCTTGAGGAGCGCCTTGGCCAGCTCGACCCAGGATTGTTTGCCGGCAATGCGCCCGAAGTTCGACATGGGATTCAGGCGCTGGAAATTCGGCGCCAACGCTTTCGTGGTGATGATGCCGCCAGCCTGTGCAGCCTGCACGGCGATGGCCATCAACGCCATGGCGCCAGCGAAGCCGAGCATCGCCACGATCGTGCGGAAGCCGAGCGTCTGCAGCCACGGAATCGCGGAAACGCCAACGCGCTCCTGGTCGAACGCGGTGGCGAGACTTTGTCCCATCGTGTCGAGGAGGAACCGCCACAACGGCGGACCGGCGACGGACAGCGTCACGGTCGAACCAAACAGGAATGCCGCTGTCGTGAGCTCGGGACTCTTGGCGATCTGGCCTTTGGCACGCGCTTCTTCTTTTCGCTTGCCAGTTGCCTCTTCGGTCTTTTCGCCGGCTTCGCTGTCTGCCATGTCAGCGTACCGCGGCGGGAAGGACAGCGCCGGACATCGCACCGCGCGTGGCACGCGCCATCGATTCGATCGTTGCTGAAAACTCTGGCGTCCAATCACTCATCGCGTGGACGATGAGTGCCAATGAGCCGGCGAACGTCAGCAAGCCCACGCCGATTTGCAACGGGAACGCCACGCCCATGATGTTGAGTTGCGGTGCGGCTCGGCCAAGCACCGCCAGCGCCAGGTTGAGGAGCAGGACGGCGGCGATCACGGGGGCCGCGAACTGCACGCCAGTAACGAAAACGGACTTCGTGGCAAACACAATCGCGTGGGCGCCCGCCCCAACGGCGAGCGGCGCACCGAGCGGCAGCGACACAAAGCTTTGTGCGATGGCCTGCAGCATGATGATGTGTCCGCCGCCGATCATGACGACGATCACCGCGATGAGCTGCATCAATGGCTGTAACAGTGACCCTTGCGTGTTGCTGAGCGGATCGAAAATGGCCGCGCCGGAGAGACCGATCGTTGTGGTCGTCAACTCGCCGGCGAACTCCGCCGCGGCGATGACCAAGGCGCCCGACATCCCAATCATGAACCCGACCGCCGACTCGGCGAGGAACGTGGACGGCGTAATGCGCAACGACGCGAGATCCGCGTTGGCTTCGGCGGCGGGCAACAGCAGCACCGCGAACATGATCATCATCGCAGTGCGCAGTCGCATCGGAACCGTTTTCGCCGACCACGCCGGCGCGATAAGCAGCAGTCCGCCAACGCGCAGCGCGGTCAGCACGCACGCGGCTGCAACGCCCGGTGCGAAGAAATCCGGAAGCCCGAGGGCGGCCATGCTGAGCGGCGGGTTCGGCACGAGGCTCAGGCGACCATCGCGGGAATGCCACGAATGAGCTGGGTTGTGAAACGAATCAGAATCTGCAGCAGCCACGGCATGCCGACGATGAAGGCGCCGCCGACCAGGATCAGTTTCGGAACGAACGCGAGCGTCTGTTCCTGAATCTGCGTGACCGACTGTATCACGCTGACGATCAGCCCCACACCGAGCGCGATCAGCAGCATCGGCGCGGCGACCATTAGTGCGGTCATGATCGCGTCACGTGTGAGGTCGATGACCATTTGGTGAGACATCGGGCGTCGTTGGGGCCTGGGGGAACTGCGGGTGTCGCAGACGTGGCGACTCAGGCATCCGTAAAGGCACAGATCGTACCATTCCACCGCGTCTGGCGACTGTCGCGCAAAGCAATGATCAGCAACGACTTGCAATTCTCACCGGCACAGGAACCCCGAGAGTCCGCGCACGCGGCGGCAGAAACTGCCGATTGATGGATAGGGTGTAATTGCCGGGGTCAACAGAGGGCAATCGAGCGGAGGTGCTCGGTGATCACGACGTGCGGACGCGCCGCCTCTCCGACGAGCCGCTGCGCTTGTTCGCGGATCCTGGGATCTCGGTCGTGCCGGGCGAGGCGCAACAACGGCTTCGCCGGTGTTGGTCGTAGCTTGACGAGCGTTTCCAGCAACGTCATGCGGACGTCAGCCGAGAACCTCCGGTGATGCCCGGGGGTGCAGAAGCGCATCAGCTTGGGCACGACGTTGGTATCTCGCACCTGAACGAGCGCCTCCAGCAGCTGGATTTGGATGTCGGCGCTTCGCTCAACGTCGAGCGCGTCGGCGATGGACTGTGCGGAGAGCCGATAGTCGCTACGCGTCTGCAAGCTGCGGAAGGCACGCAAGCGCACGGCACTGTCGCGATCGATCATCGCCGTTTCAACAAGGATGAGCGCCGACAAGGAGGCGATTTCGGACAGCGCCGTCACAACGGCAAGGCGGACGCGGGCATCACGGTGTTTGAGCGAGCGCGCCAGGACGCGCTCCACACCGCGGACGCGCATTGACCCGAGCAGCAGCGCCGCGTTGCGTACAACGTGCCACTGTGTGTGGTCGAGGCAGCGAACCAACGTGGCGAACCCCGCCCGAACATGGACGACCGTGTCGTAGAGTACTCGGCGTTCCGACAGGTGCTGCGCCGCCAGCAGACGGTGGATCAACACCGTCGCGGCTGTGTCCCCGGCCCGAGCCAGAACCGCCAGGACGCAGGGCTCCACGCGCCCTCGCGATGGCAGCAGCTGCGTTACGAGTTCCAGTGCGTCACCTGACGCAATCCGGCTAAAGGTGTCGCTCCACACCTTGCGCACGTCGGCAGCAGGACCGCAGGCGTTGTTCAGAGCGGTCTCGGCGTGCAACACGTCACGGAGCAGGCGCGTGATTCGCACCGCATCACCTGCCGCTTCGAGATCGCGCGCGTGCTCAGCAATCGTCTCGGCGAGACCGAGCGCCTGTGCTGCCGATGTGCAGCCGTTTGCGAGTGCCACGGCCGGATGCACTTCCTCGCACTGCCCTTGAGATTCAAGGTCGCGTTCCTGAGCGGTGGATTCGTGCATGCGCACCACGACGTGCCAGCAGCCAGCACGATGGGCACGACTATCGAACGGATCATCGATGCTTTGACCACTGCTCGGTCGCTCTCCAAGCAGGCGCGCAAGCTGGAGGAGCTCCTCGGGTTCCGCCGACCAATCCACGAAGAGAATGGCGATGCCGTGCCAGCGCATCGATTCGACAAGGGCGCGGGTGTCCTCGGCGTCCTGGTGCATACGCAGATCGTTGGCGGCGAGCGCGTCGCCCGAGTTCACCAACTCAACGTTTCCTTCGACCGCAAACAAGCACAGCGAGGAGAAAACGTGCTGAATCGTCTCAAAGTCCGCTGGGATGGTGAGCAGCTCGATCAACTCGGATAATGCGGCAACAAATGACTCGGCGTGCGGCACCGACATGCGCATGACACTGGTAATGCATGGTCTCACCGTGCCATTCCCGACAGCAGGTCGGCGCCGGCTTCGGCGCTCGCTCCGGCGCCAGAACTCCCGGCGAGACTTCCCGCGAGTGGGACGAGACGCAGGGCGGAAAGTCACATTCCCCAGTCCGCACGTGACGAACGGCCGTCCACGCGTAGGTGAACGGCCGCTCCGTTCGTCACGGTGCGCCGGGCCATCAGGCGGCCGTTTACGCGGTGCGACGATGTTCTACTTCGTGAACACTATTTGAAGCTTTGCACCAGACTGCTGATGGTGAGGCTCCACCCGTCAACCAAGACAAAGAGCAACAATTTGAATGGCAAGGAAATCATTGCCGGCGGCAACATAAACATGCCCATGCTCATCAACACCGATGCTACGACGGTGTCGATGATGATGAACGGGAGATAGATCGCGAAGCCGATCTGAAATGCGGTCCGGAGTTCGCTGGCTACGAACGCTGACATCAACACGTGGAGCGGCACGTCGGCGGCTGAATTTGGGCGCGGCAGGCGGCTCATTTCCACAAACGTCTTGAGGTCTGACTCTCGTGTTTGCTTGAGCATGAACTCGCGCATGGGGACGACGCCGGTTTTCATCATTTCGACCTGCGTGATCGTCCCATCCAGCCATGGCGTGATCGCCTTGTTGTTGACTTCGCTCAACGTGGGCGCCATCACGAACCCCGTCAGCAGCAAAGCCATCGCCGCGAGCAGTTGCGCCGGTGGTGCGCTCTGCGTGCCCAACGCCTGCTTCAGAAAGTGCAGCACGATCAGGATGCGGGTGAAGCCGGTCATCATGAGCAGGAGTGTCGGCAACAGCGTCAACAGCCCCATCATGACCACAATGCCTACGGTTCCGTTCAGCCGAAGCCCACCGTCTTTCGCATCGCCCAATTGCACATCCATTTGCGGGAGCATGCGCATGATGGCTTCGTCCGCACCGACGGCGGCAGGCTGCGCGCGGCTCGCTTGTGCAATCGCTTCGTTCTTGTCGGCAGAGTCGACTTGCATCCGGGACATCGGCCGACGCGTTGCGGTGCCGCCAGCAGTCGTTGCGGCGCCATTGCCTTGAATCGGTGCGGCGGTAGCGGCTGGCGTCGCTGTGCGCGCGGCGGCTCCACGACCGCTTCGCATAGATGGTGGCACGAGCGGGGCTGCCGGTGCCACTGGCGGCGTCGGCTGCGCGGTTCCAGACGTCGGCGTTGTTGCCGCTCGGGGGAGACGGGCTTCGGGTGTTGGCAGTGCCGGCTTTGGTGCGGCCAGTCCCGGAGCCGTTGGCGGTATCGTCTGTGCAGAGAGCTGCGACAGACGCGCACTGCCGACAAGCACAAGGCCAGCCAGCGCGAGTAGTCTGGTCGCACCGCTGAGCGCGCCGCCGAACATGGTGCGGAGCTCTCGTTCGTTCGGTATCGAAGTGCGCGAGTGCGCATGCGGCAACAGAAACGACGGGATCTCCGGGGCTGTCGACGTGACGCGCATCCGCGGGACGATGCGTGTCGGTGCGGTGACGACGGGCGGCACGGTGACTGGTGCGGCGTTCGGAAACGGCGTCGGGATACCGTGTGCGGTGTCGGCGTTGGACATCGCCGCTGACATCGTCTCGCCGAACGCCCCGGGTAAGAACCTGGCAAACGCGGCCGACGCTGCACGACTCGACACCATCGGCGTCGGCACCAGACTACTCTCGATGATGCGCTGTCGATCACCTTCATCCAGCTCGAAGAGCGTGCGAATCCCTCCGTCGCCAACGGAGACCGCCATGACCTTCTCGCCAACGCGCACCACAGCCAACCCTGTTTTCGGGCCGAGCGCGATGCGGTGCACCACTTCCATGGCGATGCGCTGCTTGGACGCGAGCGACATTGTGCCCCAGCGTTTGAGCGCCCAGAGACAGAGTGCGCCAAGCCCCAGCACAAAGGCGAGGGCGGCGAGGACGGCGAGCGCAGCGGATAGCATAAACGGCTACGCCAGTTGCTGGTTTGCAGCGTTTCCAGTTTGCACAAGCCGCGTGATCCGCACGCCGAAGTGCTCGCCCAGCACCACCACTTCCCCCTCGGCAAACCGACGATCACCGACATAAATGTCAATCGGCTCACCAGCCAACCGATCCAGCTGAATGACGGAGCCGCGACCCAGTCGGAGCAGTTCCTGTACGGTCATGGTTGTGCGGCCAAGCTCAATCGAAATCGGCAACGACAAATCCAGCAGCATGCCGATGGGCACTTCGCTGCTGTTCAGCATCGTCTGTTCGAACTCCGCGAGCTGCGGTGCCCGCGGCGCGGACGCCTCGACGGTCGGGTCGTTGGCGAGGGAAGCGCGCGGCTGGTCGGCGACTTGTGCTGCCTGTGCGCCAGCCACGAGGGCATCGATCTCGGCGGGATTCATGCAAAGGTCCGTGTGTCTGGTGACGGGAACGCGGAAGGTACCGCGTCGAGAATACGAATGGCGAGGTTGCCCGATACGCGCCCGGCATGTCCAATGAATCGTTCTTGCGTGCCGGCCCGCACGATGACGCGGGCGTCCTTCGAAAGTCCGGTAGGAATCACGCTCCCAACGTCGAGCCGGGCGATGTCACGCATGGAGAGTTGAAAGTCCGGAAGCCGCGCGGTCAGTGGAACTTTCGTTGCACGGAGTGCCGCTTCACTTTGCTGTCGAGTGGATTCCTTCTCGGCGTCGCTGGTGGACAGGGGTGACGCGCGCTTCGTCCCGCTCGACGACAAGAACTTGTCGAGCACGGAGAGGGGAAGGCAAATGAGGACGAGGCTACTGACATTGCCTGCGGAGAACTCGACGTTGGCCACCAACACCGGATCGTCGCGGTCGACTACCTGAAGCATCTCCGGCGACGACTCGAAGCCCGAGACGTTGATCTCCATGGGCACATGGTCGGTCCAGATCTCCTGCAGGAGCGACGCGATACGATCGGCGACGCCACGCACCGCCAGCCGTTCAATAGGCGTGAGGATGCGCGTCAGTGCACTGCCCGTACCCTCACCGCCGAAAAACCGATCGATGAGAAAGGTTGATAACTCCGGGCCGACATCGACTACGCCACGCTGTCCTGTTCCTACAACATCGAAGATGAAGGACGAACACGGCATCGGCAGCGACAGCGCGAACTCGCCAAAGGAAAACTGCTCCACGCTTTGCAGACGCACTTCGATTTGTCCACGCACGCGCGAAACGAGCCATGTCTCAAGCTCCTTGACCAACCGTTCATACATCGCTTCGAGCGACCGGAGGCGTTCCTTCGAGATGCGATGCGGTCGACGCCAGTCATAGATCTGCACGTCGACGCCTGGTACACCACCTGGCGTTGAGCGGGACGCACCGCTGCTTCCGGCTAACAGGCGATCAATGTCGTTCTGACTCAAGGTTTCGTTGGCCATGGCTGAAGCGTTCGTCCTATTGGACAACGAACTGCGGAAAGTACAAACGCTTGACGGACTTCTTGCCAAAGCGAGCGCTGATCGCGGTCTGTACTTCCGCTTTGATGCTGTCTCGAACGGACATATCGGTCAGCTGGTCGACCGTCTTTAAGCCAAGCGAGCTCAGGATGATATCCCGCAGCTCGGCGTCTCGAGTGGTCATGTCCGTGGCGACCGTCGCGCTGCCGGCTTCAATGGCAACGGTCAACAAGAGAAACCGACTCCCACCGCTCCCCGCGGGATTCAAGACCAGATTCTCAATCAGGTGAACCGTCGCCTCGCCGCCCTTCTCTCCTTCAGGTGCGGCATGATCCCCTTCGGCGGGCGCGGCGTCGTGCGATGCGTCGGCGCCATCGGCCGCGGCCGCTTCGGTCGTTGCGGGCGCCGATTTTCCCATCTTTTTGGCCATCATCGGGCCGATAAACGCGGCGCCGGTACCGCCGCCAATGGCGAGCCCCACCGCGATCATCGCGATCATCGGGAGCTTTGCTTTCATGCCCGTCGGAGCGGGGGCCTCTTGGCCGGGTTGTGTTGGAGCAGGTTGGTCAGCAGCCATGGTCTATTGCAGTCGTGAGAGGGAGCGAACGACTGCCTACAAAGCAGGACCGGTGCCATATTGCGCGGTACGTGTAGGAATCCCGGCTAACCTGTTGCTGACGTGCAGTTTAGACCACAACTCCGGTGCCATTTCCAGACGTTCAAGTTCGCGCGTCCATCACGAAAAACCGGCAGGAAGCGCCGGGTACGGCATTTCTTGCCCAAGACCAACAACGTCGAAAACGGAGGACGGCGTAAGGAGCGCTGTCCTCCGTTTTCAACCTGAACACTTCGACTGTCGTTCGACTCGACTCGCAAGCACCTACAGTCAGCCAACGGTCAGGACCCTGCTAGTCTAGCGCTTCACGTTCATCAGCTCCTGAAGCATCTCGTCGGCGGTTGTAATGACCTTGCCGTTCGCCTGGAACGACCGCTGGGCCACGATCATGTTCGTGAACTCTTGCGCGAGGTCGACATTCGACATTTCGAGTGCGCCGCTGGTCAGGGCTGACTGCGAGCCTTCCAGCGCAAACCCGAGCACGGCACCGCCGGAGTTGGCGGACTCTTGGTACATGTTATCGCCTGAGCGGATCAGACCCGACGGATTACTGAAGTCGGCGAGCACGATCTTGGCGAGGGACGACGTCGTGCCGTTCGTGAAGAAGCCCGTGATCAGGCCGAAGCGGTCGATCGCGAAGTTCTCGAGCGCACCGGCGGTGTAGCCGTTCTGGTCGCGCAAGACAGCGGTGGAGCTCGTCGACGCGAACTGCGTCAGGCCATTGACGCCCCCCGCGAGCTTGAGGTCGATCAACAATGGCGTGGCACCCGGTACGGCAAAATCGAGCGACGCGGTGATATTGGTGTTCATGATGCCCGTTGTATCGAACGTCAGTGTACCGCTGTTCACCCCAGCAGTGACCGCTGTCGGACTCATAAAATATGAGATCTTGATTTCTGCGTTGGACGGCATGTTGCTGGTGAACTGCACGTTCGGCGGCGAGAACGAGAAGTCGGCCGGTGACTGGTATTGTGTGCCTGAGGAGCTCGTCACGCGAACGTTGGCCGGCAAGATCTCGTAGCCAGCGGGCGGTACTGGCAACGCGATGTCCGACGGCGGCGAGATGGCATCGGTTTGGAACGCCGTAATCGACGCCGACGCCATCGGATCGATTTGCCAGTCCCACGTGTTCTGTCCCGTCTTCCACAGCTGAATCTTGACGTCGTGCTTCGTGCCCTGCGAGTCGAACACCGCGATCTGCGTTTCCGCCCACGCCTTCTCGTTCACCGGAAGTGCGCGATCGAGTGGATCGTTAAAGTTTCCCTGGAAGACCGGCGACGAGGCGTTCAGGTTCCCGCCCAAGGTGGTTTCTGTGGTGGGCTTGGCCGATACTTTCTGTCCGAACGGCAGGCGCACATCGCGGATGCCGTCCAGCAGCGCGCCGTTCTCATACATGCGGCCCTGCACAATGAAGCCGTTGGCCGGCGTCACGAGTTGGCCGAGCGCGTCAACCTGAAAGTTACCGGCGCGCGTGAAGAAGCTTTGGTTACCCTTGCGCACGACGAAGAAGGAGTCGCCCTGAATCGCGACGTCGGTGTTGAGGCCGGTCGTCTCCAAGTTGCCTTGATTGAAGATCTGGTCGATCGACCCGATCTGCATGCCGAGCCCGATCTGAATCGGGTTGATACCACCTTGGTCGCCAGGTGGCCGACTGGCGCCTTGCAGGAGCTGCGCGAAACCTTCTTTGAATGTGACGCGGCCGGCCTTGAAGGCAACGGTATTCACGTTGGCAATGTTATTGCCGATCACGTCCATGCGCGTTTGGTTGTTGCGCAGGCCGGAGACACCGGCATAAAGCGAGCGAAGCATATCGGATGGTCCTCGTTGAGGTGTGCGGTCAGCTGCGGATCTGAATGAGCTGCGACAACGGTACGGTCAGACTGTCGCCGATAATCAGAATAGGATTGCCCTGGTCGTACTTCATGCCGGTAATCCGTCCGGCGGTGTACGTCTTGACCTGACGCCACTGGCCGCCATCCGTGGCGACCTCAAACTTGTAACTGTATTTCCCCGGCTCGACCGGCGGATCAAAGGTGATGTCTCGCATGTCGAAGGCCTGCGAGCCGGTGCCCACTTTCGGCAGGAGACCGCGCGACACGGTATTGCCCTTTTCGTCGAACACCGTGACTTGCCCCACGCCCTTCAACGTGCCGGTGTCCACCACAAGACTGCCAATGCCGTCGCGATCGACAAACACGGTATTGCCGGTCGTCACGCCAATCTTTCCAACCGTCGACACCGCCATCTGTCCTTCGATAAGCGACGCCAGCTCGTTCGCCCGCTCGTTCTGCGTCTTTTCGAGTGACTGGATCGCGTCGGCGGTTGCTTCCTGCGCTTCCTGTGCGGCCGTCATCGATTTGTTGATATCAATGAGTTGTTCGACGGTCGAAAACTGGGCCAGCTGCGCGGCCATGTCTTTGCCGTCCATCGGATTGAGTGGATCCTGATTCTTGAGTTGCGCGACGAGCATCTTGAGAAACTCATCGCGACCCATGCCACTCGGGTTGGTTGGCAGGACACGCGGTTGTGACGGCTCCGCGGATCCCTTTGGCGGATCGGCGACGGCCAATCCCGTTGCTGAGGTTGCAAACAGACTGCGAGGTAGTGCACTGATCATGGTTCGCTCCTGTTGTGCGCGTCACGCTGGCCAGGTTGGCCGGCGCCACGCTTTGATGACTCCCGTTGCTCGTCGCGCGACTGACGAGAAGACTCTGGCTTATCCCATTCCCGCGCGTTGGCCGCGCGTTCGCGCTGACCCTGGTTCGTCGCGCCATCTCCCGACGCGCCCTGCTGTGCCGCGTTCAACCGCACTCCGTCTCGCTCACCCGCCACCACGCGCGCGGCATCGCTGGAATCCGCTCGCCCCGATGCCGAGATGCGCACGCTATCGCTCTCGAGGCCGTGACGGCCAAGGGCATCCTGCAGTTCAGCGGTACGCATCCGCAAACGGTCTGCACTGGCCGCGTCGGTAGTGATCTGCGTGTCAACGGTCGCGCCGCGCAGATCGATGGTGATCTGATCGGTGCCGCCATCTGGTGTGTCGACAGTGAGTGTCATCCGCGATACGGACCCGGCTGGCGCATTGTCACGGAGCTGCTGGAGATCGGACACCCGCTCCGCGGCCAGTACGCCGGCGGAGGGAACGGTCGACGTCGAATCTGACGGTGCCGCGATGACCGTCGACGTGTGCAATGTGCCAAACGCCGGGGAAGTCGAGCCGCTCGCCGGCGGTGGAGCGCTTGGCGACGAGCGACGATCGTTGGTGGATGCATCGTGAGCGCCAGCATCACCGGATGCGTCATGCGACAACGCCTGTCCACTGACGATCGATGCCGCGGCGACTGTGGTCGCAGTCGCCGGATGTGCCCCGTTGGATGAGGGTCCGTACGCGCCCTCGAACCGTCGCGAGCCGCCGGTATCAGCGACTCTCGCGATGCTGGCGGCCTGCGCCACTCCAGCCACGCGCGCGACGCCACCCTGCGCGCTGGTTGGCTGCAACGTCGCGTGTGTGATGCGCGGCTGCGTAGCGCCGTCGGCGAGCGCCTTCGGCGTCACCCCGCCGTTGATCGCGTTGCGTCGAGCTTCGCGCGGCAACTCCAGGTGACCCGGATCGCGGACCCCAAGCGTGCGGAGGCCTTCCTCCTGCGCGATTCGCTGCAGACGACCAAACCCCGCGGCGTTCGTCCATGAGCCGTCGACGAGCACGTCTACGGCGTCACCACTGAGATGCGCGGAATCGTGTGTCCACGTTACCACGGCGCCCGCACGGGTCCGTCCTTGTTCGTATAAGAAGTCCTGTCGCTCTTGGCTTCGCACCGTCTCGACCACGCTGATGTCGTGTCCGTACTCAGACTTCATCCGATCGATTACGCGATCAAGGCGCGCTTGTAAGGCCGGCGCAAGCGCCGCAGGATCGCGGACAGGGGTCGTGACATCGGCCGCCGAAAGCGCGGAGGCTGTCGTCAGCGCGCTCATCGCCGCCTCGATCGCCGCACGTTCACTGGCCTCGGCGAGTTCGCGTCCGGCGGGCGTCCCGGCCTGCAGGAGCAACGCGTCGAGGGCGACGCGGGCGTCAGCCGCCTCGTTCTCGCCGCGCGCCTTGAGCTCTTCAACCGTCGTCCCGCGTCGCGCGACAATGCGCCCGAGCACTTCATTGATCCGCGCGAGCGCAGCGCCCCGCGGCACGCCGCCGCCTTGTGTGGAACCGATGGTGTTCGCCCTCGCGGCTTCGTCGATCGCGATGTCACCCGCCGTCGACACGTTGATGCGCGTGCTCGCATCCCGCCGCAGACCGTACTGGAGTTGGTCTGCAGCGTGCACTGCGGCCATATCGACTTCAGTGAGCGACGGATCGGTCGGCGGATCGGTGTGGGCCATCTCGCCGAGTGAACCGTCGAGGAGGCGATCCAGAAGCGCCTCGTTGGCTGGCGTCTCTTCCGTGAGCGGATCAGTGGGTACGTTGCGGACGTGTCCCTCCAGCGCCGCGAGCATCGCAGAGAACTGTGCTCGCGCTTTTCGGCGCGACACACCCTCGAGTCGGTCGTTGTCGTCGTCGCGTTCGCGCACGCGACGGTCACGTGACGCCGCGACCGAGTGCTCCGTGCGCTCTGCCTCCTGGGCTGACTTGGGGCGTTTTTGTACGTAGTCGGCACGGACGTCGCGTTCTGATGGCGCATCGCTGCGCGGTGTCAACACGTTGGCGATCTTCACGGCGTTGCCCCTGGCGCACGCGCCGTACCCTTGGTGATCGCTGCGGCTCGTGCGGCGCCAAGTTGCGCAAGCACCGCCGCCGCACTGCGGTCGTTCATCAGCGACAGAATGGAGCGCACGTCGGCATCGGGCATTTGCTCCAACACCTTGGCCGCGTCCTTGGCCGACATCGCGGCAAAGATCTTTGCAAGGCGCTGCTCCGGGAGTGATGTCGCGATCGCCTCGTTGCGTGCCTCACGAACGACGTTGGCCGCGGTGGTCGTGCCCGCACTCTGGTTCCCCGCACTCGGTTTCGCACCGCCATCCGCCTTCGGTGACGACGCGGGCGTATCATGCGTCGGCGCCCCTGCGGCGGCTTTGCCCGCGGGCACCGCATCGTGGAGATCTTTGGTGGCTGTCTGCAGTGGTGTGTGCGAAGCCGCCGCTTGCCGCACGCTATCGGCGGGCGTGGTCGGTGTCTCATGCGCTGGCGGCGCATGCATGGTGGAATCGGTCGGTGCATGGTCGGGCTCCGTCGCGCTGTCGGCGGGCACATCATGCGACGTGGAGTCGTGTGACGCCTCTGGATGCTTCTCGAGGCTGTCGGCACGCTGCGTAGAGTCGGCTACGTGTGCGTTGGATGCACCCACATAGGCGAAGCCAGAGCCCCCGCCCACACCGGCGAGCACTGCGATAACGACAGGGATAAGGAGTTTTTTCATGACGTCGAACCATCGTGCTGGGGTGATTCCCGCGTGGCGGCATCGCCGCGGGTACGAGTTGCTGCATCCTCGGAGGCGCGCACATCGGCGGTGCGCGTAAACCGCGCCAAGGCCACTTCGTCCATGCCTACGCGGTCTTGGTGCGCCGCATCAACGTGCCATTGTTCCGCGTGACGATCTTTCAACCGATCCAGGATACGGCGATCACGCGCCGCATCCGCAAGGACCTTCTGCGCGCTGACCACCACATCGTCGGCGGCACGAACCTGCTCACCGGACTGTTCGAGGCGTGCATCGAGCGACTGGAGGACGATCCCCAACTGCTGCAGGTGACCAACGCGAGGCGCTGCGTGCTGTGCGGCATTGGTCTGGGCGCGCGACGTGGCATGCAGGTCCGCCATCGCGTCATGCGCTGCGCGGACCGCGTCCGCCTCGTCGCGCGCGGAGACGAGTTCCCGGGCACGCGCTTGCTCCGCCTGCTTGCGCAGTTCGAGAATGCGTTGAAGGCGAAACGTGAACATCAGCGACGCGCCATCGCGACGGACGCTTCAATCGCGTCGGCGATTTTCGCCAGTGCGGTGTGGGTATCGCCATAGGGCGACGTCTCTTCCGGGCGCTGCCGCAAAAACTCAAGCGTACGCTCGCGGTACAGGATGGCGGCGTCGACGTACGCATCGCTGCCTTTCTGGTACGCACCAACCATGATCAGATCCTCCTTCTCGCGATACGCGGCTTCGAGTCGCAGCAGCGCACTGCCCGCGCGTCGTTGCGCATCGTTGATGATGTGGTCGCGCACGCGACTCTTGGATTCGAGCACATCGATCGACGGGAAGTGATTTTGCGACGCCAGCTTTCGCGTCAGCACGATGTGGCCGTCAAGGATTGAACGGGCAGCATCCGCCACCGGCTCATTGAAGTCGTCACCGTCTACCAGCACGGTGTAGATGCCGGTGATGCCACCCTTCGCTCCATTGCCAGCGCGCTCGAGCAAGCGCGGGAGCGCGGCAAACACGGACGGGGGATATCCCTTGGTCGTTGGCGGTTCTCCGGTGGCCAGACCAATTTCACGCCACGCCATGGCCACACGTGTGACGGAGTCCACCATCAGCAGGACATCTTTGCCCTGATCGCGAAAGTACTCGGCGATGGCGGTCGCCACCAAGGCCCCGCGCGCACGGACCAGTGCGGCCTGGTCACCGGTCGCGACAATCACCACCGACCGAGCCAGCCCTTCAGGGCCCAGCGAGTGCTCGATGAATTCGCGGACTTCGCGCCCGCGCTCACCGAGGAGCGCAATGACGTTCACGTCAGCACGCGCGTTCCGGGCGATCATACCGAGCATCGTGCTCTTGCCAACACCAGATCCGGCGAAGATGCCGATACGTTGACCCCGGCCGATCGTGAGCACACCATCAATCGCGCGAACGCCAGTCTCGAGCGGTCGATCAATCGTCTCCCGCTCAAGCGGATTCGGAGGCTCCGCCGCAAGGGGGACACGGTCGATGACATCGACCTTACCTTTCCCGTCAATCGGATGGCCCAGCCCGTTCAGGACACGACCCAGGAGCCCAGGCCCGACATCAACGCCGAACGTGCGGCCGAGCGGTTGCACCGAACTGCCCGGATGCAACCCGTCAAGTTCACCGAGTGGCATCAGCAGTACGCCGCGCTCGTGAAACCCAACCACTTCCGCCAGGACCGAACGATCGCGTGCATGGTTCGTGATGCGACACAACGATCCCAAGCCAACGTCGAGGCCGGTCGCCTCAATGACGAGGCCGACCACGCGCGTGACACGGCCATAGGTCGCGAACCGATCGGCGGGATCAAGGCGCCCCAGCATTGATTCAACCAGGGGGGTGAGTGTGGCGCCGATGCCTGTGCCCAGTGACGGGTCTGCGTGGATCGAGAGGGTCATGCCTGCACCTGCCCGATGCTGCGATACGCGCGCTCCAGTGACGTGTCGACGCGACCATCGATCACGCGTTCGCGGCCTTCAACGAGACAGCCGCCGCGCACGATATGCGGGTCGGCCACCACGCGCACATCGTGGGCCTTTGCCTGCTCATCCATGGCCCCAACGCCAGTGCAGTACGCGGCGTCGGTGGGATGCAGCCGCACGGTTATCTGTTGGTCCATCGGGAATTGCGCCAGCGCGCGCTGCACCAGATCGCGAACGATACTGGGATCGATGGTGATCTCTCGCTCGACAATGTGACGCGCCACGGTGACCGCGATGGCCGCAATGTTCTCCTCGGCGTTCGCGATCCAGCGTGCCGTGTGCAGTTGCACCGACGCGATCGCGTCCGCGAGTGCCGCGAGCGCCGACGCGCGCTCGTGGGCCCCCGCGCTGGTCAACACACGTTCCGCGTCGCGATGGCCGTTGGCATAACACTCAGCCTCGACGCGTGTGCGTTCCGCGGCATCCAGCACATGCTCGTTCACGGCTGGCGGAGGATCGAGCTCAGGCGCGCGGCTGTCCGACAGAGTGAAGATGTCAGGCACCTCGAGTTCATCAAGTGTCCACGCGGTGACGTGCAGAGGCGTCATCGGGCGATCAGACGATGACATCGTCAGAACCCGCGCTCAACACAATCTCACCGGTTTCTTCGAGTGCGCGAATCTTCGACACGATATCGCTCTGCGCGGCTTCGACGTCACGCATCTTGACCGGCCCGAGGAACTCGATCTCTTCCTTGAGGCCTGCGACGGCGCGCTGCGACATGGTCCCCATGATCTTCTTGCGTAGCTCCGGGCTGGCCGCCTTGAGGGCCAGCGCCAACTGCTTGACGTCGACTTCGCGCAACAGCCGCTGCAGCGATTTGTCGTCGAGTGCGGACAGATCTTCGAAGACGAACATGAGATTCTTGATCTGGTCGCTGAGTGCAGAGTCTCGCTCGGCAACGCGGTCAAGGACTTCTTTCTCCAGCGTCGAGCTCACCAGGTTGAGCACGGCCGCAACGGCTGCTGGCCCGCCCACGGAGCTCATACCCTGCGAGAACGCCATGTCGGCTTCACTGCCGATCGCACGTTCGACCAACGAAATCATATCCGGCGCCACTTTTTCCATCTTGGCGATACGGAACATCACGTCACCGCCCAGCTCCGGGTCAATCTCACGAATGATCGCGGCCACGTGTGACGGGTCGAGATGGGCCAGGATGAGGGCGATCGTTTGCGGATGCTCACCACGCAGTGTATTGCCGAGCTGCTGCGGATCCACGCGACGCAGGCGACCGAAGCGCTCACTGTCGGCGATCTGCCCCTGAATCCGCTTGAGAATGACGCCTGCTTTCGACGCGCCGAAGGTTGCTTCCAGCACGTCCTTTGCAAGCTCAAGGCCACCCGTGCTGATGGAGTCCGTGCCGAGCGTGAGCTCAAGCCACTCACCGAGCACCGCCGATACGGTACTTGGCGGAACACGGTCAAGCTGTGCAACCTCAAGAGCCACAATCTCAACCTCATCGGCTTGCAAGCCCCCCGTGATCTTTGCGGCGTGTTCGATGCCGAGGGCCATACAGACGATCGCGGCCTTCTGGCGCCCGGTCAGACGCTCAGGGGCCCAGCGATCGGCGCTGTCTTTTGCGAGTGCGGTAGCCATATCTCAGATATCCGCGATCAGGATCGGAGCCACGTGCGCGTGACACGAAGCGCCGCGTCAGGGCGTTGGTCGACGGTCGCCATGGCTTGCTCGCGCTCTGGCGTTGTTACTGTTGGTGGCAGCATGATCTGACGGCGTGCATCCCCATCAAGCTGGGCTTGCCCTAGATCAGCCTCTGCTCGGTCGGCTGCCGCGTCGATCGCGTCCCGCATTTGTGAGGACGCGGGCAGGGCCGGGTAGTTTGCGCCGGCTGGAAGTGACGCGGTGTCTGCGAGCGCCGCCGCCTTCTTCGGTTTGAGCGCAAGCAGCATGAGGACCGCGATGACTAACAGCACCACCAGCGCGGCGATCGCGACGATCGGTTTAGGATTGCTCTGCAGGCGCGCGATCATATCCGGCGCGACCGCCGAGTCTTTCTTGACAATGATCAGTGCCGGCAGATCAAAGGGGGCGCTGACCACCGAGATCATGTCACCGCGCGCGGAGTCCACGCCCAATGCGGAGCGCATCAGTGTTTCAATACGCGCAATTTCATCGGGTGTGCGTGTCGTGATCGTTGGAGCGATCGGAACGGCCGTCGCCGAGGTGTCCGTGATCGGCGCCGCGGTCACGCGATCGGCAATAAGCACGGCGACGGTGATCTTCTTCAGATTCCCGATGGCGCCGCTGAAGCTCTCAACACTGCGCGTGTTCTCATACGCCGTGGCGGTCTGCGTATAGCCGGCGCCTTGCTGCGGTGAGCTCGGGGTCACCTCCGACTTCTGTTCCGTCGACAACGCCTGCTTCTCAGGATCCACGGCTTGTGTCGTGCGCTCAACCTTGTCGAAGTTGATCGACGCCGATACCTGGACGCGCGCGTTACCGGGACCGACAAGGCTCGAGAGAATTTTGTCGGCTTTCATTTCCATGTAGGACTCGACTTCGCGCTGGACCGCGAGCTGTCGGCTGGACAGCCCGGCCAACGAGCCGTCATCCTGCATCGTCAGCGCTTGTCCGCGCGCATCGACGATCGTCACGTGCTCGGGCTCAAGTCCACCAACGCTGCTGGCCACCAAGCTCGCGATGCCTTGCACCGTCTCGGGCTTTGGTGTCGTGCCATTCGACATCGTGAGCGTGACCGATGCTTTCGAATGACGCTCATTTTCTTTGAAGAGTTTGTCGTCTTCCAGTGCCAGGTGCACTTGCACGGCTTCCACGTTAGCCAGCGTTCCAATGGAGCGTTCCAGCTCGCCCTCAAGGGCGCGCCGGTAGTTCACTTTCTGCGTAAAGTCCGTCATGCCCCATGACGGGCGATCGAACAACTCCAATCCCGGTCGGCCTCCGCCTGGCATCGTTTCGGCGGCAAGATCTACGCGGGCCTTCACCATGTCCGTACTCGCAACAAGAATGGTCGTCCCAGTCACGTCGAGCTCATGTCCGATGCCCAGTTCCGTCAGCTTATCGGTCACCTTCTTCACTTGCCCGACCGGCATATCTGAATACAGCGGGACCATCGTCGGCTGCGTCGCCCATCGCGATACGCCGAAGACCGCGGCCGCGACCGCAATGCCGACGGCGATGATCGCCGCTTGGCGACCACCGCTCATCCGACCAAAGATTGATTCAAAAAAGGACGCCATGGGGAATCGCTGGGGCTCAGGACTGCATCGAGATCACGGACCGATAGGCTTCAACGGCCTTGTTGCGCAGTTCGATGAGGAGATCGAGTGCGATACCTGCTTCTTCACTGGCGGCCATCACGTGATGCAGCTCGACATTCTCGCCCGCCGCAAAGCGCCGAGTGAGATCGCCGCTCGTGTCGCGCGCGTCGGACACCTCGTTCAGCGCTCGCGTGAGCGTGCTACCAAAGGAGTTCTCGCCTTCTGCGATGACCGGCACCTGCTTCGCACCAGTGTCGCGCCCAATGAGATCGGGCAGCGAACGCGTGAGGAGATCGAGACGTGTTTGCATAGTGGGCTTCTCGTGATCAGGCGCGAACATCAAGGCGCACGCCGCGGACTGACGGCGGCGTGGGATGGGATACCGCTTTGATGCGACCGTAGGTCAGGGGGCCAAGTGCAGCGCTTTTCGCAAAGAAATTGCGCTCGTCGTTGGTGAGCACACTCCAGAGGGCTGGATCTGTGCCGGCAGGTGCATCGACCGGCACCGCGCCCTGTGTCGCACCATGTCCGGTAATAGGTGCCTGCGGTTTCAGTCCCTGATGCGCGCCGGTCGCCGTGTTGATGGCGTTCGTCGATGGACGGGACTGGCCGGCGCGTTCGGGCTGCGGACGCATGGCATCCGGCCGACCGAGGGCGTTGAGGTTTGCGAGCAACGGGTTGGTGACGCTGTTGATGCTCATAACGTTGGCAGTGGGAAGACGCTGCGGGCCGGGGACCGATGTGGCTTCGGAGAGGAGGAGGAGGAATTCACATCAATCCCCGGACCCGCGGCGCGATGCTCGTTGTCACTCAGATGTCGAGCGATGCGCGAAGAATCGACTTGGCGGTCTGGAAGACCGCGGCGTTGGCTTCATACATGCGCTTCGCATCCATGAGCTTCACGAGTTCCTGCGTTGTGTCGACGTTGGGATAGCGCACATAGCCGCTGGCGTTGGCATCAGGATGTCCGGGCTCATAGACCAGGCGCCCCTCACCCTGATCTTCTGCAATGCCGGCCACCCGCACGCCGTATTCACCGGCGTCAGGGCCGGCCCCGGACGCACCGCGAGGCAATACAGGCACTTCTATCGCACGCGGACCGTCGCCGGCCGAGCGCGGTGCGTCGAACTGGCTTGGGCCAAACGCGCTGTTGGGCGAGACGCCGAGTCCCGCACCGGCGCTTCCATCGCCATACATCGCGTTCTGCGCGGTCGACGCTTCGAGTACGACCTCGCGGCGCTTGTACGGTTGGCCATCGGCGCCGCGCGTAACGTCGGCGTTGGCCATGTTCTGCGCGATCGTTTCCATCCGCTGGCGTTGTACCGACAATCCGCTGCCGGCAATACCTAACGACCGGAACATCGGACGGATGTTCGACTGACTCGGGAGCGGGAGGAGCGGCAGGCTCTTGAGCGGCGGGATCGGCATCAGACGCCACCACCCTTGATGGCGCCGCGAAGACTCGCATACGTCTTTTCGAGTAGCTTCGAGGTCGCCAGGAATCGGATCTGCTCATCGGCGAGCGCGATCATCTCGTCTTCGACGTTGATCGGATTGGCGCTGACCGCGGCGTTCCTGCCGTTCGCGGCCAACGAAAATCCGTCGCTGTTTTGCAGCGACGCTTTGCTGACACGGTCGGCGATTGAACGCGACCGCTCTACGCTGCGATCGAGCGATGTCTTAAGCGATGACGCTGAGGTGACGCGATCGATGAATCCGAAAAGCATCGGCGAATTTCGTGGGAGAAAGGCGAACGTCTCTGCCACGGTCAAAAGCAATGCTCGGGCCAAACTCCGCATACATCACACATCGCCGCACCTCCGGCGTCACTAGGATACTGTAATATGTTGCAGTAAAAGCATTTAGCAGCATACCGGCATGAACTACCGAGGGGCTGCATCGAGCGGAAACGAAGGGTACTGCGAAAAAAAGTTCAGCGAAACGGAAAATCCTGCCGCTCACGACGTGGTCGTGTTTGCCTACCGAAGGTCACGAAAAGCCGTCGGCAGGATTTTCCGTACGCCGGGTCTAGTCGTCGTCACCCTCCAACTCCCGCCCTGGACCATTGAGCTTGTTGCGCAGCGTTCGCACACTCATCCCCAACAACTCGGCCGCGCGCGTCCGGTTGTTCGATGCCGCAACAAGCGCGTGCTGGATGAGCACCCGTTCCGCATCACCAACATTCATGCTCGCGAGACTGATCGAGCCAGGAACGGCACTATTCACCACCGCATAGTTCCCGCTCGGATTCGTGACGGACCGTGGGCGAATAGCGGTCGACCCGAGCGAATGGGCAAGTCCGAATCGCGTGCCTTCCAGAGAGTTCTGCTGTATCACTGAGTCTGTGGTCAGAATGACCGCACGTTCGATGACATGTTGCAGCTCTCGAATATTGCCCGGCCACGAGTACTTCTGCAGTGCCGCGAGGGCGCTGGGGGCGATGCCTTCGATCTTCTTGCCCAGTTCTGCGGCGTTGCGGAGGGCGAATCGCAGCGCCAACACGGGAATGTCTTCGACACGCTCCCGCAACGGTGGAATGAGAATCGGAATCGTCGACAGTCTATAGTAGAGATCCTGCCGAAAGTTGCCTGTGTCGGCCTCGGCCGCGAGATCGCGGTTGGTGGTGGCCACGATGCGAACGTCGACCTTGATCGACGAGGTGCCACCCACGCGTTCAAACTCCTGTTCCTGCAACACGCGAAGGAGCTTTGCCTGCAGGTCCAAGCGCATTTCGGAGACTTCATCCAAGAGGAGCGTGCCCCGATTCGCGCGCTCAAAGGCCCCTTCCACACGTTTGATCGCGCCCGTGAACGCGCCCTTTTCATGACCAAACAGTGCGGATTCGATCAACCCTTCGGGGAGCGCTGCGCAGTTCAGCTTGATGAACGGACGGTCACGGCGCTCGCTCTGGTCATGAATCGCCCGCGCGAACAGCTCCTTACCGGTTCCCGACTCCCCTTGCAAGAGCACCGTGGCACGGGTCGGCGCCGCCATCGACACGGTCTGCAGAATACGTCGGATCGGTGGCGAATCGCCAATGATCTGCCGTTCATTGCGAAACTGCATGACCTCCTTTCGCAACGACTCGTTCTCGCGGCGGAGCCGAACAAACTCGAGTGCCTGCTCTACGGCAAGTTCGAGTTGCTGAGGTCGGATAGGTTTGGTGATGTAGTCGACGGCACCGGCTTTGATCGAGGTCACCGCATGCTCGATGCTCGCATACCCTGTCAGCATGATGAGGGGGATATCATACCCCTCGCGCGTGAGGAGCTGGATGAACTCCAGCCCCGAGAGTCCAGGCATTCGGTAGTCCGAAATGATCAGGTCAACGCCGCCGCGTTCCAGGATCTGTAGCGCCTGTGGTACCCCGATTGCTCCTAACGGGATGTGCCCCGCTCGGCTCAAAGTGTCGTCGAGGATCATTCCTACACTTGGTTCGTCATCCACGTACAGGATTGTCGCCATGTAGTACGTTCGGGAGGGAGAAAGAACTTTCGGTCGGGGCCGATCGGTGACCCCGCTCACGAAGACGCGCCCTCGCGCACGAACACGCGTCACCTATAGTATGTGACACTTTTGTCCTATCGGCAAACTTGACCGCATGCCCTGGCATTGTCTACAATGCATTTTTGTGATATTCGTGCAAAGGCTCAAGTGTTGCCCAGGGCTAGCCGATACCCCTAGGGAACGCCCATGCTGTGTCACGACCGTACCGGTTCGTGACGGCCCTGGGCCTCGTCGCCACTTCCGATGCGCGTCACGAATCAGATGATCACGCGAAACAGCCAGGCGCGCTTGCAGACAGGACTGCAAGGCATCGACCGACTGCGCGAAGATATCTCATCCGGCGTTTCCCTCCGAAAAGTCTCGGACGATCCAACCGCCGCTGGCACGGTCGTGCGCATCGATAGTTCCATGCGGGCGATCAATCAATATCGGCGCAACATCGACCTTGGACTCGCTCGCGCATCCCGCCAGGACGTGGTGCTCGATCAACTGTCGAATGGCTTGAGTCGCGCCATTGACCTCGGCATCTCACAAGCGAATGCGACGGCGACGGCACAAACACGTCTCATCGCCAAGTCCGAAGTCGACCAGTTGATCAGCATCGCGGTCGAGTTGGGCAACACCAAAATGGGCGACGAGTTTCTTTTCGGCGGCTCGCGCGCTGGCGAGTCACCATTGCGCGTTCCGCCGACCGCGTCCGACGGGTTTTCGGCGCTCACGTTGGCCGGCAATCCCGTCAATCCCAGCGGCTCAATCACACTCGAGATCGGCGAAGGAGAATTCCTCGCGTCCACGCACAACGCGACTGAGGTCTTTCTCTCATCCAATGCGCTGGAATCGCTGCGGGCGCTTTCGACAGCGCTCGGGAACAACGATGTGCCCGCGATTCAAGCGGCGATGGATGGGGTGACGGCCGCGAGCGGACAGGTGCAGGGTTTGCTGGGCGCGCACGGCGCACGCGTGAACGCCATGGAGAGTGCACGCGCCAGTCTTGGCGCTACCGAGCTTTCGCTCACTGGGTACCGCTCCGACCTCCGGGACACGGATATCGAATCGGCAATTGCGTCCTTGGTCAGTAAACAAACGCTGTATCAGGCAGCGATGAGCGCGACGACGCGCATTCTCGGCTTGAGCCTCGCCAACTACTTGTAATCTTCCCATGACTTCCGTCGCACCCGTCGACCCGTCGACCCTCGCCTTGCTCACGCGAACTGTCTCCTCTGTTCTCCTCGGCGAGATCGAGGCCGATCGTAGCGACTTTATGGCCTTTCCAACGCCGTTGTGGGGATTTCCCGACCATGCCGAGTTTGCGCTGCTGCCTGCGGCACGCGAGGGACTTTGGTGGATGCAGTCCATGCATGACGCGGCGCTGATCTTTCTCCTCGCCGATCCGTTCACGCTCGACTCGACCTATGGCATTGACCTTGGCGAGTCCGAACGCACGGTGCTGAACGTGCAACAGCCGTCCGATGCGTTCGGCTTGGTCATGATTACGCTGCCGGCCGGTGGCGAGGATGGGGCTACCGCCAACTTCCGCGCCCCGATTGTTTTCAACTTGGGCAAAGGGACGGGGATGCAGGTCGTCAGCCGCGACGACGCACACGCGCTTCGGCGGCCGGTGCAGTTGGACGTCTTTCCAGTGCAGCCCAGTGGCCTGCGGATTCGCGCGGCGTAGACTGTCGATGCGCCACAGGTGCAGCTCCTGAGCGCAGCGCCGAGCCAAGATCGGCGATGCCGCCACCTTCAGGCGGAAGAGTTTGCCGCCTGAAGGTCGTCTGTGAATGTGTAACGCATTGTCGCGTAGCGATTTATGATGTGGCACAAAGCATGCAACCGTGACGGGTTTCGAAGGCTCCCGTTTCACGCTTCCGGCCAGTCTCTTGATCATCCGAACGCCCGGTGTTGTCCGAACACCATGATGGCACGCATGCTGCGCGTGGTCATTCGTACCGATGCCTCGTCAGAGATCGGCCTTGGACACGCGATGCGATGTCTCTCTCTGGCCGAGGCGCTCTGCGGCGCCGGTCACTGCGTCGTTCTTGCCAGCGCGGTCATGCCGACTGCGGTCGAACGCCGATACGACGCGCTCGGCGTGAAAGCCATGATGCTTTCGGTCGAGATCGGGAGCCGCGATGATGCGACACAGACGGCTGCCCTTGCGCGTGACTCGAAGGCCGATTGGCTCATCGCCGATGGGTACCATTTTCATCGTGCGTGGCAAACTATTGTTCGTGCGGCCGGTCCTCGTCTCCTGATGTTGGACGACGAAGCCATTCGATCGGAGTGGGACGCCGACGTCATTTTGAATCCGAATCCTGGCACACCCAGCGATGCCTATGTGCAGTCTGCTCCGCGGACCTTGGTGCTCGCCGGGTCGCCGTACGCGCTCCTTCGAAGTGAATTCGCCGCGTGGCGTTCGTGGCCGCGTCCGATTCCGCTCCTTGCGAGAAACGTGCTCGTGACGCTCGGTGGCGCCGGCCCTGCCAAACACAAAGCACATCTGATGAACGCGCTGCAAGGCGCCACGGATCTCACCGTACGCGTGATCATTGGCGCGACGAATCCTCATCTCGAAGCACTGCGTGCGATAACGCGCGGCGAGAGCGAACGCGACAGTCATTTCTCGTTGCTGATGCACGTTGAGGACATGCCGTCGCAGATGGCCTGGGCCGACGTCGCAATCTCTGCCGGCGGAACGACGCTCTGGGAGCTGGCCGCGATGCGATTGCCGGCGCTAGTGGTCCAGCTCGCGGACAATCAACGCAATAGACTGAAAGCCTACGTCGAAGCGGGTGCGGCATGGTCACTTGGCGTGGCGGATACGCTGCAGATGCTCCAGGTGCACCGACTGGCCACTGCACTGTGCGACGACGATACCACGCGACTGCGCATGTCGCGTGCTGCCTCCAGACTCGTGGATGGCGGCGGCGCTGAACGCGTGCGCGGCCTGATGGAGTCATGGCAATGACATCGGGCGCTGGGTGGATACGCATCGGCGACCGCGTGATCGGGACCGACATGCCAACCTTTATCGCGGCAGAGATCGGCATCAACCATAACGGTGATCTCGATCTCGCATGCGCCATGATCGATGCGGCGGCGCGCGCCGGTGCGGACGGAGTCAAGTTTCAAAACTATCGCACGAGTGATTTCGTCTCTGATCCGTCATTGCGGTACCAATACGAACGGGAGGGTGTGCGCTATGATGTGTCGCAGGAGGAGCTCTTCCGACGCTCCGAGCTGGACATCAGTGGGCTTCGCCGATTGGCCGAGCACTGCCAGCGTGCCGGCGTGGTGTTCTTCAGCACTCCGACGAGTAGTGCAGGGCTGCGTGATTTGCAGGAGATCGGCGCCCACTTGGTGAAGAACGGGTCGGACTATCTCACCAATCTCGCGTTGATCGCAGACATGGCCCGTAGCGGACTTCCAACGGTACTCTCCACGGGAATGGCCACCGAGACCGAGGTCGATGACGCGGTGGCATGCTTCCGCGAAGCGGGGGGGCGCGAACTGGTTCTGCTGCATTGTACATCGGCGTACCCAACACCCGATGACGAAGTCAACCTGCGTCGAATAACGACGCTGGCGTCGCGCTTTCATTGTGCGGTCGGCTTTTCGGATCACACCGTCGGTGTGACCGCGGCGAGCACCTCAATCGCCCTCGGCGCGGTGTTCATCGAGAAGCACTTCACCACGGACAAGACGCTCCCCGGGCCAGATCAGGCGTTCTCCAGCGATGAACACGAATTGCGTGAACTTGTCCAAGCGGTACAACGCGCGGAGCGGCAGCTTGGTCATCCGGCCATCGCGCCGACAGCGAGTGAGATTCCTGCACGATTGAGTTTCCGCCTGTCATGTGTCGCGGCAGAGCGTTTGCCGGCCGCACACCGTCTCACGGAAAACGACATCGCCTTTCGACGCCCCGGCGATGGCTTGTCGCCCAAGCATGCGACGTCGCTGATTGGCCGCACTCTGGTACGCTCGCTGGAACGCGGCGAACGTCTTTCGCTCAAGGATTTCGCATGATGACGTACGGCGTAGCGCCCTCGTGGGGGGCGAAACCGGTCACGCCGCCTCGCTCTCGCGCGTAGGGAAGGGGTAACCAAATGACTCGTGCGCTAACGTGTCGAACATGCTCTGGAGTCCTTGGCCGTATTCGGTCCCGCTCAGGAAGGGCGCCCGGCTAAGACCCGCTTAGATCTCGCCGCAGCGCCCTCACCACCGAGCCCCAATCCCGCGGTTTTTCCTGCCGAATGAGTCGCGCACTCGGGTACCACGGCGTTGTACGGCTGCGGAGTCCCCACCGCCAATCGGGCGAGTAGGGAAGCAGGACGAACGTCGGAACGCCCATCGCGGCACCCAGATGGGCCAGACTCGTGTCAACGCTCACGACGCCATCCAGCGATGCGACCACGCGCGCAGTCTCCACCCAACTCCCGTCGAGTGACGGCGTGATCAGGTTGGGATGGTCGAGCGGCGCCGGCGACGGGTACTGAAGCCACACCCACCGCACGTTCGGAATGTCGAGCAGGGTCGGGAGCTTCGACATGTCAAAATCGCGGAGCGTCGTCGCGAGGAACGCCGGATTGCCTTGCAGCACCAAACCCACCCGGCGCACCGAGGGTTTCGACACGGTCGTACGATCCTCGCTCGTCACAGTGGCTCCCGTCGCCGGTCGCAGATACGGCACGGTCTCGCCGGCCACGTCGCGGTCGCTCCCAAGGGGATGGGGAAGCGAGAGCATCGGCACGTACCAGTCGGTCTCCGGTGCCTCGCCCGTGGCCACGGCATCGTAGCCGCTGGCGACGAGCAGCGACACCGCGCTGGGATGACATTCCACCACCACGCGCGCCGCACCGCGCGCCTTCAGGTGTGCAACGTATCGCACAAAGTGGAATTGATCGCCGATCCCCTGTTCCGCGATGACCGCGATCGAGGCGCCGACAAGCGACTCGCCGTGCCAATCCCGCGCCCCGGTCCGCGCCCCGGGGAGTCCCCGAAACTCAAATCCCTCCCACCCGCCGCGACTCGGTCCGGCAAGCAGCGAGGTGATCCCTCGCTGCAGTTGCGTGGGGCCGTGGTGTGGACGGATAGCGTCGGCACGATCCAGCCACTGCTGCGCACCCGAGAGGTCGCCCAGGGCGTGCCGAATGTGCGCCGCCGTCAGGAGGGCGGAGGGCAGCGTTGGCGCCAGTGCCACCGCCCGCTGGGCGATCGGCCAGGCGCCCTTTGGATCGCCTGAGGCGCGCATCGCACTGGCGAGGGCATTGAGCGCCGACGCGTCGTGGGGTCGGACACGCGCGACGCGCGCAAAGCACGTTAGCGCTTCGTCAGGAGCACCAGTCTCCAGCAGCGCCGAGCCCAGTGCAAACAGCGACGGCACATCGGCCGACGTAGCGTGGAGGAATGCACGGAGCAATACCGATCGCGCGGCCACCGTCTCGCCTGCTAAGCGCCACGCGTTGGCCTCCATCTGCGCAACGCCAAGGTCGGATGGGAGGGCCGCGCCAACGACGCCAAAGGCCTCGGCCGCGGCGCGATAGTCGAGCGTGCTCGATGCCTGCTCGCCCTGCGCAAGCAAGTCGGCAATCTGCTGTTCGGTCATGACGCCATGTCGTGCGGATTCGTGACGATGGTGGCCGAGCCCGAGATAGGCGTGCCGGTAGTGTGAGACTCTGTGCCAGAGACCCGCGTGAGTTTGTTGGCAGCGCTCAAGTTCAATCGACCGGCGACGAGACTGATGAGGGACCGCGATTCGAGATCCGAATTCGGGCGAGGCACGGATGCCTCAGACAACATCACGGAGGATAGTTTCATGCGTATTAACACCAACGTTGGCGCGCTTACCGCTTCACGCAATGTATTCCTGAACAGCATGGCGACTGAGAAGAGCATGGGTAAGCTCAGCTCAGGGCTCCGCATCAGCCGCGCGTCTGACGACGCGGCCGGCTTGTCGATCGCCAACACGTTGCGCACGCAGAGCCGCTCGTTGTCGCAGGCCTCGGCGAACGCCGAGCAGGGCAACGCGATGCTCCAGATCGCCGAAAGCGCGGCGTCGACGGTGCAGCGCATCGTTGAGCGTCAGAAGGAGCTGGTCATCCAGCGTGCCAACGGCACGACGGATACCAATGCCTCGACCATCATCACAGCCGAATTGACGGCGCTTGATGCGGAAAAGACGCGTATTGTTGGCCAGTCGAACTTTATGGGCACGTCGGTGTTTGGTGCACTGACGTTCCAGGTGTCGGATGCCGCCAGTACCGTCGCGGCGACGTTGACGTTTGTCCCGGGTGCCGTGACCGACATCACGACGGCCGACAGCGCGCTGGTTGCCGTCAACACCATCCTCGGCACCGTGGGTCGTGCGTCGAACGTGCTGGAGTACACCACGCAGAACCTGAAGGCCGCCGTCGTGAACGTGCGCGCTGCGGAGTCCACCATTCGCGACGTCGACATGGCGGAAGAAATGGCCACCTTCACCAAGAACAACATCCTTACGCAGGCGGCGCAGGCCATGCTGTCGCAGGCGAACCAGGGCAGCCAGAGCGTGTTGCAGCTCCTCCGTTAAGCCCGACGTTCTCAGTAGCTGAGTAACCCCGGGGTCGGCAAGTTCGCCGGCTCCGGGGTAACGCCTTAGGTAGTACCCGAGGATCCACACATGGAGAGCACCAGCGGCACGACCGCCACGACCACCGCCACCCGACCGCGCCTGAACATCGGCGGCGTCGGCAGCGGCATCCAGTGGAATGATATTGTCGATTCAACCATCGATGCGTTACGCGCACGCACGGTCCAACCGATCACGGATCGCATCACGTTGCGCACCAAGCAGAAAGATGCCTGGACGGCGCTGCAGAAGTTGGTCGACACCGTGAACGTGAACGCGGCCGCTGTACGTCGCGCGGGGTTTGGGGGCTACACCACCACCGTCCCAACCAGCCCCGTCTCCGGTCGGTCGCTGCTCACAGCCAACGCGTCGGCAACGGCGACACCGGGCCGCTATCGCGTCGAGGTGCTGCAACTGGCCGATACCGCCAAGGTCGCCGGCGCCACCGTCGCGGACACGTCGGCCGCTCGCGGCGTCACCGGGACGATGCAGATCAACGGCGTGGCCGTTGCCGTCGATGCCGCGGATTCGTTGGCGACCATCCGCACCAGGATCAACGACGCCAATACCGGCGTGACGGCGTCCTTGGTCAGCGAAGGCGGCACCGCCGGTCGACTGGTGCTCACGAGCACTACGGCGGGTGCCACGGGAATGACCGTCACCGACGGTGCGGGCGGACTCGCGCGTGAGCTCGGGCTGATCGACTCACGGTCCCGACCGGTCTCCTCGGCCACGCAGGCTGCCGCCGCGGCGCTGGGCCTCTCGGTCTCGCCGTCGCCCGCCTCAATACGTGTGGGGACCACCGTCATCACCGTGGATCTTGCCACCACGTCGCTCGCCACTATCGCGGCACGGATTAATGCCGCCGGGGGATCGGCGTCAGTGCAGTCAGAGGCGTTTGGCGATCAGACGCGCTATCGCCTGGTACTCGACGGCAATGTGACGGCGGTCAGCGGCGACGCGGGCTCGCAAGCAGTCATTGATGCCTTGGGTATCACGGCTGGACTTTCCGGCGCGATACCTCAAACCGTGCAGAGCGCCGCGTACACCGACGCGACCGACGCGACGGCAACCCTTGGGACGTCGCTTGCCGGGCTCAAAGTCGACGGCACTGCGGCCAACCTCGCGGTAGGCGACGCGATCAACATTCGCGGCACGCGCGGCGATGGCACAGCGGTGACCATCGGCCTCGTCGTTGGTGCCGGTGATACCATGCAAAGTCTGCTCGATCGCATCAACGACGCGACCTCCGGCTTTGGCGCTGGGACGCGGACCGCCACGGCGTCTCTTGGCGCTGACGGTCGCATCCGCTTGACGGATGATACCGCCGGTGCGTCGCGCGTCTCGTTATCCATCGGGATCGCACGAGCGGACGGAAGCAGTGGCACTCTGGGCGCGTCGACGACGTCGGTCCTGGGCCGTACGCGCGAACTGCAGGCGGGCCAGGACAGCGTGATTCGCGTTGACGGTCGCGAAGTGCGGCGCACGTCGAACAAGATTACGGACGGCATCGCTGGCGTGACGCTGTCCCTCACCGCCGCAGAGCCCGGCACCGCCATCGATGTCGAGATCGAACGCGATGTCAAGAGCGCCGCCGACTCCGTACAGAAACTGGTCGAGTCGTACAATGCCATTCGGACATTCTACGATGAGCAGCGCGTTGCCAATGCGCCGTTGTACGCGGATAGTGGACTGCGTCGCGTGGTCGAGAGCATGACTACCGCGTTGCGCACGGAAGTCACCGGAAACGCCACCTATTCGCGCGCGGTCACGGCCGGCGTCGTGCTCGACCGCAACGGCGTGCTGACGTTCAACCAGGAAACGTTCAAGACCGCCTACAGTGCCAAGCCAACCGAAATCGAGTCACTCTTCGGGCTTGCTGGTGTTGGTGGTGCGTTCGTCACGACGGCTGATCAGGCAAACAGCTTCAGCTCCGGGCCGATCAACCTGCAACTGCGCACCATCGCGGAGAACAGCGTGGTCCTGCGCGGGCGCGAAGCCGATGCACAGAAACGGTTGGAACTTCGACGCGAACAGCTGGTGGCGCAGTACACGCGAATGGAGAACGCCCTCGCGCGTCTCAATTCGCAGAGCAGTTCGCTGTTGGCAAGCGTGAAAGGCCTTCAGGGAAACCGTTCGTAGCCGATACTCGAAAGTGACCCGCGTCCCATTCAGCTCGTAACCCCGTCACGCCGACTCCATGTCCTACGCTTCCCAGCTATCGTCGTACCGAGAGATGGAGTTGCATGCTGCCTCTCCAGAGCGACTTGTCGTCATCGTCTTTGAACAACTGGTGGTGAACCTGGATCGCGCTCGCAACGCGATGGGGCGCCAGGACGTGGAGTTGCGCGTGACCTCGCTGCGGCGCGCGCGCGATCTGATCACCGAACTCCTGGCGACGCTCGATTTCACCAACGGCGGCGCCCTCGCGACCCAACTCGCCGATCTGTACCAGTACATGCTCTATGAACTGGTCGATGTGGGATCCCGGGGTGATCTGCGTACGATCGGCAAGCTCGTGAACATCGCCACGAGTCTGCGGGACGGATTCACCGCCGCCGCGTCGCAGGTGGTCGCACTGAAGAAGTCGGCGTGAACGTCGTCGCGACGCGCTGGGTCTCGGGATGAACGCCTCCTCGGGATCGTCTTTCCCACGGCCAACAGCACGCGCGTCGGGAGCGCAGAGTACCGCTGCGCGCCGCGCGCTGGGTCTGTGTGCGCACGCCGATGCCGCCGCGCGAGAAGCCGAACATGCAGTCGGCGTCGATGACGACCGGCTCTTTAGTCTGCTCGAGCAACGCGACGAGATGCTCAGCGACCTGGCGGAACAGATCGCGGTCTTGCGAGCCCAACGGCCCACGGCAGATGGCGCGCTGTACGCCGCCACCGAACGGGCCGTGGACGACGCGGATGATGTCCTCGCCGACGTCTGCGCCGCGGTATCGGCGACACAGCGCGTGACCATGGAACTGGCCGCCCGGGTTGGCCGTCGCGTCGCCGAGATTCGCAGAGAACTGGACGAGGTGCAGCGGGCCGGTAACGCGACGATCGGCTACACCGGCATGTCGGCACTTCGCGTGGACGCACGACCGTGAACGAGCCGAAGCCTGAGTCCTTCGGCGACCTGTTGCGCGAGAAGATCGCCGAACTGGACGCTGACGAGGCGCCGCCGGTGTTCGTGCCGGACGACCCTATCGAGCGCTTGGGGCTCGACGCGCGACGATGCCTCCAGCTGGCGCCGCCAACTCCTCGCGCGCCGCAGGTGGGGAACGGCTACGCTGATGCCGTTGTGCCGACGCCCGGAGCGCTCACACTTCGCCATATGAACATCGTGCGATGACCGCGTTACTCGGAGTAGCACGTCACAGGCAGGCGCCCATCATGAACCGTCACTCAAGTATCCGCCGGCCGGTGCCGATAGTCACTACAGGAGGAGGAAACCATGCGCATTAACGGAAGTTCGTTCGATCCGCTGCGCCCCGACCGGGTCAATCCGGGCGGCCAGCAGGCGGAGCCGCGTCCCGGGGATCCGGGCGCTCGTCCACCTGTCCCGCCGCGGGGCAAGACGGACACAGTGCAGATCTCCGACGCTGGCCGCTCGTTGGCCAATCGGACGGAGACGCAGCAACCGGGCACGATCGACCCTGAACGTGTCGCGGAGTTGCGGACAAAGGTGTTATCGGGCGCGTACAACTCGCTCGATGTGGTTGATACGGTCGCGCGTCGCATCCTGTCGCGTGGCGAACTGTAAGCCGTGCCGCCCGTTGTCTGCGGGCGGCATTGGCATTTACCCCCTGCACACGACCGGAGAAAGGCGGCATGACGTTTCTTGTGGTAGATGACTCTGCGACCATGCCAGTACTGCCGGCTTTGCGTCGAGCGGAAGAGATTCTCTATGCGTCCGAGGCCACGCTGCGGCTGGTCGACCAGGAGATGCAGGAGCTCGGACATCCACCGGCCGCTGAGGGGCACCATCTTTCGGTCAGTGTCGGGGATCTGCCGCGCATGCTCGATCGTGCAAACCAGCAGATCCTGAACGTGCTCTCGCAATTGCGGCAGACGCGCTCAGCGCTGCAGCGCAGCGCGTTTGGGCAACGGCACTTGACAGTCCACACGATTCGCGACGTTCAGGACACGACGTCGCAACAGCTCAATGCAGCGTTGGCTGCAATGGTCGAGATGGAATCGCGGGTAGTCGACATCGCACGGCTGTTCGATTCGGCCATCTCGCTCGACGTCACTGCACCGCACCGTGCGAACGGGACGGAACTGCCGTACGATTCGAACGCCACCGTGCACCACACCGAAGGTCGCCGCGCGTTGGCCGACGAGATCGTTACGGCACTCACGATATCGGCGGCCTAGACTAGACAGTCGCGCGGACACCTCAGGGGCGCTATCGTTTGGGAGCACAGCGCATCGCGCAACGCACCAACTCTATCGCCACTCCCGAGGATCCCATGACTCGTCCCTCTGCGGTTCGATTCTTCTTTGCCGCCGCTACCGTGTTCGCACCGGCGATCGCGCCGACAGTCACCGCCCAGTCTGCCCCCACAGCACCACAGCAGATTGCCGCCGCTGTGCTGGCCCTTCCCGAAAAGATGCGCGACGGCGCCGGTGTGCTGGGCTACAAGTCGGGCGCCAGGTTGGAAGTCCTCCGCCCCTCGAAGAACGGCATGCTGTGTCTGGCCGACGATCCCGCCGAGGCCAAGTTCCACGTGTCATGTTATCACGACTCGATGGACCCGTTCATGGCGCGTGGTCGCGTGCTGCGCGCCGAAGGGGTCAAGGGAACACAGGTCGATACGGTTCGCTTTGCCGAGGTGAAGGCGGGCAAGATCAAGATGCCCGTAGCCCCCGCGTCGCTTTACCAGATTTTTGCCGACGACTACAACGTGGTGACTGGCGCGCTTACCAAGCCGAATTCGTTGTTCGTGGTGTACATCCCGTTCGCGACCGAAGCCAGCACCGGATTGTCCACGATTCCGTCAGCAGACAAACCGTGGCTGATGTTGCCCGGCACCCCAAAGGCGCACATCATGTTCACGCTGAGTATGTAGTGGCGCGCGCTGGCGCCCCGCGCGTGGTGGGGCCGCGCGTCCTGACCGCGAGAGCGGTCGCAACCGCCGTGAAGGAGTTATGCGCGGCGGATCACAAAATGGCCGCCGCCATCGAAGCGGTCGGCCCCTGTACGATGCGTCCAAATCGAGACGGTACGCACTTTGATCACCTGGCTCGCGCCATTGTGTATCAACAGCTGTCCGGCGCCGCCGCAGCCACCATCTACGGGCGCTTTGTTGCCCAATGTGGGGACGGCGGCGCACTCCCCACGCCATTGGCACTTCTCGCGCACGACGACGCGCCGCTGCGCGCCGCTGGCCTGTCGCGGGCCAAGGCGGCAGCGATTCGAGACTTGGCACTTCACGTCAGTGATGGGCGTTTACAACTCGAACAGGTCGAAGCGCTGGATGACGAAGCCGTCATCGGCTCCATGGTCCAGGTGCGCGGTATCGGTCGCTGGACCGCGCAGATGTTTCTCATGTTTCGACTGTGGCGACCCGATGTGCTGCCCGTGCTGGATCTGGGCGTTCGCAAAGGGGCCCAGCGGATTTATAACATGCGCGCACTGCCGGAAGCGGACCGATTGGAAAAGGTGGCGCGCGCGTGGCGCCCGTGGGCGAGCATCGCGAGTTGGTATTGCTGGCGTATTCTGGAAACGGAAGACGCGGGCGGCTGGTAATCTGGCGGCGTTCTGCGCCGCGAATCCGGACGACGTATGACTGAACGCACTTTCCAACGCAGCATTCGTGTGCCCGTGCCCGTCGAGGAGCTGTTCGCATGGCACGAGCGCCCCGGCGCATTTGCTCGGCTCTCCCCACCATGGGATTCACCGACAATTCTGGAGCAGTCCGGCGGCATTCGCGACGGCGCAACCGTCGCCCTCCGCGTGCACAGTGGACCGATCGCGACCACCTGGCGATTGGTGCATCGCGACTACATCGAAAACGTCCAGTTCGTCGATGAGTTGCGCGAAGGCCCGTTCGCGCACTGGGTGCATACCCATCGCTTCTCCGCGGATGGTCCGCGGGCCAGCGTACTTGCTGACCAGATCAGTTACGCACTACCCATGGGCGCGATCGGAGATGCCGTCGCCGGCGGATTCGCGCAGTCCACCCTGGAGCGGGTCTTTTCGTATCGTCACGAGATCATGGCGGCGGACTTCGCAAGACATGCCCAGTTCGCCGATCGACCACGAATGCGGATTGCGATCACCGGTGCCTCGGGGTTTATCGGCTCGCAACTGGCGGCATTTCTGTCTACCGGTGGACATCAGGTCGTGCGGATTGGTCGCGGACCGGTCGTGCCCGGAAAAGTCGACGTGACATGGAACCCCGATCGCGGGCAACTGGATGCGCGCGCGCTGGAAGGGGTCGACGCCGTCGTGCACTTGGCCGGCGCATCGATTGGCGAACGGTGGAGTGCGCAGCACCGCGCCGCGATTCTCACCAGTCGCGTTGAGGGCACGTCGCTCCTGGCACATACGCTTGCACAACTGCAACGGCCACCACGCGTTCTGGTGAGCGGTTCGGCCATCGGGTTTTACGGTAGCCAAAGCGACACGCTGTTCGACGAAACCAGTGCACCTGGCACCGACTATCTCGCGCAGGTGTGTCAGGCGTGGGAGGCAGCCACCGAACCCGCATCGCGCGCTGGCATTCGTGTGGTCCATGCGCGCACGGGGATCGTGCAAGGATCGGCCGGCGGCGCGCTGGCGAAGCAGTTGCCGCTGTTCAAGTTCGCGGTTGGCGGAGAGCTTGGCGACGGCAAGCAGTGGCTCAGCCCGATTGCGCTCGACGATGAGATCGGCGCGCTCCACTTTTGTCTCATGCGCGACGACCTGCGCGGACCGGTCAACATCGTGGCACCTACAGCCGTCACCAACGCGGAGTACACCCGCGTACTCGCCAACGTGTTGGGTCGCCCGTCGTTCGCGCGCGTTCCGGCGTTTGCGTTGCGCGTGGCGCTGGGGGAGGAAATGGCCAACCTTACGGTCCTGGCCAGCCAACGCGTTGTGCCGCGACGGCTGATCGACGCAGGTTTTCCCTTCCGACTTGCCACGCTGGATGCTATGTTTCGATTCGAATGTGGCGTCGCAACTGTTTGATTCGTAAAGAGTTAGACACGTTATTCCCGGCGCGGCGCGGCGCGCATCTGCGCTTTCCTGACACTTTTTCACGATACACCGCGTAATATTCACTAACATATGAACCCAGCCTTCGTTGAGAGCGCCTTCTTCATCGCCTTTGTGGTGGTGGTCGGCGCTCTTGTTGTTCGAAGCTTCGGCTTTACGCCGTTCGGCAAGCGGATCAAGCAAACCGCAAATCGAAAGCGTCTCGACCGGGAAGCTGATCTCACATGTCCCGTACACGGGCTGCAGCGCGAGGAAGACCTCGTGCGCCTCACGACGGGTGAACCACACTGTCCTCACTGCTACAAGGAGGCCCTCCATGGCCACATCGATTGAATCAGCGCTCGACGGTATCACGAGTTCTATGCGCAACTCCATGTCCGGTGACAACCGCGGTGGGAATGACGGTGGCAAGAGCAACCTTCCCAAGCTGCTGTTGGGCGGCGCAATCCTTTTAGGGGGCTTCATGATCATGAAGTCGTCCCTCGCATACATCGAGCCCGGACACGTCGGGATCGTGATCCATCGCGGTGGTGGTGGTGTCGACCCGACGCCGCTCGGCCCAGGCTTTCATTTCCGTAACCCGGCGATGACGGCCATTCAAGAGTATCCCACGTTCATGCAGAATCTGGTGCTGACGCGTGAATCGACCGAAGGCTCCCCCAATAACGACGAGATCAACGTCAACTCGGTGGAAGGGCAGCCGTTGTCGCTCGACGTGTCGATGTCGTTCGAGTTGGACGGCGCCAAGGTGCCGGCACTGTATCAGACGTTCCGCACGAACGTCGAAACCATTTCGCATGGATACATTCGCCAGGCCATTCGGCAATCGCTGCAAGAAGTCGTGGGCAACGAAGAGATCGCCGCCATCCTGGGCCCCAAGAAGGCCGAAGTGGTGACCCAAACGCAAGCCATGTTGCAGAAGAAGTTGGACGTGTACGGCATTCAGGTGCGTCAGTTCACACTCAACGAGTTTCGCGCACCCAAGGCCGTGATGGACGCGATTTCACTCAAGAACGTGATGCAACAGCAATCGTTGACGGCGCAGAACGAGCTGCAGAAGAACACGTTCCAGGCGCAAGGCGATAGCATCAAGGCGGTCGGTCGCGCGAAGGCAATTCTGGCCGAAGCTGAGGCGCAAGCCAAGGCCAACGAAATGCTCTCACGCAGCATTACCGGATCACTCGTGCAGTATGAGATGGCGAAGCGTTGGAACGGCCAAATGCCGCAGGTGACCGGCGGTGCAATGCCGATGCTGCAGTTGCCAGGTTCCGGCAAGCCTGAGTAACGGGCCGTACCGCGCATGCCGAAGATCGAGTTCAGTGCGATGCCGTCATCGGCACGCGTGTGGGTGTTTGGAGCCGCGGCGCCGATTGTCGGCGCCGCGCGCGACTCGTTGATGGATGCGGTCGATGCGCATCTCACGCAGTGGGCTGCGCATGGCACGCCCTTGATGGGCGCGCGCGACTGGCGGGATGATCAATTTTTGGCGGTCGCCGTAGACGAGGCGGCGACTGGGGCCTCAGGATGTTCGATTGACGGATTGTTTCGCGTGCTCACTCGACTTGAACAGCAGCTTGGTACATCAATGGTTGACGGCGGGAGCGTGTACTGGCGCGATGCCAACGGCCGCGTGCAATCGAGTGATCGTGCGACGTTTAAGTCGATGGCCGCGGCTGGTGCGGTGCGGCCCGATACGCCGGTCTTTGATACCATGGTCGAGACCGTGGGGGACTGGCGTGAGCGCTTTGAGCGCGAGGCTGGGGTGTCATGGCACGCGCGGCTCGCGGGGATGTGACGTCCAGACGTCGTCTCGCGATGCTATCGGAGCTTCTTTGCGAGTGCGTCAGCGCGTCGTAAGGCCTGTTCATAGCGTTTTTGGTTGGCGCGCGCCGAATCTTTTCGCTTCACTTCCACGCCTCCCATGGCCGCGAGCCCGCTGATGCGAAGCAGCGGCGCATCCGGGTCATCAAGACTCTGGGCGCTGGACTTGACGCTGAAGCCGCCCATCACGGCCATGCCAACCACCTCCACGCGCACGCCGTCTGGCACCACAATTTCAACGCCTCCCATCAGCACGAAGACTTCGATCTCGCTGACGCCCGGCGCGATGCGCGCCTCACGCAGGTCGAGCTCCACACCGCCCATCACGGCCACCGCTTTGAAATGCCGCGGGAGTACCCATCCGCCACCGCGCTGGTAGCCGCCCATGATGGCGGCCCCGACCGCACGCTCCGGCACGGCGAAGTCGTGTACGATACGCGACGGTCCCTTGGCGTTGGCCAGCGATTCAGCCGGGCGCTGTGGATCCGCGAGCAGCTGTCCGAGCTGCTTTGACGTCGTGGCTTTGTACATCGCTGTTAGTCTGGCGTCCAATGCTTCAACAGACAGTCGATCGGCGGCGAACGCTTCACAGAGTATGCGCGCGACGTACTCCCGTTGCGGTTCGCTGACCTCGGCGTGTGGCGCTGTTGGAAGCGGTTGGGTGAGCGGATCGTAGCGTGGTGTGGTCATGAAGGGGTCGGCCGTCGTGCGCTGACGTGTTGAAGAATGGATGTGACACCGGGTGGTCCAACAGCACAGGCAGTGTTTAGTCCAGCAGGGCGATGCTGCTAACGTTCGACCACGTCCCGACAGTTCGAACATCCGGTCTGCACACTCACATGCCAGAAGCTGCACCTGCCCGCGCGCGCTCGCGACCCTCACTGTTCGGGATAGCGATTGACCCCATCTCGCTGGCCGACTTGCTGGACACGTTCGACCGTGGACTCGTGGTAACGCCGAACGTCGACCATTTTATGATCTTACGAGAGAACGCTGTCTTTCGTGACGTGTTTCGGGATGCCGATTTTGTCGTGGTCGACAGTCGCATCGTACAGGCGTCGATGCAATTTCTGGGTCGACCGGTGCCCGAGAAGATTTCCGGCTCCGACCTGCTGCCTGCGTACTACAGGTATCACGCGAAGCGCGGTGGCAAGTCGCTTTTTATACTCGGCGGTCGGCCCGGCGTCCCGGAAGCCGCTATGGCACGGATCAACGCGAAGACGAACACCAACATCGTCGTCGGCGCGCACGCGCCATCCATGAACTTCGTGAACGACGAGCCCGAGTGTCGTGCCGTGATACAGACCATTATTGCGTCGGGTGCCAACACCCTGGTGGCGTGTCTCGGTTCTCCGAAGCAGGAGATCTGGATCCAACGACATCGCTCGTCGATGCCCTCCATCACGTCGTTTCTCGCGGTCGGGGCGGCGGTGGACTTCGAAGCTGGCACACAACCGCGCGCACCCGTATGGGTGAGCCGAGCGGGCTTGGAATGGGCCTTCCGATTGGTGCGAGAGCCCCGTCGGTTGTGGCGTCGCTATCTCGTGCGAGACCCGAAGTTCTTGCTGCTGGTCCTGCGCGAGCGCTTCCGGT
>Ga0105048_10000402_pt1 | contig 65267 bp, 60 predicted proteins | sample MAT05_FD_78382 | JGI IMG/M metagenome (GOLD analysis project Ga0105048, IMG submission 78382) | Freshwater microbial communities from Lake Fryxell liftoff mats and glacier meltwater in Antarctica - MAT-05 | ecosystem: Environmental > Aquatic > Freshwater > Ice > Liftoff microbial mat | place... | reverse complement strand
AGCTACTCCCTGTCTGCCTGACGGGCAGTCAGGCAGGTATCGGCATTTACAATACTAAGCCCAAATTATCCTTTGGACTAATTTGAACTAAGTAATGGTATTAGCTCGTAATCCGGTTGTTTCTGCTGCGAGCCGACTGCGAGCCGGTTGTGATCCGGTTGTTTTGGCTGCGATCCGGTTGTTTCGGCTGCGCTCAACCACCTCACCATTTCGAAAAAAAACGATGATTATAACAAAAGGTGACTGAGCGAAGGCAACGAATGCGATCGAGAATTGATTTCCCCAATTCATAATTTATTCCGAAATTTGCATTAATAAAGTGAAAGAGGATGTAAGTCACGAAAGAGAAAAAGCTTTTCAAACTTTCAACCTAAAATCCTTACAACTAAATAAACCAAAAAAATATGTATCCACCAGAATTAACCGCCCCAATGAAAGCACAGCTTATTCAAGCGGGATTTGAAAGTTTAGAAACACCACAAGCGGTTGATACCGCATTAAACGAAACAGGAACAGTTCTGTTAGTGATAAATTCTGTTTGTGGTTGCGCCGCAGGAACAATGCGACCAGGTGTAGTTGGTTCAACCAAACACTCAAAATTACCATCAAAATTAGTAACTGTTTTTGCAGGAGTAGACAGCGATGCTGTTGCGCAAGCTAGAAAATATACTTTGCCTTATCCTCCATCTTCTCCATCTATCGGATTATTTAAAAATGGAACCTTGGTTCATTTTATCGAGCGTCATCACATTGAAGGAAGATCGGCAGAAATGATTGCAGAGAATTTGGCTATGGCTTATGATGAGTTTTGTTAATTGAAAATAAAAACACAAAAAAAGGCGCTGTCAAATTTGAACAGCGCCTTTTTAATTTTGATAAAAATCTTAAGCTTTTTTCTCGTTTTCTGCTTTTTCAGATTTCATGCCCATGTACCACAAAACACCGCCAATAACTATACTGCCAATGAATACTCCCCAAAGCAACGTGTCTGACTCTTTTCTTAGAAAATAGAGTTGAGAAGGGATATAATCAAACGGAAGCATAATGCAACCAATAGCCCCAAGTCCTAGTAGACCTAATCCAATACTTTTTAACATAACAAGAATTTTTTAGTTTAGTGAAATAAAGATAATATAATAATTGAAAATGTATCATTTGTCCAAAAAAAACTAAATTGAATAGTAGCAATAAGCTTTCACAAATGTAGGATGGATGGCGCTTTGCATTATTATCCACAAATTATACATTGTGACAAAGTTCTGACTAGTTTTGCTGTATCTAAATGATTATTACCATGCGTCCTATTCTTATTTTCATTTTATCGTTCGTTGTACTTTTTGCGTTTTTTTATTTTTATCCTGCGCATATTTTCGAATCAAAAGTTGTGGGCGATAGTTCTGAAATGATTCTTGATCTTTCTTTAAAAAATATTCTTTTAGGTGAAGATCTTCCTGCACAATTAAATCCTGAAAACATAAATTCTATTCGACCAACAATCTCGGGTTTCATGATTCTTTTAATTTGTTTGATTGCACTCCCAATTATGATTGCTTATCGAACAACGATTTCAAAAAAATCGAAAGAGGAAATTAATTCAAAAGATTAAGAGAGAAAATCACTACAAAATCATATTTCATCTTAATTTATCCGCATCATCAGCGTTCCAAACAACCCTAACAAAGCCATTCTTCCTAAAAAACGTTAACACAGTCAAACACTTTCGATATCTAAACGTTAGATAGAGTGATTGAATTTTCGTAATTTTGTTGTTGTAACCAGATTTTATGGCGCATTATAAGGCGGGCCCCCTTTTATCACAAATTGAATTTCCTCAGGATTTGCGGAATAAAATTTCTATTGAACAACTTCCTCAAGTTTCAGATGAGCTGCGCCAATACATCATTGACGTTATTTCAGAAATTGGCAATTCACATTTTGGCGCAAGCTTGGGTGTTGTTGAATTATCTGTTGCATTGCATTATGCTTTCAATACACCAACTGATCAACTTGTGTGGGATGTTGGTCATCAAGCTTACGGTCATAAAATATTGACCGGTCGACGTGAAATTTTTCATACTAACCGAACAAAAGGTGGAATAAGTGGTTTTCCAAAACGTAGTGAAAGTGAATATGATACGTTTGGTGTTGGCCATTCCTCTACTTCAATTTCTGGCGCGCTTGGAATGGCTGTGGCAAATAAATACCTCTCTGGACTAACGTCCAATCAGGAAGGCAAAAAAGAAAATCGTCATCACATTGCTGTTATTGGTGATGGTTCAATGACAGCTGGTTTGGCTTTTGAAGGATTAAATCACGCTGGTAGTTTACAAGACACAAATCTTTTGGTTGTTTTGAATGATAACTGTATGTCCATCGACCCAAATGTTGGTGCTTTGAAAGAATATTTAATTGACATCACAACATCTCATACTTATAATAAAGTGAAAGATGATGTTTGGAAGATGTTGGGCAAGATTTCAAAATTTGGACCGAATGCACAAACAATTGCTTCTAAAATTTCTCATGCATTAAAAGGAACTTTACTAAAGCACAGTAATTATTTTGAATCACTCAACTTTAGATATTTTGGTCCGGTTGATGGGCATGATTCAATTGCGCTTGTGAAAATCATGGAAGATTTAAAAGATATTCCAGGACCAAAAATTTTGCATGTTCTTACTAAAAAAGGAAAAGGTTATGCACCCGCCGAAGCAGGAAATGCAACACAATGGCATGCTCCGGGTATATTTAATAAAGTAACAGGTGAAATTATAAAAATTGTTCCTCAATCTCCACAGCCTCCAAAATATCAAGATGTATTCGGCCACACAATAGTTGAATTAGCTGAAGAGAATGAAAAAGTAATGGGTGTTACACCAGCAATGCCTTCAGGTTGTTCATTGAACATTATGATGAAAGCAATGCCTGATCGCGCCTTTGATGTTGGAATTGCAGAACAACACGCTGTTACTTTTTCTGCCGGATTAGCTACGCAAGGATTGGTTCCTTTTTGTAATATTTATTCCTCGTTCATGCAGCGCGCATATGATCAAGTGATTCATGATGTTGCTTTACAAAATTTAAATGTTGTTTTTTGTTTAGATAGAGGTGGTGTTGTTGGTGCAGATGGTGCTACGCATCACGGGGCTTATGATTTAGCGTATATGCGTTCAATCCCAAACATGATTGTTTCTTCACCTATGAACGAAGAAGAATTGCGCAACTTAATGTTTACATCTCAACTTGAAAATAAAGGTCCTTTCTCTATTCGTTATCCACGAGGAAATGGTGTAATGACAAATTGGAAAACGCCTTTTAAAGAAATAAAAGTTGGAACAGGTCGCAAAGTAAAATCAGGAAGTGATGTTGCATTTTTGACCATCGGGCCAATTGGAAATTACACAACAAAAGCTATTGAAATTCTTGCTGAAAAAAATATTTCTGCGGCACATTACGATATGCGTTTTGTGAAACCTTTGGATGAACTTTTACTCCATGAAGTTTTTTCCAAATTTGATAAAATAATTACAGTTGAAGATGGTTGCATCATGGGTGGTGTGGGTTCTGCAATACTTGAATTCATGGCCGATCACAACTATCACGCAAAAGTAGTTCGCCTAGGAATTCCCGATAAATTTGTTCATCACGGCACACAAGATGAATTGTATCACGAATGTTTTTATGATACCGCCGCAATGGTTCAATCTGCCGAAAAATTGATGGATGGAATTATTTTGAATGCTTCATCTTTGGTTGGGTAATTTTATTCTTAAATTATTTCGTTTATGTTCCATAGATATTTAATTCTCTCGTTTTTATTTATCCTGATTTCCAGTTCATGTAATAAAGGTCATCATCCTTGTTACGACAGAAAATTGGATAGACAAGATAAATTGTGTCTTCAGGACTGTCCTGGTGTATTGGGATGTGATGGTAAGATTTATTGCAACGAATGTATTGCAAATGGTCATGGCATTTCTATTGTTGAATAGAACTTCTGATGTCCCTTCATTACTTTGTTCTTCAAAATAAATCACGCATCTTTGTCCTTTAATTTTATCTATGACATCCAAATTATTTTTTGCCCTCGTTTCAATTTCTGTTTTTTTCATTTCGTGCAAAGGCGATGAAAAATTAGCCGATTCTGAATTAATTGAAAAAAATGTCCGTGCTTTCTTTTTTATGGGTGATACGGTTGATGTAGACGTAACAATTACTGATACAATTCACGATACCGACTTAACAGAAATGCTTGCAACAGTTGAGGAGAATATCCGTTTGATTCAATTAGATATTGATACGTTAACAATTATGATTGATGATTGGGCCTACAAAGCAATTGATTTTGAAAAAAATAATCAGTTAATGGAATCGAAAGAAGCTAAAATAAAATCGCTCGACTATAGAGTCAAACATCAACAATTAGAATTTCAAAAAGCACAATTCAGTCAAACCAGTAGAATTCTTTTACATCTTAAACGAAGCATCTGGGCAAACATTGCTGGCTTTGAAGCCACTGTTCATTATCAACTTGGCGAAGAAGTAAATGACCTCGAGATTTTGATGGACGCTAACTACACGGTAGTAGACTAAAAACTCTGCGACCTTCCACTTTTTTCTTTGCGACTTTGCGAGAACGATAAACCAAAGCTCCGTTCACGCAACGCTAATTCAATTTTACTCCAATAGCTCGCAGAGCTGATTTTACGGAGGCTCCAAATTATTTTTCATCCCAATGCAACCCTTTTAATCAATCTTTCATCAGAAGGGAGAAACTAATATTTTGAAAGATGAAAAAAACAACATTATTCCTCGCTCTAATAGCTTTACTAAGTGCTTGCCACGACAAAATCACAAATCGCTATTTTACGTGTATACCTGTTTATACTGATTATGAAACTTTCCGTCAACCGGTAAATTTTGAATCCGCAAAAACAATTTCTAAAAATGGAAATATTTACATCAAAGACAATTACCTTTTTGTGATTGAGCCCGATGCAGGTATTCATTTTATTAACAATGAAAATCCTTCTTTACCAAATAATTTGGGTTTTTTATCCATCAAAGGTTGCACTGGAATGTCTATCAAAGACAATTACCTTTATGCAAATAGTTTTATTGATTTAGTTGTGATTGATATTACTTCAATTACAGCACCGAATGAAGTTTCGAGAATAGAAAATATTTTTCCGCAAGCCGTTCCCGTAATGGAAAAAAATTATCCTGTAGGTATGATTGACAAAAATTTAGGTGTTGTCACTTCATGGAGATACGAAGAAACAAAAGAAAAATCAGAACCTGTGCCAGTGTGGAATAATTGCATTAATTGTATGGAGCTTTCTATTTCCTCATTTAGTTCTCAAAACACAACCTCTGGTTCAGGAACAGGTACATCAGGTTCAATCACAAAATTTACCATCATCAACAACTACCTATATGTGATGGATTATAATCAATTAAAACCAATTAACATTACTAACCCAACGGCTCCTGTTGCATCAGAACCAGTTTCAATTTGGAGACAAGTTGAAACCTTGTTTCCACACAACGATTATATTTTTATGGGAACTACTAGTGGAATGATAATTTACACTACTGTAAATCCGGATATGCCACAATACGTTAGTGCTGTTGATCACATGACAGGATGCGATCCGGTTGTTGTTCAAGGTGATTATTGTTATGTCACAATTCGCACAGGAAATACCTGTGTAGGCGAACTTGACCAACTTGACGTGATTAATATTTCAGATATCAATTCGCCCGTTCTTATGAAATCATTTGAAATGGAAAATCCGCACGGTTTAGGCATTTCTGGTAATTCACTTTTTGTTTGTGATGGAAAAGATGGTTTAAAAATATTTGATGCAACAAATCCTGAAACATGTGGTGATAATTTAATTCATCAATTTAAAGACCTAGAAGCAACAGATATTATTCCATTTAACAATGTAGCAATCGTTATTGGCGAAGATGGAATTTATCAATACGATTATTCTGATTTATCGGACATGAAATTATTAAGCTCGTTTAAATTTTAAAAGCATGAAAAATTTACTTGGTTTTGTTTTTATTTGTTTCGTCTCAATAAGTGTAAGTGCGCAGCCAAACTCTATTGTCAAATTAAAAAATGGCTCGGAAATAAAAGGAGAAATTTTAAAAAATGACGAAAGCGGTGTTCAATTAAAAACACGTGATGGAAGCGTTTGGATTTTTTCAAAAGAAGAAGTTGCTTCTACCGAAAAATTCATTCCTTCGGTCAGCAGGAAAGGATTTTACAACAGAAGTACAATTGGAGTGATGGGGGGAGATGATTTTTCCCCCTCCCTTCAAATTGTAAATGGCTATTCTTTTAACTCACATTGGGAAACAGGCATTGGAATTGGATTTGAACAATTTTATTGGAATAAATACATTCCCATTTTTATTGAAGGGAAATATAGTTTACTCAACAAAACAACATCTCCATTTGTTTCTATGATTGCTGGATACCAAATGCCTTTGAGTAATTTTAATTCAAATAAAGGTGGATTTACTGGTGGAATTCAACTCGGAATCACACATTACTTTTCAAACCACATTGGTATCTCAACATCAGCAGGATATCGCTTTGCACAACTAAAAGTAATGAATATGTGGTGGGATGATTTTGCAACAATTCAACAAATAAATAGATTTGAAATACGAGTTGGTCTTGTTTTTCGTTAATTAGAAGAGACAAAATTATTTTATTTCCGATTTTAAAAAATATAACGACCAAGAATTAGTAAAAGCCTGTCAGAAAAATATTCGACAAGCTCAGCAAGAATTGTACACCCGTTTTTCTCACATGATGAAAGGAATTTGCTTACGATATGGATCAAATGAAAGTGAAGCAGAAGATGTTTTACAAGACGCATTTATCCGCATTTTTAGAAATCTTGATTCTTATACAAGCAAAGGACCACTAGGCGCTTGGGCCAGAAAAATTACGGTGAACATGGCTTTGGAACAATATCGAAAAAATAAAGCACAAAAAAATTTGACACTTGTTTACGACATCAAAGATTCGAATCCAACAAGTGATGATGGTGCAATTGAAAAATTAAGTTTAGAAGATTTGCTAAAAAAAATTCAAAAATTACCCGTAGGATTCCGAACTGTTTTTAACCTCTATGCTGTTGAAGGATATAACCATCAAGAAATTGGTGAATTACTTGGTATATCTGACGGAACTTCAAAATCACAATACAGCAGAGCACGCGTTTTATTGCGACAAATGATTGACGACGAAATAATATTTGAAAACCAAAAAATAAATTATGCAAACTAACGAACCGGGTTCTTTGCAAAATAAATTTCAAGATTTTGGCGCAGTTCCAAGTGAGCAGTTATGGAATTCTATTGCCACAAATTTAGATGAAAAGAAAAAAAGACGAGGTGTATTTTGGTGGTGGTTTATTGGTGCTGCATCTTTTGTAACAGTGCTTTTTGGAGTGTATCAATTGGGTTATAATGATGGGGCGAAGGAGAATAATACCGTGCATATAGAAATTGAAAATCAAAATTCACACTTCGGCTACGCCCAATGTAAAAATAACAAAATTCATAACGAAACTTTGATAGAAAATGAAACCACCTCTGATCAAAATTTAGAAAATTTGGTTAAGAAAAATAACGATAATAATTTGCTCCCTAAAAATGAAAACGAGTCACTCAAAAATAATTCAATAAACAACAGTGCTAAGTCAAGTGATTTGAAAAATATAAATACTAAAAATAAAGAAATTGAATCAACTATTATCGCTGAAACAGTTATCATACAGCCAAATTCAATCAATCGTGAAGCTTCTACCAATGAAAATTTTCTATTAACCAATGATGTAAATAAAATTCCAAATTCAAGCTTTCCAAAAATCGAACAAACTTATTCTCATCCACAATTAATGCTCGAACCATTGGTTCAAATAGAAAAGCCAACGCCAAAAAATCACTTGGAAATTGGCTTTAACATTGGCACTTTAAAAGGATTAAATACGAACGATCAAAATTTAGTTCAAGACCCAAGCCTTAGTTTGTTCTCTGCTGATAACCTCGATGCAACCAATTCTATTGAAGGAACAGGACTTGCTTCTTTTTCAAATTTATCTGAATCGCAAGTCAATATTCGTCGTCCAATTCAATTCGAATTTACGATTGAGAGAAACATTAAAAAACGAGGCCATTTTCAAACAGGTCTAACTCTTGGAATGCTTTTTAGTAATAATTTTTATAGTTCTGGTGGGGTTTCAAGTGTACGCTCAAAATTTCTAAGCATTGGTATTCCTTTGCATTTCAACTTCGATTTAATTCAACGAAACAGATTTTCAATTTATACTGGAATAGGTGTTAATTATGAGGTTCCTGTATTTGAATCAGTAAAAACGTCTTATTCAACTTCGGCATTAGAAAGTGTAAGTACAAAAAATTTCACGAAAGGATATATGATTTCGACACAGGTAAACACTGGAATTCGTTTTCAAATCAATCAAAATTTAAAATTAGACTTCCGTCCTAATTTAAGGTATTACATTCATCAATCTTTGAAAAGCGTTTACCCTGCTTTAGAACGAAAAATATGGATTGGTGCATCATTGGGATTGGTTTGGGAGATTTAATGCATCAAAAAATTTCTTCCACAATAAATTTGTTTTATTGATTACTTTCATACTTACAAATTTATACCTAAAGCGTTGACAAAAAAAAAATCCAACTACATTTTAATCATTTGCTATGCATTTTTCTGTGTCCTCATGATTCGGATTACCTTACAATATATTCCAATAAATACCGATGTTGCTTTTTTAAGAATCAAACAAGACTTTATTCATTTAGGGTATTATCGTGTCGCTTTTTTCATTCATGCAATCATAGCAATAATAAGTCTCGCTGCAGGATTTACACAGTTTTCAAAAAGTATCAGAACCAATTATCCTAAATTGCATCGTTATTTAGGTTGGGTCTATATTATATCCGTTCTATTTTTTATTGCACCTTCTGGATTTATAATTGGATTATTTGCAAATGGTGGTTTATCCTCGCAAATTGCCTTCTGTCTTTTAGCCGTTTTGTGGTTTTATTTTACTCTTAGAGCATTGACGAGCGCTAGAAAAAAACAATTCGTTCAACATAGAAATTGGATGATTCGTAGTTTTGCTTTAACACTTTCAGCAATAACACTGCGCGCCTGGAAAGTAAGTCTCGTACTTCTATTTCATCCAAAACCGATGGACGTGTACTTAATTGTTGCATGGCTAGGCTGGGTTTTAAATTTAATTATTGCAGAAATACTTATCTTTAAACTAAATTCTAAACAAGACTTATGAAAAAATCAATTCTCTTCTTGATGATTACCTTCTTAGTAGCTTGTCAAAACGATAGTAATACAAATGAAATGACATCAACTGATGAACCTGTTGTGACAGACACATCAAGCTCAAATCCTGCAGCAGAAAAGGTCAGCTCAAATGCGCTTGAAGGTATGTACGTTGGCTACTTTCAAAGCAAAAAAACAAATGACCAAGAAAACGCATCCTATAGTAACAAAATTAACATCGTCATTGAAAAAATTGAAAACAAAAACATATCAGGACATACAGTTGTTGCTGGTAATCTTAGACCCTTTTCGGGAACAATTAACTCAGAAAATTATGCCGAAGTATCGGAGCCTGGAGATGACAAGTATGACGGGGAATTTATGTTTACTTGTTATCCAGCATTAGAAGAAATCACTGGAACTTGGATAGCAAATGATTCTAAACTTGCTGTTTCAGAAAGGTTTTTCACACTAAAAAAAACAACCTTTTCTTATAATGAAGATCTACTAATTGCGGAAATTACCGGAGATGAAAATGATGACTATCCTTATGCACATCTCACAGAAAATCAAAATGACATTGGACTGGAGGTAGAAGCAATAACGTGGGATGCTATTCGGATTAACGCATCCAACAAAATCTTAAAAAAAGAAGATATAGAAAATTTGTATAAAGGCGATTTAGAAATAATCAGAAATACCGTCTATGCAAGACATGGCTATTCATTCAAAAATAGAAAAATGCGCTATTTCTTTGATAGCTATGTCGATTGGTATGTCCCTGTTTCAATAGATGTCAGAAGTGCTTTGACAGAGATTGAGAAAAAAAATGATGAACTCCTAAAGCGTTATGAAGAACATGCCGAAAGCTATTATGATTATTTCGGCAGATAATCCATTGTCAAGGCAGTGCAAAGGCAGTGTAGAACAAGATTATTCAATTATCTTTGTATCAAAATTCACCATCATGTCGGCACAAGAAGACAAATTAAAAGACATTATCGGCCATGCTAAAGAATATGGATTCGTTTTTCCATCCAGTGAAATTTATGATGGCTTAAGCGCAACATACGACTACGGTCAGCTTGGTTCAGAGCTAAAAAACAATATCAAAAATTATTGGTGGAAAGCAATGGTGCACATGCAGGAAAACATTGTTGGAATTGATGCTGCGATTTTTATGGCACCAATGACCTGGAAAGCTTCTGGCCACATTGATGCATTTAACGATCCGTTGATTGACAATAAAGATTCTAAAAAAAGATACCGTGCCGATGTTTTGATTGAAGATTACATTGAAAAAATTCGTCAAAAAAACGACAAAGAAATTGAAAAAGCGAAAGCTCGTTTTGGAGAATCGTTTGATGAAACGCAATTTGTAGCAACCAATGCCAACGTGGTGCGCAGAGTTGCTGAGATAAAAGGTATTGAAGATAAAATGCGTGATTGTCTTGAGAATTCAAAACTCGATGAATTAAAAAATTTAATTGATGAATTGGGAATTGTTTGTCCAATAAGTGGTTCAAAAAACTGGACAGAGGTTCGTCAATTTAACTTAATGTTTTCTACCGAGCTTGGTTCTGTTTCTGGCGAATCTGCCAAAATCTATTTACGTCCAGAAACGGCGCAAGGAATTTTTGTCAATTTCTTAAACGTCCAAAAATCTGGCAGAATGAAAATTCCGTTTGGTATTGCGCAGATTGGAAAAGCGTTCAGAAATGAAATTGTAGCGCGTCAATTTATTTTCCGTATGCGCGAATTTGAGCAAATGGAAATGCAGTTCTTCGTTAAACCAGGCGAGGAGATGAAGTGGTACGAATACTGGAAAGATTTCCGCATGAAATGGCATCACGCAATTGGTTTTGGAAAAGAAAATTATCGTTTCCACGATCATATTAAATTGGCACATTATGCAAACGCCGCTTGTGATATTGAACATAATTTTCCGTTTGGTTTTAAAGAGTTAGAAGGAATTCATTCAAGAACAGATTTTGATTTAAAACAGCACGAAGAATTCTCCGGAAAAAAACTACGATTCTTTGATCCTGAAACAAATGAATCTTACATTCCTTATGTGGTAGAAACATCAATTGGTTTGGACAGAATGTTCCTTGCGATTTTATCACAAGCCTACAAAAATGAAAAATTAGAAGACGGAACTGACCGCGTTGTATTGTCTATTCCACCAGCACTTGCGCCTTATAAAGTTGCAGTGATGCCATTGATTAAAAAAGATGGGCTTCCAGAAAAAGCAAGAGAAATTATTGACATGTTAAAGATTGATTTTAATTGTCAGTACGACGAAAAAGATTCTATTGGAAAAAGATATAGACGACAAGATGCAATTGGAACACCGTTCTCGGTAACTGTTGATCATGATTCGTTAACTGATCACAAAGTCACAATTCGTGATCGTGATACCATGAAACAAGAACGTGTTTTGATTACTGAACTTCACGGAATTATTGATGAGAAGGTAAATATTCGCAAGTTGTTGAGTTGAGTTGATTTTTATTTCCCTCTTTAAAGAGGGAATCTGGCTTACTAAAATAGCACTTTCTTCAAAATAAAAATCCTTAAACTCTCTCCAATGTAAACGAAAAAGTTGAACCAACACCTTCTGTACTTCTTACCTTAATTGTTTCGCCGTGTGCTTCTATGATGTGTTTTACAATAGCTAATCCTAAACCTGAACCACCAATATTTCGCGCTCTACTTTTATCCACTCGATAAAAACGTTCAAACAAACGAGGTAGATGTCTTTCTGCAATTCCTAGTCCATCATCAGCAACTTCAATTAAAATTTTTCCTTTTCCATCTTTTTCTTTTCCAATGTCTAAATCATGAAAACGAATGATGGTTTTTCCATTTTCTGAACCATAAAAAATAGAGTTGTTGATGAGATTTGTCAGTACTTGACGAATTTTTCCGTGATCGGCTTTCACCATAATTGAATCGTAATTTTTATTGAATGAAAATTTGATATTTTTTGATTGTGCTTTTTGTTCTAAGTCTATAAATGTTGCTTGTGCTAAGGAAACGATGTCGATGTTTTTTAAATGCATTTTTTTTCGGTCGAATTCGTACTGACTTATTTCATCTAAGTCTTCTAACAAATTAGAAATACGATCAACTCCATTTAATGCGCGTTGTAAAAAATCTCGATTCACTTTCTCGTCTTCTAAACCTCCTTCTAGTAATGTTAAAATATATCCTTGAATACTGAATACTGGTGTTTTTAATTCATGCGCTAAATTGCCCATAAACTCTTTTCTAAATAGTGCTTGTTCCTCTAGCTCTTTAATTTGCTTGCTTTGTTGAGCGGCCCATTCTGCGGTATCTTCCGTAAGTTGACTAAGAACATCTTCTGTTATTTTAAACTCACGTGGATTCGTGTCAGCAATTTTTTTGTTGCTAATTATTCGATAAATGACTTTGATTTTTTTGTTGATGAATCGTTCGACAATTATCCAAAAAACAAAAAATGAAATGGCTGTTGTTATAAATGGAATTAATATATAACTCAACAGTCCAAATTCTGTTTTGGTAAAAAGCTCCACTAAAATTAAGGCTAATAAAATTATCAGGCCCAGTAATAAACTACCGAACGCTATTAGATTGATTGGTTTAGATAGGTTCATATGCTAAGGGAAGTACGAACTACGATTTACGAAGTACAAATTTTTGTTAATGTCTAGTTAAAGTTTATTGTTAAAAATAAGTTCGAACTACGATTTAAGAAGAACGAACTTTTGTTAGTGCCTAATTAAAGTGTAAACGTTTTTTATTCATCTTAAATACATACTTCGTACCTCTTACTTCTTATTTCCTTTTTTATTTTTTCCAAATCACCGTTTCAATCATTCTGTCTAAATCTTCAACAATATAATCTAATGATGGTTTTATGCTGTCATAATTTGGTGCGACATTAAATGTGAATGAACCTCTTAAAAAATGATTTACACTATCTGTCAAATAAAATTGATAAGGTGAAGCGGCATTGCCAACAATGTTGTAGCGTAATCCATACGCTTTTCTAGTTGGGTCAATCATTGCCGTCTCTTCAATCGCATCAGCAAACTGGCTGTGTTCATAAGCGAATTGACGTGAACGTTCAATCAAGTCAGATAAATTTGTATCAACCGGAATGTATGTCAAATAAAGTGTTGCATTAAATCGACTCATATTAATGTCTTTTTTATTACAGAAACTATCTTTATCTACAACAGTAAAATATTCAGGAATTTCAAAAGTATATACGCAGCCGCCCTCATAAGTAGTATAAACTCTTTCAGGATAATCTACACGCATATAGCCGCGTGGTTTTGGATAATAATCGCTGTCTTCACTTCCGCAAGTTGTTAGAGTGAATAGTGCGATGATCAGTAGTAGGTTTTTCATTTCTTTGTAATGTTCATTCAGTAGTCGTTCATCAGATAATTAATGGTTGGTATTTTAAGTTGGGTGATTATAATTTTGAATCCATTTTCCATTTGACATCTAACATTTTCCATTTTTTAAAAAGGTAGCGCATCGCTAGGGTCGGAACTTAAATCTTGATCCATTGGCGGAATTTGTTTCTGTTCTATTGTTGGTGGATATTCTTTGTGTTGTTCTCCTGTATGTTCAGCTTTTGTTAACATGATTAATTGATCGCCCACAACTTCCGTTGCATATTTTGTTTGTTGATTTTCATCTTGCCACGAGCGAGTTTTTAATTTGCCTTCAATGTAAACTTTCATTCCTTTTTTTAAATACGACTCAGCAATTTTAGCAAGTCCGCGCCAAACAACAATATTATGCCAGTCGGTCACTTCTCTTTTTTCTCCGGTTGTTTTATCGGTATATGTTTCAGATGTTGCAATAGGAAATCGCGCAAACGAAACACCATTTTCCAAGTAGCGCACTTCAGGATCTTTTCCTAAATTACCTACAAGAATTACTTTATTAACGCTACCAGCCATGTCTCAATTTTTCGTTTAACAAATATAATCAATGCTAATCCTGTTACTTTATTTGTTCAAGATATCTTATTAACAGTTGCGGCATAGGAAAATTATCTATTTCGTTAAGGCTAGCAACAACACCTCCTTTGGGTAATTTTATTTTTTTGACATCCACTTTCCAAAACGTGGCATGTATTTTTTGGTGAGATAAAATATGTACAAATGAACCTGTGTTTTCAAATTTTGTTGGTTGTAACGCTTCAATTTCTTTCAACGGCTTTTCTTTTGCATTTTCTTTTTCAATCAAACAAAAGTCATAAAGCCCAAACCAAATATCTTTTGTTGAGCGTTTATTTAAAACGACTTTTTTACCATCGGTTACAACTAAATAATGAAAGTACCGATTGCGGACTTTTGTCTTTTTTGCTTTTACAGGAAAGTCTAAAAATGTTCCGTCAGCAAAGGCAAGACATTTTGATTGGACCGGACACGTTTGACATTTTGGAGATGTGGGAGTGCAAACTAACGCGCCAATTTCCATCAAGGCTTGATTGTGATTGCCAGGATTTTTTTTGTCAAGAATTTCGTGGGCTACTTTGTCAAAGATTTTTTTTCCTGCCGAACTATCTATCGGTTCCGAAATTTTAAATACACGACTTAATACACGATACACATTTCCATCAACAACGGCATGCGGTAAACCAAAAGCAATAGACGAAATGGCTGATGCCGTATAAGCACCAACTCCTTTTAATGCAATGATGTCATTATATGTCGTTGGAAATTTTCCTTTATAGGTTGATTGAATTTGTTTGGCGGCACTTTGTAAATTTCTAGCGCGACTGTAATAGCCCAATCCTTGCCATAAATTCAGCACTTTGTCTTCGTCAGCGTTTGCTAATTGGTTGACTTTTGGGAAGGTTTTACTAAACTTTAAATAGTATGATAAACCTTGATCAATTCGTGTTTGTTGCAGAATTACCTCAGAAAGCCATATTAGATAAGGGTCTGAGGTGTTTCGCCACGGCAAATCCCGTTTATTTAGTCTATACCAGATTTGTATTAATGTTGAAAAATGCACCCTTTGTATAATAATACCAAAGTTCCGTCTAATTTTTTGAATAGTTCAATGAATATCAGTTAATTTTGCAACCGAATTATAAAGATTAAATTTAAAACGATATGACCAAAGCAGACATTGTAACCGAAATCGCAGATCAAACAGGAATTGAAAAAATCGCAGTGCAAGCAACTGTAGAAGCTTTCATGAGCTCAGTAAAAAATTCTTTAACAAAAGGAGATAACGTATACCTAAGAGGATTCGGTTCATTTATTGTAAAAGAAAGAGCAGAAAAAACAGGAAGAAACATTTCGAAAAATGAATCAATCATTATTCCAGCACACAATATACCAGCTTTCAAACCAGCGAAAACTTTCGTTGAAGAAGTGAAGGAAAATGTATCTGTGAAATAATAAAACTTGTAAAACAAATTTGTTTTTCTATCTTTGTCCTCCAAATTTAATGGAGAATGTTATAAACTTCCTGAAAATCAGGTCGTTTTTTGTATAGAATTGAACAAATTACTAATAAAAAAACTCGAGTATGCCAAGCGGTAAAAAAAGGAAACGACATAAAATGTCGACTCACAAGAGAAAGAAAAGACTAAGAAAAAATAGACACAAAAAGAAAAAATAGTTTGTGTTTAAGTCTTGAAGATGGTGGCTTTTGTTAACTCTCTTAAAAGCAAATACAATTTATTTATTGGTTCGAAAAACTTAGTGACTTATGTTGCTAAGTTTTTCGCTTTTGTAACTTAAAATATTTCTTGTGAATTTCGAGCTTGTAGTTAATTCAAAATCAGATGGAATTTGGATTGCTCTTATGCGTGAAGGAAAGTTAATTGAACTTCACGAAGAAAAGGGGAATACAGATTATGCAGTAGGTGATATTTATCTTGGCAAAGTACGTAAAGTAGTTCCAAGTCTTAACGCTGCGTTCGTAAACGTAGGTTACGATAAGGATGCTTTTTTACATTACCTTGATTTAGGTCCTCAATTCCAATCGCTCGATAAATTTACGCAAGACACTTTAAGAGATAAACAAAATGTCTCCGACCTTCTTTATTTTAAAACAGAACAAGACATTCAAAAAGAAGGGAAGATTACTGATATTGTTAGTACATCTCGTGAAATTTTAGTGCAATTTGCTAAAGAACCAATTTCTCAAAAAGGACCAAGGTTAAGTTCAGAAATTACGTTGGCCGGCAGATATGTTGTGTTGGTTCCTTTCTCGAATAAAATTTCTATTTCTCAAAAAATAAAAGACGGCGCCGAACGTGATCGTTTGAAAGGTATTGTAAAAAGTATTCTTCCAAAAAACTTTGGTGTAATTATTAGAACCGTTGCTGAAAACAGAAAAATTGTTGAGGTAGATGCTGATTTAAGAGATTTATTGTCGCGCTGGAAATTGATGCACAATAATTTGAAATCTGCAAAATCTCCTAAACGTGTTTTGGGCGAATTAAACAGAGCGTCTTCTTTATTGCGTGATTTATTAAATGGTGATTTCACCAAAATTCATGTTAACGATAAAGTTTTGTTTGAGGAGATGAAAGAATATGTTACATCCATTTCTCCCGATAAAGCAAACATCTTAAAAATTTACGACGGCAAACACGATATTTTCGAACACTTTGGAATCAACAAACAAATTAAAATTTTGTTTGGGAAAAAAGTGCCGATGAACAGTGGTGGTTATTTAATTATTGAACATACGGAAGCGATGCACGTTATTGACGTGAATAGCGGAAATAGAAGTGCTGTTAACGATACACAAGAAAAAAATGCCGTTGCTGTAAATCTTGAAGCGGCCGAGGAAGTTGCTCGTGTATTGCGTTTGCGCGATATGGGCGGAATTATTTGCGTAGATTTTATTGACATGCACAGCAAAGAGAACAATAAAATGTTGTTCGAAAAGCTGAAAGAATTTATGAAGTCGGATCGTGCTAAACACAGCATTATTCCACCAAGTAAATTTGGAGTTGTTGAAATTACGCGTCAACGAGTAAGACCAGTTACAGACATTGAAACGTCAGAAGTTTGTCCAACTTGCGCAGGCACCGGAAAAATTCAGGCATCTATTATGTTCGCCGATGAAATTGAAAACAAACTAAACTTTTTAATTCTTGATCGCAAGGAGAAAAAAGTAACTATTAGCGTTCATCCTTATTTAGAAGCTTATTTTAAACAAGGAATAATGTCGCGCCAAAAGAAATGGTTCTTTAAATTTAAAAAATGGATTCCTGTTCGTGGCGATAGTCAAAATCAATTGTTGGAATATCATTTCAAAAATTCGAAAAACGAAATCATAGAAGTTTAATTTTTATGTTGAATTCGCCTCAATACAAACTTTTAGAAGCGAAACAAAAAATTGAGTCGTATTGTGCTTATCAAGAACGTTGCGACCAAGAAGTTCGAATAAAATTAAAATCCTGGAATCTTTATTCGGAAGATGTAGACATTTTAATTTCCGATTTAATCACCAACAATTTTCTCAACGAAGCGCGTTTCACCGAAGCTTACGTAAGCGGAAAATTTCGAATCAAAAAATGGGGCAGAGTTAAAATCAAACAACATCTCAAACAAAAAAATATTTCCGCTTACTCCATCAAAAAAGCAATTGCAACAATTGACGAAGACGATTATTTAAAAACAGTAAAAAATTTATTGGAATCTAAATCACGTTTAATCAAGTCAAAAGATAAATGGGACAGGATGAATAAATTGAAACGGTATTTGGCGTCTAAAGGGTATGAGACAGACTTGGTGCATGAGGTTGTTGGGTTTTGATTAACGACAGCAACTAACATAAGCGAAACTGTTCTTTGAAAGTAGTTTTGCGTTTTTATATTTGGCAATTTAAGGTTTATCAATTCCCAACAAATAAATACTTTTCCTTTCCAGCGAAAGAATTAATTTACACTTTTCAATTTCAGCAAAATCTTCATTTATGAATTGTGCTAAAATTTTTTCGGATGGTTTGTCAATGTATTCCCAACTTTCATATTCCCAACCACCGTTTGAGCCAGAAGAATTTACAAGAAGTATAGTTGGATTTTCCGGAAAGTCATACATTACCCAGTAGTCGCTGCCTCCTGAAATATACCCACTGCTAAAGCTGGTGATTTTAGTTAATTTTGAAAGATCTAACTTATTCACTTGTATTTGGTTTAGTTCGACGTTGCTAATGCGCAAATTTGAAATGCTACTTTTTCAAAATCAATTTTGTCGATTGGATGTATAGTATTCTCCAATAAATAAAATTCGGCGTTCGGAATTATTTCTGCAATGTATTGTGTTTCTTCTGCGGTCACCATTGTATCAGAATCACCCACACCAATAAAACATTTTGATGTGATGGTAGAAAAATCTGTATCTTTCATATTAGCTCCATTACCAAGATTCATCATCATTGCAGCGGTTTTTTGCATGTTGATTTTCCAACTTTGTGCTGTATGAAGTTGATTAAGGTAATTTGCAAATGCCGGAACTTTTTCTTCAATTTTTTCAGGATTTAACATGCGCGTTTCTTTCGTTGCTTCTTCCGGATTCCACTTGAATTTTGTTCCGAGTGTTATAATTTTTTCAAAACGATTTGGATGCTGCGTCGCTAATTGCAGTGCCACATAGCCGCCCATGCTGTAGCCAAATACATTTACTTTTTCTAGTTGATTTTGATTTAAATAATCCAATAAATTTTTTGCAAAAAGTTCTATTGAAAATTCGTTGTCAGAAATTTTATCTCCGTGACCTTCGAAATTTAATAGATGAATTTCATAATCGTTTTCCAGAATTTTTTTTAATGACTCTAGTTGTGATTTGCCACCTAATGCACCATGCAGAAGTAGAAGGGTTGATTTCATTTTTTTATTTATTATTTCAACATTGGTCTTCCTCCTTTAAAGGAGGACAGAGGAGGATGATGTGATAATTGCTCAATGTTCCTCTTGCTCCCAAGGAATCATAGCACCAGCCTTAATTTCAATATTTAACGTATTCTCAGCGGGTGGAATCGGACAAAAATAACCATCTGCATAGGCGCAATACGGATTATATGCTGTATTAAAATTCAACATGATTTCATCTCCTTCTGGAATTGTAATATCGATGTAACGACCACCACCGTATGTTTCTTTACCAGAAGTTAAATCTTTAAATGGAATAAATAGATAATTTTTGTATTCATCCATTTCACGCATAGTCAAGCTTTGATAGACTAATAAGTGGCAATGATTGTTTTTAATATTGAAATGCAACTGTGCGTATTTGACATATTTTTTTTCTGTATCGGCTGATGTTTTCATTACCACAGTATCGCCGCTAGTAATGCGAGCAAATTGTGCTTTTACTACGTATTCTAAATCTACTTCATAAAATCGATGACCTGTAAATGCTTTTCTAGCTTTTTTATTTAGTGGAGATGTCTTTTTGTTTGAATAATGTTCATTCTCACTTGCTACAAAACGAATCGACTCGTCCAAATACTTGGCCGAGTCGATTTGAGAAAAAGCATTAAAAGTGCTTACTAAAAATAATATGAAAATGAAACGAATCACTATTTCAATACAAATGTATCGCTACCAATCATCGTACCTTCGCAATAAATTTGTGCGATATAATTTCCCTTTTCAATTGTTGATGTGAGTTTATAAAATATACACAAATCGATTTGTGCATTTTGATAATTCACTGTTTTTTTATCTGAATACAAAAGTGATTGATCACCTGATTTAAACGTATTGTTATTGTTCTCATACAATACGGATCCACCTGGTGTTACAATACGCATGTACACGGTTTTATTGCCAGGAGTTGCAATCGAATTATCGCCCAAGGTAAAGCAAGAACGAATATGTGAGCAGCTTTCAGCACGGTCAGTCTCTTTGTAAGATCCTGTTCCTTTTTCTTTTATACCTTCAGTTAAAAAATCAGAAGCAGAAAGTTTAGAACCTTTGTTTACTTTATCGGTTAGTTCTGTCGTTTGATTTTTATAATCATCGCGCTCGGTACTCACAACGTTTAGATTTTGCTTTGTTTGATCCAAATCAACCACTAAACCTTGATTTACTGTATTCAATGAATCAATTGTACGTATATAATCTTTCATGATATTTCGTAATGTTTCTGTTTCTTGTTGAAGTGCATAAACTTTGCTCATGTATCTTTTTTTGTCACCTTTTGTTGCATCTAACTCCTGAATTAAACCAGCGATTTTATCTTTCTGTGCTTGGATACTGTCTGCCATGGATTGATTCGTAATTTCCATGTCATCGTATTGCGAAATCATGTTTTGAAGATTAGCGCGCAAGTCTTCACCAATGGCTAAACCTTGATCATGCATCATAACATTCAAAGCTTCCATTTCAGCAATCAATGCTGTTTTTTCGTCGTCACAAACGTTCAGTGTTTTGTTTTTTTCTGAGATTAGATAACCCATGTATCCACCACCCAATAATAAAAGTAGAATGATGATGATGTATAAACCATCTCTCTTTTTTCCGCTTCCTTCTTCTCTATTTGTTGAACGGCCACTATCTTTTAAAGCAGATGGATCAATAAACGTTGTTTTTTCTTTTTCTTCTTCTTCACTCATAATTCACATTTTAGTTCTCTGAACTCGTCCTGAATTTATATTAAGGGCGACTTCAAAGTGATTAATTATTAATTAATTTTTCTCTTAATTCTTTCATGAATGATGAAGCGTAAACAAAACTTACTACTTCCTCATTCGTGGTTTTGATAATTTCTTTATTTGTCCCTTCCCACCAATTTTGACCACTGTTAATGAATACAACATGGTCGCCTACTTCCATAACAGAATTCATATCGTGTGTAATAACTATTGTTGTCATTTTATATTCATACGTGAGCTCTTTAATGAGATTATCGATGAGAATAGATGTTTTAGGATCTAATCCGGAATTAGGTTCATCACAAAATAAATATTTTGGATTCATTGAAATTGCACGCGCAATCGCAATCCTTTTTTGCATACCACCACTGCACTCTGCAGGTAAAAGATCATCTTTACCAATAATGTTGACACGGTTCAAACAAAAAGTAGCACGCTCTCTCATTTCCTCTTCACTCATTTGTGTAAACATGCGCAAGGGAAAAATGACATTCTCTAATACACTGATAGAATCAAACAAAGCGCTTCCTTGAAACAACATTCCAATCTCTTTTCTAACCTCTGTTCTTTCTTGTCTGTTCATCATAGAAAAATCTCTACCATCATATAGAATATGACCTTCGTCTACTTCGTGCAATCCAACTATACATTTTGCTAAAACAGATTTACCATGACCAGAAGCACCAATAATCAAATTTACTTGGCCAGCTTTAAATGTGGCTGATACATTATCAAGCACCTTAACACTACCAAATGATTTGCTGATATTTTTTACCTCAACCATTAAATAAGTATGAGTTGAGTTAAAACATAATTCGCTAATAAAATTGCAACGGAAGAGGCAACAACGGCATTCGTACTAGACTGACCAACTTGCAAAGCGCCTCCTTTTGTATAATAACCGTAATACGCAGGAATGGATGTCAACAAAAATGCAAACACAATTGTTTTTGTCATTGCATAATAAAGACCTGTATAATCTTCAGCCCAAAAAGCTTGAATACCATAAACGTAAATTTCGGTTGAGTACAATCCACTTTGTACGCCCGCTATCCAACCACCCACAATACTTAACACCATTGAAATAATAATCACAAAAGGATAAAAAATAAGTGTCGCTAATATTTTAGGTAAAATCAAAAAGCCAATGGAATTAACACCCATTATTTCGAGTGCATCAATTTGTTCTGTAATACGCATGGTACCAATTTCGGAGGCAATGTTAGAACCAACTTTACCAGCAATAATTAAGGAGATAATTGTGGGTGAAAATTCTAGAATAGTTGATTGACGAGTAATATATCCAATTGTATAATCAGGTAATAAGGGCGAACTCATATTAGAAGCTGTTTGCAAACTAATAACTGCACCCATAAAAATAGAAAGAAAAGCAACCAATGGGATTGAATTGATTACGATATAATCTACTTCATTAAAGAATCGTTTTCTGAATACCTTCATTTTTTCCGGTTTACGAAAAACAGAGCGCAGCATTAAAAAATATCTTCCTATGTGTTCAAAAAGGTTCATTCAGGGCGCTAAAATAACGATAATTTTGATGGTTAAGAGTATTTGGAACGGTGTTATTACCTATTTTTAGAATCCTTTAACATTGGTACGTTCAGTGGTTATTGGAATAGGCGACGAGGAGTAAAGTGGTCAAAGGGCAGGTGAGTCAAGTAGTCAGGTGGTCGTCTAGTTAGGTGGTTAGGTAATCAAACAAAATAAAAAACACATGCAAAAATATGCAAATAGAATTATCAAAAATGCAAACCCAATTAACCGAAACCGTTTTGTACAAACTTTCGGACGATAATCAAACCATTGAAATGAATCCGCTTATTGGAAAAAAAATCAGTTTAAAATTTGAAGGGAAATGTCAATGTCAGAGTTGCCGAAAATTTTCAAAAAAATTATTCGCTCAAGGATTTTGTTATGATTGTTTTATGAAATCGGCTGATGCGAGTCCATGCATAATTAATCCGCAAGTGTGTGAAGGACATTTAGGAAAAGGGCGTGATCGGGAATGGGAAAAAGCACATCATGTTCAACCTCATTTTGTTTACCTCGCTGTTGCATCTGCCCTAAAAGTTGGTGTAACACGTAATACTCAAGTTCCAACTCGATGGATTGATCAAGGAGCAACTTTTGCGATAAAAATTGCTGAAGTTCCATACCGAAAATTAGCAGGCGATATTGAAGTTGCGTTAAAAGAATGTTTCACCGATAAAACAAATTGGCAAGCCATGTTAAAAAATGAAATTGCTGATTTTAATTTGCTAGAAGAAAAATGGAAACTCGAAGATGTTTTGCCGTCAGACCTTTCACAGTATATGTGTGAGGACGATATGATTGTTGAAATAAATTATCCGGTTTTAGAATTTCCTAAAAAAGTTACCAGTGTTACATTTGACAAAACACCACTTGTCGAAGGAACATTAATTGGAATTAAAGGGCAATATTTAATTTTTGATGATGGTAGAGTTTTAAATATTCGCAAACACGATGGGTATCATGCTGAATTTACGTAATCAATTTTTAAGCTGTTTTTTATATGGCACAATCTCTTTCGCGCAAACTGGTTGGACTTGGACTGAGCTAGATACTATGCCGTTTCGCATTTCGAATAATGCTGTTGCTAGCGGAACTGTTGCTGGAACATCGCATGTTTATTCTTTTGGCGGCATTGATACTACAAAAATTTATTCAGGAATTTCTAATCGAGCGTTTAGATATAATTACACAACGACTACTTGGGATGAAATTGCAAACACGCCAAACACCTTGCCATTAATAGCTTCAGCGGCAAGTACAGTAAAAAATAAAATTTATATTATTGGTGGTTATCATGTTTATTCCAATGGCTCAGAAACATCGAGCAACGAAGTAATTATTTACAATCCTGAATTGAATAGCTACGAAACTAATGGCGATGTAGTTCCCGTTCCTATTGATGATCAGACGCAATGCGTTTGGCGCGATAGTTTGATTTATGTTATTAGCGGATGGAGTAATACGGGGAATGTGAGCAACGTTCAAATTTATAATCCAGAACTTAATACTTGGTCGGTTGGAACGCCGGTACCAAATTTAAATACTTATAAAGTTTTTGGCAGCTCGGGTTTTATTTTAGGAGATACAATTTTTTATTTTGGAGGTGCATCTGGAGGCTTTAATTTTCCTGCTGGTAAAATTTTACGCAAAGGAATTATTGACCCTATCGATCCAACACAAATAATGTGGAGCATAGAAGAAGACGCTACAAATAATAATTACCGCAGTGCTTGTTTGGGCTATGGTAACTCAATGTATTGGGTTGGAGGCTCTTCAACATCTTATAATTACGATGGTAGCGCATACAATGGCTCCGGAGGGGTTGATCCACTTTTTCAAATTATGCGTTACGATGCTTTAACACAAACTTGGTTTGCAGGAACAGGCGCTCCATTTGGTGCAATGGATTTGCGAGGTGTTGCGCAAGTTGGTCCAACAGCTTGGGTAATTTGTGGTGGCATGGAAGAAAATCAAAAAGTGACCAACAAAACTTATTTATTAGAGTTTGATCCTGTTGTTGGTGCTATAAAATCAAATGAAATTTTTACTTTTCTAATTGTAAATCGCCAACTAATTTTTAACGAAAAAGTAGATGAAATTTTAGTTTATTCGGTTGATGGAAAATTGTTGCAACGGGTTGATGTGTTTCAACCAATGATTGATGAAAAAATTTCTGGTTTGGTTTTAGTCTCTGTTAAATCTGACCAAAAAATTAAAACGATAAAAATAATTTTAGATTAAGCCTTCCTCAATTTTTGGCGCACTGTCCAATAATTAATATAGTAAAGCACTTTTAGTGAAATAGAATTTATTGCAGGATTTTTCATTAACACATTTACATTTTCAAAATAATTATTTGTGGTTTGTTCTGAAAAAGAGAAAATAGAATTTTTCCAAACCAAACTTAATTCGCTGCCCGGTGCAAAAACCCAGCGATAAGCCATGTCAATTGTAAATGCATTAAAACTATTGTTGTGCAGTGATATATTGTCTGAACCAATTCCTGTGTATGTAGTTGGTTGAAATCTTCCGTCCGCATCAAGTACAAAAAAAGCATCGTAATTTACTTTTGACCAATAATGTCTTAACCCAAACGTAATGCCCATTTTATTATTAAAAATATAACTTGCCGAAATTGTATTTTCGATAGTGAATCGATCTCTAATTCCAAAAATTGGATCGGCTCCTAGCATCGGTACATTAAAATAATTATCGAGTGCAGCACCTTCTTCATTTTGATTGTAACCCAAATAATTTTCTAACACCACAAAAAGTTTATCGCTGAATCTTAAGCGAGGACTAGTTGTCAAATCGAAACCGTATCGACCTTTATCTTCAAAACGAATAAGACCAGTGCGCATATCTAACGAAAATGGTTTTCCATAATTCGACGAAATAAATCCACCAGCACCGACGGTTCGTGGGTACTCGTAAAACCTTCCTTGAACACGTGGTTCAAAAAAATCATAGGTGATAACAGGTTCACTAAAAACCCACATTCCTGCTGTCATAAAATTTTTAAATGTTCCGCCGACGTCTACTGTAAATTCAAAATTGGCAAAATCATCTGGCAAAACATTTCGAGTATATGAAGTATTAAAACTGGTCCACATTCGATAAAGTTTCCAAAATGGTTCGTAAATATTGTATGCACCTTCTGCAGTAATTGTGCGCTGATTGGTCACAAAAAAATAACCTAAATCATTCGGGTTATAATTTTTACTTGTTTCAAAATAATCTAGATTCCACAAAAATTTTCCAGCTGATTTTCCAAAACCAAAATTTGCTAAATGACCTAAATCAACAGAATCTTCCTTGTAAATTTGAGACAAAGTAAGCTGTCCATAAGTTTGATGTTTTTGACCTTTTGAGTAGAGGTCATATCCGGCTGAAGTTACATTGGCATCATAAGTTAAACCATTTCTAAGAACGCTTGTGTTTAATAATGTCACACTTGAATTGTTTTTTAAATTCTGGTCAAAGACCAACACGTTGTAATTTGTAAGCGGATTAGTTAAAATGCTTCTACGTTCACCCGATGTGGTATCGTAAACTGTTGCAAAAGTGTTAGTTGAAATTGCATTAAAAACAGCAATTCCCAAACCATAATTTGTACGTCCGGAAAGTTTTGTTGCATTTAATAAACGCGTGGTAGAAGGATTGTTTTCAACAATTTCTGTAGAGTCTAAATCACTATATGCATCGTCATAATTAACGGGTGTTCCACCTATTCTGCGCGAATAAAATAAATCTCCTTTATTAAATAATTCTGTTCCCTCTGTAAAAAATTGACGACGCTCATTATAACGTACTTCAAAGGGTGATAAATTTAAAACCTGATTGTCAAATTGCACTTGACCAAAATCTGGAATCAATGTCATGTCTAATGTAAATGATTCATTCAAACCATATTTCACATCCATGCCGCCATTGGCTGTATAGCTAGTAGTTTCAGTTGCTCCATCGTATTCAACATAGCCCGAAACGTATGGAGAAAAACTCAACCGAATTGGTGAATCGACATCCCGAATTCCAAAAAGTTGTCCAAGTTGACTTATGATATTAATACCGGTTGGGTCATTATAATTCCAGAATGATTCTTCTCTTTTTCGTTGAATATTTCTTCCAAAATTTATTCCCCAAATTTGTTCAACATCACTCGGAAATCGAATAGCAGAAAAAGGAATTTTCATTTCAACCACCCAACTATCATCTAAAATTTTTACTGCACTTTGCCAAACAGCATTCCAATTATTATCAATGTTATTTACCTGATGAATGTGATCTAATTGAACACCGGCGCTGGTGACAATAAATCCAAAACCAATTGTGCCACTGTTATAAGTATCAAACACAACACTAAACCAATCTGTATTTTGAATATCATCGCGCTGAGAAAGCACAAGAGTCAAACTATCACGCGAATCAAAAAGTTGAGCGCCAATATAAATTGCTTGATCGTCAAAAGCAATTCTTACTTCTGATCTTTGTGCTGAAGGAGCGCCTGCTATAGGTTCAGTTTGAATAAAATCTTTTGCGATTTCTGTAGTTGCCCAGAAAGGCTCATCTAGATTGCCATCTACATTTACTTTTTCAGTGATTTTTGCAAGACCAATATTTTTTCTGTCAATCGCTTGGACCGAAAGAATAAAGAAAAATCCTACTAATAAAAAAAGTGATCTAGGCACGTGCAAATGTGCGCAATAATAAGTTCTTGAACAATAGGAAAAGGGTTCGGAGGCGTTAAGAAATGATAAGGCTAGTTTTTTAAAAGAGTGGTTTTACAGCTCAAATTTAAGTGCTGAAATCAAATGCTGAGCATCGGGCGGCTTACTCACATTTCATTTCTGAAAATAAACCCGAAGTATATTTAGAATTGTAAATTAATTTAGATTACCTTTATTTTGGAATTTATTTTGTAAAGATTTCAAGTGATAAACGCATCTATAGCTAACAAATAATACTTAATTAATATGTCACAATTTGAACCAATCGCAGGAGTATCCTTAACACAGTATGCAAAACTATGTGCCTTAATGTCAAAAACACAAGCACACGAAACTGATTTGCAAGCAAAAATTGCATCTGATAATGGTATTACAAATGAAAATTGGGAACAAGCAAAAACAGGCTGGGCAGCAATAATGATGAGCGCGGAACACGCCATGGCAATTCAGCAAATTTTTATGCCGGAGTATCAACGTTGCCTTTCAGAAATGTCAGGTGATGCCGAACCATGCACGATTGAAAATTATGCCCGAATAAAAGCGGCAATGATGTTTGAAAAAGATGCCGACGGAAACAAAGTCAATTTTGAAATAATTTTAGCGCGTGATAATTACAAAATAGGTGAATGGGGAACCATTGAATCGTATTGGACATGCCGAATTGCACAAGATGAACACGGAAGAATTTTGAATAAATTTGATGCTGCTAAAGCAGAACGTTTTCGTGAATTAGTGCATGAGTACTCAAGTAAATATCAAACAAATGCACAGTAATTTTTAATTACATGACGATTATTCTATTTTGATTTTTGCCAGATTTTTCTTCGTTTTTCGTTCGCGCTAGCAGTTCCCCGCTGATGCACGTAATACTGATTTAGTACTCGACAAAACTATCATCAAACGTATTTTGGATATTAAAAAATTAGATACCACCGACCGTGGACATCTCTTTGCGCTGAAGGATGCGTTTCTTAGAGATAACAAAGCTAAAAAGGCTTATGCGCAGGTTTGGTTGGTTTTAATTTATAAAGGTGATACGGAACGCGAAAGCCTGCCTGGCTGAGCGCCAGATCAGACAGGGATTCGTGCACGAGCTTCAATATTCTTCAAGAGGTAGCAAGGGATTTTTGACCCGAAATAAAAGCGGTTTTTTTATTCATAACCTTTGATTTGCTTCAATGCTAACTCTAATGGGGCTTATAGACGTCAGCAACCTACTTTTTGTCTATTTACCCGCTACGCACCATTTGATATACTTCGGAGGATTTATCCTGCTTTTTAATATAAACTAGGCGATATTCCTGTCTGCAAATCGCAGTCGGGCAGGTATCGCCTAACGTATAATATAAAACACCTAGCTGGCACTAGCGCGACGCTCACGCCAACTTGATATTCGTATTAATTCTTTTTAAAAAATAAAAATCAGAATTTACTGTTGATGCTACTACTCCCTCGTAAACGCTGGTATTCCCGTAACATCCATTCCAGTAATCAACAAATGAATATCGTGTGTTCCTTCGTAAGTAATTACAGATTCTAAATTTGCCATGTGGCGCATTACAGAAAATTCGTTGGTGATTCCCATGGCACCAAGAATTTGTCGGGCCTCGCGTGCAATGCGCAATGCAATTTCTACATTATTTCTTTTTGCCATTGAGATTTGAGCTGAAGTTGCTTTGCCTTCATTTCTTAATTGTCCTAAACGAAAAGTTAAGAATTGTGCTTTTGTAATTTCAGTAATCATCTCAGCCAATTTTTTTTGTGTGAGTTGAAAACCACCAATTGGAATTCCAAACTGAATTCGTTCTTTGGAATATCTTAATGCTTGATCATAACAATCCATAGCAGCACCTAGTGCACCCCATGCAATTCCGTATCGAGCCGAATCAAGACAACCAAGTGGCGCGCCTAATCCTGATTTATTTGGTAAAATATTTGCCTTCGGAACTTTTACATTGTCAAATAATAATTCACCTGTGATAGATGCACGCAAAGAATGTTTGCCATGCATTTCTGGAGCAGAAAATCCTTCCATTCCTTTTTCTACAATTAAACCATGAATTCTGCCAGACTCATCTTTTGCCCAAACAACTGCAACATCAGATAGAGGTGCATTTGAAATCCACATTTTTGAACCATTCAAAATAACGTGATCGCCGGCATCTTTAAAATTAGTTAACATTCCACCAGGGTTTGAACCATGATCTGGTTCTGTCAATCCAAAGCATCCAAGAAATTCGCCTGTTGCTAATTTTGGCAAATATTTTTTTCGTTGTTCTTCGTTTCCGTATTTATAAATTGGATACATCACAAGTGAACTTTGAACAGATGATGTTGATCGCAAGCCAGAATCACAACGCTCTAATTCTTGCATTATAATCCCATAAGAAATTTGATCTAATCCAGGTCCACCATATTCTTGCGGAATGTAAGGGCCAAATGCTCCAATTTCTCCTAGCCCTTTTACCAAATGAGCAGGAAATGCAGCACGTTCGTAATAATCTTCAATAATTGGAGATACATTTTGTTTTACCCAAGAACGAACAGATTCGCGAATCAATTTATGTTCTTCAGTTAACAAATCATCCAACTGATAATAATCGGGATGTGTATATAAATCGCTGGCCATAATTTCAATTTTTTTAGCTTGACAAATGTAGGGATTTTAACAGGAACAAATATTAGATGTGGTAATTTAAGGTTGGCTTTAAAATTATTTCACGCTAAGATACGCTAAGACAAATTGCAAAGGAAACTCAAAACATTAATTTTACCGAACTCTTCGCAGTTCTTTGCGAACAACTTTGCATGTGCTGAGTGAAAATCGAGCAAATCTTATCGCAATATTATGACTTTTGTTCTCATGAATTACACCATTCAATCAAATTCGCCTTAATTTTGGCAAACATGAACGAAATAGAGTTTATACAAAACACAAATAGTACGGGTGCTTCGCAGTTGATTAAATCATCGTTTGATTGGGTGTTTTGGCTATTGATAACATTTAATGTTTTTGCCATTGCTTATATTAGAACAACTAGTCCAGGATATTTTAACGTATTATTTAAAACTGGTATATACAACCGTCAACTGTATCAAAATACGCAAGACAATTTACGACTTGGTGGCTTCGGGTCTATCTTATTAACAATTTCATATTTTAATTGTTTGGCAATAGTAGCCACCGCGTTAATTCCAAATGCCTCAAAATGGTTGCCTTTAATTATTCTAGTCGGAATTGTAGTTATTGTATTTTTGAAGTATGGATTAATAAAAACATTGAGTTTTGTTTCCCAAACCAATGAAGGAACAAGCGAACATTGGATTAATCATTTAATTTTTTTCCAGATAACGGGAATATTAATGACTCCGGTTTTATGTTTTACACATTTTTCGTCTCAAACGATTCAATATAACACCATCATTGCACTGGCAATTTTAATTTGCGCAATGATTGTGATACGTGAATTACAGTCTTTTATACGAGCAATTAAATTGCGTGTATCTTTAGTCTATATTATTTTGTACCTTTGCACGCTCGAAATAATACCCTTAGTCGTAATTATTAAGGCTTTAGTCAAGTAAAACAAGGAGTTAAACTAATTATTCAAGGTTGTATGAGCGTTAAATCAATTCTAGTTTCTCAGCCAAAACCGGAGACTGAAAAGTCACCTTACTTCGACCTTGCGGAAAAATATAAACTAAGAATAGATTTTAGACCATTTATTCAGGTTGATGCAGTGAATGCGCGCGAATTTAGAGAACAGAAAGTTGAATTAGCAAAATCTACAGCAGTAATATTCACAAGTAAAACAGGTGTTGATCATTTTTTTAGAATAGCAGAAGAAACGCGATTTAAAGTTTCTGATGCAATGAAATATTTCTGCTTATCGGAAGCAATTGCTTTCTATCTTCAAAAATATGTGATTTACCGAAAAAGAAAAATTTTCTATGGTAAATCTACCATTGTTGAATTGGCTGACATTTTGAAAAAACACAAAACAGAAAATTTTCTTTTGCCTTGTTCAGATATTTTGCGTCAAGATATTCCTAATGCATTAAATGCAGCGAATCTAAATTTTACAAAAGTAGTTTTGTACAAAACAGTTGCTGCTGATTTATCAGATTTATCAGATGTAAAATATGACCTTTTGGTGTTCTTTAGTCCTTCTGGAATTGAATCATTATTGAAAAATTTTCCGAAATTCAAACAGAACTCTACGCGTATTGCTGCCTTTGGGCCAACTACTGCCAATGCAGTTCTTAAAAACAATTTGCGATTAGACATTCATGCGCCAATGCCTCAGGCTCCAAGTATGACAATGGCGATTGAGCAATTTATAAAGAACAATAAAAAGTAGTTTCTGCTTTTTAATTTCTTACTTTTCAAATCTGGAATACATCGCTTCGATGTCAAAAATTTCGCTACCAAAAAAGTGATACCCCGCATAAGTTAGTCGAGCACCTTTCTCAATTAATCCTCTTTTTGCAATTTTATCAAATGAGCAATTGGTGAGAATCATTTTTGAATTTTCATATTCTGGTTTCTTTTTATAGAGCGCTGCACCAACTTCACAATTTATAGCGTGAATATTATTTCCAATTAATGTTGAACCATCTTTAGAAGCAAGTGCAGTCAAGGCTCCGTCGATATCAATGTCAGACAATTTAAGTTCAGATAACTCGCCAGATGAAACACCTTTGTCGCCTGAATTTCGAATAGTGATGTGAGAAATGTCGACTACCGAACCCGAAAAATCAATGCAATCATTTCCTGTATTTTTGAATAGAGATTTAGTTAAATTCCCAGTACAAAAATCCGCGTCAAAACCATCACCTTTTGTATCAGAAATTGTTAAACTCTCAATTGCAAAATGACATCGAATAAGATTAAGTGCATCCTCGCAAAAATTATTTTTTATGGTAAGATGAGAAATATTTACTTCTGCTTCATAAATAGTCAATGCTCCTGTTAGCAACCAACCTTCATGATTAAGCGTGTTTATATTATTGATTTCTGTATGCGAGATATTTACATTCTTTCCATCTAAAATTGTAATTCCTTTTGCCGATGAATCTGATGATGTGAAAATTATTTTTTCTTGCGCTGTTCCATTTATTGAAACCGAATTATTAAAGATTAAACCACCCTGATTTACGATATCAATATTAGCACCAGCTTCAATAAGAATATGATAATCATTGGGAACCAAAATTAATTCTGTTACCGTGTGCTTTCCTTTTTTGATAATTAATGTATCTGCATTCAATTCAAATAATTTATTCGATTTACTAAATTTTTCTGTCAGCGTAATCCTTGGATGCGTTGCATTTGGTTTTTGCCAATCAAACACTTTTTTACTTTGGAACAGCCCAGGAATATTTGCAACAGTGAAATGCATTTTTGTCGCTTTCTTTGGCAACACAATTTCTCCATAGGCGGCTTGTTTAATACCATCATAACGAAGCAAAGAAATATTTTTTTCCAATAAATAAATCGAATCTTCGCCTGTTTTTGTTGAGTAACCAATAATATTTACGTCGGCCAAATGATAATTTTCAAATTGAAATTTAAAGTGATTTGAATCAAGTTGACTGCGATAAATATTCAAAGAAATATCTTTCAAAAAAAACGGATTTGTGAGCTCCACATAATTTGGTGTAATAATTTTAGGATGTGGATTTAATTTAGTTTTTTGTTGAAATTGATTCCAACAACTATCCAAATCAATCAATTCATTTCGAACATATTCAGCCCGATTGTAATAAAATTCTTTGTCCATTTTATAATTTGGAAGTTCATACGCTAAAATTGATTCACGTTGTGAAATTTCTAATTCAAGCGAATCAAATACATTGTCTAAATAATCAACCGAACTAAATTTGGTGCAATAGTGCGTATAAAATTCTCTAAACTTTTGATTCGAAAAAAGATAATAATCCATTGCTGCTTCATCTTCGCCAGCTATGTCAGCAAATTTAAATTTCACTTTAGCTAAGAGCGGTTTCATTTCTGCTTCGCCTGGAATCATATCAAATCCAATCACTTCTAATTTTGTTGTAACAGGGTTATAATAATATCTACGATTGTGCCAAGCCATTGCGTGATGAATATTTCCAATGTCCATCAAGGCATAATATTTAGCCATTTTTTCCAAATCAAATAATAATTCTGGCTTACTGTATAAATTTTTGAAAAGATTTAAAAGTGAAGATGCATTTACAAATTGATTTGAAAGTACAGGTGATTTTTCTGTTCTTCCTTCTTTAAAACAAGTAATCATAGCGGATTCAAAATACGGATAACTTCCCTCTAACTGTTCTTTTTTTCCTGACACCGAAAGTGACCAGAAACCTGTTTCATCAATTTTAATAATTGGTCCTTCTCGGTAATTTCGATGTTCTAAAAGTTGTTTGTCAAAGTGTTCTTCAATGGCATAAATTCCTTGACTTACTCCATTAATTTCTACAAGTAAAAAATCATACGACGTCGAAAGTAACCCTTCTACATCACACAACTCATGCATAAACCATTCGTGTAAATAATTTCTGGTACTTGGATGTTGAATAGAGAACGTTGTTAAACCTCTATACGCTTTATCTGTTTTAATTCTGTAAGATGTTTTACCATTTTCTAAATGATCGGTCCAGTCACCTTTTAATCGAATTTCAATAGGAATGCTATCATTCTTTTCAACAATAAATCCTCCAACATATTCTTTTAAATCACTGCTAATAATAGTTTGTTGTAGAGCCTTTGTTTTAAATTCTGTCAACAAAGTCATGCACGAATCAGGAATGTAAATATTCATCACATCTACCGAATCTACAGAAATAGAAGGCCTTTGATGATATCTGTTAATTTCAAAATTATCAAAATAAGCCACTTTTCCTTTTGAAAATAAATAAAATTTTAACGTATCAATTTCAGTTTCAACAGCAAAATTTAAAAAGTATTGACTCCATCCAATCGAATCATTTATTTTATTGACCAATGTTGTACTGATATCATATTTTGTATTTCCGCACGCTCCTGCAAAGAGTGTTGCTTCTTCGCATGAATCTTTTATCCAAACGCTGGCTTCAAAAAATTCTCCAACCTCAACATCTGTAAATGTAATTGGCATTCCATAGGCCTCAACAGAATCAAGCTTCAAACTATATTTTCCTGCAAAAACAAAATCTGTTGATTGATAACCTGCGCCGAGAAAATCACCATAGCCATCATTAAAAACTGGAAAACCATTTTTATCAACAAAGCTTTCTGCACCGCTATGATAATGTGCTACATTATTCGAAGTGTCCTCAACCTCAACATTACAAGACATCATCATAAGCCCAATTAATGGAATAAAAAAGACTGTTTTCCCTGAAACGAATAATCGACGCATACACTACAAAATTAATGAAAGATTGAATAGATAATAACTTGTTGGCTTTTTATCAGCAATGCGTTCTGCAGGTCTCTATTATTTTCATAAATTTACGCCATCCTAGACAGTCAGCTATTTAAATTGAATCATGGCAAAAGAAGATAACTCATCAGAAGTAATTGGAAAAAAAACCAAACGAATTGTAATAATCACAACGTGGCTTGTTGCATTTTTTCCGCTTTTACTGATACTTATTATGTTAGGAAAAGCCAATGCGCACGTTCCAAATTCACAAGCTTTAGCAAATCCACCAGACAAACAAGCCTCCATTATTTATACATCTGACGGAAAAGAAATGGGCCGATTTTGGAGTGTCAATAGAAAAAGTATTGACTATGATCAAATTTCTCCTTATGTTATTTCAGCGCTTATTGCAACAGAAGATCAACGTTTCTACGAACATGCTGGTGTAGATTTTTGGGGAATTGGTAGAGCCATATCAGGTGCTGCAACAGGTTCTGAAAGCGGTGGTGCAAGTACCATCTCTCAACAATTAGCAAAATTACTTTATACCATTTCTGATACAGCTAATGGTGGAATTGCAAAAGATAAATGGCAACGACTGGATCAAAAATTTGGTGAAAATATTTTAGCTGTTCGCTTAGAAGCGCAATATACTAAAGCAGAAATCATAACAATGTATTTGAACAATTTTGATTTTTTATATAACGCAGTTGGAATTGCATCTGCAGCGCAAGTTTATTTTAATACAACACCAGATAGTTTAAAAATGGAAGAAGCCGCAATGCTGGTAGGCATGTGCAAAAATCCGGGCATGTACAATCCGTTGAAATTTCAATTTAAAGTTTACGAAGATACTCCCGAAGGACAAGACCAATATATACTTGACAGCACGCGTGCATATACTAGACGAAATACTGTTCTTCAACAATGGTTAAAAAATAGTGATGACGATAACGAAGCACTTTCAGCAAAATTAAATCAACATCAATACGATTCGTTGAGTAAACTTCCAATCATAGTTGATTATCAAATTGTGGATCACAAAGAAGGTATTGCTCCACATTTCAGAGAAGTTTTGAGAGGTGAATTACAAAACCGTTTTTCTGAAAAAAATCCGGACGGTTCATATAAAATTGCAAAGCCTGACGGAAGTCCTTACAATATTTATTTAGACGGATTAAAAATTTACACAACGATTGATTCAAGAATGCAAAAACATGCAGAATGGGCTGTTCAGGAACACATGGAAACAATGTTGCAAAATGAATTTGATAAAAATAATCGCAAACTAAAAAATGCACCTTTTAGTAATTGGGTTGCAAATGAAAAAGTGACAGATGAGCAAGTTGAATCTATTATGACCAAAGCGAAAAAAAATTCGCCTCGTTATCAGGAAGCTATTGCACAAGGGAAATCTGCATCTGAAATTGATAAAATTTTTAATACGCCTATTCACATGAAAGTGTTTTCATACAAAGGAGATTTTGATACCGTAATGTCGCCGATTGATTCGATTCGATATTACAAAGGAATTTTGCAAGCCGGTTTAATGTCGATGGATCCACAAACAGGTTTTGTAAAAGCGTGGGTTGGTGGTCCAGATTTTAATCACTTCACCTACGACCACGTTAAGCAAGCTCGTCGCCAAGTTGGTTCAACCATTAAACCTTTTGTGTATGCAGCCGCAATATACCTTGGTGTAATTGATCCTTGTGAGGCTTTTATTGATATGAATTATTGTATGGATGTACCTGTTAGTCCAACAAAATTTAAATCATGGTGTCCGGCAACGGGAACAAAAAATTCTGGTGTTCCAATTACTGCAGAATGCGGTTTAGCAGGATCACTGAATAATATTACCGTTGCCGTTATGAAAAAAATGGGACCAACAGCTGGGCCTCAAGCAATGAACAAATTATTGCAAAATGTTGGCATCATGTTAAAGCCCGAAGAAGTAGTGCCGGCAATGTGTTTAGGGCCAATGGATCTTTCATTGTACACAATGGTTGGTGCGCATAGTACTTGGGCTAACAAAGGAATTTACATTCGCCCAATTTACTTAATGCGTGTTGAAGACAGAAATGGAAATATCATCATTGATTTGGAATACGATATGCGTGAAGCAATGCCAGAACAATTGGCTTACACGATGGTTACGATGATGAAAAAAGTAATTAACGCCGCAAGAAAACCATACAACGGTCAGGGATATGGAACAAGAGGAAGAATAAGAGGAAGCAAAGCATACGGTGGAATTAAAGCTCCAACTGCAGGAAAAACCGGAACAACAAATAGTGCAGCAGATGGTTGGTTTATGGGACTAACACCTGATTTAGTTACAGGTGTTTGGGTTGGTGCTGATGATAAGCAAGTTCACTTTAGCAATTACCCTTGGGGACAAGGTGCTTGGATGGCTTTGCCAATTTATGGTTATTACATGAACAAAATTTATGCAGATAAATCACTTGATATTTCTACAGCCGATTTTGAAATGCCCGACCAATATGATAATACCATATTTAATTGCACAAAATCAGAAAGTGTTATTTCTCCACTCTAATAAATTAAGATGAACAAAGTTGTAAAAAATGTAGAAGAAGCACTTGTTGGAATTGAAGATAGCATGACATTGATGCTTGGTGGATTTGGTCTATGCGGTATTCCTGAAAACAGTATTGCGCAGTTAGTGAAAATGGGTAAAAAAAATCTGACGTGCATTTCAAACAATGCTGGTGTTGATAATTTTGGTTTGGGACTTTTATTACAGACGAAACAGATTAAAAAAATGATCTCGTCTTATGTTGGTGAGAACGAAGAATTTGAAAGACAAATGTTGAGCGGCGAGTTGGAAGTTGATTTAATTCCACAAGGTTCTTTAGCTGAAAGATGTCGTGCTGGCGGAGCCGGAATACCTGCCTTTTATACGCCTGCCGGATTTGGAACAGAAGTAGCCAATGGAAAAGAAGTAAAAATTTTCAACGGAAAACCGCACATTTTAGAATCAGCCTTAACGGCCGATTTTGCAATTGTAAAAGCTTGGAAAGGTGATACAGAAGGCAATTTAGTTTTCAAATCAACAGCACGCAATTTTAATCCGATGATGGCGATGGCCGGAAAAATTACCATTGCAGAAGTAGAAGAATTAGTACCTGCAGGCGAACTTGATCCTAACTTTATTCACACACCTGGAATTTTTGTTCAACGCATTTTTAAAGGTGAAAAATTCGAAAAACGAATTGAACAACGCACCGTCAGAAAAAGAAATTAATTTCTCCTGATGTCAATCTTGACTGAAGTTAATTCACTTAATAACTTTTCAAAATCTGAAAAGAAAATTGCTTTCTGTTTATTTATTGTTTTGTGGATTTATCTTTTTCTAAGAGCTATTTATGTTCCTCTTTTGCACGATGAAATTGCGACATTTTTTCACTATGTTCAGGCCAATAGTTACATGCCTCCAAACGCCCACTGGGATGCAAATAATCACGTTTTAAACTCGATGCTCACCAATTGGTCCTATCATTTATTTGGTCAATCTCCACTTGCTTTGCGACTACCAAATGTTTTAAGTTTTGGCATTTATTTTATTGGAGCCTTCGGAATTTCTTCTCGTTTAAATTCCATTCCTGTTCGCTGGGGGTTGTTGACTACACTATTAATGTCATCTTATATTTTTGAATACCTCGGCGAGTGTCGTGGATATGGAATGTCAATGTCTCTTCTACTATTGGCCATTTATTTTGTAATTAGATTAATTGAAACCAACAAATCAAAATTTGTTTTGCTAATTGGTTTGACTTTGTTTTTCGTAACGGTTGCAAATCTTACTTTATTAATTTCTTCTGTTTTAATTTTTGGATTTGTCTTTTTGCATTTTCTTCTGACTGATTTTAAAGCTAACAAAAAACAATTTTTCATTAAACTAATTTATTTGTTTTTAACAGGCCTTCCGTTTTTATTGTTAGTGAAATTATCATTCAAATTAAAAGAGCTAGGGTTGCTGTATTATGGGTCTTTACAAGGTTTTAGAACAGTAACTGTTTCATCAGTTTCAGAACGATTTTTTGGAATGTACAATTTGCCAATAAAAATTTTACTAATTGTTTTTGTCTTGTTTATTTTGATAGGGTTTGCAATTCATTTTAAAAAAGAGAGAAAATTATTTTCTGGATTTTCGCTTTTTACTTTTTTACTTTTTGGTTGTATCGGAATGATTTTTATTCTTGCCAAATTTATGAAAGTGAATTTTCCTGAAGACAGAGCGGCAATGTATTTGTTTATCTATCTTGCAGGCGCATTTGCGTTTTCGATTGATGCCGTTTTTAAATCAGTCAAAACAAGTTTTATTCCAAGCCTTTTTCTTTTTGCTTTACCCGTTTATTTTTTATTCAATTTCAGTTTGACATCATCACATTTTTCTGTAGAAGAACGACATTCGCAAGAAATTTTTGACATCATTTACAACAAAGAATCTGATTTTAAATTCCCTGCAACTGTTGGTGGCTATATCACGCAAGAGCTTTGCTGGTATTACATGAACAATAGTAATGGTGGAAAACAAGGCCGGCTACATTGGTCAAATCACCCAGGATTGGATGCCGATTTTCAACTAGTGTCTACAGAATTTAGATTTAATTCAGAAACTTATAAATATTACGATTCTATCCACAGAGATGAAAAAACTGGTCTTGTTTTGTTTGAACGCAAAAATAAATTGGCAAAAAATTTAATTGTATCAAGTGAATTTCCAAACACTGAAAATGAAGCTGTCGAATATTTCAGTTTCGGAATTTTTGAAATGGATTCGTTAATAGGTAAAACACTTTACGTTGGCACAGAATTAACACTAAAATCTGACGCCAAACCTTTTAAAACTTGGATCGTTGCATCCATTGAAAATGCCGAAGGAAAAAGTCTTGGTTATGAATTTATTTCGTTAGATTGGTTAAACAAATCTTACAATGGCGAACAAAATAATGTGCTACAAGGAACGTTAATACATGATGTACCAGAAGGAGCACACCGAATGAAATTTTATTTGTGGAACATTCAAAAACAAGTGTTTTCAATTCGTGATGGAAAGACTTATCTTTACATAGTTGATAGGGATTATTAAACAATTCCCTTTAGAACTTTCAATGGCAAACCTGAAACAATACCTTCCTTATTTAATATTGTTTGTTGTTGTTGTAAGTGCTTTTTTTCAAGTTTCATTATTCATTCACCCATTAAAATATGACGCCATTGATTGTTTCTATCCATGGCGATTTCACATTGGCGAATGTTTGCAAAATGGTCAACTACCAATTTGGAATCCTTACGAAGATTTAGGCTATCCAATTCACGCAGATCCTTCTAGCGGTGCTTGGTATCCAATCGTTTGGATTATTGGATACTTTAATGGATATTCTGTTTATGCCATTTCTTTTGAATTTTTATTTCACGTTTTTTTTGCTGGTGTTGGATTTTACAAGTTGTCAAAAACATTAAAGTTTGAAACAAACTTTGCCTTAATTGCTGCCATTTCTTATATGCTTTCCGGATTTTTTATTGGCAATGCCCAACATTTAACCTATGTAATAAGTGCGAGCTGGTTGCCTTTTGTTTTAAATTTTTATTTCCGATTGATGGATGAGAAATCATATATCAACTGCTTAAAAGCGGCATTTTTTCTTTTCTTAATGATAACTGGCGGATATCCGGCCATCACTATTATTTTGTTTTATTTGTTGCTGACTTTTTTTATTATTCAAGTCATCAAACTTTACAAAGCAAATTTAAAAAATGATTTACTCTCATTTATTTTTCGGAATTTTCAATTCTTTATTTATGCGGTAATTTTTTCACTTGTGATGTTGGTTTCAATTTATCAAGTCACTCCATATTTATCAAGGTTTGGTGATTTTGAATTAATACACGCCTTGCATTCTCCTTTTTCGCCACAATCTTTTATATCTTTTTTAACTCCGTTGGCTTCAATAACACCAAGTGATGCATTCGTGAACTATCCTTCTATGCGAAATGGCTATTTTGGTCTTTGCATTTTTTTGTTTTTCATTTTAGGAATTTTTATAAAAAACCTTTTCACGTAAAAGTGCTTTTCTTTTTTGGATTATTTTCATTAACTACCGCAGTAGGAGAATATTTACCAGTTCGCGAATTTCTTTATCGATACGTTCCAATGATGAATGTATTTCGGTTCCCAAGCGTGTTTCGTTTGTTCTTTATTTTTGGCGCAATTCTAACTGGAGTTTTTTATTTGCAAACCGTTTTTAAAAACAAAGAATGGAAAGTGAAACCAATAATTGTTGGAGCAATTTCACTCGCAGCAATTTTTTCCATATTGCTAATTGTTGCTTTGTCAAAAGGATATTTATCAATCGGAGATTTCATAAAAATTCATCTTTTTAATGAAACTCGAACTTCAACTATTTGGGAAAATATTGCATTTAATTCAATTGTACAGTTGGTTGTAATTGCTACGTTACTATTGCTTTTTTGGAAATTAAAAAATCATAAGAAACTTCTTATTTCAATTGTCATCCTTACCATTGTTGATCTTATGGTTTCTGTTCAGTTAAATGCGCAATACACTATTTACAATGAACGAGTCATTGTTTCAGAAATAGCATCATCTATTAAACAACTTCCAAAAGGTTTTCCAGAACTCCAAACTATCACTATCGAAGAAGGTGATCATTTACCTAGTTTAGGGCCGCCGTTGTGGCAAAACATGAATACGTTTCAAAAAAAAATCACTACAAAAGGCTTCAATTCTTTTTCCTTTAAATCGTACGAAAATCTGGAAGGAGAATATCCAGAATTATTAACTGAAATAAAAAAGAACAAAATCCTTCTTTTGTCTGATTCTGTCTTTCATGAAAAAGACTTAATCAAATTCAAAAAAGACAGTTTGTTCAACTCAAATCAATTGTTCTTTGGTGAAGCCGATTTTCTATATTTAAAGGATCGCCATTTTGAATCTTCCGTCAATGACATCGCCTATCTTAAATCATATGATGCAGCGAATTTTTCTATCGATTGTAACGTGAAAAGCGAAAGAATGTTGACCATTTTTCAAAAAGAATACAAGGGTTGGCATGCTTACATCAATGGAAATAAAGTTCCAATATTTAAAAGCAATTTAAATTTTATGACTGTAATTGTTCCTCCTGGTAAAAATGAAATTAACTTCAACTACCAAAATCCAGTATTGAAAATTGCCTCCTACATCAGTTCAGGCTTTATTCTGATTGCTATTTTTCTTATTTCTTTAGACTTTTTTAGGACTAGGAGAAAAGTCCAAAAGTTGCAATCGAATTAATATCTTTGCTACAACTCATTTAGTTTAATTTATGGCATTAGATAAAATAGGAATTGCAAAACGCATTGCGCAAGAATTAAAAACAGGTTGGTATGTTAACCTTGGAATTGGTATTCCTACTTTGGTGGCGAATTATATTCCCGCAGGCATTGAAGTAGAGTTTCAATCTGAAAACGGAATTTTAGGAATGGGTGCTTTTCCGTTTGAAGGAGAAGAGGATGCCGACCTCATTAATGCAGGCAAACAAACCGTAACGTTGAATAAAGGAGCAGCCATTTTTGATTCAGCTATGTCTTTTGCAATGATTCGCGGACAACATGTTCAGCTCACTGTTTTAGGCGCGATGGAAGTAGCGCAAAACGGCGATATTGCAAATTGGAAAATTCCAGGAAAAATGGTAAAAGGAATGGGCGGCGCCATGGATTTAGTTGCATCTGCAGAAAATATTATTGTAGCTATGTTACACACAAATACAAAAGGAGAATCCAAACTTTTAAAAAAATGTTCGTTGCCTTTAACTGGTGTAGGATGTGTTACAAGAGTTGTGACTGATCTTGCAGTGCTTGCCATAAAAGATGGTAAATTTCATTTGATTGAAAGAGCACCAGGCGTGACAGTTGAAGAAATTGTAAAAGCAACTGAAGGAGATTTAGTGGTGCCGGAATTTATTCCAGAAATGAAACTTTAAGCAACGTTGGAAAAGAAAAAAATTGCCGTTATTGGTGCCGGTCCCGCGGGAATTACCGCAGCGTATGAGTTAGCGAAAGCCGGCTTAAGTGTTGATGTTTATGAAGCATCAGATGCAGTTGGTGGGCTTTCAAAAACAATCGATTTGTGGAATCAGAAAATAGATTTAGGTCCTCACCGTTTTTTTAGCAACGATAGTCAAGTAAATAAAGTTTGGTTAGAAGTTGTAGGAAAAGATTATCGAATGGTGGATCGTCTTACTCGAATTTATTACAAGAAAAAATTCTATTACTATCCACTAAAACCGTTTGATGCCCTTTTTAAATTAGGTGTAGGAACAGCGTTTATGTGTGTAATGAGTTATTTTAAACAACGTATAGCTCCAACAAAACAAGACGGTTCTTTTGAAACATGGGTGATTGGAAGATTTGGTTATCGCCTCTACTCTATCTTTTTTAAAACCTATAGTGAAAAATTGTGGGGAATATCATGTAAAGATTTAGATGAAGATTTTGCTGCGCAACGAATTAAAAAATTGTCGCTTTTTGAAGCCGTAAAAAATGCACTTTTCAAAAGCAAAAAAAATAAACATAAAACACTTGTTGATCAATTCGCTTACCCAATAGGCGGTACAGGCATGGTGTACGAAAGAATGAAAACGTTTATTGAAAATAATGGCGGACGCGTTTTGCTTTCAACACCCATCAAAAAAGTAAACTCAACAAACAATTCTGTTACTGGAATTGAATTAGTTTCTGGCGAAAATGTGAATTATGATCACGTTATTTCATCCATGCCGATAACACATTTGGTAAACAATTTAAATGGTCTTCCGGATGAAATAAAAACGGCAACTCAACAACTAAAATTTAGAAATACAATATTAGTTTATCTGAAAGTTGAAGGTCAAAATGTATTTCCCGATAATTGGTTGTATGTTCATGCAAACGACTTACAAATGGGACGTATCACAAACTTCAGCAATTGGGTTCCTGAAATTAATAACGGCGAAAAATCTACAGTTGTAGTTTTGGAATATTGGGCGTATGATGTAGATGAAATTTGGAAAAAACCTAACGACGAATTGATTGCTTTAGCAAAATTAGAGTTTGAAAAAACTGGTTTAGGAAAAGGTCTTCCTGTTTCGGATGGTCATGTTGTGCGCATTCCAAAGTGTTATCCGGTCTATCAAAAAGGATACAAAGAACCGCTTCAAAAAGTAGAAAAATATTTGACAACGATTGATAACCTTTCAGTGATTGGTCGGTACGGTTCGTTCAAATATAATAACCAAGACCATAGTATACTTATGGGTTTGTTGGCGGCAGACAATGTCATCAACAACAAAAATCACAACCTATGGGAAATTAATACCGATTATGAAAGTTATCAAGAAAAATCGACCATTACGGCGTCGGGATTAAGTATTGAAGAATGACCTTTATCGTGCGAAACAAATATCACTTTACGGCTTGTGCATTCATCACGCTTTTATTTGTTTTTTCAGTTCTTCTCCGCAAAGAAAATTTATCTGTTCCACTTTCTCGTCATCATGAGTGGATTACTGCGCATACTTTAATCACCTGCGAAATTTGGGATAAAAACGGCGGACCGTCCGCTTATGGTTTCAGCCCCGTCTATACCTATCCCGGCGAGGGCAATATCAACCCCAGAATGTTGGGTGGTGTAGTAGATAAGAACGGATATGTGTATTATGTTTCTTATCCACCGTTTGCATTTTTGTTTGCCTATTATGCCACGCAAATAATAGGCGGACCGGATGTCGATTCAATTCGAGATCTAAATCTTGCGATTCATTTTCTTTGTGCACTGCTGATCTATTTTCTTGCGCTTTCTTTGGCTTGGGAACGTCAAAAAAATGACATGAGCATTGCAGGAATTTTTTGTGCATTCCTTTATTTGTTCTCAGCCGGAAATCTCTGGATACATGGAAATCTATACTTTGCAGACACATTGATCCAACTTTTTATTATCTCCGGCCTCTACTTTGTTGTTCGGTTTTTTAAGAATGATTACGCCAAGGAGCGAGTTATTTTAAGCATCTTATTTTTCATCTTCTTTCTTGCTGCTTATACAGAATGGTTAGGTTTATTTCTCGCATTTTTTGTTGGCATTGCTTTTTTGGTTTCGTATTTCTTTGTGAAAGAAAAACGTTTCTTGAAAGCGTTCTTTGCAGTTGGTGTGGCTGCAACAATGGCACTGGGCATAACCGTGTGGCAATATTCATCCATTGCCGGATGGAAACAATTAAAAGAAGTTTCAACACAAAAATACACAGAACGAAGTGGACACGAAACTGCCGAACTTTCACCTAACGGATTTAATTTAGAAAGTGATGCCGCTTTGGAAAACCTCATCAACAGTATTGATGCAGGTTATAAAATGGTCGAAAATTTTATAGGACTTTTCTTTATCCTATTTGTCGTCATCGCATTGTTTAGAAAAACCCGAAAAAATCTGGGGCAATTTCAATGGCACGTCACGGCCTTCTGTTTGTTGGCTTTGGCGATCCTCATACATTATTATGTGTTCTTTAATTTCAATTCGCTGCACGATTTTTCTTCGTTGAAAACAGGTTTTCTGTTAATCCTTCTGGTGTTAATTTTTGTGTCGCTCATTGAACGCATGCTCAGTACAAACTTCAAAATTATCTTGACTGTTTTAATCGTAGGGCTTTCTATTTACAAAGGTATTGAAAGCGTTGAGAAATACAATGCAGATAATCCGATGTCTACCATTGAGTGGAATCGAATTGAAACCGCAAACGCTATTTTGGAACATGGCAAACCAGAATATGCTGTTTTTATAAATACACGATTCAGTACTGAACTTGTTTATTATTCTAAACACAACGTTTCTCCAATCAACGATACATCAGGAATTAAGCCAATGCTAAAATATTTTAAAGGTGAAAGAGGACAATATTATCATCACAACGATACTAAGCTGGAATACATTTTAGAATTTGATAAAAAAAATGACGAAATAATTTATCGCGAAAAGATAAAATTCAATTCAGGGAATGATGGTTCAGGAACTCATTTTCAGAAGTAAAACTTTTTTATCACTAAGTTCACAGAGGTGTACACAGAGATTCACAGAGAAAAAATAATTTGAACTTAAACACTCAAAACTGTCGCATCAATCTGCTTCCAATCAACCAAACTAGTGTATTCGAATTCTTTGCTTTTAGGAACAACCAAGAATAATTTTCCTTTTAATTTTTTTGCTTCCATGCTAAAGAGAATCCATTTATAGATAATCTCTGCTTGGTTAGCTTTAGATAATTCTTCTTCTATTGAAAAAAAATCAGCTTGCGACTCATAACGAAGAACGGCGTCTGGCGTGAAGCTTCCACGTTTGTTACCTGAATAACCAATGTTGTAATTTTTTGGACGTTTGTGATTACGAGTTTGCATTAAAATCTCAACACAGTTGCCTTTTGCCGCAATATCCAATATTAATGCGGTTGCTGCGTCTTTCGAAATTGCCATAGTGATAAACTTAATTTCTCTCCGGCCGAATTTCACGAAATTTTCGCGTCAGCTATCTTGATTTTTTATCGAAATGATTATTCAATTTAAAAAATGGATAGCGGAATCATTTAAGAAAGGGAAAATATTTTCCTGCTAAGTGTGTGCAAAGATACAGTTAATAGTTGGATACGAATTGATTTCTAACCGATGTATGCATTTCTTGAAAAAACAGCAAAAATTAGAAAGACATAAGTTTATTTCTATTTCGCCGATTTTATAATAAATACACTTGGCGATTTTGTACTCAATTATTCCGTAATTCCCTCCAAACTCAACATAAACGCAAACTCCAAAGCCACCTCTTTAAATTGTTGAAAGCGACCAGATGCTCCGCCATGACCTACTTCCATGTTGCAATTTAACAACAATAATTTGTCATCTGTTTTCATCGCACGCAATTTTGCTACCCACTTTGCAGGCTCCCAATATTGAACTTGACTATCCCAAAAACCGGTGGTGACCAACATGTTGGGATAATTTTTAGCCTCAACATTATCATAAGGCGAATACGACAACATATAATCATAATATTCTTTTTCTTTTGGATTTCCCCATTCATCAAATTCACCTGTTGTTAACGGAATGGTTTCATCCCACATTGTGGAAATAACATCTACAAAAGGCACTCCGGCTATTACGCCGTTCCATAAATCTGGCCGTAAGTTCACAATGGCACCCATTAATAAACCGCCTGCGCTGGCCCCGTTAGCATAAAGATGTTTTGAACTTGTGTATTTTTTTTCAATCAAAAATTCTGCGCAATTAATAAAATCGGTGAAGGTGTTTTTCTTTTTTAAAAGTTTTCCGTCTTCGTACCATTGCCTTCCCATCTCTTGTCCACCGCGCACGTGTGCAAGTGCAAAAATAAATCCACGATCCAATAAACTCAATCTTGAATAAGAAAAATATGTTTCTGTATTTGCGCCGTACGAGCCATACGAATACAACAACAACGGATTTTCTCCGTGCAATTCCAACCCATTTTTATATACAAGCGATATTGGAATTTTTGTTCCGTCATCAGCAGTTGCATAAATTCTTTCCGTAGTATAATTCTCTGGAGAAAAATTCCCACTCATTACTTTGTCTTCTTTTAAAACCACTTTTTCTTTTGTCAGCATATCATATTCAAACGTTGTAAAAGGAGTTGTTAATGAAGTATAAGTAAATCGCAATTTCGTTGTATTGATATCAAGATTATCATGGCAATAAGCATAATAGGTCGGTTCTGTGAACTCTACATAATGTTCAGAATCATTCGGCCAATTAATTATTCTCATTTGAGACAAACCATTTTTGCGTTCGTTAACAACCATACAGGTTTTAAATATTTCGATTCCCTCTAACAAAACATCTTCACGATGCGCAATTATTTCAATCCAATTTTCTTTTGAAGGTTTTAAAATTGGGGCTCTCATTAATCTGAAATTTTTCGCCGAATCATTTGTCACGATGTAAAAATCTTCCATGTGATCTTCAATCTTGTATTCAAGTCCTCGTTCTCTTGGTTGTACAACTTGCCATAGTGCATTCGGTTTATTAGCATCAAGAAAATGATATTCGGTTGACATTGTTTGATAAGAAACAATCATCATGAATCGTTTTGATTTTGATTTGTAAACTTCGCACGTAAATGTTTCGTCTTTTTCTTCAAAAACTAAAACGTCTTCACTTTGTTTTGTACCCAGTACATGCTTGTAGATATAACATTCTCGCAATGTTTGTTCGTCACGTTGTGTGTAGAAAATCGTTTTGTTGTCGTTGGCCCAAACTGCATAACCGCTTGTGTTTTCAATACGATCATCAAAAATTTTTCCTGATGAAATATCTTTAATGTAAAGCGTATAATTTCTACGCGATACACTGTCAACACCATATACGATAAGGCGATTATCTTGGCTGATTGTATATCCACCAATGTCAAAATAATCTTGATTCTTTCCCATCTCTGGGCCATTCAATAAAATTTCTTCAGCAGAATTTGCTCCTACTTTTTTTCGACAATACAACGGATAATCCTCACCTTGTTCATATCGATCATAATAACTAAATCCATTTTCGGTTACTGGAATTGATTCTTCGTTTGGATCTAATCGCGCAACTATTTCATTGTAAATTTTTTCTTGAAGCGAATCTGTATGGACCATTTTCTTTTTCAGATACTCATTTTCTGCGTTTAGATAATCGAGCACTTCCTGTGTTTGTGCATCTGGCGTTGTAGCATTTTTTTGTTCATCTGATAAACGCATCCAAAAATAATTATCAACCCGTTTGTTGCCATGCTCGGTTAGAATTTTTTCTTCCACTTTTGCAATGGGCGCATCATCAACAGCGACTTCAGTTGCTTCAATGCTGCCGCAAGAAATCATAAATAAAAATCCAATTAGGAAATAAAAATGAAAAAATTTCATGATAAAAAAATTTGGGTTATAGATCAAACAATCAATTCAGATTAATTGCCTAAACGAAGTTAGAAAAATTATTGACACCAAAAAGAAAGGTTGCGTTAAGTGGTTCGTCCGAAGTTTAAGTGGAACTAAAAAATGCGCAGCTAATTTTCACAGGAAAATTATTCCACCACAATTTTATGTGTCGAAAAATCTCCGTTAGCACTGTACAAGGTCAAAAAATAAATTCCACTTTCACAATTTTCAATGTTAACAGAAAAAGAATTGGAATTTCCTGTAGGCATTGTTATTATTAATCTTCCAAGTTGATCAACTAGTTTGTATTGAATAATTTCAGATGCATTTGATACGTTAAAAAATGTTCCTGCAGGATTTGGATAAATTGAAATTTGACTCGTTGCACTTGATGATATTGCAGAAGGAGCCGTTGATGTTGTTCCAACTTTTAGTCCATTTCCAAAACTGGAAACCCAAATTTCTTCATTGTCAAACGGATTGTAAAAGACGCGCATTGGATGCTGAAAAGAATATTCAAAAAGCTGCGTGAATGTTGGTGTTGCAGATGTTGCGTTTTCGCTGTACCACATGCCTTCATTCTCTGTTGTAAAATAAACTTCATCCGCATTTATGGGGTTTACAGTTGCAGATTCAACTCTATACGAATCGTAAAACAAAACCCAATTTTGACCACGATCTGTTGTTTTAAAAAGTCCGCCTTTGTCATTTGCCGGTCCGCCCCAACCACTAAAAACAGAAACGTACCAAGTATTCTGTGTTGCATCATTTGGATCGATAGTAATGTCTTTTGTCCAATAATACATATCATCATTTTCAGAAAGATCGGTCCAACTTACACCTAAATCATCACTAGAAAAAACACCTGAACTAGTTGTAAAACTTGGTGCTCTCCTTCCACACCACGTTGATACTACAGTTCCGTCATCTAACACAAAAATATTATATGGGTGACCTTCTGTTCTTGGTGGTGCGGCGGTATTTGTCCATGTTGCACCTACACCATTATTTAAATCATTTGTTCTAAAAATTCCGCCTAACGTGCTGTGTACAACACTTGCATACATACGGTCTGCATTGTTTGGGTCGATCGCTAACCAAATAACAGGATGCGCAAAATTCTCTAACATTTGCCACGTTACACCTAAATCTGTTGAAAATAAAATTGCACCAGAACCACCGTTAATTTGAGCATCTGTTAAATACGTACTTTGATACAAATCATGAACACTTGAAACAGCGGCATACAATGTACCTGTTGTTGGATGTTCCACCACGTGATAAATTGTATTGTACGAAACGCCTGTATAATCAAACGCCCACGAAGCACCAGCATCTGTGCTCCTTGCACCAGTGATGTCGGTATAACTTGCAAAAATATTATCCGCATCACTCCAATGCAAATTCCAACAAGAAGTGTTTTCTAACCCATTACTTCCGTAAGATAAGTCTTCGGGTGTATCAGATCCAACTGGGTTTTCGTCTGCACTTTCTACATAAGCTTGTCGCCAACTTGTTCCTCCATTTGTTGAGATATGTGCAAAACCAAAATCAGTAAAAATAACTGTGTTTGCATCATTCGGCGCAACATCTAAGCCAAAAACAATCTCACCATAATACCAATCCTCGTCACCATTGTATCCACTATATCCTGTTGCAATATTTTGATTATTGGTTGTTAGAAAAATTTCATTCCAATTTGTTCCACCATCTATTGTTTTATAAACCACAGGATAACTTGTGTTGACATCCGTTCCGCCAACATAAAATGTGTTGATATCTGAAAGAGAAGATGAAATAATAAAAAGCGGATGATCAACATCAAAATCACCAGAGACATCTGTCCAATTTCCTAATCCAAAATCTAATTTTATAGTTGTTGAATAGATGTAAATATCTAGTGCATTTACTCCTGGATATAAATCAAATTGATCTGCTGTTGTTCCCATTAAACGCACTGTACTGCCAGTTTGTGAACCTGTAAAACTTATAAAACCTTCACCCGCTGGAATGCCTGAACTTGCATCAAGATTAAAATTTGCTCCACCATCAGTTGAAACAATTAAACCAACATTTGTTCCAACAAAAATACTATCACCTGACCAAAATGCGCCGGCTATTAAAAAGTCTGATCCTAAATCATAAGCAGATGTAAAACTTGTTCCGCCATTCGTTGAAATAAAAAGTTCAGAGTAGGATGAAAGTAACATGCGTTGAGTAGAATTTGGATCAGATGAAATGAACCAAACATCAGCGCCTGTTGGATCTGAGGCAAGAGGTTGCCATGTTGTACCTCCATTTATACTTTTTACCGGAAAACGTTCGTCGGTGATGAAATCTAAATTTACTGTGTATAAAATATCAGGATTATTTGTGAATTCTACGGTGTGTTGACCACCAGTTGAAATGAGTTGAGTGAAATGAACTTGTCCCCAATTTAGCCCCGCGTTGGTTGAATGAAAAACTTCTGTCATGTCGCACTGCATGTAAATATTATCAGCATCTAACGGACTAATGCTTGGCGCAAAGAGTGCGCCGCCTCCACCAATTCCAGAGCTGTTCCAAGTAGTTGGTTGAGCGGTTAAAAATAAAGGAGTAGAAAATAGTAGAAACAAGAACAATTGTAGATGCAGTTTCATAGTAGGTTGATTTATGAGATTATAGTGATAACAAGGTAAGATTTATTTTTAAGCAGAAACTAAAATTATCCCAACAAACAAATATAAATCACCTCTTTAACATTTAATTACTATCTTTGCTTTACCATCTCGGTTTCAAAACGAAACAAAACAATCATCAAACGACTTATTTAATTTTAGAAAATATCCAATTGGATTATCTTGAATTATTCTAATAACCTGAATGGCTTAAATTATTATTCAGAAAAAAATTAATGATGAAAAAAGAAACAATTCAAAAACTGAACAACACATTTGAATCTTATGCTTATGAAGAGGAAGGCGTTGAGTATTGGTTAGCGCGAGAGCTTCAAGAATTATTAGGTTATGCTGAGTGGCGTAATTTTTTAAAGACAATCGAAAAAGCGAAGACAAGTTGCGAAACCACTGGTGAAGCCACTTTAGACCATTTTGTTGACGTCAACAAAATGGTTAAGATTGGATCAGGAGCAGAGCGCGAACAAGATGATATAATGCTAACACGTTATGCTTGTTATTTAATAGCACAAAACGGCGATTCAAAAAAAGAACAAATTGCTTTTGCACAAAGTTATTTTGCAATTCAAACTCGAAAACAAGAATTGCTGGAAGAAAGAATTCGTTTGAATGAAAGAATTCAAGCCCGCGAAAAATTAGCAGCAACTGAAACAGAATTATCGAAAAATATTTTTGAAAGAGGAGTAGATAGCAGAGGTTTTGCTAACATTCGTAGCAGAGGTGATTGGGCATTGTTTGGAGGAAATAACACAAACGATATGAAACGAAAATTAGGTGTAGCCACAAAAAGACCTTTAGCGGATTTTCTGCCAACAATCACGATTACGGCGAAACAGCTTGCTACAGAAATTACAAATTTTAATGTGAAAAAAGCCGATTTGAAAGGTGAGAAAAAAATCACAAAAGAACACGAAAAAAATAATAAGGATATTAGAGCTTTGCTTGGTAAAAACGGAATTAAACCAGAAGATTTACCGGCCGAAGAAGACTTGAAAAAACTTGAACGCAGAGTAAAAACAGCAGATAAAAAAATTGCTCAAAAAAAATTGAAGAGCAAATAAAATCATGAATTAAAATATTTAATAAATTCATGAAAATTTAAAGAACAGGCAAAATTAATTTGTCTGCAATAATTAACTAAAAATAATCCGATGACGCTAAAGTCAAAACGGACACATTATGGAAAACGATAAAAAATTAGCGGTCTTAATTGACGGTGATAATATTCCTTCAGGACAAGTGAAGGAAATGATGGAGGAAATTGCAAAATATGGTAACCCGACCATTAAAAGAATTTATGGGGATTGGACAAATCCAAGATTAAGTAAATGGAAAAGTATGTTGCTTGAAAACGCCATTGTACCTATTCAACAATACGGATACACAACAGGCAAAAATGCAACCGATTCTGCGATGATTATTGATGCAATGGATATTTTATATTCAGACAAAGTAGATGGTTTTTGCTTAGTATCTAGCGATAGTGATTTTACACGTTTGGCGACGCGTTTGCGGGAGGCGGGAATGAATGTAATTGGCATTGGAGAGAAGAAAACACCTCAACCTTTTATTGTAGCTTGCGATAAATTTATTTACTTAGAAATTTTATCAGCCAATAAACCAGTTCGCAAAGGCTCAACACCTACACAAAAAGAAAAAGTGCATGTTGAGTTAGAGAAAATAACGCCAAAAGTTATTGAGCTAATTGAAGCTACAGTCAATGATACGGCGGATGATGAAGGTTGGGCGTTTTTGGGAGATGTTGGAAGTCTTTTGCAAAAAAAGCAGCCTAATTTTGATGCGCGGAATTATGGTTTTGAAAAATTGACGCCTTTAATTGAAGCTACAAAACGGTTTGAAATTGAAAAACGCGACAGTCAAAAAAGTAAATTTAAATTAATCTATGTTCGAATAAAATAGAATTTTATATCATTTATTCTTCACGAACTTTACGCCTTTTTTCTTTGTACTCCTTTTGTGGTTAGATTTTTGCAGATTATTCTTTAACCACAATGAAAACAAAGATTTAATACAAATTACACCAGTAAATTTACTGTGGTTATTGAATTATAAAGACTATTCAAAAAATTTGGTGTACTTTTGCAACGGTAGAAAAAAAACAAACTATAATTTCTTCCATTTCAGTTTTTGTTCATTTTACAAAATGGATTCAAAATGAAAAAAATTTTTTAGAAAATTCTATGGCGAAATCGAAAGAAAGCTGGAACAAAAAAGAGATGGAAAATCTTCGTAAAAAGAAGAAAGACGATAAAGCAAAACGTAAGTCAGAAAAGAAAGAACAAAATAAAGATTCTGGCAAAAAGTCGTTCGAAGACATGATTGCTTATGTTGACGAAAATGGTCGTTTAACAAGTGAAGCGCCAGATTTGACGGTAAAAAAGAAAGTCGTTAACGCTGACAGTATTGAAATCAGCACACCAAAAAGAGAAGATACCGATGACGGGCCAACCGAACATACAGGTAAAGTTGCCTTCTTCAACACTGCAAAAGGTTATGGATTTATCAAAGATCCTTTAAACAATGAAAGTTATTTTGTTCACATGAATGATTTAATGACTCCAATTACAGAAAACGATACCGTTACTTTTAAAGTTGAGCCTGGACCAAGAGGCTTGAAGGCTGTTGAAGTAAAGAAAATCTAACGAAGTACGAACTACGCTATACGAAGTAAAAAATTCAGGAAATCTCAGGTTATAATTGTTTAAAAAAATATTCTTTGAGCAGATTATACCGATGTGAAATAAGCAATGGTCCAATTCCGTTTCACTGCATTGCACCAAACTTCTTTCCAATCGGCATATACCACTGTAAGATTTATAATTATTGGCATAATTTATAAATCACATTGGTATTAAATACATCTTTTCAAATCAGCATAAACAAACTATTCGTAGTTCGTACTTCTCAACTCGTACTTCTACTAAATATTTGCTAGAATAGATTCAAAAATCAACTTTCCATCTGTATTAGCTAAATTAGCATCTGTAGCTCTTTCTGGATGTGGCATCATGCCAAAAACATTTTTTGTTTTGTTTGAAATTCCTGCGATATTATCAGTTGCACCGTTTGGATTTGCAGCATCATTTACCTCACCCGTTTCATCACAGTATTTAAATATGATTTGGTCGTTGTCATAGATTGATTTCAACATATCAGTTGGTGCAAAAAAGCGACCTTCGCCGTGAGCAATTGGAATTTTATAAGCTTTTTTTTCGTCTAGACTCTTTGAAATTGCAGCTGATTTTGATTGTGGTTTTAAGAACACATTTTTACAAATAAATTTTTGTGTATTGTTGTGCAACAAGGCTCCATCTAACAAAGGTGTTTCGCAAAGAATTTGAAAACCGTTACAAATTCCCATCACATATCCACCACGCTGACCATGCGCAATAACCTCTTGCATAATTGGAGAAAACCGAGCAATAGCACCAGAACGTAAATAATCGCCATATGAAAATCCGCCCGGTAGCACAACAAAATCAACACCTTTCAAATCTCTATCTTTATGCCAAAGCTGTTCTACTTTTTGGCCTAACAATGTACCTAATGCATACACCATGTCTTCGTCACAATTTGAACCGGGAAAAGTTACAACTCCAAATTTCATTTTTCTGATTTTTTAAGAATACGCAAATTTAAGTATTCTTGCAGAACGATAAGACTACCAAAATAAATTTACTACACTAATTATGAACCATACTGTTACCAATCCATTGGCCATTTGAACACGACCCGCGTTGAGAAGTTGAATACTTACAATAAAAGATGTTGGTAATAAAAAGGCTAAATAAAAATGACTGTAAAAGTACCAACCAACAACAAAACTAAAACACAATAAAATTGCCATCCACAAAATAACTTGGCTCAACTTTTTAAAATTTACAATTTGTGAACGGGTAATGATAATGAACTTAAAAAGACCAACCAAAAAACAAATAACGGTCAACAAATAAGTGGCGCCTTCAAGAATCGTCCAAGTCAAATCAGGGTCATCAATAGTTACGGGCATGCCTAAAATATCAATCTTACCAGTAGCCAAGAAATTAATTGTATAGAGATAAAATATCGGTAATAACATTCCAAAAAACGTAACCAACCATTCTCGCCAAATAAATGGTTTAATCAATAATAACGCAATCCAAGGAAAAATGGCCAAAGAAATTGTTAATGGTGAAAAAACAAAGGCAAGACCAAGAAGAAATGAACCTTTGAACAATATATCCTTAGCCGGTTCTTTTAATTTTAATTGTAATAATTGAGCCATAGCACCAAGCAAAAATAAATGCGCTAACAACAAAGGCGAAAAACATAACGATTCAAAAGTAATTAGCCCTGTTACATAAACAAAACCCGGTAAAAAAGTATCTTTAGAATAAAACGAATTTCTATTAAAGACATTGTTTAGTTGATGCGCATTTAAACTAATTAAACCTGCAGCGAGAAAGTAGTTTAACCAAGGTGTTTCCTGAAAAAAATGAAAAAAATTTGTTTGCCACAAGAAAAAATAATTTTGCGTTTCTTGTTCATTAAAAAATACGCTAAGGCAAACAAAACCAATAATTAAAGGCAATGTAAAAACCGATAACGGGGTTTTGGATTTATATAAATTTACAAGCACGGAGTAAAATTAGTTTAATTTATCAGTATATTTGTTTATCAAAATTAACAACTATGAGTTCAGCAGAAGTTTTTTACGGAATCGGTGATGGTCTATATTGGTTATTTCAAAATACCCTTGAGCCAACTGGAGAAATTTTTTGGAAAGCCATGCTAACGTTTGGTTTCTTAGGTTTTGGTTATTGGATGTACCGTCAATACAAGTACAATAAAATGGCAAAAGAAGATCCGAATCAATTAAAATAAGTGCAGCCTTATTATAGAAAAAAACCGTTGATATTCTGAAATTTTCAGAAACAACGGTTTTTTTATGTCTTATTGTAGCCTGTTGCTTTGTTCAACTGCTTTAAAAATCCAACAATTCTTTTTCGGAAAACAATAAATAGGATTATATAAGGAATAACCATAATGTATAATATTCCCGCATTAATTCCTGAAGCGCCTTCTTCGGCCACCTCTTCTTCGGCCAAGGCTTTACACATGGCACATTGTGCAAACAAATCTTGAATGAATAGTAAGAAAATCAGAAAGAGGTAAATTCGTTTGCCCATTATTTGGTTTAATTACATCAAAGTTACAAAAATTGGGAATATCTGTAATTTTGATGTTATTTTGTAAAAACATCCGCGCATGGACAATGTAAAAACTTTAGGTGAATTTATTATTGAAAAGCAAACCGACTTTCCAGGATCAACCGGAGAATTTTCAAGTTTGTTAAGTGCTATAAGACTTGCATCTAAAATTGTCAATCAACAAGTAAACAAAGCAGGATTGATGTCGCACATTCTTGGATCAGCTGGAACAGAAAACATTCAAGGCGAAGAACAAAAGAAGTTAGATGTTTTTGCCAACAATCAATTTATAAAAGCACTAAGAGGACGAAAAGTAATTTGCGGAATTGCATCCGAAGAAAATGAAGAGTTTGTTCCCATCAACAACGATGGGCGCTATATCGTTTCTATGGATCCGTTGGATGGTTCATCAAATATTGATGTGAACGTTTCGATTGGTACAATTTTTAGTATTTATCATCGCATCACAGCCGTTGGAACACAGGTTCGAGCCGAAGATTTTTTACAAAAAGGAAATCAACAAGTTGCAGCAGGATACGTTATTTATGGTTCATCCACCATGTTAGTTTATACTACTGGAAATGGTGTAAATGGATTTACGTATGATCCAGGAATCGGCGTTTATTTTTTATCGCATGCCGACATGAAATTTCCAAAACAAGGAAAAGTATATTCGATGAATGAAGGAAATTTAAATCGTAGTTCTGTCGGAATTCAAAACTATATCAAATACATACAAGCGGAAGATGCTGCCACGAAACGACCATTTACAGGGCGCTACATTGGTTCGTTAGTCGCAGATTTTCATCGAAACTTAATTACAGGCGGAATTTATCTTTACCCAGCAACAACAAATTCGCCAGAAGGAAAATTGAGATTATTATACGAATGTAATCCACTTGCTTTCATCGCTGAACAAGCCGGAGGTAAAGCATCAAATGGTAAACAAAGAATACTAGATGTTGAACCAAATAGTTTGCATCAACGATGTCCTTATTTTGTTGGCAATACCGATGAAGTGAACAAAGTTGAAGAGTTTTTGAAAAATGAGTAATTATTTTTTTTAGATTCCATCTCGGAGTTTCGTAAGACGTGACGAGTTAAATTTTGGCGTCGATCCCGTCGGGATCATATATTTCTTGCTAAAATGTACTGTGGTGATGTTCGACCCCGTTGGGGTCGCATATGTCTTGGATGCATTTTAGTTAACAACATTTGACCCCATTCGGGGTCAATTGATGAGCAACAATTTCTATAAAAAATTTAGATGAAATTTACAAAAAAATCGCAGTCCTATTGCTCCGCGATAAAGAGATTTGATTTGGAATTGAGAGAACTTTTTTCCTAACGAGTTCTTGTTTGTCTCTGATTTTTCATCATTTCGTCAACTTGATTAATGATTTCATATTCCGCAATCCCGTGCATCGCTTCTAATGTTTTTAATGCAAGTCCAGGTTTTGTAAAGCCATTCAATAAAATTTCTTCACCAATATCTGAATTTAGAAAAAGGTCGTAAGTCTTAGCGGTAGAATCTCCTTTGTTCATGTATAATGGACGCATCAACTTGGAATGTTGTATATTAAATCTAAGTTCTACTTTTATAATTTTAGATAGATCATACCAAATTCCAGTTTTAAAAAGAACCCATGAAATATATTTCCTAATTCTTTTATTGTTTCTATCTATTTCAATTCCGGTTTTTTGAAATCGTCATAATTATTCCAACAGGTATGGCAATTAGACAAATTGGATGAATGATAAAACAAAAGAAAAGTCCTGCTACCGAAAGCATTATTCCATGAATCAAATATACGTAAGTAAGTCCCTCATGAACTGACGAAGTTGATGACATGTAAAATGAGATTAATTTTGAAGCAAGTTAAGAAATAACTTGTCGTCTAAACAAATAAACGATTGTTCCGGAAATTATAAATGATCCGAAAAAGATGATGCTAAAAAATCCTAACTGTTCAAAAAGTGGATTAATAAAATTGCGATCGGCATTCATGAGTAAATCCAAATAAGCTATAATGGTCATTACTGCGTAAACAATAAATCCATAAAGTAAAGATCCTTTTACTTCTTTTTTATAGCGCATTCGGTTAAGTGAATAAACGCTAAGTGTTATCATTAATATATAGGACAATGTTAGAATCACTTTATTTGCTTCAAAAACATTTCCTGCTATAATAAGTAATACTCCGCCAAATGCTCCGAACAGGAGTGCAAGCGGTAGTAATCTGTTTAGTTCTCTTTTTAAGTAGTCCATAATGTACTGCCTTTCTGTTATAACGTTTGTAAAAGTATATTAGTTTGCTGTTTGTGTTTTTTTAGGAGTTATTTAACATTCCCACGACATAAGTTAACTCTTCTTTTTTCAAAAAAATGACTCCATTGATTTAAGCGCCCAATTGAGCTAGTGAAATAAACTATTTTATCCTTAATGTGAGTTTTTGATTTTTCTTTTTGACTTGTTTCCATCATTTCTAAAATTTTAAAATCGGTGTTCATCTTAAATAATACATCAATAAAAATTGCATCCGTAAACTTTATGTCGGACATTTAGAGGAAGTAACCCATCAATTTAACATTTGGCTTTTGATTACGTAATTAACAATTGTGTAGTAAGCAGATTATCAATATTTTAATTGTTAATAAATTAATGTGCGCATTTTGCGACTTTAACGATGCTCGAATAAAAATAGTCGTACTTTTATTTCGCTTTTATAAAAGTAAAAACGAACTTAACAACCAAACCAAAAAATGATTCATCCGGATACTGAACTCCGTTTTATTAGCCCAGAAATTGGCTATGGAGTAGTGGCAAAAAAATTCATTCCAAAGGGAACAATAACTTGGGCTCTTGATGAACTCGACAGAGAGTTTACTCCAAAACAAGTACACGAAATGGATAAGTCGTATCAAGACATTCTTGAGTTCTTCTCGTTCAGAAACAATCAAGGTAATCATGTTCTTTGCTGGGATATTGCAAGATATGTCAACCATAGTTTTAATTCTAACTGTTTAACTACTGCTTACGATTTTGAAATTGCCATTCGTGATATTGAAGCAGGCGAGCAATTGACTGATGATTACGGGTACTTAAATATTAGCGAACCTTTTAGAGGTGTTGATGAAGGGACAAAACGCAAAGTGGTTTATCCAGATGATTTAACACGTTACGCTCCGGTTTGGGATAAAAAATTAATTTCAGGCATCATGCTTTTAGCATCAGTTAGTCAGCCTTTGAAAAAATTTGTGAAACCTTCGGTACTTAATAAAATAGATCAAATATTAAAAGGAGAATCTGCAATGGATTCTATTTTATCTTGTTATTTTAATCAAAATGGAAACGGTTCGTCTAATCATCTTTCAAATGGTGTAACGGTTAATAACACTCAAAACGGAAACGGCGTTCACGCTAAAAGATAAAAAACAAAATTATTTATATGTACAAGGGGAATCAGAAATTGGTTTCCCTTTTTTTAGTCTATACCGTCAGATAAATCAGATAGTAATTTTTTTTCCTTCGGATTTTTTTAAAAATTTCCCTTGTCTTCAGTCAACCGAAATAGGTTGACCGAAGCGCTGTGCTTTAGCGCCATTGATTTTTGTTTTTTGTATAAACCCAAATTGTTGATAGCAATCTAAAAGCGTTACCTTTGCGCCCATGACGGTTGAAGAATTCAGACAAGCGTATTCGCGCTCTGAAAAAATTGGGAAAATCTATTCTCAACTAAATCAACCTGCCCAGAAGTTGAATTTAAAAGGATTAATCGGCTCGGCTAAAACAATTGTTGCAGATGCTGTTATTCAACAAACACAAGGAAATCATCTTTTTATTTTAGCGGATAAAGAAGAAGCGGCTTTCTTTTTGAACGACTTACAAAATCTTGATCATCTTTCTAATTCTATTTATTTTTTTCCGCATAGTTATAAGCGACCTTATCAAATTGAAGAGATTGATAACGCAAGCGTTGTTTCAAGATCTGAAGTGTTGGAACGAATTAATCGCGGAACTAATTCAATTGTTATTACTTATCCTGAAGCCATTTTTGAAAAAGTAATCACCAAAAAACAATTTGCAAAAAGCATTTTAGAAATTAAACAGGGCGCAACCTATTCCATTGATTTTATTAATGAATTGCTCATTGAATACGAATTTGAAAAAGTAGATTTTGTTTATTCGCCAGGTCAATTTGCTGTGCGAGGTGGAATTGTTGATGTGTTTTCTTTTTCGAATGATGAACCTTTTCGTGTTGAATTTTTTGGAGATGAAGTGGATACAATACGAACCTTTGACCCTGTTAATCAGTTATCAATAAAGACCTTGGTGCGTTTCACCGTTGTTCCAAATATTCAACATCAACGAACAGAAGAAGTACGAGAAAGCTTTCTAAATTTCATTTCACCTGAAACAATTATTTGGATAAAAGATTTTGTTGTCATCGAATCAGAAATTCAAAAAGCTTATGAAAAAGCTGTAGAAGTTTACAACACTCTTTTAGTCACTCCAGTAAAGCATACCCCGCCTGTAGATCTATTTGTAGATAAAAATCATTTTGCAAATCAGGTAGAAAAATTTTCTGTGATAGAATTTGGTGAACATCCTAATTTTAAAGGCGAAACAACCGAGTTTAGTTGCAACGCTCAACCAAGCTTCAACAAAAATTTTGACCTGTTGATTGAAGATTTAGTCAATCGAAAAAAAGCAAAATTTCACAACTTCATCGTCTCTAATCAACCAAAACAAATAGAACGCCTCTACTCTATTTTTGAAGATTTAAAAGCAAACGTAGATTTTTCAACCCTCACAATTGCCTTACACGAGGGCTTTATAGACAATGACTTGAAATTTGTTTGTTACACCGATCACCAAATTTTTGAACGTTATCATCGCTTTAGATTAAAAGAAGGCTATCGAAAAAATCAGCAAGCATTAACGCTGAAAGAAATTTACAATCTTCAAAAAGGAGATTACGTTACACACATCGATCACGGAATTGGTCAGTTTTCTGGATTAGAAATTATTGACGTGAATGGAAAACCTCAAGAAGCAATTCGTTTGGTTTACAGAGATCATGATGTTTTGTATGTATCAATTCATTCGTTGCATCGCATTTCAAAATATTCAGGGAAAGAAGGTGTTGAACCTTCAATGAGCAAAATTGGTTCGCAAGCCTGGAGCAATGCCAAGAAAAAAACGAAAGCAAAAGTCAAAGAAATTGCATACGATTTAATCAAACTTTATGCAAAACGAAAACAGGAAAATGGCTTTTCTTTTGCGCCAGATAATTATTTGCAGCACGAATTAGAAGCCTCGTTTATTTACGAAGATACACCTGACCAATTGAAGGCAACAATTGCCGTAAAAGAGGACATGGAAGCCTCCGCTCCGATGGATAGATTGGTTTGCGGAGACGTTGGATTTGGAAAAACAGAGGTTGCAATCCGCGCTGCGTTCAAAGCTGTGTGCGATAGCAAGCAAGTTGCAGTGCTGGTGCCGACTACGATCCTTTCGCTCCAACACTTCAAAACGTTTAAAGAGCGCTTGAAAACATTTCCTTGTACGGTAGATTACATCTCACGGTTCAAATCTCCAAGAGCTGTTAAGGAGTCGTTGGCCAAATTAGAAAAAGGTGAAATTGATATCATAATTGGCACTCATGCCTTGGTTGGAAAGAATGTAAAATTTAAAGATTTAGGTTTAATAATTATTGACGAAGAGCAAAAATTTGGTGTGGGAGTTAAGGATAAATTAAAGCTTTTTAAAGCGTCGGTTGATACATTGACTTTAACAGCAACTCCAATTCCAAGAACTTTACAATTTTCATTGATGGGCGCGCGCGATTTGTCTATCATTAATACTCCGCCGCCCAATCGTCAGCCGGTGGATACCGAAATAATTGGAATGAGTCAGGAAATTATTCGGGACGCTATTAGTTATGAAACGGGGCGTGGTGGTCAGGTATTTTTTATTCACAACCGTATTCAAAACATTCATGAAATTGCCGGAATGATTCAGCGACTTTGCCCTGGAATACGAATTGCGGTTGGTCACGGACAAATGGACGGCGAAAAACTGGAAGACATTATGAACGGTTTTATGGAACACGAGTATGATGTTTTAGTTGCAACAACCATTATTGAATCAGGTATTGACGTTCCAAACGCCAACACAATTATCATCAACAATGCACAGACATTTGGTATGAGTGATCTTCACCAAATGCGCGGTCGTGTTGGTCGCTCAAATAAAAAAGCATTTTGTTATTTGATTACACCGCCAATGCAACATCTTGCATCTGATGCGAGAAAAAGATTAGAAGCGGTTGCACATTTTTCTGATTTAGGTTCTGGTTTTAATATTGCGATGCGTGATTTGGACATTCGTGGTGCAGGAAATTTATTAGGTGGCGAACAATCTGGTTTTATTAATGACATTGGTTTTGAAATGTATCAGAAAATTTTGGCGGAAGCTTTACAAGAATTGCGCGAAAATGAATTCAAGGAATTATTCGAAGAAGATCCTGACTTGGACGGAAAAGATTTTGTAAAAGATTGTATTCTCGAAACCGATTTAGAACTGCTAATTCCAGACTCTTATGTCAACCAAGTTGCAGAACGACTTTCGCTTTATCAGGATTTAGACAATGCAAAAAATGACGAGGAACTTTTAAAATACAAAGCAGGATTGGTTGACCGCTTTGGTGCGTTACCAGAAACCGTTGAAGAACTTATTCTATCAATGCAACTGCGCAAATTGGCAAAAGAAACAGGCTTCGAAAAACTCGTCATTAAAGGAGGCAAAATGATTGGTTATTTTATTTCTAAAAAAGAGTCGCCTTATTATCAATCTACCACATTTACAAAAGTTCTTAATTTTATTCAAACCAATCCGAAAGATTGTGTGATGAATGAGCGTAACGATAAGCTGCGATTGGTTTTTGAGCAAGTTAAAACTGTGGCAAAGGCGATTGATAATTTGAAGAGAATATAATTATTTATTAAACACATAGGCACATAGAAAACATAGCCTGTTATTGATTTTCTATGTGAACTATGTTCCTATGTGTTTCAAAAAAACAAAAAATGCCTTTTAGGATTCAAACCTATTAACAGATTTTTAACACGACCCTGAACCAACTTTCCGTAACTTTAGTCGTTCTATTATCATAACAAACATTGAAATTATGAAAAACCTAATCGCACTTTTAAGTTTTGCTATTGTACTTTCTACAACAACAACAGCAAATGGAACTGAAACACCTACCGCTTTAAAATGGTATACTAATTTAGACGAAGTCCATAATTTATCGGCAGAAACAGGTAAACCCATTTTCGGATTTTTTACTGGAAGCGACTGGTGTGGATGGTGCATTAAATTACAACGCGAAGTTTTTGCAAAGCCACTTTTTATTGAATGGGCACAAACAAATGTAATTTTGTTAGAATTAGATTATCCGCGCAAAACAGTTCAGGACGAAGCGTTAAAAACACAAAACCGAAATTTACAACAAGCATTTCAAGTAACCGGCTATCCAACAGTTTGGATTTTTAGATCAACAAAAGATGCAACTACTGGAAGTTATAATCTTTCATCATTAGGTAAACTTGGATATCCATCTGGTGCTATTGTTGGCCAGGAAGAAGTAAAATTTTTAGAGACTGCGAATGAAATTTTAGCGAAAGATACTGCTAAGGTTAATTAGGATTTCGCGAAATTCTTTTTTTGTAGGAAGAAATTTTCTTTTTTACGACAATTTCTCACTCAACAATCGAATCTCAATTACTGGAGAAATTTTTTCGTAAATGATATTGTTGACTGCTTCTAGAATAGGCATTTCAACTCCGAATTCTTTATTGATTTCTACAACGCATTTTGTGGCATAATAACCTTCGGCCACCATGTCCATTTCCATTTGCGCAATTTTTACGGAGTAACCTTTTCCAATCATAAAACCAAACGTTCGGTTTCGTGAAAATTTTGAATAAGCTGTCACCAATAAATCTCCTAAATAGGCCGATGATTTTACATCGCGGTGAATAGGACTTACTTCATCAATAAAATTCTCAATTTCTTGAATCGCGTTTGCAATTAGTACAGATTGAAAATTATCACCATAACCTAAGCCAGAACAAATTCCTGCAGCAATGGCGTACACATTTTTTAGTACTGCAGAATATTCTGTTCCAAAAATATCATCCGATAAAGTTGTTTTAATAAATCGCGTTTCCAATCTTGACGCCATGTATTTTGCATGTGGTTCATCCTGGCAAGCAATTGTAAGATACGAAAGTCGTTCAAGCGCTACCTCTTCTGCATGACAAGGACCACAAATGATTCCAATGTTTTCGTAAGGGACATCAAAATGTTTGTGAAAATATTGGCCGGGAATTTCAAACAATTCAGGAATAATTCCTTTTACTGCTGAAAAAACTACTTTACCTTTTAAAAGTTCTTTTGGAAAATCTTTAAAAGTTTCAAATAAAAAAGCAGATGGCGTTGCAATGATAACAATGTCTGCGGGCGCAATCATCTCTTTTAAATCGGTAGAAATATTAATTCGTTCCAAATCAAATTCAACCGATTGTAAATATTTTGGATTATGGCGATACTTTAAAATGTGTGACGCCGAAGCTTCATTGTGCATCCACCAGTTGATGACCTGTTTTTGGGTCGTGAGCATCTTTACGATAGCTGTTGCCCAACTTCCGCCACCAATTACTGCTATTTTTTTT